>Ga0315288_10010368_pt1 | contig 11742 bp, 27 predicted proteins | sample YL17G11_20_MG_FD_203454 | JGI IMG/M metagenome (GOLD analysis project Ga0315288, IMG submission 203454) | Sediment microbial communities from Yellowstone Lake, YNP, Wyoming, USA - YL17G11_20 | ecosystem: Environmental > Aquatic > Freshwater > Lake > Sediment | place: USA: Wyoming | collected... | reverse complement strand
GGTTTCCCAGGTATGTGGAGGACATGAACGCTCTACTGTTTCTTTGGGTTTTTCGGTTGTTTCTTTGGTGCGATAGACATAGATATTATACAACATATTCTCCTTGGTTTCCCAGGGATGTGGAGGACATGAACGCTCTACTGTTTCTTTGGGTTTTTCGGTTGTTTCTTTGGGTTTTTCGGTTGTTTCTTTGGTGCGATAGACATAGATATAGAAAATACCTAAAGCACTAAAGAAAAACACTAATCCATACTTTTGTAATAGAATATTGTTAATTGCAAATAAAATACATGAGAGCCCAATTACTAAATTAATCCATCTCGGGAATTTCATTTTTACTCCTTTTGTTTTTATAAAATTGAGTTTTCGGTGTCTAGTATTATTCCAGCAATATCTTGAATTAACCTTTTTAATTTACGTACCTCGTCTAATGCTTGGTCTCGTTCTTTCATATAAGTCACAGCCAACTTTGCTCGAATATCCTCAAGGTGACATACGTGTTCTTTTAAATCATTAATTGTAATTTGGTCTTCTGGTTTTTCCAAAATGATTGAAACAAAGGCGCGCAGCATATTTAAGTCGTTTCTTGCTTTGTTATAACTTTCTCTAACGACATGGATGTCTTCAAAGTCTGGTCCCGAAGGAAGTTCTGGTAATTTAGAAACTGTTTGTAAAGGCCACGTAATTCTTTCTTCTAACCATTCATGAAACATTTGTATTTCATCTGTGCTCATTTTTTACTCCTTTGTGTTCCTTCGATCCATCGATTTAAACCTTTGACTAATCGTTTTACTTCTCCTACATTAAAGCCAAACTCACTAAATTGACCACCATCTCGCGCTTCAATTAATAATCTAGGTTTAATTGATGAAATGTCTTTAGCTTTAAAACTACTTTCCCAGTTATTGCCTTGATTATGGATAGCTTTAAAAACAACGTTTTGTTTCATTATAAGTTTTCCTTTCTATATTTGGAATCGAACGTGTACAGAATGACGTCAGCGGTGGCTTCGTATTGACCCAATCTCACAGTTTGTCCGTCGTCCTCTAGCACACATTTAGTGAAATCTGGTACTGGTCCATTAGGGCGAGTGGCAAAGAACGAGAATGGAACACGGACACGCGTCATGTTAGAGGTTAAAAGATTAACAATTCGATCTTCCTGGTTTACGCCTATCTGAACAAAGACGGGACTAGAATCTTCACTAACTTTTTTGCTCTTTTGTTTCATTTCTCATCCTTTGGAAGATCTAGAGTATTTTGACGACATGTAGGCCAAGATTTTACAACCTTACTTGCCTCTTCTAAATAATCCTTTGGTTGATCGGGATTTGTTGCGGTTTTTTCTAATTCTTGTCTACTCATTACAATAATTCGATTAAGTAGTTCTTGCATAATTCTTAATTTTTCTTTTAATGCAGCTTCTCGTTCTACTGAAGCCGCAAGAAGTTCACATAATCGAACAGCGCGGTCTTCGATATCCATTATTTGGCCTTTCTTTCTTTATGGTGCCATTTTCGTTCAATATGGCCTTCGCCGCATTCCCAAACCATTCCAGCGAGTTTATTATTGCTTTGAGGGGAATGGATGTATTTGACACTTTTACATTCTTTACCACAATGGCAAAAGAACTTTTCAATATATTTCTGACCTAAAAATACACTACCCATAATTTCTCCTTTTATTTCTTTCGTAAATAGGAATCAATAGCTTGTTGTTTTTCTTTCTTTAGAAGGGGTATAAGTTCGTTAGCGATTTTTTCTTTTGTTTGTTTTAATATAGTTAATTGTCCCTCTAAAGCGCGAATTTTAGTATTCATTTCGATAATTGCGTCTTGTAGTTCGTCAATTTTGTTATTTAAGTTATTCATAGATTCCTCATTTTATTATACTACATATTCATTTTTTTTGCAATCTTTTTCGCTCTTTCGATACCATTTTCGGCGTATTCTAGTTCAATATCTAATACCAACCATTCATTGCAGTTCAATGAATCATTATATCGAGTATGATCAATGCAATTTTGATTGAATTCCGCTATATAACATATTGTTTTAGGGATTTTCTTCTTAATAATTCCAATTGAGCCTGTTTTAAGAGAATTGGAATGACCAATAAAGCGTACCTGATCGTGTATTTTAAACTTATTTTTATTCATTTTAGCTCCGTTAATACAACAGGGCCAAAAAGTGTAATTAATACAGTATGTTCGCAATGAGCGGATAATGTATTGTCGGTTGTGGTAACAGTCCATCCATCATTTTTTTTGAAAGTATCGCCCGTACCTAAGCAAAACATAGGTTCAATTGCTATTACCATTCCCGGTTCTAATACGAAATTGTAAGGATCTTCTTCTGATTCCGAAGGTTTCATTTCATTGGGGATTTTGGGCAATTCATGTAATGCCCTACCAATACAATGACCTGTATAGTTTTTAATAATACCCTTACTACCCGCTACTTGTTGAATAGCTCGTGATATATCTCCAATTCTAGCGTAAGGTTGAGATGCCTGGATTGCAGCTTTTAATGCTTGTTCGGTCTTATTCACTAACCTTAAAGCATATTGATGGATGGGTGGAATAACAAAAGAAATGGCTGCATCTGAATAATGACCATTACAAATAGCACCCGTATCAATGGAGACCAAATCACCCGCATGAATAGTGGTATCGGAAGAAGGAACACCATGAACCACATCGGCATTAATTGAAATACAAGAAGCGTATTTATATCCTTCGTGTCCTTTAAAGGCCGCTAATCCACCATTTTGATATATAGCATCCTGGATGGTTTTATCTAGTTCTAAAGTAGTCATTCCCACTTTGACTATTCTTTTAGCGATATTGAGAGCTTGGGCGGCAATGTGACCTGCTTTTTGAAGAGCAAGTAATTCGTATGTGGTGGTTACTTTCATTTTTATCCATTAAGGGAGGTCGTCATGAAGGCTTGTTCCTCTAGATCTCTCTTGTTGAATTTGAGGGAGTGATTGGGCGGGTACTGACACAACAGTATCGCATATTGTGCAATAACCTAATAGTACATTGTCTACTGTTTTATTTATATCCGTAAGTATAAATTGCCCGAATCGAAACTCCGTTACAACGATCTCATTACACTTGGGGCAGAGTGCCTGCGATTTATCCTTTTCAATCCAAAAGGTCATTTATTCTCCTTCGGCGCTCATTAATAATTTCTGATAGCCACAGAATAAGAAGAAGCAGTAAAATCCCCAACGCAAGAGGTACGGCTAATAAAATGATAGCACATCTTAAAAATATGGTAAGTAATCTATAGATTATTTTCATTTTATTTCCCCTTCCTTTATAATGTTAACTGCCCGTTGAATGCCGTTCTCAATTTGATACCCTGCATTTTTTAGAGCATCCTCTAATTCTAGTGTACCCTGTAACGATCCGGGTAGCTCTAAGTAACCTATAACCTTCCCTTTAGGGGAGGAAGGAAAAATAAAGGTTTCTGGTCCTGTTCCTCGGGCTACCACACTGGATACAACTACATATTCGTAGCTAATATTGTAACTATCCCAATCTTCTATAGGTGGATTAAGCTTATAAAGCGCCTTTTTAACATTGCCTGGACTAGAAAGGGGTAGTTGTTTAATGAAAGTGGCAATTCCCTTTTTAGGTTCGGTGGTCATTTTTTGTTCTTTTTAGTGGCCTTTTTAGAGCAATCGCATGTATTACAGCTACAACTGTCTTTTATAGGTAATCGAGTAATGAGATTCACTTCCTCTAAACCAGGAATCATGTCAGGGTAAATAAAGAGTGTTGCCCCACAATCACATACAACAGAGCCAATAGGTTGTTCAAATTTCATTTTTTTGGTTATTTTTTTCATTTTAGTCTCCTAAGAATTCGTTTCCACCATGATGGTGTTTCTACTTTATTCATTATACTTAAAATTTCATATTCTGATACAGGATAATAGTCCCAAAAAACTACCCCAACATTAATCTGCTTGTCATGTACTTTATGTCCTTTGCTATGTGTGTGGCCATGTAATAGCCACATACCGTCATTCTGGGGTCCCCTTTCTGGATTATCTGTATAGGGATAATGTGACAACCGTACTTTACGACCATGAAAATCAATTATAAGTGTTTTGTAAACTTCATTAAAGATCTTTTTCATCCTAGTGACACTACCGTCGTGGTTACCCTTGATGAGGATCATCTTATTGCCGTTTAGTTGATTTTTTAAATTTAGACAACGTTCTATACTTGAAAAGCAGAAATCGCCTAAATAATAGACAGTATCTTCAGGTTTGACCTTTTTGTTCCATCGACGTACTAATTCAGCATCATGCTCTTCAATGCTGGCAAAGGGACGATGATCGTATTTCAGAATATTGCGATGAAGAAAATGGTGGTCTGAACTAAAGTAAATAGTCATTTCTTATCCTTTATTACTCTTTTCGCTCTTTCAATGCCATTGTGTTCTTTTATAATAAAAGGAGTGAAGTGATTCTTTTTTTCTATTTTTCGCATAAGAGTGAGGTTGTATGTTATTAATTCTGGTATTCCGCTTCCTGGATCTAGATATTTTATAGTGATGTGATTTTTGCCTATTTTTGTCACTTCTGCAATAGTGCCTTTTGGATTCCACCAAAAGAACACCCTCACCATATCACCTATTTTAAATTTGTCTAGTTTCTCCTGTTTCATTTCTTATATCGCTGGGCGTTAAGATAATCATATAACCAGATTAAAAGCTTTTCGGCATCTTCTCTTGTTGCATATTCTGCTTCAATATGGACTTCTGCACCAGGACTATATGGGTTTTTGAAGATATCGGCACATACATTTTCTGTTCGTAATGGGTTAGGGTTTTTCATTTGTGTCTCCTAATCATATTCCTTGGGATTAAATGCCTTTTCTTTTAATAGATCTATAATAACATCTTTATTTTCGAAATAATGGGCTTTCAGCATGTGAAGTACGATTTCATGTTCTAAATTGCTATTAATCCATCGGACACTATGGGTGATCTTTTTGTCTAAAGAATGGTCTCCTTCATCAAATTGAGATAACAAATCATCTAAATCGATAAGGATATTTAAAGTTCTTTCATATGGCGTCATTGTGATTCTCCTTATATTTAGGGCACCAACTACTATGGGCAGTATTGCTTTTTTCCGCTCCACATTCGCAAACGGTTTTGAGTGGAACAGTAGGTGATGCTGAAGTGGACTTGTAGGGTATTGTTTGAAGGGTTAGTTCATGTTCAAAAAATAAAATTCTTCCTCCGGTGTCATAAAGCTTAACAACATACACCCATTGGGCATATGAATTATTGCCATATTGATAAGTTTTTATAATTCGACCCACACCTATTCGTGTGAGGACATCATCACCTGTTTTGTATTTTGAATTCATATTATACTACCTTTTTCACCGTACCAAAACCAAAAGCGTTGCTCCATATATGCGTCACGTAATTCATCATAAAGTTGCGTTTTTATACAAGTACGTCCCGAGAACGCTTCTCTAATTATTTTTTTAGTTGAGGAGGTAAGATGCAAATACCAGTATAGGACAGAATCCTGATCTATATCTGATTGCGCCATCTCAAATGCCCATTGTATTTTTGTCATTGTTTCCTTAATTACATTATACCAATTTATAATGCTAATGTCAAGAGGGGGGGCGGTATTGTTGTTTTATTCTATACCCCATAAGGTGTTTATTAGGCGTTAAGAGCGTTTTTATACCTTAAAGGGTATGGATTTGGAGATATTCCATACCTTATAAGGTATGGAATTAAGGATATTGATTTTATTGAGATATTTGTGCGGGTGAAGAGAACCTCCACCCGCATATTGTTGTGTTTTATTAGAACTTCACCTTGAAGACTTTTGGCTCTTCCCAAAAGAACATCAGTGAACCCGTGAGATAAACCTCATCGGTATTGCTTAACTTCGTAACCCAACCTGAAGATTTACAGGTTGAACTAGTGTATAGATTCACATATGAACTACCATCACTAGCATAGAACCCATCGCCCAGGCTAGTACAACCACATCCAACTGTATAGGACGTAAGAGTTGCGCCTCCGGCACCTGCTGGCCCGACCGGCCCTGGAACTGTCGAATCCTGACCGTCTCTGCCATCCGCTCCTGGAGCGCCTGGTAGACCGATGCCATCCTGGCCATCTCGTCCTGCCGGTCCTACTTCACCCTGTAATCCGTCCAAACCTGCTGCCCCATCGCAGACAACTGCAATTGATGATTCAGCAATTTCTTCCAACTCTAGTGCTCCATTACGGTTTATGTCTAAACCAGCGGAAAACAAGAATCCAGATCCAGACTGACAAACTTCAGTTTCAGAACTAAGTTTTGTAAACGCAATCAGGCTATTGAAACCGTCCGCTCCTGGTTGTCCTACCCCGTCTTTTCCATCAGCTCCGGGAGCCCCAGTAATGCTGGCTCCGTCAGCCCCATTTGCCCCATTAAGACCTGTAAATTCTAGCTCTTTAGCGCCACATGCACTAAGTGCTAAGATTGTCATCATTACAATTAGTTTTTTCATGTTTTTTTCTCCTTTAGAAATCAAAACCAAGATTAATAAAATACGAGTTATTAGTAAAAGCAGTCGCTCCAACACTCCATCGGCTATCTAAACTCCTGGAATATCCAAGACCAAATACTGGAGCGTAATCCTGCTCAACCGTATAGTGATTAGGACCCAATGTATATCTACTTAGACTCATTGGTCCCATTCCACCTAATAAACTAACACGGTTTTTACGATATGTTGGAACTTCTTTAGTTACTTCAACAGGAGTATAAACTGCTACCACTCTCACTTTCGCTTCAACCAACATCACATCCACTCTGCGATTAGTGGCTAAATGTTCTTTAAGATTATCATGCGGTGCAAGAGGCTTCTCCTTACCATAACTTAAAGAAATGGAAAGTTGTTCTTCTGGCACACCTTGTTCAGCAAAAGCATCAACAACCGCTTTAGCTCTACGCATACCTAAATCTAAGTTATATAGGCGTGAACCGCGTTTATCGGCATTTCCGATAATAACCACTTTGGCTCCGCTTGTTTTAACTTTTTGTGCTAATGCGGTGATTTTCTCTTTTTCAACAAGAGATAAATCAGATTTATCTGTAGAAAAGAAAACTCTTTCACCAGCCGAAGCTAGTGCTGGCATAAGTAATGCCAGAATTATCCAATAAATATGTTTCATTATACTCATTCTCCTTTAAAAGGTTATATTTAATTAACTTCTATTATACCGGAAATTATTATTTATGTCAAGACCTCCTTTGATGAGTGAGTTACTTATTGATTAAATGTCGCATTTGTCGCCCGTACATGCGAGTGTTCGGGCTCCGGTGGTATTATCTTCAAGCTCATATTTAGGCAATTGGGAATAATCAATTTCAGGCATTTCTTTTTTGAGAATTTCATATTCTTTTTCTGTGATTTCCTCGTAGGGAGCTAATTCGTATATACCACCAGAATACGGTAAGAAACTAACACCAACAATATTATCAAAGTTTTTATAGACATAATCTCCAATTTCTAACCACTCAGAATCTTTGACATAAATAGTGGTAGATACATTATGTTCCGACCAGTTGTTTTGGACTTTTAAATACCAATCCAGCTGTTCTTTCGCGCTCATATTGTGTCTAGTGATAGAGTTTTTGGGAGATTTAATAGGGAAAGAAACAATGAAGGTGGTAGCCGTTTCTGCTATTTGACCAATTTCAGGTTCAAATTTTACTCCTTGATCTTTCATCATATGATAAAGTGGATCATTGGAGGATATTCTCACTCTTCGAATATAATAAGGAGCGTATCTAGGATGAACACCACTAGCTGAATCTACCAAAATACTTACTGTTCCGCTAGGCTTCGTTCCAGTTATTGCTGCACTTAAATTAATATCCAATAATAGACTGGCTTTTTTGGCGGTTTTAATTGCATATTCTTTGGCAATTTCTAACTTTTCTTCCGTTAATAGTTTGGGATTGTCCATTTGCCCTGTAAGGGATACCCCTAATAATCGTTCTTTATTACAGTTCTCAGCAAAATCTTTTCTTACGTATTTAAAGTCTATATAAGTGGACTGAATAGCTCCTAACCATACTGCTACTCTAATCTTATCAATCATGTCATCAAAACTATCCGATGCCCTGATGACTACTTCTGATAGATTACATAGACCATATGGCTTCAATATAGCTTCCAAACAAGGGTTGGCTCTCTCATTACCATTAAAAGATCTTCTAGGAGCGTATTTGGAAAGATTAGATACATTAAAAATACCTCGTTCGCCTGAGTTTGATTTAGCTAGATTATACCACTCGCGCATAAATGTAACACTATCGGGTTTTGTTTTGTATACAGCAGAATTGTTTGACATGAACCTATGATTAGGAATTGGTGGATTTTTAGCATTTAACATCAATTCATCTTGTAGGTCACTAAAGGAAATTAGGGAACTTCTTCGAACGCCACCCACCACAACTACTTCCGCAATTTTACAGCAAATATCGTGACACTCTAAGCTAGTTAGTTTTCTTCCTTGAGCTTCTAAAATTTGCTTTCGTGCAAAGACATGAAGGTCACGGAGACATTCAAAGCCAGACGCCCTACCGCCCATTGTTATGAGTCGGGCACCTCGTTTTCGGACTTGGGTATAATCGAATTCGATATCATGCCCATCAAACCAAGCATTCAATCCAGCCTTTAAGGAATCGGCCCAACCTTCTTTGGAATCTTGTACAATGTGAATCCCTAGACCATAACTACTTTGAAGTTTTATTTCTGGTAATTGTTTAATATTTTCATTTTCTACAGAGAATCCGACTCCAGTGCCACAACATAAGACATATAATAGTTCAGCAAATGAGTCTAGATCCAGAATAGGCAAATAAGAACAATTGTATAAACAAAGATTGTTCCTTTTCATGGCTTCGCCCGCACTCCACATGGCTCGCATAGAAGGCATCACGCCCATTTTAAGGATTTGTTCTCTAATTTCTTTCTTAATTTTCTGGGGGAGGATATTGTCAAAAGGAGTGATAACGTTTTTAATATAGCGATCAACTGTTTCTTCCCAACGTTCTCGTTTATTTTCTTTGTCGGACCATCTAGAATAAGTTCGGTAATAAACGAATTCTGCTAATTCATTTCTGAAACTCATTTTTGCGCTCCTCTACATTCAATTGAGGTAGAAAATGGAATTTTAATTGTAACTACAGCTTATTTGGTTTCAGTAGCTGTAAGGCGTTGTCGTCTTAATTCTTGTTTTTCTTCTAGTCTTTTTTGTTCTTCAATTGTCTTTTTAAAGAAATCAAACATTTGTCCAACTTGACTCTCAAGGGTAGCCACGCGATCTTCAATAGTGATTGTAGTAGTGCTCTTTTTTTTCATTTTATTTCCTTTATTTTGTTGTGTTCGTTTTTATGGTATTATTATACCTATTTTTATTAGATTGTCTATTTTTTTGTGAAATATTTTTTTGACGCCAAACGCTATAATTCATTCGAAATTCATGCCAAAATAATGTAATACTTACGTCAATAGCCCTATAATTATCTGGCCAGCCAACACGACGCCAAAATCCTAATGCAAAAATATGGTTTTCACGCCATCTAGAAATTTGGAATTCAAAAACTTTACCTTTTGAAGGCTTAAAAATCCAAACTTTGTAAGCGCCTATTTTCATATCAATAATTGGGGTGGTTATCTTCTTTATTGTTTAACGCTGTTTCACTTAAGGAAACAACAACGATATTTCCGCATCCTGTAGCATAATGTAAATCCCCGTCGCTTTTTCCGTCTATAAAAACTGTATGAGCCTTTTGAAAGCATTGTTCATGAAAAACCGCTACTTCATTTCGTGGGGTATTCCAATCTCCAAGATGCATAGCGATTTCTCCACCACAAACTATACATTTATGTTCATAACAATCGCACATAATATCACTCCTACTATACTCGTTTTTTATTATTTTTATTCTTTTTTGATATCAATTACCGAATGACCTACAACTCTCTGAAATAAAGGAATAATAACTTGGATCAAACTCTTTCCACCATCCTTGATGTAGTGAATAAGTGGCGCTATGTCCCATTTCATGTAAAAGCTGTTGGCAAACGTATTCATCTGTATCGGGATGGATGATAATATGACCAAAAGCATTACAAGCCACTCCACCATAACAAGCTTTCATTGCCCTATCAAGTGAGTCAGTTATGAGAACTTCGTAATATTCTGGTGTGACATTAAAGAACTCTATAGTTTTTTGTTTTGCGTAATCGATCATGGGTAGATTGCCGTAGGGGACCATCCCAGGTTCTGGGGCAAAGCCACAACCAATGAATGCTAAAATAAATAAAGATAAAATTGTATTTTTCATGACTGTTATCTGTTGATGATTGCTCCAGCTAAATGTTTGAGATAGTCATTTATATCGCCATTTAAAAAATCAATGCGGCGAATCATGTTGCTGATTCCAGTTTGTTCTGAACAGGAAGACATTCCGATAGTATCGATAACTACTTTATTATCAATAACATGTAAAAGACCATCTTTATCAACAAGCTCCCATTGAGCAAAAGGAAGATCTTTTTCTTCGAAGAATGTTTTAAGGTATTGGTTCAGCATATTTTTATTATACCAATTCTATAAGGCTTTGTCAAGAACTATCATGTGATTATATGTATGTCGTTGAGTAGATGACATATATATAGTCAGATAATAGAGCTTATATTAAGATATCGAATGATATTCAGTAGTTATGGACTAGAGTCACAAAAGGTAGTTGTTGCGTAGAAATTTGTATATTCTTGGTTATAGCTGGAGACTATAGTGTAAGCTTGAAATCCTCGCTGGTTTTCATAGTGTGGCGCGGAAACCTTTATGTTAAAATGATATCATCATGTTGAATACTGTCAAAATCCTTACTAATGTCTCCTCTGTTAACCTTTACGATACGGTATCTACTCTAAATATTAGGGCTAATACGTATACTGTTGATTTTTATATACAACTCTGGCAATCCGACAAAGGAATCCGCTATATTCCCGCTGTTGGTGCTACTATGACTATTGAGTTTCTTAGGTCTGATAGTGTCGCTCTCGTTCCAGTCAGTCAAACGGTAAGCGCTACAGCGACCGCACCCTTTCTCTACCCCTTGCAAGAGGATAGATCCATCTGGAAAGCGACATTAACTCAAGCCAATATCGCCAATATCACAACGGGTGGATTTCGAGTCACTCTACTGGAAGCGACCAGTAGAACAACTTTGTGGTCCGATATGTCGATTCGTAAAATTCCAAGTTCGGAGACTTGTTTATAATGAAGTTGTACTTGAAAGATCCCAAGAGTGGGAAAGATAGCGTTACACTTACAGCCTTTATTGTAGGCTTTGCTGTTTGTTTAGCTAAATTAGCGTTATCAGGTATGGTGATTGGGGGAATTGAGTTTTCTGTGTTTAGCGGTTTGGACTTCTCTTTAGCGGTAGGATCTTTAGGGGCCATTTACGGTTATCGTAAAACAACAGATAATGCAGCAAGCGCTTTAGCGGAATCAAAAGTAAAGTCTTCTGTAGTAAAACGTGACGTTGTTGGTTTTAGTAGGGGTACACCCCCAGTAGAAGGAGAAGGCGAATAATGAGTTCTTATGATCCAACACCAGCACTACCCCCATTCCCAGAGAGATCTATTGATCAAGAGCCGGGTTTTACGCGATATCAATCATT
>Ga0315288_10010367_pt1 | contig 11743 bp, 15 predicted proteins | sample YL17G11_20_MG_FD_203454 | JGI IMG/M metagenome (GOLD analysis project Ga0315288, IMG submission 203454) | Sediment microbial communities from Yellowstone Lake, YNP, Wyoming, USA - YL17G11_20 | ecosystem: Environmental > Aquatic > Freshwater > Lake > Sediment | place: USA: Wyoming | collected... | reverse complement strand
CCTCAGCGGAAATGGAAATGAGTGGAGACGTCGAGCTGGTCTATTTCTACCCTCGCTTTCGGTGCGTTTCCTGCGAACAGGTGGATTCTTTCGCCGCCGAGGCCGCGGCCACCTACAGCGGTAATGGAAAAGAGGGAATTCCATACTCCAGGCTGGCCATCGACGACCCCGCCAACCGGGAGATGGTGGAGAGATACGGCGTCGTGGGTTCCTCCCTCTACCTGGTGACGAACGGCGATGGCGATGAGGAATTCCAGGAGCTGAAGAAGGTCTGGTTCCTATGGGAGGACAAGGAGGGGTGTATCTCGTATATCCAATCCGAGATAGACACGGTCTTGAGCGAGGGAGCGGCCTCGGGCGACTCGGGAATACCCCTGGCGGGCATCCCCTTCCTGGCCGCCTTCATGCTGGGGCTTCTCACCGCCATATCACCCTGCCCCCTGGCCACGAACATAGCTGCGGTCGCCTATATAGCCAAGGACATAGAGGACCGGAAGAGGATCATACTTTCCGGGGCTCTCTACACCGCCGGAAGGGCGGCCACCTACGTGACCCTTGGCTTGGTGCTGGTGTATCTGGGAGCAAGCGTGGTGAACATCTCGGGATTTCTGCGCAACTCCGCCGTCTACTACCTGGGCCCCCTGCTCATCCTGGTCTCTTTGGTGATGCTAGACGTCGTCAACCTCTCCTTTCTCAAAGGAGGGTATATAGCCCACCTGGGAGAACGCGTCGCCGGCAAGGGTGCCTTCGGAGCCTTCCTCCTGGGGGCGCTCTTCGCCCTTTCCTTCTGCCCCTACAGCGCTATTCTCTTCTTCGGGATGCTCATCCCGCTTGCCCTGGGGACACCGGCGGGGGGCATCTACATGCCCGCGCTCTACGCCTTGGGAACCGGCTTGCCGGTGTTCATCGTCGCGCTCCTCATCGCCTTCGGCGCGGGGGCGTGGGCGGGGCACGTAAACAAGATACAGAAATGGGAGAAATATTTACGCCGGGGGGCCGGGCTGGTCTTCCTGGGGATTGGGATATATTACATTGTCTTGTTGGTACGGACCCTGGTTTAAGTAGATGGAGTGTCGCTAGGACCGGGAGAGGGAGTGGTCAAGATGGCGGGATCGCATAAGCGGGTGGAGCTCTTCGTTTCCGCCCCCGCCTGTGCCTGCTCGGGAGAGGGACTGGAACCCATGCCCACGATGAAGGCGATGACATCCGTGACGGAGAAGTAAGATAGATATGCTCAAGGTTGATCCACACCCCACCTACCCGCCCGAGGAGGGATGTTATATCCGTGGGAATGACCGCTCACCCGTGGCGGTTTGCATCATCCTCAAGTGGGACCAGGACAAGGTGCCCCCGGAGATAGAGGCGCTGGTGCGGGCAGGCGCGGAGAGCGGGGCTGCCCTCTCCGGCACCCTGCAGACGGAGAACATCGGCCTGGAGAAGATCATCTGCAACATCGTGGCCAATCCCAACATCCGCTATTTCATATTGGGGGGACCGGAGTCCGACGGCCACCTCACAGGTGACGCCGTCAAAGCCCTCTTCGCCAACGGGGTGGACGAGAAAAGGCACATCATCGACACTGAATCTCCACATCCTTTTCTATACAACATCCCTCTCGAATCGATCGAACGCTTCCGCGCCCAGTTAACCCTCGTCGATCTCCAGTTCCAGGGCGACCCTGGGCTGATCCGGCAGGCGGTGTGGTCGTGCTACCAGGAGGAGCCGGTGGATTTCCGGGGCCAGGAGCTTTACGACGTGGGGGCTTATCCCGAGCATCCGCTGAGCGGCAGGATAACCTGGAAGGTGATGCAGCCCTGGGGCGAGCCAAAGGACGACGCGGAACGCGAAGCGAGAGAGCGGGCTTTTGAGCTGATGGATCTTATAAAAGAACGGACCAACAGGAAGCGCGAAACATGAAGAAGGTCATTGTGGCTTGTTGCATTGCAGCGATGTATCCGGCGTCGACGGGAATATCCGTATAACCGCAATGGGTATAAGAAACATAACCGCAAGATTGCAAGAAGTGATGAAAGGAAATTGAAATGGTGAATAGGGAAAAGCCGGGATTGATCATGTGCGTGTGCACCGGCAAGTGTGCCGGTTTCGACAAGATGGACATCTGGGATTTCATCAACCAGGTGCGCATCGAGCTGCCGGTGGAATACGGCTTCATCCACCCCCAGCTGTGTGAGGAGGACGGCGACCGTTTCCTCGCCGATTTCCTCAAGGGGAAGAGGAAGGTCATCGTGGCGGGCTGCGCCCCCAATATGCAGTACAAGATGTTCCGCGACGCCTTCGGGGAGGCGGGCATGGACGTGAAGAAGGACCTCGTGCCCCTGGACATCCGGGATATGACCACTCAAGAGGCGGTGGATAAGGTACGCGCGGCCCTCGCGGATATGGGGGTTGAAGAGGATGAGTGAGAGCACTTTCATGGGGGTGCCGCGGGAGAAGATCCCCTGGTGCCCCGAGATCGATTACGATAAATGCGACTTCTGCATGGAGTGCGACGAGTTCTGCCCCCACCGCGTCTTCGAGCGTCGCGATGACGAGGAGAGGAAGCTGGCCGTAGCCCATCCCGAGAACTGCGTGGTCTTCTGCCGCGCCTGCGCCAAGACCTGCGAGCCCGACGCCCTCTCCTTCCCGGACAAGAAGGAGACCACGGCGCTGATCAAACGCATGCGCGAGGAGGCGGGCGACGGTGAGTGAGAAGCGCAAAGCGCGGGAGACGGAAAAATCCTCGCAGAAAAAGGAGATCCCCGGGGGTGGAAAGTGGGTCGTGCTCCCCTGCAACGGCCTGGACAAGGAGGCCGGGGCGCTGGCGCGGGAAATGGCCCTCCATATCACGAAGGGTGGCGGCAACCTGATCTGCCCCGTGCTCTACGGGCGCAATCCCTCCCGCTACGAGTGCGAGCTGGCAGGCGGGCCTCTCCTGGTAATCGACGGCTGCAAGACCGGATGCGCATCGAAGCTGGCCCGGGAAAGGGGCTTGAAGATCGCCCGCAGGCTCAACGTGAGGGAAATGCTCAAGGAGATGGGTATCAAGGGTGGAAAGGCGCCCGTGCCCGATCCCGATAATCTCTCACGCCTTATCTCCAGCTTGCAAGGCCTGGAGCGGGAATGGGAGGAAAAAGAGGTGGAACCCTCCCCCGGCCTCTTCACGAGCCCGGTTGAGCTTCGGGAATTCATGATGGAAAAGTTCGTCTTCAAGGTGCCCATTTCCGGCTACTTCTTCAACGAGAACGACTGCTGGGCGCGTGTGGAGGGCACGCGGGCGCGCCTGGGGGTCTCGGACTACGTGCAGCAGAGCGCCTCGGACATGGTATTCTTCGAGCCTCCCGCTGTCGGGACGGAGATTGACATATTCGACGAGGCGGGCTCGCTGGAATCGACCAAGACGGCGCTGGACATCATCTCCCCCGTCTCCGGTAAGGTGGTGGCGATCAACGATGAGCTGGTGGAGGCCCCGGAGCTCATCAACCAGGACCCCTACGTGCGGGGATGGGCGGTAGAGCTTGAGTTGGCGGACTTCAAGGGTGACAGTGAGCTGCTCATGGATTGCGATCGTTACTTCTCATACCTCAAAGACAAGGTAGAGAGGGAATTCGACGAGAAATATGGTAGATGAAGATATGGAGGCCTGGTTTAAATGAGCGAGAAGAAAGTCTACGTTATTCCGTGCAGTGGCATCGGCAAGGCGTCGGCCTCCGCGGGTAGAGAAGCTACTTACCGGGTAGTAGAGGAACTCATGCCGGAGCGCTGCGAAACCCTTTGCCTGGGCCTCCTCACCACCGGTGATGAGGAAGCGTGCGGCAAAGTGCGCGACAACATTGTGGTGGCTATCGACGGCTGCGCCAAGGACTGCGCACGCAAGAACGTGGAGGCTGCGGGCAAAACCCCCGAGATAGCCCACCGAGTGCAGGATTACCTGAAGAGGCGCAAGGATCTCAAGCCGGAGGCGGTCCTGGACATCGGTGAGGGAGGAAGGAAGCTGGTGGAGGTAATGTCACGGGAACTGGCGGCGGAAATCGAGGGCTTGCTCGAGGGGGGCGATTGATTTGGCGCTGGAAGCGAGGCCCAAATACATCGGGGTGCTATCCTGTTCCGGTGAGGAGGAGCCGGAGGGCACCATCGCCCGCAACGCCGTGCGCTTGGTGATGGAGAAGTACCGCCCCGGCATCACAGTTTCCTTGTGCCTGCCCCTCTACCTGGCGGGAGACGAGGGCGAGAGGAAGTTCGCCCAGGCGGTGCCGGTGATCGCCGTGGACGGGTGCGAGAAAGCCTGCGCCAAGCTGTCGACGGAGAAGTATTCGGGGGAAGTAAGGGACGCCATCGATATCCGCGCCCTCCTGCGCGAGTGGGGTGTGGAGGACGAGCTCTCCCGCTCGCACCCGGGCGAGCGGGAGTGGGAGCTGACCGAGAGGGTAGCGCAAGAGATCGTCAAGAAGATCGATGTCCTGCTCGAGAGCGGCGAGGTCGTACGCAGGGACGAAGGATAAATACCGTGACGATGCCTTCCCAGCGGGAGCTTCAAGGGGGGTTGGGATGATGGAAATAGAGGTAATCGGTCCGGGTTGCCCGTTTTGCCGCAAGCTTTATCAGAGGACACAGGAGGTGGTGACGGAAAAGGGGATCGATGCCGAGGTGCGACACGTCACCGACCTCAAGACAGCCTTGAAATATTTCCCCATGACCCCAGTGCTTCTGGTCAACGGCCAGGTCATGCACCGGGGAAAACGCTTACCCAAGAAAGACAAGATCGCAGAGCTGATATCCAAGGCGCCTTCCTGAAGGAGATCAATCCGGGGGGTTCACTCCCGCATAGCTGCGCGGGCCTCCGTCCCACTTTCGATCAGGAACGTCGCCGGGAGGCGTTGAAGATCCAGGCCGCAAGTGTGAAGAAGGCAAGCGTGTACAGCAGGAGCACGAGCAGATCCAACCACCATTGGTAATATCCGGTATTTCCCGTGCTTCGTTTCAGGAGGTCGTTGGCGTAAGACAGAGGGGAGATGGCCGCCAGTCCCCGCGCCCACCCGGGCATGTCCGCCAGGGGGACGAAGATGCCGCTCATGAAGAGCAGGGGGAGGCGCACGAAGTTGAGGACGGTCATTACGTTACCGGGCATCTCGGTGGGCATGGAGGCCACCAGGGTCCCCATGCAGGAAAAGCACATCCCACCCACCAGGAGGGCCAGGACCAGGAGGGTCGGCGAGGTAACGGCGGTGCCATACCCGATCACGCCGAACAGGAGAGGTAGCAACGACACCAGTACCCCGAAAGCGAAGCCGGCCAGGGTCTTCCCGAAGATCATCCAGGTGAGGGAGATGGGCGCCGACAGGTAACGGCTGAAGGTCTTGGTCATCCTCTCGAAGGGCATGCCCGCAGGTGCTATGTTGGAGGAGGCGAAGAATAGGCTGATGCACACCAGTCCCGGTATCCCCTCCGAGATGGGCCCCTTCTTCCCCACGTAGAACGAGAGGAAGAGGAAGAAAGGGAAGATCAGACCGAAGAGTAGGACGGGCGGCTTCAGACAGTAGATCCGGATGTCCTTACCTGCGATGACCAGGGAGCGGCGGAACTCCTTCCCCAGCCTCTCGGGGGATAGCGCCTCGCCGATCATCCTCCGCTCCCCTCTCCTCCGGGCTTCCCGATCCCAGTGAGCTCGATGAACACGTCCTCCAGGCTGGGGCCGGGGGTGTTGATATAGGTGATCTTCAGGCCTTTGTCGCCTGCGTAGCGGGTCAGGGCGGACACCGTAGCGGAGGGATCCTCGGTGAGCAGGCGCAGTTTGTCGCCCAACCTGGTCGCCTCCTTGACCGCGGGCAGGGCGGCGAAGTCCTCATCCGCCCCCGCGTCCGCCCGGTCGAAAGAGACCTCCACCACCTGGACGCTGTGCGCCGCGCGCTTGAGGTTCTCCGGGGTATCGGTGGCGACGATCCTGCCACGATTGATGATGGCCACGCGGTCGCACAGGATATTGGCCTCGGCGAGGTTATGGGTGGTAAGGAAGACGGTTATACCCTCGCGATTCAAGTCCCGGACCATCTCCCGGATGGCGATCACGCTCTGCACATCGAGGCCGGTGGTGGGCTCGTCCATGAAGAGCACCCGGGGCTTGTTGATAAGCGCCATGGCGATGACCAGCTTGCGCCTCATCCCCTGGGAGAAGCCTTTCACCTTCACCTTGCGCTTGTCGTAAAGGTCGAAGGCGCGCAGCAGCTCCTCGGCCCGGCGCGCCGTCTCCTTTCTGCTGACGCCATAGAGCGCGCCGGTGAACATGAGGTTGTTCCATGCCGTGTACTCGACGTAGGCGTTGGAAACCTCGGGGACCACGTTCACGCTCTCCTTGGCGCGGAAGGAGTCCTTGACCACGTCGTGGCCGTGGATGGAGGCTGAGCCGGAGGTGGGAAGGGATACACCGGTGAGGATGTTCACCGTGGTGGTCTTACCCGCCCCGTTGGGGCCCAGGAAACCGAAGAGCTCACCCCGCTCGACCTCAAATGAGATGCCGTCCACCGCGATCAGGTCGCCGTAGCGCTTGACCAACCCTTCCACCGCTATGGCTTGGTTGTCGTCATGCATCGCTGGGTCACCCCGATGTCGATAAGATACATATCCCGCGTCTTCGCTTACACCACATGCTGCAGATTATTTCTTCGAGGGCCTTTTCGCGAACCAGTCCAGCAGTCCCCTGGTCCTCTCGATATGGGACCTCCATCCCACCAGGGCTTCCTTTCCCTCCTCCGTTAGGGCGTATACCTTCCGCGTCGGACCCTGCCCCTCGTCCACGTTTTCGTGTACGGCCAGGCCCTCTTCCTCAAGCTTGGAGAGAACACGGTACACCGTTGCGGGGCTCATGTCGCCGTCCGTCACTCCCAGCTCGGAGAGCTTGCGGAAAAGGTAGTAGCCATGCGAGGGTTCCTCATCGAGAAGAAGCAGGATGGCCGGTAGAATGAAGTGCCTGGGGATATTGCCTCCACAGTGGCAGGCTCCACTGCCTGGCGCAAGTTCTTTCGCGCCCCCGCTATCGTAGCAACAGCGGTCGTCACTCATATCGTGTCCGCACATGGCAAATCACCCCCTGCCCGCTTTGACCGATACAATGCTCATATAGCAATAATATTATTGTTATGAGAATATTACAAGGAAGGAATAGTTGCGCTCCTCCATGCGGCAGCAGTCTCATAGAGGATTCATAATCAGGTGGAAGGCGCATCCGGAAAGGAGTTGCGAGCATGCAGGTTTTCGACCTGAAAAGCATCGAGGCACATTCACAAGAAGGAAGAGAGAGGAATGTCCTCTTTCTCTCGGAGGAGTTCTCCGCCAGGATCGTCGCACTGCCGCCCGGAGGCGTGATCCATCCCTGCGAGATGGCCTCCAACGTCGTCTTCACCGTCGTGTCTGGGAGCGCTACGTTGCTAGTGGACGGAGAGGAAGTCGTGCTGGAGGAGGGATATTGCCTTATCTCCGAGCCGGCAACACTTTCCATGCGGACGGAGCATGGAGTGCGGTTGTTGGGGATACAGATACCTCAACAGTGATAGTTTCGACAAATCGACAGAACAATCATCACAAAGATTCAGGTTCAAGTCCGACAGAGCTGGGCTAGAGAGAACCCCGCAAGAGTGTAGAATATCGCCTCTATTCATGCATAGCTTCGGCGAACCCTCCTTATCCTGCGGTTATAGAGAAGTTTTGGTTTGATCGTCAACCTGCCTGCGAGATGGTAGAATAATGGCATCGTGAGGCGCATATGGGAAATCTCAACTAATATCTGCAGTAGGTGGTTTATGCTTTCCGTTATCTCACATAGTTAAGGCTGGCGGGGCACAACCGAGCACTACCAAATATAAATTATCCGTTGATAGGAATAGGAGGGGTAGAGATGGCTTCTGAGGTTAGTGCATTTCAGGATTTCCTGCAAAATCGCGTCATGAAGGGGGCGAAAATCGAGGGCAGGCTGTGGGAAGACGCGCACTTCCTGCTGGCGGATGTGCCCCTTCACGGGGACAAAGTCAAGAAGATCTTGCCCCTGGGGTTGAAACCCTCCGACCCGCCCCTGGCCACCTTGTTCATCTGCCATTACAACAAGACCGGCTTCACCGTCCCCTACAAGGAATCCGCCGCTCTCATCCATGTGCGCACCCCTCTGGGCGAGGGATATCACTGCTGCTGGATGCCGGTGGACGACGATACCGCCTTGATCTACGGCCGCGAACTCCTGGGGTATCCGAAGAAGATGGCGGATATCGTATTCGAGGAGGATGGGGACCAAATAAGCGCCAGCGTAACCCGCCGGGGCGTCAAAGTGCTTTCCATGGAGGGCAAGCGCGGGGCCGCGCAGAGCTCCCCACCACCCATCTTCAACGTCAAGACCTTTAACGTCGGCGGGATGGGGCAGTTCATGGCCATCAACCTCGTCTGGCTCTTCCGCCCCATAGAGGAGATCCACGAATCCTACGAGGCCGAGGTGACCGTATCTGTGGCCGAGTCGGAGTACGATCCCATAGCCCACATGGTGGCCGGCGATGCCATCAATGGTCGCATAGCGGTAATCGACATACTGGGCGCGCCTTACATGTTCCCCGTGGGCTGTGCGGGCATCTTCTGGGCCAACAGGACCTTCTTCATGCGCTACCGTTAGAAAGGGGGAGGGATCATGAACGCCCTGGAAGTTGGGGATAAGGACCTTTTTCCCTTCGAGGAGACCTATCAGTCGCTGCGAGTATTCAAGACCATCGACCCTTATTACTACCGCGAGATGAAAGCAGCCTTCGATAAAGTCCGGCGTTTCGCGCGGGAGAAGGCGGCGCCCATGGCTCTACATATAGACCGGGAACTGCGGCGTGACCCGGAGAACAAGGAGCCCATCTGGGAATTCGCGAGGCTGTGCGGGCAGGCGGGAATGTTCACGCTGCTCCTTCCCAGAAACCATGGAGGTGGCGGGCTCCCATTGATGGCCAGCCCCATAGTCTGGGAAGAGCTCTGCGCGGTATGCTCCGGAGAGGGAAACGTTGTGGCCTCACATTATCTAGGATATGCCCCATTCTATATTTCCATGAAGCTGCGCCTCTTCGATAGGATCTGCCGCGAGATCGTGGAGAGGGAAAAGAGCGACAAACCTACCTTGTTGGCCATGGCCTGGACCGAGCCCCTGGTGGGCTCGGACAACCTGCAGAAGGAGCTGATCTCCGGCGCCCGCATCGGATGCGAGGCCAAGCCGGTCGATGGAGGATGGGTCCTCAACGGCACCAAGTGCTTTATCAGCGATGGTAGCCTCTCCACTTACCATGTTGCCATCATGCCCGTGGACAGGAAGCGGCCGCTGGAGACCTTGACCGGTTTCCTGGTGCCGACAGAGGCGGAGGGTTTCTCCTTCGGTCGTGACGAGCACAAGATGGGCATGAAAGCGACCCCGGCAAGCATTATGATCTACGAGGACTGCTACCTTCCCGACGAGTACCGCCTCACGCCGGTGGGCGGTATGGCGAAGATCTACAATATCATGGGCGCCGGCACGACCTGCGTGGGAGCCATATCCACGGGTGTCGCCCGCGGGGCATATGAGAGGGCTGTCACATTTGCCCGGGAGCACAAGGTGAGGGGGAAGCTGCTCATAAACCACGAATGGGCACAGTTTATCCTCGCCGAGATGTTGATGAACGTTCTGGGGGCCAGAGCCATCTACATGGATGCGGCCTTCTGCAGTATGAACTGGGGATTCGGAAAGGTGGTGCCGCCGAGGCGTGGCGGTTTCCGGTTCAAGCTGCTCGCGGAACGCTACATGGCAACCGAGCTGGCTAAAAAGATAACCGATCGTGAGGAGATGGTTGAAAAGTACGCCAACTGGGCCATCAATCGGTTTATCGATACGCCCCAGGATGCGGGCTACGGTGCTTTCGCCAAGGTGAAATGCAGCGACTACGCGATGACCAACGCCAGCCTTGGTATAGACCTGATGGGAAAGGCGGGGCTGCGCCATGACCGCGGGATGGAGAAGATATTCAGGGATGCTAAACTTCTACAGATCTACGAAGGTACCAACGAGCTCAACCGCCTGGCCTTGTTCAACCATTTAATAGCCCGCAAGGAACCCGGGATCGAGATATTCGGGGGTGGGGATAATGGCTGAGCGGGATTATACCGATGTCGTGAGCCTGGCCGCGGATTTCGTAAAGGGCGAGATCGTGGAGACGGTAAAGGAAGACGACCATTACCCCGATGTCCCCTTCAGGGAACCCCTCTACGCCAAGGCGGAAGAAGTCGGTTTTCTGTCCTTTCTACTCCCCGAAGAGGCAGGTGGAGCAGGGGAGACGACAGGGGCGCTTGCCGAGGTCCTTTACGAGATATCCAAGACCGATGCCTCGGTGGCTGCGGTGATACTCTGCCAGGCCTTCGCCCACCGCCTGCTCGCGGGTGTCAGCAAGGAGGTCCTTGCAGGCGAAGCCGGCTTGATAGCTACCACCCTCTATGATGATCCCATGGAGCTCCCAGCCGGCGTAAATGCTTCAAGCATGAATGGCTCGTACCGGCTGAAGGGCACACTTGATTATGTGGTCTTAGCTCCAGTGGCCCGCTCGTACATCGTGCCCGCCCTCCTGAACGGGGAAACGGCGCTGTTCCTGGTGAGAAGAGACACTGGTCTAAAGGTGGACGAACCTCTACTCACGCTCGGTCTCAGAGCCTGTCCCGTGGCCGACCTGGAACTTGACGATGCGGAGGGTGTCTTGCTGGTCATCGGCGATGACGCTCGGAAGATATATCTGAAAACGGTGGGCGAGATGCGCGGAGCGGTGGCGGCGATATGCGCCGGTATAATCGCGGGGTGCTTCGAGGAAGTCAGTGCATATGCCCCGGAGAGGTACCAGGGTTACCGGCAGATCATCGATCACCTGCAGGTGAGGGCCGAGCTGGGCCGTATCGCGGTCAACATGCTGGTTGCAAGGGAACTCTTCCGCAGCATCAGTTGCGCAGATCCTTCCGAGGCGGAGGATTCGGTTGCGGCGGCGGCCCAGGTAGTATCCGGCGAGGTTGCGGTAGAGGCGAGCATACTCGGCGTCCAGCTCCTGGGAGGAAACGGTTACATGGAGGACTACGGGCAGGAGAAGCGTATGCGCGACGCCAAGCAGGTCCAGGGGATCTTCGGACGAAAGGATCTCATCCTGCAGGATATAATCGAAGCGCTGGCCGTAAGATAATGAACATAGTCTCTGTAAGGAAATATTCGTTCGGTACGGTTGCTGTTTTTGCCGAAATCAAGTGCCATAATCTGGTGACCACCGGAGGGGCAAGAGATGATATTAGTCCAATGGTCTAGAAAACCTTTGAGCCGCAAGGCTCCGGGGGTTCGAACCCTACCCTTTCCAGGGTTAAATTGTTAATCATCTATGAAGCTATATTAGAAAGTAATATCGATTATTGCCAAGCACCAAACCTTGACAGATTCATTAATATATGCCTATAATTCCAGCACAACCCACATATAATTGGATAAGACGCCGACACGACAGAGCTTCGATCTGACAGCGACTGTTTGGGAATGGCCAGTCATTTTAAACTATTTGTCAACTTGTATGCGCGGCCGAGCGGCGGGCGATGAAGAGCGTATTATAGCGGGCCAAAGAATGGTTGTCGGTCCCATGCGTTCGCTGAGGGCAAGGGAGGATTATGGTCATCGAGTACATCGATTACAGAAAGTGCAACTGCTGCGGCACATGTGTCCTGCGTTGTCCCGTCGATGTCA
>Ga0315288_10010366_pt1 | contig 11743 bp, 8 predicted proteins | sample YL17G11_20_MG_FD_203454 | JGI IMG/M metagenome (GOLD analysis project Ga0315288, IMG submission 203454) | Sediment microbial communities from Yellowstone Lake, YNP, Wyoming, USA - YL17G11_20 | ecosystem: Environmental > Aquatic > Freshwater > Lake > Sediment | place: USA: Wyoming | collected... | reverse complement strand
ACGAAGCAAGCAGCTTGTCTTGATGAGTCTGGATATGAGTGATCCGGCCACAAAAGCGAAGGCATCCAAGCCGAGTGATGAGGACACGGGGATAAGCTGGGTCAAGAACATTGGGGAGGGTCGGGTATTCTATTGCTCGCTGGGCCACAACGACGAAATCTTTATGAACGAGGCTATTTTGCAGCACTACCTGGCGGGTATCCAGTTCGCATTTGGCGACTACAAAGTTGACACAAAACCGAAACCGTAACATAGCTCTGGAAAGGGATTTGAAATGGAACAACAATTGCTTGAGAAAGTAAAGACTTACGACTGGGGTCAGAGCCGCGTGGCGCTGACGGAGATAACCGAGAATATAAAGAAGGCGCACGGCAACAAGGCTGAGACCGAAGGTATTGAGAAGGGCCTGTTGGGGGTGCTCGATTCGGACGCCAAGCAGGCGGGCAAGCAGTTCGCGTGCAGGCAGTTGAGCATCATCGGCACGGACCAGTCCGTTCCGACCCTGGCCAAGATGCTGACGGGCGAGGAGGCCTCGGATATGGCGCGGTATGCCCTTGAGCGGATACCGGGTGCGGCGGCGGATGCGGCTTTGCTCGACGCCCTGCCAAAGGCCAAAGGCAAACCCCAGATCGGGATCGTCAACTCTCTTGGTCAGCGCAAGTGCAAGAAGGCCTCCGGTGCTCTGGCGGGGCTTCTTGGCAGCTCCGACGAGACGCTGGCTGCGGCAGCGGCTGCGGCTCTGGGCCAGATTGCCGACGCCGAGGCCTGCGCGGTGCTGGCGAAGGCCAAGGGCGCAACCAAAGGCAAGGTGCAGATGCGGGTTTTGGATGCATACCTTAAATGCGCCGACCAGCTTGCGGCGGACGGCAAGAAGGCCCAGGCCGTGGCGATCTATAAGGAATTGCAGGGCCAGGATATGCCCAAGCCGATTCGCACCGCCGCACTGCGAGGCGTGATTGGCTCGACAACAACAAAGTAGGGACGGCAAATGAAACAAATGCGCATTGTCCTGGGTGCTTTGGCTGTTTTCCTTCTGTGCGCCGTTGGCGGCCAGGCCACGGGTGTTTGCCTGGGTGCAGAGGGTGGCGGCGGCGATGCCGTCGGGATAGTCCTCGACATCCTCAAGAGCGGCGATCAGGAGATGCAGGCGGTTGCCATCGCAATGGTCAAGGACATGCAGGGAGCCGAGGTTACCAAGGCCCTGGCGAAAGAGTTGCCGAACCTTTCGCCCACGAGCCAGGTGCAGTTGCTCTGCGTATTGGGCGACCGCGGGGATTCGGCGGCGCTGGATGCGGTAGTGACTGCATCGAAGGCGCCGACTGAGTCCGTTCGTGTTGCGGCTCTGAAGGCTATAGGGCAATTAGGTGACGCCTCGATGGTGCTCTTGTTGGCCGAGAGGGCGGCGGCGACAAGCGGCGATGAACAGAAGGCGGCGCGTGAGAGCCTGTATCGTCTGCGGGGCGGCGGTGTTGACGAAGCGATCTTGGCCGGGATTGCGCAGGTCCAGCCAAAGACCAGGGTTGAACTGATAACGAGCCTGGGTCAGCGGAACGTTTCCGCCGGCGTAGAGACGCTGTTGAAGACGGCGAAGGACGCCGACCGCGCGGTTCGGGCCGAATCGTTAAAGGTCCTAAGCGCGGTTGCGCGCCCGGAACAAATGCCCGCCCTCGTGGATTTGCTGATAAACATACAGAGCCAGTCCGATCGGACCGAGGCGGAGAAAATGGTTGCAGCGGTTGCGCACAGGATTGAGAAAAAGGATCGCCGGGCGGAGGCTGTTCTTGCCAGGCTGCCTGAGGTCAATGACGTCAAAAGCAGGTCTTCTCTTTTGCTCGCACTGGGGCGGATAGGCGACAACAGTGCATTGCCGGCGCTTCGCAAGGAGCTGGGCGGCAAGGACCTCGACGTGCAGACCGCGGCGATTCGCGCTTTGTCCGAGTGGCCCACGCCGGAGCCCGTCCCGGATCTGCTGGCCATAGCCGGCAAATCGGACAACCAGTTGCATCGCGTACTGGCGCTGCGTGGTTTTGTCCGGCTGCTTGGCCTGGAAACCAATCGTCCGCCGAGCGAGACGATTGAGATGTACAGGCAGGCGATGGCTTTGGCGCCGAATGCAATGGAGAAGAGGGGCGTGCTCTCAGGGCTGTCCGCCGTGGCAAGCGCCGATGCGCTGAAAATGGCTGCGGGCTATTTGGACGACAAAGAGCTCGTTGCGGAGGCGGAGGTAGCTGTTGTCAGGATTGCGCAGAGTATCTACAAAGAATATCCTCAGCAGAGCGCCGATTTGCTCAAGAAGATCATTGCGACTACGAAGAATAAGGCGGTTCGTCAACAGGCTGAGGACGTGATGAACCCGCCGCAAAAGAAGGCCGACGCAGAAGACGCGGCCAGCTAATTAGGTATCATACTGGAGAAAAAATTATGATTAGGAATTTGACGGTCAAAGGCATCAAATATGGTTTTCGACTCAACGGATGCAGAGCTGTTCTAACAGTGTTGTTGTTTGTGTTGTCTGTGATGCTCTCTTCGTGCGGTCGTTCCACCAGTGCGGATTCCGCCGGCGCAGGTGCGGTTAAGGAAAGCCTTGTGGATGAGGCCAGGGCAGCGATTCTGGGCGCCGATGCAGCCATGGGGGACTGGAATGGGAGCTGGCAGGTGAGCGGTGGAGGCGATTCGGGGCCGTTGGTTGCGCAGGTGATAGCGCTGGGCAAGGGCCAGCCCGCCGGTGCTGGGGCGGGCCAGTACCGAGCGAATTTCCTTGAGGCGTTCGACACGCGGACTGCGCCGCTTGGGGTGCTGGACGGCAAGCGCGAGGCGGACGCAGTCAGCTTTGCCGGACGTGCGAAACACGAAAACAGCGAATTCGATGTGAAAGCCGCCATAAAAGGGGATAAACTGACGGGCACTTTCGAGGGGCCGGACGCATCGGGAACGTTCGCGCTGGAGCATGTTTTCCGGGTTTCGCCGACGATGGGCGCCAAGCCGCCCAAAGGTGCGGTCGTGCTTTTCAACGGCAAAGACTTCAAGGAATGGAAGACTGCCGATAAAAAAGAGGGTGAGGACCAGGTGAAATGGGAGCTTGTTGACAAAGCGATGAGGGTCAAGCCGGGCGCCGGGTCTATCGTAACTAAAAGACAGTTCACCGATGTGAGCCTTCATATAGAGTTTCGCAGCCCGTTTATGGCGGATGCCCGCGGTCAGGGTCGAGGCAACAGCGGCGTTTATCTGCAGGGCAGATACGAGGTGCAGGTCCTTGACAGCTACGGCCTGGAGGGGCTGGACAACGAGTGCGGCGGGATCTACACGGTTAAGGCTCCGCTTGTGAATATGTGCGCCCCGCCCGGCCAGTGGCAGACTTATGATGTTACTTTCAGCGCCCCGCGTTTCGACAGTGCAGGCAAGATGGTGAGCAATCCCACGTTGACGGTGCTCCATAACGGCGTACTGATTCAGGATAAGACGCAGGCCAAGGGACCGACGACAGCGGCGCTCGGCGGCAAGGCGACCGAGCCGGGACCTATATACCTGCAGGACCACGGCAACACGGTGGAGTATCGCAACATCTGGCTTATCGAACGTTGAACCGTCGGGCCGGCGAAGACGGGGCCTTGGAATAATGGTTATCGGTTAGTACAGCGATTTTGAAATGAAGCTTTTTTATTATGGCTGTGCCATTTTGTGAAAGGAATATGAGTATGAACGATCAGAAAAGAAGAAACGGACAAAAGGATGGCAAGATATCGCGCCGCGCGTTTATGGGCAGCGCAGCGGCGGTCGCGGCGTTCACGATAGTCCCGCGGCACGTCCTCGGCGGCGCGGGCAACACGCCTCCGAGCGAGAAGCTCAACATCGCCGCAGTCGGGGCCGGCGGCATGGGCGAGGGCAACACCGGCGCATGCAGCGGCGAGAATATCGTGGCGCTCTGCGATGTTGACGAGACGCGAGCAGCCGGCACCTTCAAGCGTTTCCCAAATGCCAGAAAGTGGAAAGACTTCCGCAAGATGCTTGATGAGCAGAAGGAAATCGAGGCTGTGATTGTAGCCACGCCGGACCACGTGCACGCGCCTGCCGCTATGGCCGCGATGAAGCGCGGCAAGCACGTATATGTGCAGAAACCGCTGACGCGGACCGTCTGGGAGGCTCGTATGCTGACCGAGGCGGCGCGGAAGTACAAGGTCAAGAGCCAGATGGGCAACCAGGGCCATTCGGGCGATGGCGTGCGGTTGATATGCGAGTGGATATGGGATGGGGCAATCGGCGAAGTGCGTGAGGTGCACGCATGGACGAATCGCCCTGTTTGGCCGCAGGGCATTGACCGCCCGAAGGACACGCCTCCAATTCCGAGCACGCTCGACTGGGACCTGTGGCTGGCAGGGTCGCCGGTGCGCCCGTATAATCCGTGTTATCTGCCGTTTAACTGGCGAGGCTGGTGGGACTTCGGCGGCGGGGCGCTGGCGGATATGGCCTGCCATTTGTTGGACCCGGTCTTCTCGGCGCTGAAGCTCGGCTACCCAACGAGCGTGCAGGGCGACGCGGCGGATGTGAATGACGAGACCTTCCCCAAGGCCTCAACGGTAGTATATGAGTTCCCGGCCCGCGAAGGCATGCCGGCGATGAAGCTGTACTGGTATGACGGCGGCAGGAAGCCGCCTCGGCCCGAGGAGCTCGAGGCGGGCAGGGAGATGACGAGCGTCACGTTCTTCGGCGACAAGGGGAAGCTGATGTGCGGCGAGTATGGCGACCAGCCTCGGCTGATCCCCGAGACAAAGATGCAGGAGTACAAGCGGCCGCCAAAGACGCTGCCCAGGGTCGAAGGCGGTCGTCACGAGCAGAACTGGATAGACGCGTGCAAGGGCAAGCTGGATGTTGCGTGCTCGAACTTCGACTATTCGGGGCCTATGACCGAGGCCGTCGTGATGGGCAATCTATCGCTGCGTAGAGAGATAGTCGGCGAGAAATTGATGTGGGACGGCAAGAATATGAAAGTCACGAACAACGACAAGGCCAACAAATACGTCAATCTGCCCTATCGCAAGGGATGGTCCCTTGAAGAAGTGTAGCAAAGCGCAGGCGGAGGGCCGCTGAAAAGAATTACTGTTCGTTGAGAAAAAGGAACGTAGTTATGAAGAAGCGAAAAGTACAGGATACACAGATGCGTATCTCGCGGCGGCAGTTTATGGGCGGCGCAGCGGCGGTTGCTGCGTTCACGATTGTGCCGGCGCATGTGCTTGGCGGGCCGGGTAAGAAGGCCCCGAGCGAGAAGCTCAACGTCGCCGGTATCGGAGTTGGCGGTCGCGGCGCGGCCGATATCAACGCGTGCGAAGGCGAGAATGTCGTTGCTCTTTGCGACGTGGATGAGAAGCAGGCCGGCGGGACGTTCAAGAAGTTCCCAAATGCCAAAGTCTATAAGGATTTCCGCGAGATGCTCGACAAAGAGGGCAAGCGGATCGACGCGGTGACTATCGGCACGCCGGATCATATCCACGCGCCTGCCGCCATACGGGCGATGAAGATGGGCAAGCACGTCTATTGCGAGAAACCGATGGCGCATACCATCCGGGAGGCCCGCGAGATGGCGCGCGTGGCGAAGGATACAGGCGTCGTAACCCAGATGGGCAACCAGGGCCACGCCGGCGAGGGGCTGCGTCTGTATTATGAGTTCATCAAAGATGGGGCAATCGGCGCGGTCAAGGAGGTCCACGTCTGGACCGACAGGGCCGGCGTTCCCGACGGAAGGGCGTGGTGGCCCCAGGGCGTTGACAGGCCCAAAGATACGCCGCCCGTGCCGGAGGGACTGGACTGGGATTTGTGGCTTGGCCCGGCCCCGGTTAGGCCGTACCACCCTGATTATGTGCCCTTCAAGTGGCGCGGCTGGTTCGATTTTGGGTGCGGGGCCTTAGGTGACATGGCAGTGCACAACGCCGACCCTGCGTTTTTCGCCCTGGAGCTTGGTGCGCCAATCGCCGCCGAGGCCGAATCGAGCCCGGTGAACGATGAGACCTTCCCCAAGTGGTCCATCATCACGTACTACTTCCCGGCCAAGGGCAACCGGCCCGCGGTAACGATGAAATGGTATGACGGCGGCAAATTGCCCCCACGCCCCGAGGAGCTCGAAGAAGGGCTAAAACTGGAGGACAACGGCATTCTGTTCATTGGCGACAAGGGCAAGCTTCTGGGCCCGAGCCACGCCGGCGCGCCGAGGTTGATTCCCGAATCGAGGAGGAAGGAATACGGCCGTCCGCCCAAGATGCTGGAGCGATCGGGTGACCATCATCAGGAATGGATTCAGGCCTGCAAGGACGGCAAGCCCCAGAATGCAAAGTCGGGCTTCTGGTATGCCGGCCCGTTCACCGAAGCGCTGCTCGTGGGCAACCTGGCGGTGCGAACGGGTAAGCGGGTCGAGTGGGACAGCAAGAAGATGAAGGCGACCAACGTCCCTGAGGCTAATCAGTACGTCAGCAAGACGTACCGTGCGGGCTGGGAAATATAGTGCAAATCGGCAAGCAGGGGTCCCGATTACCAGGGCGGCGCCAGAGAGGGACCCCTTTGTTTTCAATATGTGAATGTCTAATGGCGAATACCGAACTATGAGACTCGTAGGGCGTGCAAAATAAAAAACAAATTTTGCACACCCTACTTTGGCGAATGACAGGGGTGACGTTATGAAAGACAAGAAAATATCTCGACGGGAGTTCGTAGGGGGCGCTGCGGGTGTGGCTGCGTTCACGATAGTGCCCCGGCGCGTGCTCGGCGGGGTCGGCAATACGCCCCCGAGCGAGAAGCTCAATATTGCAGGTATCGGGGTCGGCGGGCGCGGAGCAGGCGACCTTCAGGAGGTGGAGAGCCAAAATATCGTGGCGCTTTGCGACGTGGACTGGAGGCAGGCTGCTGGTACGTTCAAGCGATACCCCAATGCGAAAAAGTACAAGGATTTCCGCGAGATGCTTGATAAGGAGGATAAGAACATCGACGCGGTGATAGTGGCGACGCCGGATCACGTGCACGCCGTCGCGTCAATGGCGGCCATCAAAAGGGGCAAGCACGTCTATTGCGAGAAGCCGCTGGCCCATTCGATATATGAGATCCGCAAGGTCACAGACGCTGCGCGGGAGGCCAAAGTCGCAACGCAGTTGGGCAACCAGGCGCAGGCGGATGAGGGGATTCGGCTTGTTTGCGAATTTATCTGGGCCGGCGCCATAGGTCCGGTGCGGGAGGTTCATTCGTGGTGCAACAGGCCGATCTCGGCTCGCGGGCTGGACAGGCCTACGGATACGCCGCCGGTGCCGGAAGGTCTCGACTGGGATTTGTGGCTCGGCCCGGCCAAGTCGCGGCCCTACCATCCGTGGTACCTGCCGTTTAGCTGGCGCGGCTGGTGGGATTTCGGCACGGGCGTCCTGGGGGATATCGGGTGCCATCAGTTTGCCCCGATTTACAGGGCGTTGAAGCTGGGCTATCCGATTAGTGTGGAGGCGTGCTCGAGCGGGGTCAATGAGGAGACGGCGCCTCTGGCCTCGATCATCCGCTATGATTTCCCCGCGAGGGGCGATATGCCTGCGTTGAAGCTGACCTGGTACGATGGGGGTCTTATGCCTGCTCGTCCGGCCGAGCTTGAGGACGGTCGGCGTTTCGGCGATGCCGACGACAATCTCTACGTGGGCGACAAGGGCAAGATGCTCGCCCACAGGCTTCTGCCTGAATCGCGCAATGCCGAGTACGGCAAGCCGCCTAAGGTTCTGCCCCGTTCGCCGGGCCATCATCAGGAGTGGCTCAATGCCTGCAAGGGCGGCGAGCCGGCGGGGTCAAATTTCAACGTTTCAGGGCCTATGGCTGAGGTCGTTTTGTTGGGCAATATCGCGGTGCGGATGGGCCAGCAGCTCTATGAAAAGGGTCTCAAGCTGTACTACGATGGGCCAAAGATGGAGGTTACGAACCTGCCCGAAGCGAATAAATACATCCGGCCGGAGTTTCGTGAAGGCTGGACGCTGTGATTTCGGCGGCGAATCAGCACTAATTCGCACGAATTGAAGTGAAAAAAAAGAGAACTGTTGATTTAGAGGCTGTAACAAAACCTGACTTCAAAATGAGGCGCCGCTTCGCTGGGCTATTTGAATAGATTCCTCGGCTGCGCTCGGAATGACAAAGGGTGCGCTTGGAATGACAAAGGCTGCGTTAGGAATGACGAATTGGGTCTTGTTAGAGTGCCTTACACCTTTCTTGACAGATTAGAACAGACTTAGGAGTTGAATTGTGAATAACAAGAATTTGTCTCGACGCGATTTCATTGGCGCCGCGGGGGCGGTAGCTGCTTTTACGATTGTTCCGCGGCATGTTTTAGGGGGCGCCGGCAATACGCCGCCCAGCGAGAAACTGAATATCGCAGGTATAGGTGTCGGCGGACAGGGGGCATCCGACGTTGCGGCGCTGGAGAGCCAGAACATCGTGGCGCTGTGCGATGTTGACTGGAGACACGCGGCTGACACGTTCAAGCGCTACCCCAATGCAAAGAAATACAAGGACTTCCGCGAGATGTTGGATAAGGAGGACAAAAACATCGACGCGGTGGTGGTTGCGACGCCGGACCACGTTCATGCGCCGGCTTCGATGGCGGCCATTAAGAGGGGCAAGCACGTCTATTGCGAGAAGCCTCTGACGCACTCCGTCTATGAGGCGCGGATGATTGCCGATGCGGCCCGCGAGCACAAAGTCGCCACACAGATGGGCAACCAGGGTCAGGCGGGCGAGGAGACTCGACTGCTGCGCGAATATATCTGGGATGGGGCCATCGGTCCGGTGCGGGAGGCCCACGTCTGGACGGATCGGCCTCTGAATGGGCTTAATAAAGTCTATTGGCCTCAGGGTGTGGATCGGCCGACGGACAAACCCAAGCCGCCCGATACGCTGGACTGGGATTTGTGGCTCGGGCCCGCGCCGGAGCGGCCTTATAACCCTGCGTATCTGCCGTTTGTTTGGCGGGGCTGGTGGGATTTCGGAACGGGGGCATTAGGCGACATCGGCTGCCATGCGTTGGACCCGGTTTTCCGCGTGCTCAAGCTCGGACACCCGACGAGCGTTGAGGCGATTTCCACCCTGGTCAACAATGAGACGTATCCTGTGGCCTCGATGGTGCATTATCAGTTCCCCGCCCGCGGCGAGCAGCCGCCGGTCAAGCTGACGTGGTATGACGGCGGGATGAGGCCGCCGCGGCCAGACGAGCTGGAAGACGACCGGCAGATGGGAACAAATGGGGCGCTGTTCATTGGGGACAAAGGCAAAATGCTCAACGGCAGGCTGATACCCGAGTCAAGGATGACCGAATACAAAAAGCCGGACCAGACCATCCCCAAATCGCCGGGCCACCATATTGAATGGATTGATGCCTGCAAGGGCGGCAAGCCCGCTGGCTCGAATTTCCCCGACCACGCCGGCCTGCTGGCGCAGGCTGTTCTTCTGGGCAATGTTGCGCTGCGGCCGGAGCTGAAAGAGCGAATGAACCGGACAAAGCTGATGTGGGACGGGGAGAATATGAAGATAACGAATGTCCCCGATGCGAATCAATTTCTGCAGCGGGAATATCGCAAGGGGTGGACATTGTGATTCACCGAATTAGGAGTTGAGCTGTGAAGAAGACAACGATATCTCGTCGTGAGTTTTTGGGTGGCGCCGTTGCCGGTGTTGCGGCTTTTACGATTGTTCCTCGGCATGTTCTTGGCGGGGCGGGCAATACGCCGCCGAGCGAGAAGCTGAATGTTGCCTGCATCGGGATCGGCGGGATGGGCGGAGCCGATTCGGAGCAGGTCGGCGCCGAATCGATAGTCGCGCTGTGTGACGTTGACTGGAAGCAGGGAGCGGGAACGTTCGAGAGGTACCCGAATGCCAAGAAGTACAAGGACTTCCGCAAGATGCTCGAAGAGGAAAAGGGCATCGAGGCGGTAACGGTATCGACGCCCGACCATACGCACGCGGTGGCGGCTGTGATGGCCATCAAGATGGGCAAGCACGTTTATTGCCAGAAGCCTCTGGCGCACGACCTCTATGAGGTCCGCAGGATGACCGAGGCGGCGCGCGAGCACAAGGTGATGACTCAGATGGGCACCCAGCTTCACGCGGAGGGGTATCTTAGGCAGTTGGTTGAGATGATTAAGACCGGCGTGATAGGCAAGGTCCGCCGGGTCGATATCTGGAGCAACAAGAACTGGGGCGGGGGCGTTCGTCCGACTGACGCGCCGCCTGTCCCTGAGACACTGGATTGGGATTTGTGGCTTGGACCTGCCCCGTATCGGCCTTATCATCCGGTCTATGTGCCCGGCAACTGGCGGAGATGGTGGGATTTCGGGACGGGCACGCTCGGAGATATGGGCTGCCATATAATCGACCCGGCGTGGTGGGCCCTTGACCTGAAGTATCCGACGAGCATTGAGGCGACGCCCGGGCCGTTTAACGACGAGACCTATCCGGAGAAAACGGTAGTGAAATGGGAGTTTCCGGCAAGAGGCGACCAGCCTGCCGTAACGCTGAGCTGGTACGACGGGCAGAACAATCCACCGCGGCCGGAGGAGCTCGAAAAGGAGCGAAATCTGCCGGACCAGGGCGGGCTTTATTACGGTGATGAAGGTGTTATACTTGCTCCACACGGCGGCGGGGCGAGGCTGATACCGGAATCGCGGATGAAGGGATTCAAGGCCCCCCAGCAGCTATTCGAGAGGGGGATCAACCACTGGCAGGAGTGGATCAGGGCCTGCAAGGGCGGCCCGAAGGGTTTGTCCAACTTCGACTACGCCGGTCCTTTGACCGAGACTATCCTTTTAGGGAACGTTGCAGCCAAGGCCGGGGCCAGGTTGGAGTGGAATGGGCAGAAGCTGGAAGTTACTAACGTGAGCAAGGCAAATGGGTATCTAAGACGCAAATATCGTCCCGGATGGGCGTTATAAGTGTAACGCGAAGGCTATTCGCGCAATGTAGTAAGGAGAAAACCAAATGAACGAACGTGTAAAGATTACAGTTGTGTTGTCGGCCGTTGTATTGGGCGCGGTGCAGATAACGGTTGGCCAGATGACATCGTCATCAGGTCCGACGACCTCCAGCGCCCGGCTGCCCGGCGAGACGACGACGGCCTACACGAAGAGATTGGTTGCTGAGACGTCTCGCAGGAGATTCGGGGAAGACCCCTGGAAGCTGGGGATGCAGGCGTACAGTTTCAATCGTTTCACGTTTGAAGAAGCGGTTGCGAAGACAAAGGCGCTTGGTATGCGGTATATCGAGGTCTATCCCGGTCAGACTCTGAGCAAGGAAAAACCCGACGTCAAGACGGACCACAATATGTCCAGCCAGGATAGGCAGTTGATGATGCAAATGCTGCGCGAGGCGGGGGTCAAGCTGATGAACTACGGTGTGGTCGGACTGTCGAACAACGAGGCCGAGTGCAGAAAGGTATTCGATTTTGCGCGGGAGACGGGCATTGAGACGATTGTCTCGGAGCCGCCGGAGGACGCCTTCGACCTTATCGACAGGCTGTGCGAGGAGTACAAGATTAACGTCGCGATTCACAACCACCCTAAGCCATCGTATTATTGGGATTCCGAAACCGTGCTCAAGGTCTGCAAAGGTCGGAGCAGGCGAATCGGGGCTTGTGCGGACACGGGGCACTGGATGCGTTCGGAGCTTAATCCGCTCGAGCAGATCAAGAAGCTCGAAGGACGCATTATCAGTCTGCATTTTAAGGACCTCGATCAGGGTCACGATGTGA
>Ga0315288_10010365_pt1 | contig 11743 bp, 11 predicted proteins | sample YL17G11_20_MG_FD_203454 | JGI IMG/M metagenome (GOLD analysis project Ga0315288, IMG submission 203454) | Sediment microbial communities from Yellowstone Lake, YNP, Wyoming, USA - YL17G11_20 | ecosystem: Environmental > Aquatic > Freshwater > Lake > Sediment | place: USA: Wyoming | collected... | reverse complement strand
GCCGAAGTTCGCAATCCTCAACACCGAAGCGCTGGACGAGAAGGGCACGCCTGCAGAGCTCATTGTGCGTGGCATGGAGGGCATGGTCACGCAGATGCCAGCGATCGTCAGGGCGCTGGGTGTGCCGGCGCAGATGTTCCGCCATTTCATCCTGCGCAACCCGGCCTTCGCGTTCAAGGCAATGGTGCGCGACGCAGGAAACAACTATCTGGCTATGGGCATGGACGGGGCGCCAGTGCTGTCGCAGATCAACGCTCTGAAGCGTTTGCTGGCCAACCCAGAGCTGCTCAGCCAGATGGGGTCCAAGGGGCTGCGCGGTGGGCAGACACTCACGGGCGGCATCGAAGATCAGAAGACCATCCTGAATGACTTGAGCACGGGCAAGATGGGCCTCACCTCGGCGCTTGCCAAGCTCGACCACATGGCAATGCTGGCCGATACGACTTCCCGGCTGAACGCCTATGAGTCCGCGCTGAGTCGTGGGCTGGACGAGCTCGAAGCGATCCACTACGCGCAGGAGACGATGAACTTCTCGCGGCGCGGCATCTCGCCGAGCGTGCGCATGCTCAACACCGTCGTGCCGTTCATGAATGCACAGATCCAGGGTCTGGACGTGCTCTACCGCGCACTGCAGGGCAAGCTGCCGTTCAACGAGCGGCTGCAGATCCGCAACAAGCTGGTCGTGCGAGGCACGATGCTGGCGATCGGCACCATGGTGTACGCGGCCGCGATGAAGGACGACCCAGACTACGAGAAGGCTACGGGCAACGACCGCTACAACAACGTGTTCATCAACATCCCTGGCACGGACCAGAAGCTGAAGGTGCCTGTGCCATTCGAGGCGGGCTACCTCTTCAAGTCGCTGCCCGAGATGGTGACCAACGGGTTGAACGGGACGGCCGACGGTCGACAGTTGCTCGAGGCGCTGTGGGCGCTGGCTACGAACGCGGTGCCGGGCGTGATGCCGCAGGGCATCAAGCCACTCGTCGAGGGCATGCTCAACAAGGACTTCTACTCGGGCAGCGACATAGAGAACAAGCAGATGCAGGGCATGAAGATGTCGGAGCGGTTCACGCCCACGACAACGGAAACTGCGAAGAGGCTTTCAGGGAGTGTCGACATCGCAGGACGCGAAGTCGGAGTGTCGCCGGCCATGTTCGAGCACTTGGTGCGAGGCTACACGAGTGCGCTTGGCATGTCTGTGCTTGGCATGGCAGATGGGCTGTTCACCAGCACCACGGAGAAGCCAGAGGCGCAGCCGTGGAAGAACCCACTCTATGGGCAGCTGCTGCTCAACAAGGATCTGTCATCCACCGTGGATCGTGCATACAACTTCATCGAGACGATGACGCGTGCGCAGAACACGATGCAGAACATGATCAAGCAGGGTCGGGTGCAGGACGCGCAAGAGTTCGCTGCGAAACACAGCGCTGAGATCGGGCAAGCGGGGTTCGCCGGCACTGTGCGCAAGCAGCTGGGCAGCTTTGCGCAGATGAAGCGGCAGATCGCCATGGCGCCTGGGATGAGCCCGCAGGAGAAGCGTGCGGCGATCGAGAAGCTCAATGCAGCTTCAGAGCAGTACGCTCGTCAAGCCAACGAGGGCTTCAGGAGCATGGCCGCCGCGCAGTGAGCGCGGCGGCGTAGCCGATCAGGCCGGGACTTCGAAGCCTTCACGGACGATCAGCGCCTCGAGCATCGCGATGCGCGCCTGCAGAGACTTCACGCCGGGCTTGCGCACGGACGGGATGCCGAACTGCTTGCGGTAGGCGCTGATCGTTTGCTGGGGCACCGGGCGGCCGGCGATAGCCGTAGCCATCGCAGTCAGCGTCGCGTCGGGCGTGGTGCGGTCAGCGGTCTTGACCAGATTCATGATCTCGAAGCGCACTGCCAGCGGCAGGGTCGGGATCTTGGCCTTGCGCTGCTTGGGCACGAGAGTCGGGGTTGCCTTGGGCTTCAGTTTTGCATTGCTCATGTGGATTCTCCTTGGTGAGCGTGGGTGGATGACCGTCTTTCCGGCCTGTCATTTTGCTTTCTGCGGCGTCGATGACGACGCTTCGGTGGCCTGTGATCCACTCGTAGAGATCACCTTCTGACTTGAAGTTGCGCTTCATGCCGTAGATGACTTTGGTGTACTGGCTGCTCATACAACGGGGGTTAGCCGCCGAAGATAACCTCGAACAGCCAACTGATCGGACCTTGAAACTTGCTCTTCATGCGAACTCCTTTTCACTTTACTGTCTTGGGGCTGTAGCCCGACTGCCCGCGGCGCCAGCCACGGTTCTCTTTGCGGCTCTCCACTTCGGTGTTGCCCGGCGCGTTGCCGCCGCCCGACTCGAGAGGCACCTTGTGCGCCACATCCTTGCCATCACCGACGTGCACAGAACCGGCGGCGATCGCCTTGCGTCGCGCCGCGTTGTTCTTCACGCGCTTGTCAGTTTCCTCTGGGCGCGCGTTGTAGGCGCCTTGGTACTCGAGCTTGGCCTTGGTTGACTTGGGCATCATCGTCTCCTAGTGAATAGTACACCAAACTTGCCGTTTTGCGCGCCCACCTGCGGCTTCAATGGAACAGCCCCTGTGCCGATGGACGCTCTGAGCCCTTCGCGAATTGTATCAGCGGGAGTCAGCGTCGGCACAAAGAAACTTCCGCCAATCGGAACGCTAGTCCACGGATACTGAACTTTCAGCCGCTGCGCCAAGGGTATCTCCGCCAGATGGAACCGAGATCTTCAGCACATTGACATTCATCGCCGGCCCTCGCGTCCCGCTGAGCATGTCCTTCTTCGTCACGACGGCATTGTACTTCGCCATCAGCAGTGCTTTCAAGTCGGAATAGCCGAAGCTCATGCCGGAGCAGAACCGTTTGAAGAGCTGCTCCTCGATGTAGAACACGGTGCGCCCTTCCTTGAATCCATACTCTACGCGCCCGCAGATCTCGCTGCGCACGATGCCCTCACCGATCTCAGCATTGCCGCCGAACTTGGCCTCAATGGTGTCGTCCATCTTCTTGACGACCACGAACTTGCTGAAGAACTCGCGGATATAGGAGTTGAGCACATCATCGGCTGTGCGTCTGCTGATGCGCGCTACGTGTCGCGCACTCTCGATCATGCCCACAAAGGTACGGCGCATGCCGCGTACTGGAAAGTAGACGATGTTCGCATAGCCCGTGCCGGCAAGCACGGCTCCTGCAAGGCAGGCGGCCACGGCGCCGATCCAGAAACGCTCATTCGGCGCCTTCTGTACGCGCTCCTTCAAGCTGTCTTCTATTTCCCTCACCACCATTTGCGCTGTCCCCACGTTGTCGGCCAGCCATCGCGCGAACATGACTCCGGCTATGCCGTAGTTGTAGGGCAGCATGTTCTTGATTGCGTCGTACAGATCGGGCGGGGGGTCCAGCTCGGTGGTCATCTTCAACTCAAGCAGCCGCATGATCTCGCCCTGCGACGAATGCTTGCGCGAGCTCAGGTAGTCCATGACGTGCGTGTTGGAGCTGACGAGCGCCAGGGATGACCAGTACGTGGTGTTGGTGCGCTCACGGTTGACGTTGCCATCCATGCGCTCCTTGCCCTTGCCGTCGGTCATGTCGAACACGAAGCCGGGGAACCACTCGAAGTTGAGCCGGTTCTTCTGCGTGATCTCGTCGCAGATCAGAGGCAGGCTGTTGAGCAGCCCGAGGCGCTGCTGCATCGCGACACCGGACGTGTCCTTGCCGACCATGTAGTGCAGCGGGTGCCCCCAGATGCTGGCTGCCATCTCGAGCGCCAGACTCTTGCCCGTACCGCTCTCGCTCGAGCCGAGGTGGAACGTGAGCCCGTTGAACGACGTGAAGCGCATCAGCGGCGCGCCGAAGCCTATCGACATGATCGCAAGGATGTCGTGCATCTTGTACTTGGTCAGCAGGTTGACGGTGTGCTTCCATCCCTCCAGCGTGCCATGTGGCTTGGTGACGCGCACGATGTTCTCGAGTCCGGGCAGCGGCGTGATGATCTCTGTGCCGGGCGCCATGATCTTGCTGTCACAGACGAAGCTGTCGTCCTTCTGCCAGCCGAACTGCGTCGGCACGTTGATCGGCAGGTGGTTCTCTGATGCGTGTGTGATGCAGGCCCGCAGGTAGCGGTAGAGGCGATCGTCGTTGCCGCCGGACGCCATGATGTTCTGTTCCGAGAGCGCCTTGCACATGTCGTCCTTGGTGACGGTGGCGCGCAGCGGCAGCGTGATGTTCTGCGGGCCGTTCTGCCGCAGCGCAACGAAGTGCACGAAGTGGGCGCTCTCGCGGTTCATCAGGTTGATCGCAAACAGGTCGTACGGCACCACCATGCGCATGGTTCTTGGGGAGTCAGGCTTGTTGGCCTCCAGCGGCTCGTCGTGGTACACGCCGCCGTGCGCTCCATACGCGTATCCCCCGGGTGCGGGCGGCCGGTTGATGATGACGCTTGTCTGCACCTGCTCAACCGTCTCAGGCTCAGCAGTGATCTCGACTTGCTTGGGCGCTGTGTCGGTCAGCGTCTCTCGCGCAAGTAGGAGGGGGTTGACGATCTTGCCCCAGTACGGGCACTTCTCGCAGACGCCGGGGTTCTCGGTGTTGAACTTGGTGCAGGGGTAGGGGCCCTTGATGTCCTGCAGCTTGTGCTGCATGCGGTCTTCGTCGTATGGGTGCAGCGCGGAGAGCACACGCGCAGCATGCAGCCCATCCTCGCAGGGCTTGGCGATCGACAACACCGCGCGCCACAGTGGCTCGAGCCCCTCATCCTGGGCATGGTTGACGTAGTAGTCGATCTGGCCGCAGCCCTTGCCATCTCTGACGCCCACCATCAGGCGCTTGAAGTAGACGGCGCTGTTCTGCATCAGCATCAAGCCGGCGGCGCTGTCGGCCGCCTTGGGCCGCACGCCAGGAATGATGAGCGCGGGGAGGGATAACCGAACGGGCTCCGTGTTGTATCCGATCGCAGAGGCGAACGCATCGAGTGTCGCGGGGCCGCCGCCTTCACCTTTGGTGGTGCAGGGCCGTGGGTTGTCGGGTTGCTTCCAGTTCGTCGTGCCCGGCATGCGCAGGATGCGCGCGGCGTCCGCGGTGACGCTGTGGTCTATGGCGAAGTCGTGCTGCTTGGCGACGCGCTTGAGGCACTCGGCCACTGGCTTCCACTGCTGGATCGTCACAGGCTCAGAGAGTGGCCAGAAGGCGTGCAGGCCGCCGCCTGTGGCGTTGATGATGGGGTTGGGCAGGGTAGCTAGCCCCGTGCTCGTGATGAACGCGTCCAGGGCCGCTACGCCGATCTGTGGGGTTGCGTACGCGTGGCCGCCGCCACAGTCGACGTCGACGACGAACGCTTTTACATACCGCGCGTTCTGTGCTTCTCTGGACTCGTCGTTCTCGTACGTGGCGATCGCGAAGAAGGTGTTGAAGTGCTGCGCGTCGAACTCGTCAGCTTGAGATGTGACTTCTTCAAGCGTGTCGACGAACACATGTCTCTTTTTCTTGGACGACAGTTCTACAACGCAGTAGTGCCCATAACCGGGTGGCGGAAGAACTGCCGAGGCGAACTCGGTTGGGGTCATGTACACCCCAGGTCACAGCGATACGTTCAGCGCTTTGCTCGCGCGCTTGAGCGCTTCATCGCGCGATGGGGAGTCCTTCAAGATCTCGTGCAGCTGAGTGACACGTTGGCGGTATGCGGGGATCACCCATCCGCCGAACAGCCAGTTGTAGCAGGTGCGCCGCGTGGCGCCCGTGAGCTTGGACAGCTCCTGCACAGAGATGTCGAGGTACACCGCACGCCGGCCCAGCCTTGAGCCGAGCGTCAACGGTGCTGCCTTGACTAGATCCTTCGTCTTCTGCTGGTACGCCATGATGAGTTCCTTGAAGAGTTGTGAAGGGCCGCTGTTGTCAGCGGCCCCGTGTTTATCAGTCGTCCGTCGCTCCTTCAGGCTTGTCCCACTGGTCGATGATCGCCGTCAACGCCGCGCGGCCGGGAGGCGTCGCGGTATGCGTCGCGGCGCGCACAACAGGCTCAACATCGGGCGTGGAATCGGCCTTCTTGCCACGCGTCGCCTTGGGCTTGTCGCCGCCGGCCTTGGCTGCCTTGGCCGCCTTGAACTCGGCAAACTCGCGCTGCTCGCGCTCTTCTTCGGTCTCGACCGGCTCAGGTGGCGGCTCAGGCGCCTTGGCAGCTGCAGGCGGCTTGCCCGGGATCTGCAGTGCCGGCTTGGCTGCGGTGTCCGCTTCGAACACAGTCGTCTCGATCGCGCGCCGCGCGTCGGGCGTCTTGCCCTGCCTGCGCGCGGTGTTGTACTCGTCTTCCAGCAGGTAGCGCACGGGGGCAAAGAACATCTTGGGCGACGACACGTCCAGATCGAACGTCATGCGTGTGACCACGCAGTCAATGTTGACTGGCGGCGCCAGCGCAGCGAGCTGCGTCACGTACTCGCGCAGCGGCACGTTGGTGCCTTCGCCCTTGCCGAAGATCGACGCGGCCGGCACCTGAAACTTGAGCACGTTGCCGCCGATGTCGTTGGCAAGCACCACAGCCAGCGCTTGGTTGTAGCGGCACGCCTTGGAGTCGCCTTGCCCAGAGCCCTTGACGTTCTGCGAGCAGACGTCGCAACGCTCGGACTGCTTGTGCGGGGAGCGCGCGTCAGGCGTCTCGCCGTCGCGCGACATGCAGTCAGGCGCTTGTGCGGCCGCGTCATCGTCCCACTGCTTCAGGTAGAAGGTGCGCGAGACATGCTTGGCTGCGGCGACGACCACGATGTCGAGCTCGCGTTCCTTGAGCTTGGCGTACTCCTTGCCGTTGGACAGCAGGCGCCACACGCCGCCCTTGATGGAGAGGCGAAAGCCCGAGGACGAGCCCATCAGCGCCTTGGTGGCGTCGGACAGCTCCGTCGCGCGCAAGTGCGCGGGGAGCGCCATGGGGTTGAAGGTGAGAGCAGAGTTGTTCACATTGGTCAGTGCGTTTGTCATGGTGTTTCCTTCAGGACGGTTTGCGAACGGCGACAGTCATCTGGGATTCCGACTGCATGCCGAGCGGATACGGGAGGGTCTCATTGCGAAGCTCTTTGGCTTCTTCAACATCGGCCAAGTACTTAGCCATCGCGCCTTGTGCGATGCGCTTCTCCATCAAGTCGAACAGATCGTTCTCCTTGACGAAGGTCTTGAACTGCTGCCAGTCGCTCGGGAAGTAGCGCGTCTTCTCGGTGAGGATCACCGTGCCGGCGACGGTGTTGACGCTGCGGACACCCATCTCCTTGAGGATGTCCTTCATCGTGCTGGCGATCTGGTCTTGCTGCGCCTTGAGCGTCTCGACTTCGTTGTCGTACGCCTTGGTCAGCTCGGCGATGCGCGTGCGGATCTTGATGTACACGCCGGCCATTTTGTCCAGCGGTATCGTGGGGGCTGCGGGGGCAGCGGTGGTTTCAGAGGTCATGATGTGCTTCCTTTCGTTGCGAGGGCCTACCCTCGATGTGAACTACTATACTTTTAATTCGGGCGGGGTGCAAGCCCTTTTCAAAAAATATCTGCGTGTGCTTCCTCCTTGTACAGCGCTACAAAGTCGATGTGCGAGGTAACGCGCGCCTCGAGCTGGGCGAACATCTTGCGTTCGATGTCGCTGCCCTGGATGTGGACGACGGTAACGTGGTCGGATACCTGACCAATTCGGTCGGTTCTGGCGATGCACTGGATGTACATCTCAACGGACATCACTGGACCCCAGAACACCACCGTGTCGGCGCGGGTGAGCGTGACGCCGTGCGCGGCAGCCTGCTCTTGGATGACCAGCACGCGCGGCTCGTCCTTGGTCTGGAACGCGTGGAAAATTTCGCCGCGCTTCGTGCGGCTGACATCCCCGTGGATGACGTCGCACACCACGCCGTGCTTGGTCAGGTAGGCGCGGATCGTCTCGATGCTGCTGCGGTAGTGCGCGAACACGAGCGTCTTGTTGGGCGTCTCCTCGAGCACCTCCATGAGCACGTTCAGGCGTGGTGAGCAATCGAACTCGATCACCTCGTGCGTGTCTGAGTAGGCAGCGCCGCAGTTGTGCACAGCTAGCGGCTTGCCTTCTTTATCTCGGACCACGAAACGGCTTCTCGGCCCGCAGTCGAGGATGTCGTATACGTTCTCCTCGCTTTCGTCACGACGTCCGTCAGCGCAAGTGCCACCGGCCATCCTCGTCGAAGTCGCTGCTCCAGCGTGCCTTTTTTCAGTCCGTATGCGCGCGCCGCTTGCGTGACAGTTAGCAGTCCTTTGGGCGTCTTCAGCACAACATTCTTGCGCGTGTTGTTGCATTGCTGTTCTACTGTTTCCCATCGACAGTTGCGCTTGGAGTACCCGTTCGAATTGTTGCTGCGTCCAAGAGTGAGCGTATCTGAATAGCCCTCCCGCATGTCCTTCCAAAAAGCGGCGAAGGACTTCGCCCATGGCGCGCACATGGTGATTCCCCGTGCTCCGTAATTTCGCCAGTCTTTGTCTAACGGATCGATGCAGCGTGCTCGCGCTCGACGCCAGATGCTGTACGGCCGCGTGTATGACATCCCATGCGTAACGATATGCTCGCCGTGCCTGCATCCACAGTGCCTCGCGTTGGGGCGGTGCAGCGTTCGAAGACTCTGGCTTTCTCGTATCACTTCTTGGCCGCACGTGCACTTGCACAGCCACGTCGCTTTCGCCGAGCTTCCCTGACCCGTGCGAGTCGAACCAGCTCTCCCAAGCACCATCAGGTATCCAAATACCTTCCCGGTTAAATCTATGGCCGGATTCGCCATTTAGCACCTCTTCTGCTGTTGTCCACCATCCACCTCGTGTCAGCACTTTGTGTTCTGGTGTCATGCGCACGCCGAAACACTCGACCGTACGCTGCTGCCCTTTGTGCACGACACCGCCGTGGTTCTGCCATTCAACGCCATCCCACACCCGCGCGCTAGGCCGAACATCCTGAATCGGAACCCATCCCTCGTCTGTGAGTACCGGCGTATTGTACGCGATGCAAGATATTTGTAGCAACTTTGTCACCACTGCCGCGGCGTTGACTGCTGAGATCGTCTCGCCTGCAACATGGGACAGCATCTGCGTCTTGATGATCTTGTAGTACTTGGCCTGCTGCGGAGTGAGTGGTGCCTCGCGCGTCTCGGTGAGCACGGGCGGCAGATCGAGGCACTGCTTCTTGGTGAAGCGGATCGCCGGCTGCAGCGCAGTGTGGACGAGCTCATTCGCGGTCGACTTCGGTATCCACTTGAACTTCGTCACCGGCCGCATCACCATGTCGCGCCACGCCGTCTGGAAGCGCGGGACACCGCTGGGGTTCACAACCTTGGCCAAGCCGTATGCGTGCACTGGCGATTGCGCAGCCGGCGTGCCAGTCATCATCCACACCATCATATTGGGCGTGAGCAGTGCGTTGAGCACCTTCCAGCGCTTGGTCTGCGTTGAGCAGTAGGCGTTTGCCTCGTCGATGATCACCAGATCCACGTTGTCGCGCTTCTGCAGTGCCTTGAGCACCATCGGCAGTCCATCATAGTTGATGATGGTGAAGTCATAGTTGCGCTCAACCATGCGGACGCGACGCTGAGAATCAACGTGATGGCATATAACCGCAGTCCTGTGGATAGCACTTGAGCCAATGTCTTTCTGCCACGCGGCGCTCATGATGGACAAGGGGCACAGGATGACGACTTTGCGTACGCGTCCTATGTTCATCAGGTAGTCAGCTGCCCAGATGGCGCTGAGCGTCTTGCCTGTCCCAGGTTCTGAAAATACAAACGCTCTGTTGTACAGAGTGAGAAAAGCGGATGTGTCCTTCTGGTGCGCGAAGGGTTTGAAGCGGCCGGGCCAATCGTAGCGCCCGAGGATGGGGGAGGGTGCCTCTTTGACGCCGAGGTTCCGCAGCACGCGGATCTCATCCAAGCCCCACCTGACTGCCACCTCGTGTATGCCGTGTGCGTCGGCGCCGAGATCGGCACTGTCGGGGATGCATGCGTACTTGCTTGGGTCTTTGGTGCGCAGTATCAATGCGCGGTTGTTGACGATTTCCATGCTAGAAAGCGCTGATCCGCTCGCCAAGAATGTCGGAATAGGTTCCCATCGCTTGCATTTGGCGAATCAAGTGCCTTCGTTCGAGCTGGGTAACAGTATAAAACTTCGGGCTCTCAATGAAGCTGTTTAGCTTGCCTATTTTAATATCGAGTTCAGTTTTTTCTTGCACTACTCGTTCTTGATATGGCTGCATTTAGTTCTCCTTGATGTGTTTCAAAAACGTCCTACCGCCCGGAGGTGGCCTTTCAGCACACCCCCGGGTTTCGGTTCCTGGCCTCGCGCACTGGGAAACTACAGCGGCATGCCAGCATGGGGCAAGGGGCTCATCACTTCCCCGCGGCGTTTGCCCAACGTAGCCGCCCTACTTCAACTTCGCTCTGTTCGTCTTCGGATCGTACGTGTACTCGCGCTGCAGGTGCACACGTCCTGAAGCCTTCGATGCTCGATCCTTGGCGCGCCCCGCCGGCCCCAGATGGTCGCGCTCGGCGCCCTTGGTTGTCAAGGTGCCGTCGGGGGTGATGTGGCCTCGATCGACCAGCAGCCCGTGCGCCATGCCGGCCGCATCCTTCTGCCCCTGCGCCGCCAGCTGACGGGTCAAGCGCTTCTCTAGTTCGCTTGTCATGATCTGCCCTCATACAGCGCCTTGAATCGCAAGGCTTCTTCGCGCCATTCTACGTTGCCTTTCTCCAGCCAGTCGATCAAGTCGATAGCTTCCTGCACGAAATCAAGACGGACGCGTATCCACTCGGCGTGCGGGTTTGGATGTGGCCCTAGCGGGATTGCGTCTGCCAACCCTTTCGTAACCTTTGCGCTCGGATTGTTTTCCACTATGCGCTCCCATTGAACTCGCATGATGCCACAGGGCAATGCTTTTTGCAAAGGCCAGATTGCTTAGGGTTCCACACACCCGTTGCAAACGCACCATCTATCTTGGATAGACGTTCCCTGTAACTTTTCCACAACCTGTCCGCGTCGGCACGCAGCGTGGTGTGTCTGTGCAGCGTATTGCCTACAACGTACAGCAGCCCACCGCTCACTACATCTAGCCAATCGTAGTATTGAAACAGTAGCATACCGCAAATGTCGAGCTGATCTGTGTCGATATAACGATCATTACCGCTCTTGTAGTCCACCACAAACGCATGCCTGCGCTCCGGCTGCAGCACCACCAAGTCCGCCTTCGCGCGCAGGAACCCGTCCTTGTCCCACCACCCCCGCGGCTCGAGTCGCGCCGTCACGCACAACTCCTGCTCTGCGTGCTTCTCGCCGGCCTTCTGTATCAAGGAGTCGAGCAACGGCTTGAGAAACTCGAACTCGGGCTCAAGCGGCGTGTGCTTGCACACGTACAGCTCGGCTGCCTTGTGCATCCGGTTGCCGTAGCGCTGCTCATCGGATTCGACGTAGGGATAGAGCTTGAGCACGCGCACGGCGTGGTACTGGCGCGGGCATGTCTCGAAGTTCTTGAGACTGCTGTACGAGTGGCACTTGGACTTGGCCATTTCACACCTCCGCTGTGTTGCAAACCTGCGTGATGCGCTTGGCCAGCGCATCGAGGAAGTTCTCGTCGTGCTTCTCCAGCGGCTTGCCCATGTCGAGCAGGCACGTGTGAAGCACCTCGTGCCAGAACGTCTCCTCGCGGTCGCGCCGCCGGTAAGGCATCTCAAGGGTGTTGTGGGTTGCCAGATCAACGCGCCCTTCAATGACGAAGAGCCGGCCGTG
>Ga0315288_10010362_pt1 | contig 11748 bp, 10 predicted proteins | sample YL17G11_20_MG_FD_203454 | JGI IMG/M metagenome (GOLD analysis project Ga0315288, IMG submission 203454) | Sediment microbial communities from Yellowstone Lake, YNP, Wyoming, USA - YL17G11_20 | ecosystem: Environmental > Aquatic > Freshwater > Lake > Sediment | place: USA: Wyoming | collected... | reverse complement strand
GGAATACACGGCTGATGTCAAAGAAGTTAGGCGCGGGGTTGTGGACGTAGTTCTTGGTGCCGTCGGAGTTTACTTGGTTCATTCCGTTGCGGACGTGTTCGCAGTACTGGGCTCGCGTCGGCGCCTGGTTACCGCAGCGGGAGCAGACGTCGTACTTGATTCGGCAGCCCATCGACACGGCAGGAAATTCGCCGTCGTTGACTCGGCTGACCCACTCCGGATCTTTCTTGTTGTCGACGACGATGAGCAGTTCAACTCGATGCATCTTGTCATTCCAGAACGCCTTCTTCACGTACCCCGACGCCTTGGCCGGATCTTTGTTCGCGTGATGAAGGAAGGCGTGGGCCGGATTCGTCTCGAATGACTGATAGTGCTTGGTGAGTTCGTCTCCGGGCTTGATCCAGTAGCCCTTGCCGTTCTTGGCGTTGACGGGGCGCTCCGGAAAACCGTCGCCGTTCCGGTTCGGCCCATAGGCCTCTTCGGACCCAAGAGCCAACACGAGCATGTGGGTCTTGCCGGGCTCCGGGTTGACGTTCTTGATAAAGTCGATCGCCTCTGACGCGGTCTTGGTCACGCGGCCGACGTCCAGCTGAGAACGACCAGGCCCCCAGAGTAGGACGGGTTGAATCGTCGCTTCTCCGGTGGCGAAGTGGTCCTCGAGCTGGATGATCTTTCGCATTATCTGTTAGCGACGGGTAAACATGTTCTCGACAGTTTCGCCGAGGCCTCTTGCGGCAGAGGGATTGGCTTGTTCGCCACGATATAGGTTTGCACCCATACCGCCGACTAACCCCAAGCCACCGCCCATTAGTGCGCGCTCGATGAGTTTGTCAGTGTTCACAGGTCCGTCCGCGGTCAACTCGGGGGCGGCCGCGATAGCTGCGCCTCCAATGGCGTGAGGGATGGAGCGCGCTGCCAGCGTAGCCAACAGACTAGGCGCGGCGGTCTTCGGAACACCCTGAAGTTCAGCCAGTGCGTCAATCCCGGACGCGATTTTCTTGGCCTCAACACGGCTCATAAACGCGCGGCGGCCGATCTCCCGCGCCGCCTCTTTGATGGTCAGTTCATCGACACCGAGCATGGCACCCGCGAACTTGCTCAGCCCCACACGTTTTAGCGTGCTCAGCGTTTCCGGACGAACGAAGTTTTGCAAGTCCATGGACATAGCGTCTCCTAATTTCTGGTTCCCTGTCAGAGCTTTGATCCCGCCATAAAGTCCGGCAGCCATCAAGGCCTGGTTTCTCACGTTTCGAGCAGCTTCTTCAGCGTCTTTCTTTACTTTGTGCTCGAATAGAAGCCCGGCTCCGAGCAGAGGGATACTCAGTCCTGCGCCGTGCGCCAACCCCTGTGTGAACCCCTTCATTTGTTGTCGCTTTTACCCGTCACCGCGCGCTCGGAATCCGCGAGTAGCTTGATGGACATGTAGTCTGGCCCCGCCCCCGACATCGTAGCTTGCCGGAGGAAAGACCGCACCGCATTCTTGTCCGTCGAGAGTGTAGGCGCGAAGCGGACCATCGTGTGATAGGCCTCCATGAGAGCCTTATCATCTGCCCCCGCGAGGACTGAGTCTTCCTGTTTCAGCACTTTGACGATCGCAGCGCGGGCTGCATTGTCGCCCATCCGGCCCATGGAAGAGAACGCCTTGGACGCCAAGTCCTTGAGCAGAGAAGCACCGGCGTCGCCGATGGAGTTACCCATCGTTTCAATCGCGCGGCCCTTCATCTGCTGATACGGAGAAGGCGGCTTGGGTCCGAAGTACGCTTTGATGCGCTCCGCGATCCCTTGGCCCGGCGCAGACAAGATGGGCTGTAGGATGCTCCCCAGTGCTGAGCCCGCCAGAGACCCTCCAACGTCGCCCCACGTAGGGTGCGTATTGAGCGGTTTATCCTGGTCCGTGTACGTCGATTTCTGTTTGGTGGCGCCTTGTACAAAACTACGATACGCCGGATTGATGTCTGCCGACTGCTTCACAGACTCGTCGAGCTGCTGATGCGATGCCCGATTCAGGCGATCTTCGACGTTGTGATAACGGTCGATTGAACGGCGAGCAAGGCCCGGGGCTTGCAAACCAACGGCGGCTGCCATCGGGAGGGCAAAACCCCGCTTTTCGAGGAATCTCCTCGTTGCATGCCCGCCGACCAGGCCCTTCAAGTCGTCTACGCGCATTGGGCCCTCATCCACACCACACCACGCTTCAGTTTATCAGCTTCCGCTGCGATCTTGACGAGAGCTTCGAAGGACCGAAGCTCCTTAGTGTCATCGCTGACGTGGTAGTCCGCAGCGGCCGCGGTCTTCTCGCGGGCGCTCGCACCGACCGCATCGAGCCCCCGGACGAACCGAAGTGCATCCAAGATCGCGTCTCCGTAAGCGTCGTTGTATTCGGCGCGGGCGTCCTTCTCGAAGGCATCGAAGGAGGCGGCATTGGTAGCAATTTCGAAGCGGGAGGCGAGCTTCGCGAAGCCGTCCTCGAAAGCCCAGCAGGCCTGGTGGTACTGGTCTTCCATGACGCCGGCGAGCTTCCGCATACGCATCATGCGCTGAGCCGCTTGCTTAGGCGTCTCGCCGATGCCGGCGGCCTCATCATCATTGGGGTCCTCGCCGTCGCGAGCTTCCATGGCCGGCTTGCGCTTCTTGGTCTTGACGCCCGGTGGATCGAGCTTGCCGTGGCAGTCTTCTTCACAATCCTCAACTTCAGGTGAGTCTTCGTGCCCCGGCTCACCTTCGGCAGGGTTCATGCGAGCTGCTGACATCTCGTCTGGCAACTCGTTCATGTCACCGCCCGGTGCACCCGGAGGCATCGCCCCAGGCCCCATCGGACCTGAAGGCGCCGCGTCTTGACCCTGTGGTTCGACGTGAACACCCGCGTTGTCGATGACGATCTTGATGACGTGACGGGAATCGATGGGGTCGAACTCGTGCATGAGATCCCCTGCACCCTGCTGCTTGCGCTGGTCCATCATCTTGAGAAACGCCATCGTGTTGGCCGACTGCGTAAGACGCTCGATCTGGTCGGGGTTGAGCCCAGACGACGTGGCCTCTTCGGCCGCGGCGTCCGCAAGCTTGGCCTCCCCAGAGAGGAAACGGCTGACAACACGCTCAGCCAGCTTGTCGAAGTCTTGTTCACGTAGCGAGGGCATCCCTATCTCCTAGTGCATGAGGTCGGCCTTATCGGCGACCCCCTCCACAGATTCAGTCATGTCACGATAGCGCAACTTGATGACCAGCGCGTTTGCGTCAGGAGGCTTCTCTTTGCTGAGCTGCCCGGCGATCTTAACCGCGGTGTTCATGAAGTTGTGCGCCATGCCAGCTTCTTTGCTGTGCAGAGCATAATCTCGATTGGACTTGCCGCGGTAATATGCGTCTGACATAGCGTGCTGAAGCACCATGTTTGGATCGACGTCTGCGTTGTTGGGGCCGAACAGCCAGCGAAGAGTATCAACTCCGCGCGTCATCGCGGTTTGCAGCAAGCGAGTACCGTAGGGGCTTCCGCCGTGAACTTTGGTGTAGTCGCTGACCCAACTCAGCATGTCGAGCCGATCACGAAAAGCTGTTACGTCAAAAAAAAGTTCGCGGTAGGCCTGTGTGACCTGGCACGGAACTCCGAGGCTCTCGAAAACCTGGTCGTCTGTAGCGCCAGCGAGCAGCCACGCCTGCAGGATTTCTCGCTCACTCTCGCGGCCGTAGACCTCCGCGGCGTAGGCGACTGGTTCATTGTCGATGATGTTCGTACGTAGCAGGTCGTACAGGGCCAGCTCGAGCGCGTCTTTCGGCGGCTCAGTGGCACTCTTTACTGCGAGAAGACGCCAATCAGGCCTACGCCGGCGCATGTCCGTACTGGCCTTCGATGGCGTGCGCGCTCTGGCTGAGCTTCAGGACCAAGTCTCCCATGGAGCGGAAAGTGGTTCGAAGCGTCTCTTCCAGATCAGTGAAGGCGGCCTCACCAACTTCCTGCTTGAGGGTGGGCTCCTGCATCTCGAGGGAGAGTAGAACGCGACCGAGGTTGTCGACGGCCTTCTCAAGGTTGGGGAGGTACTGACCGACGATCTCCTTGACGGCAGGGGACTGCGCTAGGCTGGCCACCGCGGCCGCGTCGAACATATCGCCGGGGAGCTGCGACGCTTGCTGGAGAAACTGCGGATTAACCTGCGAGTCCAGCCCCTGCGAGCTGGGGCCATCCGGGCCCATCATGGCCATCGGCGGCTGTTGGGGCTGCCCCATCATCGACGGGTCTTGCCCCATCATGGAGGGGTCCATCCCAGGCTGCCCCATCCCTGGCTGACCCATCATGGAGGGGTCCATCCCGGGCTGCCCCATCCCTGGCTGACCCATCATGGAGGGGTCCATCCCAGGCTGTCCGCCCTGCGGCGGCATCGGCAACGCACTGCCCGGCGCTGCGCCCATCATCGAGGGGTCCATGCCAGGCTGTGGCTGGCCTTGGCCCATCATCGACGGACCGGGCATCCCACCCTGCTGCGGAGACGGCATCCCGGTCGCAAGGTTCTGCGACGGCGGAGGCGCACCCATTGCCTGCGACTGGACGGTCGGCATCGGAGGTGCGCCGCCAGAGATCTCATTGGCGCGCTGAGTGAGCGCCATGAGCATTTCGCTCTTCTCTTGAAGCTTCTGCATTTCCGCGTCGATGTGCTGCTGCATCTCCATCGCGGCCATATCGGTCGGGGTGGGCTGCGGAGGCGCGGGGGGCTGGCCCATCATCGAGGGGTCCATCCCAGCCATTGCGGGGTCCATCGAAGGGTCCATGGACGGGTCTGCCTCATCCATCGCGGGGTCCGCGGCAGGGGCCTTCTTCTTCTTGGCAGGCGCCTCGTCGGCCGAGCGCTTCTCAACCAGCATTTGCGCCTGGGCAAGCTTCTCTGTCGACGTGGCCCAGAACTCCACGCGGCGATCGGCCGCAGCTTTGACGAGCAGTGCCTCGGCGTCCTCGACGGAAAGGACGCAGTCCGAGGCCAGCTTACGCAGAGCCGGGACGTGGTCCATCGGGGCGCCGCCGTCGAGGGAGAACTGCCCCATGCCGGCGTTCTTGATCGAAGACTTGCGGACGCCAACAGCCGCAAGGGCCGACGACACGCACGCCTGGATATCGAGGGCCGACGTGAAGAAGTCCGACTGCTTCAGCTTGGTCTTGAGCGGCACCCAGATGAAGTCAGGCGGAAGGTAGACGATATTCGCGCCCTTCGGCATCCAGATGGTGCCGTACGGGTGCGTTGCCTGTGTGATGACTTCCTTCTCCTCGCTCCAACCACCGGGAGAGGAGATCTTCACACGACGAACACCCTCGGAGTCCGTCATCACGGACTTGATCTCGACAGGCGAGGTCGCCTGCATCGTGGTTCCCTTCGTACGAATCCAGAAGCCGAGGCCCTTACGGGGCTCGCCTGCCAGGTCGCCGAAGATCTTCTTGCCGACGGAGCCACCGAGAGAATCGGCCACCGAGTCACGACCTGCGAGACGGTCGGTCTCAAGGTAGTCACCGTTCGGGAGCACAGCAAGGAACTCGCGGCCCGGCTTGCCGAGTGCGAATTCGCTCTCGTTGGGACGGCCTTCCGGGTAAACCCGGATCGGGTCCTTGAACGGCGTCGGGTCGTAGTACGAGTTGTCTAGTAGCGGATTGTGCCCACCAACGGCCGGACGGCGACCGTACCGCGTGCCCTTGTTGAGGAGGTCGATGGGGTTCGGCATCACGAACGCCGGCGCGTCTGTGCTGTCGGACTTGTGCAGGACGTAGACGCCAGGCTGACGGGGCTCGACCCAGCGAGCGTAGGGCTGCTCCTGGACCGCCAGGTTGCGGGTCATCCGCTCGTCCTTGGCCGCGTAGCCTTTGCGACGAACACCTGCGTAAGCCTCAGCTGCCTGGTCGCCGAAGATGCGCTTGAACTCCACCGGGGTGGTGTCCTTGTCGGCGATCCAAAGGGCGCCGCCGTAGGTCTGCTTTGCCGCAATCTTCTCTGCGCGCATCTGCAGCGCGGAGGAAAGGGCGCTGACGCCATAGATGGACGCGGCATGCTTGAGGAGCTTCGGCTGACGCTCGAGGACCTTGACGAACGCGGTCTTGACGGAGTTCGGAGCGGCCTCGAGGAAGGCCAGCAGCATCGGAGCAGGCTCCGACGCTGACTTTTCTAGTGCCTCGTGGTCCATCAAAATCGAAGTACCGTCGATCAACTCGGCATAACTGAAGCGACCGGTGACCGGGGGGACGACGATGTTGCGGATGTCGACGTCGGTGTACAGCGACTCGGGCGTCTTCACGCCTTGTCCCAATGACCCAATCGCGGTCTTGTCGATCTCGCTCAGCCAACCCTTGGTCAGCGGCAGGAAGATGTTCAGGGCCTTGTGGTAGACCAGTTCGATCGGCTTGATGGCGTTGTCGTTCATCACGACAGGGATGTAAAGCGGCTGCCCGTGGCGAAGGACCACGAAGGCGCCGACGCCCATCCCAGACTCGAGGTCCGTGTCGAGGACCTTGAACGTGACGATGTCCTGAACCATGTCTGGGAACCGGTTCATGATCACGCTGTAAGCCATGTCCGAGAATCCCTTCTCGAACGCGGCAGTAGCCTGGTCTGCGCCGGCTCCGGCGCCCATTTGCATCTGCTGTGTCCTAGGGCTCATCGACGGCATGGGGCAGCCTCAGTCATCACGTTGGGGTAGACAATACTTTCGGAACGGCTGCAGTAGCCGTTGGCGACGTATTGAGTTGTCTGGTTTTTTGAGCCTTCATCGACGCCTGAGTCGGCGCGGAGATCCCGTTGAAGGCTAGCTTGGAGAGCGCCGCTTCAATGCACTTTACGCCAGCTAAACGGATGCGGCGATCGAGCATTGAAGCGGCCTCCTCTCAAGGGGCGGGGTTTAAGCGCGGACGGTGTTGGAGATGCGGCGGATGTGCTCGAGCAGCGACGCGGACTTCTCGTCCTTCTCCTCGTGCTCCTTCTTCTCTTCCGCCTTGGACTCGTGCTTCTCGTCGCCCTTAGCCTCGGACTTCTCTTCCGACTTGCCTTCGGCCTTCGCTTCGATCTTCTCTTTGATGAAGTCGGGCATCTCGGCGACCTTGTGGCCGCCCTGGTTGGCCTTGCGACCATCGTAGGCACCCTGGCGCGCGTGAGTCTTCTCGGCGTTGTGCTCCATGCCGTACGACGCGGTGCCCGGGGCAGCGTGCGAAGTGGCGTCAGCGGCCTCCTTCTGCAAGCCGACGAGGTAGTGCGCCTTCTCCGGCTGAGTCATGCCCATGCAAGCGCGGACGTGAGCCACCTTGGCGTCCTCGTTCGTGCTGGCCGGGATGTACTCCATGATCTCCGCGGCGACCTTCTTGAAGAGCGACATATACGGATCTTCGGCCGCGGCCTTTGCCGAGTGCTCGATGACCGAGTTCGAACCGGCGGGGTGCTCACCGGGCATCTTCGGGTGCGGCATCTCCTTGCCGATGACGGCGGGGCCACTGACGTGCTTCATCAGCTCGCCGAGGTCGCCCTGGCCTGGAAGCTTGGCGTAGCCCATGGGGCGCTGGTGCTGATCCATGATGGCTTCAGCGGACGACATCTCCTTGTTGCCCTTGTCGCCACCCATGATGGTGGAGCCGGTGCCAGACGCCATCTTGCTGATGAGTGAGGCGAGCGACGCGGTGCGCGACTGCTCGATCACCGAGTTGCTGCCCGGGGGCGACTCGGCCGGCTTCGCAGGCTGCTCCTGCTCCTTGCCAACCGCGCCCGGCTTGGTGTCGACCTCAGTCTTGCCGCGCGAATCCTCGGCGTAGCCGAGCGGACGATTCGCAATGTCCATCTTGCCCTCAGCCGAGTTCGGCTGAACATTGCCCTTGTCGCCACCTTCGATGGTGCTGCCCTCGGCAGCCTTCTGCATGACGTCGAGCGCGTGGGCGTGCGCGAGCTTGCCCAGGTCGTCAACCGAGGCAACCTTGTAAAAGGCGCCCGGAACGAAATTGGCCTGCTTGGTGTGCCACTTCGACGCGTCGATGATGTGCTCGGCGACGGCCGCAGTCACTTCGCGCGAGATCGGGCCCTTCGTGGGGTCCAGCTCGATACGGTCGGCGATGTAGTCCGCGACCTTAGCGGCACTGACCTCGTCGGGGAATGCCGCGTGCCCGGCCTGGACCATCGCATTCTGCACTCCACGAACATACGCACGGTTAAACATTGGCATCGTCTCCTAAGACCGGATGTAGGGCCTTGTTTCGGGTCGGTGAAATAATAGGACAAAACATTGATTTGAACAAATCACAGCACCGCGGCCTTGGGCGCTTGCGGTGCCATCGGGGAAACTGTCGGCGTTGCGTTTCGTGGTGTAGAGCCAGTCATAGACGGAGCGGCGCCGGCCATACCGGCCGGCTGTGCTGCGCCAGACACCGATGCGGGGGAAGGCACTTGACCCTGCCCTAGCTTGAAGCGCGTCAGCGCATCACGCGATCCGGATCGATAGTGGTCTTGGAGCGTCATGGCGTTTGTCCCTGATACATATCATGTGGCATAGGCACACCGCCATATTCTTGCGGCGGAGGGGTTGGTGGTAGCGGTGCGGGGTGACTCCCCAGGGCTTTACCCAAACCTTCTCCTAGGCGACGCCCGGCACTTGAGATAAAGCCGCCACCGAGCATTCCACCGATTGGGTATCCGTACGAACCGCCAACAGCTTCACCGATAGCGCCTAGAGCATTTGTCAGCGTGCCTTGCGACGGATCTGGGTGTTTAATGGATTGATAGACTCCGTACGCGGGCAACAAAGTACCCATAGTGCGCCCCAGCCATTGTCCGGCTTGCCCTTGAATACGCTCTCTCGTGGTAGCGCCGGCGGGGATATTCGCAGTCGGCCAGAGCACGTTACGCCAGTGAAACGCGCCGCCCGGCTTGAATGCGCGAACCCCCTGAAAAAGTTGCTCAGGGTTTCCGACGTACGCTCTTCCGATATTGCCGAGGCTGTCCTTGGCGGTGTTACCGAGCCAGCGGGCAGCTGTGCCAAAGACGCCCGCCTCCTTTACTCCGTATTGACGGAGCGCGGCCTTAGCTCCTGCTGTTTTCGCTCGGTGCAACATTAGTAAGTGCCGCTAGGGCCCTGGCCAAATTCTAGGCCATGTGCGTAGCCGGGCACAGGCGAAGTTCCGTGAATGTCAGAGACATCACCTCTGTGGGCGCCTGACATGAGTGACTCTTTTAGATAGCGATGCGCGAGCCGTTGCATCCAGTCACTGTTCAGCAAAGGAGTTCTGCTCGCCGCTCTCATGATCGGCTCAATCTGCGGCGGAAGCTCAGCCACGTCGACTGACGAAATTCCTCGACGCGTCAAGTCGTCGCGGATGGCTTGGGTGATACGCGTCCCGGGGGTGTAGTGCAGTACGTTCTTAGCGAGGGTTTCACCGACTGCAGCATTCAATAGGGTGCTGTGTGCGTCCTTGCCCAGCGCCGCGGTGAGCCGATTAAAGTTGACGATGTCACCCTTCATGAAGCCATGGGTGCCTTCGCCTGGATCAGTAATGTAAACGTGGTTTAGGACTGAGCGCGCCAAGATCTCGAGGTGCCGCTTGTCCATGTCAGCGCCGGCATCCTTGTAGACGTTGTACATCGTGTCGACGAGATACTTACGCCCGGTGCCCAGCCCTTTATATTTCACAATCTCGTCTGGCTTAGGGACTCCGTTGGAAAGCACGTCTCCCGCGGTTACTTTTTGGCCTAAGTGAGCGGTCACGTTCAGGTCAGGACTGACGTAATGCCGGGAGTCACCGAGCCAAACGTAGTGACCGCCCTGAGGCGCCTTTTCAATCTTTGAGACCTCGCCATCATGCTCAGCCAGCGTGGCCTTGTACAAGAACGATTGGGGAATCTCGAGAAGCTGACGAACGCCTTTGATTCCTTCGGGCCTCTTCTCGTGGTCTTTTCCGGTGTCGATACGACCGCCGTGCTTGGCGTTCAGCGAAAACTGCGTGAGTGGTTCGGCCATCGCTTGAGCGGCACGCATCCCGACGTTGATCCCGATGACGTGTGGGTGCCCTGTTGCGTCGAGGCCTTGGCACTTCTGGCAGATTCCGTGTGCGGCTTCGCACGTCATTGGAGACCGGACGATCACCGAGTCGGCCTTCGAGAGGCGTCGAGCGACCTCGGGGGTCACGAGGGTTCCCGGCGTAAACCCCCCGGCGGCGTGGGCCAGGTACCTATCGATGATGTGAGGGTCGGTAGAGTTCATAGCGATGCCGTTGTGTGTGCCGCAGTCAACGGCCGTCACAATCTTGTCGCTCATGTTGTTGACGAGGATCTTTGCCAGGTCTCCCGGTTCAACGACGGAGATGTTGGATTTGATGGCGTTGATGCGCGCCTCGTTGCCGGCCACCCATGCGTCCGACGGCTTGAGTCCTTCGGAATAGCTCCGTGGGATGATCCAAGGGACGATCTTGTCTTTCTCGTCGCGGGCTAGCACGGGAGACGCGACCATCTTCATCAGTTGAGGGGCGTTACCGCGTCCCCCTGAGCGGATCATCTCCCCCATCGTGCTCGGGTGCGTTTTGGTGTACGCGAGCATCGAGTTCTGTGCGTCCAGCAAAATCTTCTCGCGCCCCGCCGCGGGCGCCTTATGAAACGCCGTGACGAACGGAGTGAGTAGCGCATTCCGTCGCTCGTCTGGCGCGATGTCTTCCAGTCCGACGGAGATCCCCTCGAGGGTGGCGACTTCGTCACCAACCCGCTTGAGTTTCGTGACCGCCTCGGCGTACAGCTCCGGATGCGCTTTGGCCATTTCGACCAAGGTCTCGTGGAGCTTTCCTTTGGTGAAGACGCCCCGGCCTTTGTACTGAGTCGGCAGCGCGTCGTCTACGAGGTGCTCGCCGAACGTGCGAGCCATGGGCTAGTACATACCCTGTTGCTTCATAGCGGCCATCTGCTTTTCTTCCGGTGAATCCCGGGCCGCGAGGTAGCCGAGACCTGCCATGCCTGCGGCGGGGGCGAGGCCCTTCAGGGACGACATGACCTGCTGGCGTGCAAGGCCTTGGTTTGCGGCGGCCTGGGCACGGATGCCCCCGCCTCCGGCGCTATTTAGATTGGGGCCTTGTGACTGTGAACGGCCGCGGACCGTTTGCGGCCTTTGCGAGGCCCCGCCAGCGCCGCCGAACATGCCCTTCAGCCCGCTAAAGAGGTTCTTGCCATGCTCCATGGTGCCCGACAGAAAGCCGGGGCCTCCAACAGGAGCGGCAGGAGAAAATCGTGGCAGCGCGGCGACCTTGAAAGTCGCACACGCGTCGGCGAATCCCTTGGCAGCAATCTTATCAAACATGGCTAAACGGCTCCCACTCCGGTGTTTTGGCCCATGTTGCTGGCCCGGTTCGCTGTATCACCGCCAGACAAGTTCGAAGGCGCGCCCCATTGCACGTTACGATCGAGCGGGTCTTTTGTAGCGTCCGGCTTGAGCGCCCCCTTCGGGTCGTCTAGCTCCTGGATGGCCGCGGTCAGGCGCTCCACAGGGTCGTCTTCGTTCCCCTGTTGCTCGAGCGGCTGAGTAAAGCTGTCAGCCTTCTTGGAGCGGTCGGCGTCTTTCCAGGCCGCGTCCCAGCCATGGAACTGGCGATTGGGGATCTTGAGGCGGATCTCCTCGCCTGCGACCTTGAAGTAGGCCAGTGCAGCGAGGGTACCCTCGGTGAAGGCCCGCTTGACGGTCTTCTCGGGGTGCTTCTTCTCAGGCAGTTTGATGCCGTTTGGCGTAGCTTCCTCGAACTCTCCAGCGAGTTCGGGGTTGGTGGCCCAA
>Ga0315288_10010359_pt1 | contig 11750 bp, 5 predicted proteins | sample YL17G11_20_MG_FD_203454 | JGI IMG/M metagenome (GOLD analysis project Ga0315288, IMG submission 203454) | Sediment microbial communities from Yellowstone Lake, YNP, Wyoming, USA - YL17G11_20 | ecosystem: Environmental > Aquatic > Freshwater > Lake > Sediment | place: USA: Wyoming | collected... | reverse complement strand
ACCATTCCCAGCAAAACGGTCATTATGATTTTCAGGTGAATATCCTCGGTCAGACCGGTAACTCCCATCATAAAGAGGGAGCTTGCTTTAAGGAACATTCCCATATTGAGGATGCCGGAGAGCGCCAGTATGATTCCGCCCAAGATGCGGACGCCCCGTCCGAAGCGCCTATGGTAAAACTCCGGGATTGTCATCACCTTCATCTCTCGTAGGGGCACTACGATAAAACCGGTCAATCCGACTACCAAAGCCACGATAGCCGAAGCCAGCGCTATATGAAAGGCCGCGAAGCCGCCGGTGAAGCCCTTTTGGGCCGAATACATAACCGTAACCAGGCATAACTCGGTTGCAATCATACTCGCCACCGCCAGAAAGGTTTTCAGCCCTCTGCCGGCCACAATGAAATCTGTAACATTACTGACGTATCGTTTTACATAAACCCCAATAGCCACAATGACAACGACGTAGCCCGTGACGATGCACCAGTCCCAGGGGCCGAAATTGGTTTCAATTCCAAGAGCATTCAAGTCCATATCATTCCTCTTTGCCGGACAGTGGGCCGTGCCATCCCTTGCGGGAAGTGGTTCATAATTGCGTTGGAAGCGCCTCCATACAGAGCTTACGGTATTTGTTCTGTTCGCCTGAGCCTTCCGGCCCGGCGGCGCCCTGCTCCCAGGCCGAACGCGCATCTTCAAGGCGTCCGAGGCCCTCCAGCGCCTTTCCCCTCCAGTAGTGGGCGGGCGCCTCCTGAGGCTTATTCGAGCGGCCTACGCCTATATTGGCCGGATATGTCAGAGCCGCCTCAAAATCCTGCAGAGCCGCCTTGAAGTCCTTGTCTTCGAGGCGCTTGCGGCCGCGTTCTATGTGCGCTTTGTTGAATATGTCCCATGTGATTGTCTGGCCCTCCCAGTTGACAAAGTAAGGGGTGGATTCGAGCAAATCGATAGTATTGTCGTACCGCTGCTCATCAAGATAGGCCTGGGCGAGCATGATAATCACATCCGCGCGTCTGAGCTTCTCAGCCGGCGTCGATTCGAGAATCTTTATTGCCTCGGGGTGCCTGTTTGCGGCCAGCAGAATATCCGCCAGGTCACGATACAGGGTCTGGTCTTTTGGTCGGGCGGCGATGGCTTTACGGTAGAGTTGCTCGGCCCCGGCAAGGTCCTCTTCCACTGCCCAGGCATACAGGCCGAGATTGCGAAATGCGATGCTCAGGGATGGGTCCAATTCGCTGGCCTTTCGCCAATGCCCGGCGGCCTCCTCAAGCCGGCCAAGATGCCCATAGAGATTCCCGATGTGCAGGTGCGCGTACGCATCTCTGGGATTCGCCTCAATGGCATACTTCAAAACCTCCAATGTTTCCGGCCGTGACGGAAAGATGTAGTCCCTGTAGGTCCTGGCGGCCTGGCTGAGATATGCACCGGCGTCGGCCTTGTCCGACCGCAAGGACGCGAAATAAGCAAGGTAATAAAGCGGTATAGGACTGCGCTGGGCCTGCGGAACCGCCTCAACGCACACCGCTTTGAGCAGCCTGGCGGCCTCGTTCACGAGTCCCAGCTCGGCGAAGGTAAGGGCGGTCTGGAGCATCTCGAAATCATCTTCGCCCACAAAGGCCCGCGTATCCCGCGCAAAGCCATCCATCGCACTTTTGGTTTGCAGCGCCAGCACCGCCCTTGGCGCCAGGGCTGTGGGGTCCTGGGCGATTCTCGCTTGGGCGTGTTTGTATGCAGATTTGGTGTTTCCGGAGGCGTACAGCGCCAGCAGCAAATGGTCTTCTGCCTCGGCATCCCCCGGATTCAGCCGGACGGAAGTTTCGAAGGCCTCTACAGCCTTGGAATAATCTCCCAAGCGCATGAAAGCCCGGCCGGCCAGGTCATAGCCGAGAGAGGCGGCGCCAAAGCACCTACCCGCCTTGTAAGCGCACCGAAGTGCTTCCTTCTCGTTTCTCAGCCTCAAGTGGCTCACTCCTACGAAATACCACGACAACCCGTCGCCGGCATCTCTATCTAAGGCCTTCTCAAGTCGCTCGACGGCGTTCTGGTAGAGTCCCGCTTCAAAATCGAGCACCGCCAGTGCCCGCAGCGCAGGCGAATACTGCGCATCATCCGCCAGTGCTTTCTCATAGCACTCACGCGCCTTGGTGCGGTTTGTCGCCAGGTCGTACTTTCGCCCTTTGAGATACTTCTCCTCCGCGCTTAGTTCTTCATCGGGCTTTTGGGCGAGCCTGGCAGGCTCGGGCGGAGAAACCTTAGGAATAGGCAAAGGAGTAACGAAGGAAGCGAGGACGTCCCCATTATTCGTTTTAATTGTCACATTAACAGGCGACTTAGGAGACGGGGAAAGTGTCACTACCTGTGGGGCAGCCGGAGAAAGGTCCATAAGCTTCCTAAAAAGCTCCTCACGTCCTTCAGAAAGGACGCAAACCGCTCCAGGAATTCTGCTTGTCCCGAGGATACGGAGCTGGAGCGTGTCGGCCTCGCGGGCAGTCTGAATGGCCACGTCCTTTGTGGCGTATTCGAAGCCCTCGCCGAGTCCGTGCACGGGGTACCACTGTTCCCGCCACGAGACTTCTTCCCTCGGCAGCAGCATCCCGTAATCGGACTGAGTCGGCAGCGGCCCGCTCTGGACCTCTATGTATGGGCCGTCATCATCGGTCAGGTTCTTCTGGCTCACCAGGCCGAAGTCCCAGGTCCCCCACGTCCAGGCCTTTTTCCCGCTTAGCTCGTGGTGGTCGGCCACTTGCACAATTCCGCGGTCCGCATCCACGTCGTAGGCCCCAAAAAATCCTAAGACGCAGTTGACTGAGAAAATCGATGCCGAGGTCTCGTAGTTCTTCAGCCAGGACAAATCTTTGCCTTTATGAATTGGCCAGGAAAAGAACTCGATAGCGTTATGGTCCGTGCCGAGAGTCATAGGATATATGAAGCGCGTGCCCGCTCTGTTGGCAAAGGCCGTGCAGTTCCAGAAATAGTATGGGCTTATCGCATCTATTGGGTTGAAGATGCGGACCCGTTCATCTAAATAGGCTTTGCCCGGATGCAGAGTCACCCGCACGGTCCAGCGTGTTCGCTGAGTCTTTTCCAGGTTGCTGATTTCGAGATAGGCTGAGCCGTCCGCGTTTTGGCCGATAAGTGCATTCACCGGCGAGAGGATGGTGACGGTGTGTCCCTGCGGTCCGGCGTTCCACTCGACCCCGCCGCTGATCCAGGCGCCGCGCATGGCTATCATGCCCGGCTTGATTACGCTGTTGTAGTGGAACATCTCTTTGCCTTCTGTCTTGTCCAAAACTGAGTGGAGACGGCCGCCCAGCTCAGGCAGACAGGTAACTTTCAAGTATTCATTTTCAAGGAACAGGGCTTTGTAGGTTCGCTCTTCCTTCGTTCTGGAAAGGTAGTCCTGCATCGTATAAGGATAAACGATGGAGCCTTTGACGGTTGTAGAAAACTTGACCTCGCCTTCCAGCGCCCAGAGTTTTGGATTGACGTCTTCCGCCCAGCCGTATGTGGGAATTGTCACGGCGCCTTCCCAGGCCCGGACCTTTGCGCGGCACGGATTGGCCGGCAGGAACAACCATAAGCAAAGCGGAATGATATTGAAGGCTCTCAGAAAAGTTCTCATAATTGTCACCTCATATTGACATCAATCAGCCTGTTCAAACACCCGTTGGACTGCTTCGTTCATAGCCTCCTCGTGCTCTGTAATCGAGCGGACAAGTTTCATCTGTGTACGGCTGCGGTCGAGATTGTGCCCTGCACGTTGAACCTTGTAATAGACATCGCCGGCCAGATAGTCGGCCAGAAACCTGATAAACTGTTCAAAGGTAATCAGCTTTGCCGCAAAGACCAGGTGCTTTTTCTCGACGGGTGTGAGAAAGCTCTTTGCGTGCTCGCAATAGCCTCGAACAAGCGCCTCGAACATTGAAAAGTCAACAGCGACTTTCGACAAGTCGCGTTCGTCCTCATCGGCGGAAGTGCCCGCAGTGCGGACCAGGTCGCCGAAATCGTATATCGACAAGCCCGGCATAACTGTGTCTAAGTCAATCACGCAAACGCCTTTGTTGGTCGTTTTGTCCAGCATAACGTTGTTGATTTTCGCATCATTATGCGCGACGCGAACCGGGATTTTACCTTCGCCGGCCAAATTCAGCAAGATGTTACAGATAGCCGCGTTATCAAACAAGAAGTCAATTTCGCCTTTTGCATCCTTCGCCCGGTTGCAGGCATCTTCTTCAAGGACCTGCCGAAAGGTCTCGAATCGCCTGGGCGTATTGTGAAAGTCGCAAATAGTCTCGTGCAGCGCCGGTCCCGGCAGGTCAATAAGCATATTCTGGAACCAGCCGAACATTCGCGCCGCTTCGTATGCCGGTTCCGGCGATTCGACGGTATCGTATGTGACGGCGCCCTCAATGAAATTGTAAACGCGCCAGAAGTTGCCTTCAGTGTCTCTGTAAAAGCCGTTGCCGTCATTGCTCTGGATCACAGTCAACTGGCGAGAGGCCCGGCCCGGGTCGGCTTCCTGCGTCCGGGTGCGTATATGCCCGGTGACGCGGATAATGTTCTGCATTACCGAGGAGGGATCCTTGAAGATGGTATGATTTATTCGCTGGAGTATGTATCGGACAGTATGCTTGTTCTTCTTAGTGGTCAGGATGTACGTGTCGTTAATATGGCCGCGTGGCAGGGGCTTTGCCTCAATCAGCTCGCCGGAGATGCAAAACTGCCTTGCGATTGACTCGATGCCGTGCTTCACTATCGCTCCCAGAGGTTTTCCGGGTAAAGACCCTGATCTATCAGCCTGCGGATACATCCTGCCGCTATGGCCGCATCGCGACGATAAGTGACTCCAAACCATACGTCGTTTGTGCGCAGGACTCGCACTGTGGCCTTTCCTTTCTCTATGAGGTCATCCACCACAGTTGGTATGTATAGCTCCGAATTTTTTTCGCTGCCCTGCTCCTTGAGGAATCGCCTGAGGTGCGATTCGAGATGACGGAAGATTGACGGCTGAAATCCCCATAAATTCATCGACACGATTTCGTCCCCGGATAGAAGGTGTTCCGTCCCATCTTCATCAAAACAGCGGGCGCCGGCTGCGGTCTTCTCGACCTTTTTACGCTCGACGATTCTCCTTAGATACATACCTTCATCGCACTGGCACACGCCCCTCGATACGGGTCCGTATTCGCTCAAGGTGTCCCTGAGCGTATATCCGACCATAGCGTAATCGTTGGAGGACAGGTCTTTGCTTGCGAGGAATTGGGCCATTGTCTTGAAAGAGGCCGGTCCATAGTAGTCATCGGCGTTTATGACTGCAAAAGGCCCGTCGATTAAATCTCCGGCAACGAGTACGGCGTGCCCGGTGCCCCAGGGTTTGTCGCGATCTTGCGGCGGTTCAAAGCCGTCGAGGCAGGCCCCGTTAGAAATCCCACCCCCCTCACGGCCGGCACCCCCCAGCAGAGAATTTCTAACGGGGCAGGTGTCAAGCTCCTGGTAAGCGTAAGCTGTTTCCGCGAGATTATCGAACTTGCTGCCGATTTTTTCGCGGAAGGCATTCTCAAAGTAGTGTCGAATAACGAAAACGAGCTTGCCGAATCCGGCCTTCACAGCGTCGTAGATAGAATAATCAATGAGTATTTCGCCGTTGGGGCCGACGGGGTCGATCTGCTTGAGTCCTCCGTAGCGGGCGCCAAGACCCGCCGCCAAAATAAGTAGAGTCGGCTTCATTCAAAATCCTTGTTGGATGGTGATTATAGTCCGTTCAGCAGCCTTCGGCAACCCCGTACCTATTTGGTATTGTCCCAAACAGTTGGTTGATTACCGGGTGAGTAAAGAGGATTTGCCGCTTTTTGGGCGCCAGCATGAAGGCACTTGGGGCGCTTCGGAGCATTGCGCTATACTCCCCGATGGCCGGTACATTATATTGATTGATGCTGTCGCCTTAAAGCGTTAAATCCAAAAGACTTAGACCGCAATAACCTTAAAATTCACCAACTTGTTTGGAGTTGAATCTCATTTTATTAAGGTGAAGCCATTATATCTCTTATGTCTTTAAGCCAGTAACGGGTTAAAAGCTCTAAATCTTGATAATCAACTTTTCCGTCTGGCAAACCTTGAGGGCCTGTAATATCTCCTACAAACTCTAAAGGTTGTCCTTGTTTGCCCCAATCGTTTCCGAGAATAGCTAAATCTTTCATATCAACTATTCCATCTAAAATTTTCCCATCTGAATCTAAACTGAAAGTAAGATTCCCAGGATAAACATCAAATCTTACTTGAAGGAAGTCGTATGGATCTTGCGAAGCGTATGGTCCATCTAAGTTGGGAAGCGGAACTATTGCATATTTTATATCATTATAAACAAAATCGCTTTTTGCAAAAGCTTCTCTAATATCTGCTAAAAATTGAAGTTTGTCTGGCTCTGCTGGAAAACGCCTCCATACAGTTATTGGTTTTGGGGAAAAGTCCCATTCTTTTTTGCTCGGATCAATTATACACATTAACCAATTTTCTAAATTTGAAACATTCATTGGTGTGTCATTCTCTGAATGTAAACTTAGCTCTAAATCCACCGGAGTAAAACTATCAAGATTGCGAGTATCCACATCTAATTTGTAGTCTTCAACTCTTGAAATTATTTTTGTTTTTTTCGTGTTTGGAGACCAAATCTGAGGACCATAAGTCCCATCAAAAAAACTATCAAAACCATCTGTCCCGCCAGGCCAATGAAAAGTTGTATGAGAATCATAATTAAAATTATAATCATTTACCTCATCATAGATTCCTAGTTTTCCTTTATTGTATACAATACTATCCTCCGCTTTTGCTTTTCTTGTCAGTATAGTTGGTATAGCCAATGCTAAACCTGTTTTTAAGCTTCTTCCTAAAAAATCTCGCCTACTTGTTTGTTCTTTCATCTTAATTACTCCAGAGTGAATGGGAAATAATAGGGACAGCCAAGATTATTGGAGCATATCCACATAAGATTAAGGAGAATAATGAGGGGAAAAGTAGATTGTGTAAGAGCTTTTTCATTTTATATTTCTCTTGGAAATTGTCTGTATTTCTTGACACACCTCGTCCTATATTTTAGTCAATACAAATTATACCACAAGAGAAAGACATTTTCAAGAGAAAACCATGCACTCCACTAAGGAAGATAAGCTATTGGTCTCAATCTGTTCCGCTAATCCTTCCTTCCGCCTACCGCGGTCTGCTAAATGAGCGGCGGATGGTTGAATATGGGCGGAGATTGCCACCCATTCCACTGCCCTCAGGGCAGGCTTCCTCGCAATCACGTGCGGGGTCGCAGTGACAGAGGGAGAAACACGGGCTGGAAGCCCGTCCCACGCGGGAGGCTGGCGAATCTGGCTTCGGTTGGGGGGTGATTTTGAGATCTCCGATCCTTCGCCCCTTCGACTGTGCCCAGGGCAGGCTCGCCCTCCTGGACCCCCAAAAGACCTCATCCGCAACATTGGACAATACTTCACGAAGTAACCAAGTAACTGCCTACCCCCAAAACCTCCCTTCATATTGCACCACATAAGCATATACGCATATACTTATATACTCTTATACCCAAATCCGTATAATCTGCGTAACCTGTCCTGAGCTTGTCGAATGGATCCGTGTCCAATCCCCAAATCTGGGGTTCCCTTCGTCCCTTCGTGGTAGAAAATTAACTTGACACACAACGTCCGATATAGTATAATAGTCATCAAACTAACATAATGGAATCGTATCAGTGAAAGGCCAGAAAACAAAACATGGCAGATAGAAAAACCAAACCAAATCACTACGCAGCCAAAAGCTGCTTCAGATTCCCCCTATCTGCCTGTCTCTTTGTGCCTTTCTGTCTTAGTGCCCAAGACCCGCGCTCTACACTTGTAGAGACCCCTCTACAAATCCACCTCTTTTTTGCAAAACAAAGCCAATGTCAAAATGGGCAAAATGGCCATAAGTACAGCAACATCAAAGGCTTATGCCAAAGAACAACGAACAATGAGCAACGAACGTTATTCAAAACAAACCCAATCAAAGCCAATTTCAAACGCGGAAACAGCTTACTCCGCTTGCCGGACGAGAGATTGCCGCGGCCCTGCGGGCCTTGCAAGGACGAGTCTGAATAGATTTCTCCACTGCGCGATGCTGCGCATCGCTCCGGTCGAAATGACAATCAGGGCGTCATCCCGGCTGCTGCGCAGGCGTAATTTGACAAGTCCGCGTTTGCTCGATAAGATGGCGTAATCAGGCAACCCCGCACCAATCTTCCGGCGGTCGATCCGGCCTTCGCAGCCGCTTCGGCGGAGTAGGCTGAAGCTGTGTCTGGCGAACGGGAGCGGGTACCGCTTGGGCTTCCCCCCGAGTAGGCCAGGAGATTGGTACGGGGGTGTGTTCTTGTATTTTGTGGGGTTTGTGAATGGTTCGACAAGCTCACCATCCTGAGCCTGTCGAAGGAAGGCGGCTACGAGATGCGTCGATTTCTTCTATTATGTTTGTTGGCCGGGGCAGTCTTTGCTTACCCCGTTAGAGGCGCTGACCCCGTTAGAGCCCGCGCCTCTAACGGGGCTGAGCACTATCCGCTCGGAAAAGCCTCTAACGGGGCGAATGGCTCTGAAAACTGGGAACAGTTCAAATACGATTCCCGACATTCCGGCAACGTGCCGGATCGGCAGGTAACGACACCGCTTGAGCTGCTTGCCGCCGTGCCGTTGACGGACGCAATCTTCACATCGCCGGTTATAAGCGGCGACCGCATATACGTCGTTGACGGCTCAGGCGTAGCTGCGTGCATTGACGCCCGTACGTTTCGCCCTGTGTGGAGATACGAAACCCGCGGCGGACCGGCCAACTGCAACAATATCAGCTCTCCTCTGATCGTAGGCGATTATCTTCATTTCGGAACAACGGCCGGGGCCTATTACGTCCTCAACGCGGCGAATGGAACGCTGGTCAAGGAGATACGCTGCGGCGATCCGATATTCAGCACGCCGGTTGCGGGCCCCGTTAGAAATCCCACCCCCACGGCCAGCGCCCCCCACCAGAGAATTTCTAACGGGGCGGGCGCGCAGCGCGTATATTTTGCGACACTCGGGTCTCGTATATACTGCGTAGAGCCGGATGGAACGGTCTGCTGGACATGGGATTTTGTCAAAGAAGTCCTCGGTTTCAAGGGGGATCGCTGGAGCGGCGTGGATTGGCTTGCGCACCGCGGACGGGCGACCTGGGAGAGCCAATTCTGCTGTTCGAGGGATCTCGCTCTGGATGCAAACTGCCTGATTGTTCCGACGGGCGGGCTGGTGATATGGCTGGAGGATGTCGGCGGTGAGGGAGTGCTTAGGGGCAAGTATCTTGGCGGTCCTCGCGAGAGTCCCTCCACGCTTGCCCTGAGCGTGGGAGAATCAGGTGAAGTCTATCGGCAATGGACACGCCGTGACAACGAGGGCCGGGTGGAGATTCTTCGTCTGCGCGACGGCACGGTTGAAACGGACTACGTCCGCGGCACGGAGACGAGTTATAAAGGCTCCGGCCTGATAGGTTTCAGCTCGGTGAGCGTTCGCGGACAGGATGTCTATCGGTGTCGTCCAGAGGAGGGCTTTGGCCTCTGCCGTCATCGAACCGGGCAAGGCGCTGAATATTTGGGCGGGTATCCGTCTATCGCACCGCCGATACTGCTGCGGGATTCTGCCGTCTATGGAGGGCTGGACGGGGCATTGTACGTTGTGCCGCTTTCCGGTGAAGGCGAGGTGTGGTCGTTCAAGACGCCGTTCGGAAAAGCAATCTCTGCTCCGGCGGCTGTGTGCGATGGGCGCGTCTATTTTGGCTGCGAGGACGGTCTTATGTACGTTTTGGGGCCGACCGGTCAAGCGTCAGCTATGCCGGAAGCAAACGACCTCGAATTGTGGAAGATCCGAAGCCCGCTGCCCGGGAACCTGACCGAGTCGAAATATGACTGGTTCACCAGTTTCGGCAATTTCGGCAACACGAATGAAAACGAGCAGGGCGTTAAGCCGCCGTTTGAGATGAAATGGATCCGCCGATACGAAGGGACCGTCAAGCATTTTTCTGTTTGCGGCGGCGGACGAATGTTCACGCATACGGCCGAGGGACAGATATTCGCCGTTGAACAGGAGACGGGCCGGCTGCTTTGGCGGCGCTATTATCCGGGAGTGCACGTTTCGTACACCTCGCCCCTGTACTACGCCGAACGCATTTACGTTCCCCAGACCGGGCTGGAAGCGTCGTTTCTGCGTTGTCTCGATGCTGCCACAGGCGAGCTGCTCTGGGAAGCCCCCTTCACCGGGTCGCCGAGCTGGAATCGCCAGCAGCCTCCGGTCATACACAAGGACCTGGTTATTTACCTTTTCGGCACGGGCAGTTACACTGCTGACAACTGGCTGTTCGAGCACCAAAGCACGTTCGGCTTCCCCAAAGACCATAAACCGCTTGTTCGGGCCTGGGACAGGAATACAGGCAAAGAGGTCTGGACGAAGGATTTTTCGCAATACGGTTCGGGGGGAGACGACGCCGGGCTGTGCCTGATGGACGGCAGGCTGTACTATTCCTGTTACTTCGGCAGTAATGAGCCGCAGGGCGTGACTGCTGCAATGGACCCTGCGACCGGGAAAGTATTCTGGGCCACCACGCAATACGCGGTTCACGCCGGCTGCACGATCTCAGCCAAAGACGGCCGGTTGTATTTGGGCGGTTACAACCCGGTCGAAGTCGCCGGGACGGCTGGCCCGCCGCGGCGGGCGGGGGCCGCCGGCGCCGAAAAAACGAACCGTGTATGGTGCCTCGATGCGAAAGACGGCTCGTTAATCTGGAAGTCCGACCCCGTGCTTGGCGCCATTCACGTGATCACAATCGGCCAAAACTACCTCTTCACACACGCCCAGTACAGGCAGGGATACCTCTTGGACAAGAGTAGTGGAAAGATTCTAAGCGACCTGACCAAGGACTATCGCTGCACGCGGTTCACGCTTTCCGAGCCGTATCTCCTTAGTGCTAATATGAACATCCACGAGTTTTCGCCGGGCGGCAAGTTGGTCTATGCAGGGCCTTCGATAGACGTGCTGCAGTGTGTTGGCGGGTTCGTTTCTAATGGTCGAGTTTTCTATACGACAAATGGCGGCGGGTTGCAGGCGGCTTTGTTATGCGGCGCCGAGGCCGAGCGGTCCGCCGCGCCGTGGAAGAGCCGGCAGGACTAACTATAGGTTTATTCCCGAACGTAGTAATAGTACACCAGTGAAGAGTAGTTTGCGGGCGTGTCGTTCTGGTTTCCGTGTTCCGTGGAAATCAGAATGGAGCTCTTGAAGTGAATCTTGCCCGGCCAAAAACGGTAGGCAGTCGTTGAGCCGTTTACCTGGCCGAACACGTCAATCAGGTTCTCGGTCTTAGGCTCGCCGAACAGAGGCAGCGAATAAGGATTGGTGAGCCAAAACGTTGACCAGCCGCCCTGGTACTCATCCTCATGTCCGGTGCCGTGGAAGCGCGGTTTCTCCTCGCCGTCGATGTAGATTCGCATATCTCCCTCCCACCACCGTTTGCGATCCGGCTGAACCGGTTCGACGGTCATAACCTGTCCTACAACCGCTCCCCGGCCCTTGTAGTCAAAGAGCACGTAGTCGCTTTGTTCGGTGATTGGCCAGGCTTTGTTGTACTTGGCCCCGAAATACCCGATAACGGCGGTATCTGTGGCGGGTGGAACTGTCCTGGTGTAGCCGATTTCACAGAAGAACTCTCCGCCGGCGT
>Ga0315288_10010357_pt1 | contig 11754 bp, 8 predicted proteins | sample YL17G11_20_MG_FD_203454 | JGI IMG/M metagenome (GOLD analysis project Ga0315288, IMG submission 203454) | Sediment microbial communities from Yellowstone Lake, YNP, Wyoming, USA - YL17G11_20 | ecosystem: Environmental > Aquatic > Freshwater > Lake > Sediment | place: USA: Wyoming | collected... | reverse complement strand
GATCTGTTTTACCATCTCCACGGAGGACTTCCCAAACGCGTTTCTCACCACGATGCCAAACTCGGTCACCCCGACGGGGATCCCGGTGACCGACATCGAAAGATCCTCTTCGTTCTCGTCCCAATTGCCGTCGAGCGGATTCAGGTGAATCCCGCCGATCCCGTTGACATTCAAGGTCGCGCCCTTGAGAGGCGGAGCGTAGCTCACCCTATCCTCTACGACCTGGAAGGGATTGAGGTTCTCTACGGCCCGCGAGACCGCTTTGATCCGTATGGTGACATCGGGTGTCTGGATCGTCTCGGTAGCCGCGGGGAGATACTCGGCCGTAGGAGCGGCGTCGAACACGTCGGGGATGCTGTTCCAATTACTGTCGATGAGCCCGAGCTGCCCCTGCGTGTACCGGCACACCGGCCGCCCGTGGTCCTCCTTGGCCCGCCACATGATACAGAGTTGAAGCTCCCACGGGGGACAACCGAAGAAGACACCGGGTTCGAGCTCTTCGACTTTGTTCATGTTGAAGTAGTTGAGATATCCGGAGCGCGACTTGCAACTGCTCATGTTGTTGGGACCCGGGTATTCGTCGAGCGCCCAGAACACGTGCGACATCTCGTGCTGGAAGATCGTCGAAAAAACGAGCCATGGATCGATCCCGAAGGGGTTCTCGCCCGCGGGGTGTGGAATAACGAGGTAGGGCCCTCCGAGATACGCGTAGGCGGTGTAGTACCCGTCGGCAAATCGGTGATCGAGGTCGTTCTCGCCGTTCGCGATAAAAGCCGTAAACACCCAATCCGTCCCGTAGTAATACCGGCCGGCGTTGTTGTAATCGTGGACCATGAGGTCTGGGGGATCTCCCGTGTCAACACCGAGCGCCGCCATCGTCTGGTAGATCCAAAGCGGATGATCGCCCATTGTGGTTTGAATTGGCTCGTACGTCGTGGCAATTCTCTTTTCGATCTTCATGACGAAGTGCATGGGTGCGTACCCGAACATCGACTGAAAAGCAGTCGCCGCGGCGAACGCTCCGGAGGAAGCGTTGGCCAGCCTCTCGTCGGTCCAGTCCTCGTCGTGACCGTCGCTCTCCGGAAAGACGAGCTGGATGAGCACGTCTCCCACGAGAAACTCCGCGTTTTGCTGGATGTTACGTACTTGCGCCGCGCCGGAAACGGCGGAGAGCCTTGCTCTCCTGCTCGACTCCTCCACGTCCTCGGGCCGGACCATCCGCACCACGTCATCGAAAGACCCGCCGCCGTCGATGGGCGCGCTCCCAAAGAGCGCTCCCAACCGAGGCTCGTAGCACATTCTCGCGAAACCGAGATCGTCGAGCCCCACCGCACCACCGCCCGCGCTTGCGCGCAGATCGACCTGGGCTTCCGTCAGAATCAAGTAACGGGAATCGCCGACGAGGGCAGCAAGATCCACCGACTTGGGGACATCGCACACGATGATCATCGCGGGAACGAATAGATTGACTCTCTCCACGCCTTCGGCGATGAGCCTTTTGCGAAGCTCGATGACGCTTCGCTCGTCAACGCCGCTGGGCTGGATGTAGACTCGTGTGGTCGGGTGAGCGGTCGGCGCCCCCACCCTCACCAACTGGTCGTTTTGACCGCCGGACGAGGAGGAGTAAGCGCCCGGTGGGAGGAGACACAGCACGAGGATCAAACCGATGGTCAAAAGAACCCAGGGGCGGTTCATCGAGAGGGCCTCCTTCGTCCGGATCACCGGTTCGGTGAATCGATACGGAGAATCGGTCTTGCGTCGAGCCCAAATCCCATCAGTTCCGCGGTCGTCCGGGAGTACTTTTTTCCTCCGACGGGGACCCCGGCGATCCGGGGTACGATATCCGTCTCGCGGGAACGTTCGATCACGCATTTCACCAGATGGAACACGGGCACATCGTTGCAAAACCACACTTCGAAGTCATCCCGCGATTTCCTGATCAGTCTGGTCTTGCCGGTGGGAATCTCCTGATCGGCCTGGACCGTGCGCGTCTTCTTCGTACATGAGAAACGGCCCGCCGGTGTCGCGGCGTGCACCGCATCGGTGGTGCTCCACGACGACTCCGCCGTGGCAACGATCAACGAGAAGTCCTCATAGGTTCCCGGATCCTTTTCCTCGACGGGACGCGCGCCCTTCTTAATATAGAGTTCGAGCACGTAGTCGCCAAGCGAATCACCCTCGGAGAAACCCGTAATTCCCTCCAGCACGAGAAGTTTGAGTATTTGCCCTTCCTCTTCCCCACCGCCCAGGGGCGTCGACGAAAGCTCGAGCCAGAACGCCCGCCCCCGAGGCGTGGTCTCCACCGCGGGGAGTCCCACGTAGACCTCGGACGAATCCTCCTGCCCCAGGGCCTCATCCACGATGACGTAGCGGCACCAGGCCCCTTTCTCGAGAACGAGCTGGGAGAACTCCGCGCCGGGTACGAGAAGAGTCTCCGCCGCCTGCCCCGGTCGAGTACCGACGAGGAGCGACCCAAGGAAAAACCCGATGAGGAGACCGGCGAACCTCCCCGCTCGGAGGGCCCCCTTCACAAACGCTCCCCGGTGAAGAACCCGCCGCATCGCGCTTTTCGGTGTCAACCCGTCAGTGCGCAATTTTCTCCCACGCTTTCTCGAAGTCGAACTGCGGATCCTGTTCGGCGGTGTGACACTTGACACAGGATTCCCGCGCCGTACCCAAGTACCTGCCGTCGCGGCTGTGCGCGGCCCCCGGGCCGTGACACGCCTCGCACTGGACGTCGACGAGATCCGTTTGCGCCCCTCTTATACGTACGCCACCGAATCCCCCGGGCTCGCCGTACCCCGTTGAGTGACAGGGGATGCACCCGGAATCCCGGTGCATGAAAACGGCCGATAGCGTCGCGTACGAGCTGGCATGCCGGGTCTCGACGTAGGCGTCGAACTCATCGGGGTGGCATCGCTGGCAATTCCCCAGACCGAGGTACACGTCCCGCTCGCCGGACTCCGGTCGTAGCTGTTCTTTGACGAAGAGCTCCTTCTGGTACTTGCGGTTCTCCGCCTCGAATTCCTTGACCAGGCGGGCCGTCTCCGGGTCGTCCTTGACGGTCCCATCGAGAAGGCGGACCTCGTTCGCGGCGGCGACCGATCGGTTCATCGCGTCGAACGAGACGAGCGCGCGTCCAAGGTACTGACCCTGGTGGCTCGCCATGTATACCGGGACGTTGCCGACGAGCGTGGGTTCGGTCGTCACCTGGGGCTTGGAGCTGTGACCGAGGATCGCCATATCGACACCCTCGATTCCGGCGAGCGCCTCGGCAAGATCGGATTTGCTCATGTGGGCGAGAAGAACGACGAAATCGGACTTTTCACGGACGATGGGGACGAGTTCGGCGAGGATGGCGCGAGGGACTTTGACCACGTACGTCAGCGCCTCCACGTCTCCCTTCTCGAGCGCCACCTTCTCGTTCTTTACCGCGGGAGAGAGCACGGCGATAACACCGAAGCGAATGCCTCCCTTTTCGACCACACGGTACGCCGGGAAAGGGGTATCGGCACCGTCCGCGGTGTCCGGGGCGCCCTGCCCCGTCCCCCCCGCCGCCGGAGAGTCCTTGAGGAATACGTTTGCGCAGATGATGTTCATCCGGAAATCACGGTTGTCGGCCACGAGGGCGTCGAGACCGAAACCGAGGTCGGCTTCGCCGAGGGCCACCGCGTCGTACCCGAAACGGCTCATCATCCGGGCGATGAACTGGCATTTGGGCCGGTTGTAGGCGTCACTGCCCCCGTACACGTCACCCGCGGAGAGGAGCAACACGGGATCGCCCGAGGCCCGGAACTCCGCGAGGAGCGCTCCCCGGCGAGCCAGACCGCCCGCCGCGCTGGTGTTTCAGCCGCAAGGCAGATAGTAACCCCGCGTGTCGCTCTCGTAGACGATCTGAACCGCCCGTTCGCCCGGTTCGCCGAGCATTCCGAGGGCGGCGGTCACGGCGGTCACGGCGGCGAGAACGACCAGCAAGAACCCACGCATCGAAACACCCTCTTTTTCGAAGAGACCCGGTACGCGCTCAACCGGGCCAAACACGAACGACGACGGAGACCGACGGCTCAAGAATAACATACATCGGCGGTCAAAAAAAGAGCGGGGCGAAACACCCCGCTCCAATTCCATCCGTCAAGCAACGGCGATTTACTTGCGGACACGATCTTTCAGGGCCCGGCCGGCCGTAAACGAAGGGAACCGAGACGCCGGGATCTGGATCGGTTCGCCCGTCTGCGGATTCCTGCCTTCTCTCTTCCGTCTCTTGCGAACCTGGAAGGTGCCGAAACCCGTAATCTGGACTTTGTGCCCCGCGTTGAGTTCGCCGGCGATGATGCCTTCCTTGGGGATCGCGCTGAAAATCGAGTCCACGACGGTCTTGGCGTCCTTAAGCGTCAAACCGGTCTTCGATGCGACCTTTACCACGAGTTCAGTTTTGTTCACGTTGTCACCTCCTTCGAGTGCTTACCGGCACTTTAGCCACTCCTCGAAAAATGTGTCAACAAGTTTTTGGCTTAAGAACGCAGGATTTCCCGTTGGTCAATAGCCGAGGGGCGTTGAGAAAGAGCCTCCCCCAAGACCGCGGCTCCCTTGTTCAGCGTAAATCTCAGGGTGAGACTTGATGAATAGCTTGAAATAGAATTCCCATTCCTCGACGAGCTTTTGGCGGCCGAAGGACATCTCCCAACAGTGAAGATCGCGGGTGACGCTGAAGTAATCCCCCAGAAAGTCTCTGTCGATCACGTTGTAGTTGCTCCGGTACGTCAATTTCCACCCTTGGGTGAGCGACACGCTCCCTCCGAGGTTGATCGTAGCCGAGGGCTCCTGCGCACCCTTGGAGGTGGAATAGCTGAACGCGAACGAGAGGTCCCACGGGAGCCCCTTCTCCTTCTCCGGTTTCTCCGCCGGCGGCGTCTCTGCGGTGGCGGCCGGCACTTCGAGCGTATCGGCGGCCGCGACGTTGAGCTCGCGTTCCGCGGTCTTGACCGCCTTCCCGAAGGGATGGGTCCCGCGGAAGGACACCGCCGAGGTGAGACTTGTGCTGAGAACTTCCCACTCGTACGGGTCGATCGACTGGGTGAGCGAGATGTTGGTGCCGAGCACCCTTAGGTTGGCGTTGCTCGATATCCTCGACCACCGGTGTTCGTCGGACTTCTGGTCGAGGGCGTAAGACGCGCCGAGCGACCACAGGAAAATGCCGGAGAGCTTTCTCGTCTTTTCTTCTTCATCCTGCGACACGGTCTTTCCCTGGAGCCTCGTGCTGTCTTCGAGTTCCGCGGTTTTCTCTTGTTCCGTCTCCGTCGGTCGCGGGGCTCCCCGAGCCGCCGCCGCGCCTCTCAGGGCCTCCGTCTCCGCGTCCCCGCTCCTCGCTTCCTCCCCCTCGTTTTTCTTGCTCTCCGCCACCTTGATGTCGATCGCGTTTCTCAAGCTCACGCTCACTCTCCAGGACGACTCCCGCCCCTCTATCGCCGGCGTGTACGAATAGCTCGCCGACGGGACGAGCGTGTGGCGGATACCGCGGAGGACGCCGATCCGGGGATTGAACGTCCCGTAGATATTCGTGTTCGCCGAGACCCCCGTGTCCATGCCCACGCTGTTGTCGGTCGTCAGGATCCGCCCACCGATAACCGTGGTGTCGGGCGGCGTCTGGGACGAGTCGACGAACACCCGGTCCCAGAACTCGAACGAAACCCGCTGGTAACGGTCGCTCACCGAGAACTGCGGTGAGAGGCTGACGAACCCGACTTTGAAGGGCGCCGAGGCGCTGAGGGACGCATTCGCGTTGATCGTCTCGGTCCAGTTGCCCAACCGCTCATCCGTTTTCCGGTTCCCCGAGAGCCCGGGTGAGACGCGGATCCCCGAGAGGACCTTCTCAACGGTCGACTCGTACCCCTTCCGGCTCTTCTCGCCGAAGAAAAGGGTCCGCGACGGGATCGAGAGGACGACATTGGGAAGCTCGGCGCTGAGTCTCACGGTCCTGGGGTCCTGGACGTTGAGGATCTGCGTTCTGCGCGCCGAGGCGCTAAAACCGACCGAGCTCCACGACTTCCGAAGGCTCGCCGTGGATTCAATCCTCCGGTCGACCACGTCTTGCACGTCGTCGATGTTGTTTACCGCCTTCTGGGCATCGTCGCTCGACACGAAGTGGAGACTTGCGTTGAAGGACGCTTTCTCGCCAAAGGTCTGGCTGTGCTGCCCGGTGAGCGTCCACTGCGTGCTGTTATCCACCAGATCGCGGTACCACGAGAAGTTCAATCCCCCGTCGAACACGTAGCGAAGCTTATACCGGTTGTCGATGTAGAAGCGGAACGACCGGTTCTCGTTGAAATCCCCGATGAAGGTGAAGTCGGTGTAGTCGTTGGTCGCCCAGAAGTAGCCGACGTTCCGGATAAAGCGGTCCCGGTTGCTGGTGAACCCGAACTCGAACTCCGGACGGAGGATCCCCGACCGCCGCCCCCGCCGGATGTTCTGCGCGAAAAACGGAACCGGCAACAGGGGGGTCTCCCCGAGATACAAGACGAGCGGTCCGGTGACGACCTTGTCGTCCATGTACACCTTCATCCGGTCGCTCGTGATGTGGTAGTGGGGGACCCTGAGGTCGCAGGTCGTGTACGTCGAATTCCACACCTTGAGGACGTCGTCGCCCACCTTGGCGATCGTTTCGCCGTTGTAATACCCGTCCATGAACTTCGTCGACCCTTGGCGAACGAGACCGGTGCCGACCTCGAGGTCGTAGTCCATCCGGTCGCCGTAGAGCTTCTCTCCCCCTTCGATAAGGATGGGCTTTCCGACGGCGTCGAGGAGCTCGAGATCCGCCGAGTAGGTAATGTTTCTCCCAAGGAGCGTTTTACCCTTGTAGTCCACCTTGGCGTTGTGGGTGAGAACGAGATCCCGCTTTTTGGCGTAATACTGGATCGTATCCGCGGCGTACTCGACGCGTTCGGCTTTGTCCGAGAACGGGACGTAGGTGAGCGAGGTGTCTTTCTCGGCCCGGAGCGAGTCGCCCGTCTCTCCGGCACCGAGCTTGATGTGCCGGTAGACGCCGCCTGCCTTGCCGACTATCTTGACGTAGGAAAGCGAGTCGTTCTCGAAGAGGAAGAACATGCTGTCGCCATTGGCGTAGTTGCCCTCGACGCGAACGGCGCTCTGCGGGTAGTACTCGCTTTCCGATCCGCCCGAGACCCGTATCGAGTCGAGAGCGCTCTCCCTGAGAAAAAGGACCATCGAGTCGCCCTTGACCCAGCTGTCCCTCCCGACGACGAGCGTGTCCTTCGGGACCTCCTTGATCATCGCCCGCCCCGTGATCTTGATCGAGTTGATCCGCTCGTCGTCGTACTGGAGGATCATCTTTTCCCCCTGCATCGACACGTTCCCCTGTTTGGCGAGCGGGTTACCGTAGAGCTCGACGCGCTTCATCTCGTCGATGACGACGGCCGAATCGCACTGCGTCACGGTGGCGCCCTTGATGATCTTGACCCTCCCGCGGGCCTTGGCGACCCGTTTGTCGGGGGAAAAGATCATCGTGTCGCTCACCACCGTCGCGGGCTCGGCGCTCTCCGGATCGATGATCAGGCGGGGCAGATCGTCGATCACCCCCCTCCCCTCGTCGCGGTAGTAAAAACCATGGCCGCCTTTGAGACGGACCCCTTCCCTCGAGTCGACGATCACGACGTTTCCAAAGGCCTCGGCCACCTCGAGCCGCTTGTCGTAGTAGAGGCTGTCCGCAGTGAGCGTGGTGGTCGAGTCGACCACGACGACGTTGCCCTTTGCCCACGCCCGCTCCGTCATCCGGTAGAAGATCGCCTCGTCGCACGTGATACGGAAACCGCGGTCCCGGATCGTCACGCGGCCGCGGAGAATCGCGGTATCCCTTTGGCCCAAGTACTCCCCCTCGTCCCCCTCCATGTGGATCTCCCCCTGGTCGATCTTCACGTTGCCAAGGAGGTAGCTCTGGCGTTTCTGCCGGTAGTGGACCCCCTTGTCGGCGGTGATCGTCACGTCACCGTGGACGATCCGGACGCCTTCGCGGCCTTCGAGAACCTGCTCGCCCGCGACTTCCTTGAGCGAGCTCGTTCCCGCGTCGAAACGGTAGACGCTGTCGCGAGGAGCCGCGCGGGTTTGGGACGACGGGTCTTGCGAGGAATCCTGAGGGAGCCCCGCGACGGGCAGGGAAAGAAAAAGGCAGACGATGACAAAAAGAAATGGGCGAAGCAACATAAGAATGCCACGAGGGCGACGACGCACCGACAGGTTCTCCCAACGTTCTACCGCGCCGGGCGCGCGACCGCATCCCTCGCCAGGAGCGCAGCGCCGATCGCAGCAGCGTCCGTGCCAAGACGGGCGCGGGCGATCCGTGCGACGCGGCTCGACTCGGGGAACGCCCGTTTCCGCACCTCTTCCGCCATGCGCGGTCCCATGAGGTGGAAACCCTTCGCGACACCCCCGGCGACCGCGATGACGTCGGGGTTGAAAATATTGATCAGGTTCGCGACGGCCGTCCCCAGGTGCGCGCCCGCTTCCTCGAACACCTCGCGAGCCGTCCGGTCGCCCCGTGCGGCGGCGTCCGCGATGAGCTTCGGTGTAAGCCGGCGGCCCTCATCGACCCACCGCGAGAGGTACCGGCTTCTTCTCCGCCGGAGTTTTGCCCGCGCCTCCCGTACGAGCCCGTACGCGCCGAGATACGCCTCGAGACAACCCCGATTGCCGCAGTGGCAACGCGGTCCCTTCTCGCAGATCGTGGTGTGGCCGATTTCGCCGGCGAAGTTCCGGCTCCCCCGGAGCGGACGGCCGTCGATCACGACCCCCCCACCGACCCCCGTACCCAGCGTGATGCAAATGAACGTCCCGCGCCCGCGCCCGCACCCGCGATAGTACTCCCCATAGGCGGCCGCGTTCGCGTCGTTATCCACAACGGTGTATACACCAAGGTGCGCTTTCGCAATCCTTTCGAGCGGGGCGTTTTCCCAAGCGAGGAGGTTGGGAGAGGAGTGGAGACGCCCCTTCTCCTTGTCGAAAAGCCCGGCGCACGCGACACCCGCCGCTCGGACCTGTCGCCCGGCGGCGAGAGAGGAAAGCGTCCCGGCGATCCGGGCGAACGCGTCTTCGGGCCCCCTCCTCGCGTTGGACTCTATCGAACGCCCCGCGAGCACGCGGCCCACGCGGTCGGTGACAACGAGTTTGATGTTCGTCCCCCCGATGTCGATCCCGGCAAAAACATCTTTGTTCATAAAAGCCCCATGCCTCGGATCCCACGGCCCACCACTTCGACGGTCCGGTGCGACCCCGTGACGAGAATCACCCGACACGGATTTTCGGTCGACAGGACGCGTGTGATGAACCTCGACCAATCGCGATCCCCGGCGAAGAACCTCTCGACGGAAAGATCGATCCCCGTGTCCCGGAGGGTCTTCACGCCGACCGTCTGGAGAAGCTCCGGTCCCGTGCACGCCTCCTCCACAACCGGCTCGATGAGGTACGCCCGGCGGACCCGCCCCGGGAGCACCGCGGGAAAGTCCCGCAGCTCCTTGCGCCGCATGACGCCGAGAATGATACCGTTCTCCTCGCGAGGTGACAACGAAACAAGTGTGCCCAGCGTCGCAATCAGGGCTACGTCGTTGTGGGCTACGTCGAAGACCAGAGTTTTCTCCCCGGCTCGAACCACTTCGAACCTTCCCGGGAAGCGGACGAGAGCCGCCGCCTCCCCAAGACGGTCGACGCGGCCGAGTACGAGCTCCGCCGCCCTCACCGAAACGAGAGCGTTGTCCAGCTGGTGCTCGCCGATGAACGGCACCCGAATCTCGCCGTAGTCGGCGTTTTCGGTCACGAGGCGCGCGCGCATTCCGTCGAAGGACATCCCTCGGCGCTCGGCACGCCCGAGTTTGTCGAACGAGAAAAGAAGGATCCCTTCGCGTGTGGCTTTCTCCTCCACGATCGACCGGAGAGCGTCCGAAAGCCGCCCGCACACCAGCGGCACGCCGGGCCGCGCGATCCCGAGCTTCTCCCGAAGGATCTCCTCCTCGGTGTCCCCAAGTATCCGCCGGTGATCGAGCGAGACACCCGTGAGAACCGAGACGACGGGATCGACCACGTTGGTCGCGTCGAAACGTCCCCCGAGCCCCACCTCGAGAACGGCGATGTCGACACCCCTCTCGGCGAAGATCTGGAACGCGATCGCCGTCAGCGCCTCGAAATAGCTAAATCCGACCTCCGCATGGAGAGAAGCGATTCTCGACGCCGCTTCCTCCATCGCCTCGAGCGATACCGGCGCCCCCGAAACGCAGATCCTCTCCGCGACATCGAAGATGTGGGGGGACGTATACCATCCCACCCGTTTGCCGTTTGCCTGGAGGATCGCAGAGAGAAACGCCGAGACGGACCCCTTGCCGTTGGTCCCGGCGATGACGACCGAGGGGAATCTTTTTTCCGGATGGCCGAGAAAAGCCATGAGCCGGCGCATGTTGGCGAGCCCCAGGGTCATTACCGATGGGGAAAGACCGAGCACGAAGGAAAGGTTTGGGGGAAGCGGGGCGGGCGGATCAGTAGACCGCGGAGGAGTCCTCCTCATCCCTTTCCGCCTCTTGTGACGTCTCCGCCATGTTCACGCAGAGAAAATCGAGAAGGCCCTCGAGAGTGTCACGGAGTTTCTCGCGGGAGCAAATGATGTCGACCATCCCGTGGGCAAGGAGGAACTCGCTCCGTTGAAACCCCTCGGGGAGTTCCTGCCGGATCGTCTGCTGGATCACCCGCGGACCGGCGAACCCGATCAGGGCCTTTGGTTCGGCGATGTTGATGTCGCCCAGCATGGCGAAGCTCGCCGTGACGCCGCCGGTCGTCGGGTTGGTCAAAATGGATACGTAGGGTACGCGCGCTTCGGCCAGGCGCGAGAGCGCCGCGCAGGTTTTCGCCATCTGCATGAGGGAGAGAATCGACTCCTGCATCCTCGCCCCGCCCGAGCGTGAAATGATGATGAGCGGCCGGCGCGAATCGGTGGCGTCGATGGTCGCTCGCGCGATCTTTTCTCCCACCACCGAACCCATGCTCCCGCCCATGAACTCGAAATCCATGATCGCGAGGACCACGCCGCGACCGTTCACGCGGGCAAACCCCGTGACGACGGCCTCCTCCCGGCCCGTTTTTTTCATCGATTCCTTGAGGCGCTGGTCGTACCGCTTGAGGTCCCGGAATCCGAGCGGATCGCCTGACCGCAACCCCCTGTGACTCTCGGTGAAAGACCCCTGGTCACAGACGATGTCGATGTAGTGGTCGATGTCGATGATGAAGTGGTAGTTGCACTTGGAGCACACCCAGAGTCTCTTTTCGAGCTCCTTGGTGTAGAGGATTTCGCCGCAGTAGTCGCACTTTTCCCAGAGGCCGTCGGGAAGGGCCTTTTTCTGAGCGGTCTTGACAGCCTGTCTTTCGCGCTTGAACCAGGACACGATCTCGATCCCCTCTCTCCAAGCCGGCTGGGCGCCGGACTCCGGAGAACTATACGCCGACCCAGGGGTGTCCACAACTACTTATTGGGAGGGGCGCGGATATCCCCGCCCGTGCTCGCAGGCTCGAGCGCGGCGCGGGGGGGGTGCGCGCCCAGCGCGCCGCTAACCGGGCGTTTTCACAAATTCGACAATGACTTGCCGCACCGCCGATGCCGAGGAGCGGGCCACTTCCAGGACGTCGTTGTGACGGAGACGGACGCTCGAGATCCCAGCCGCCCAGTTCGTCACCACGGCGATTATGGCCACCCGTATCCCCAACGAG
>Ga0315288_10010356_pt1 | contig 11756 bp, 12 predicted proteins | sample YL17G11_20_MG_FD_203454 | JGI IMG/M metagenome (GOLD analysis project Ga0315288, IMG submission 203454) | Sediment microbial communities from Yellowstone Lake, YNP, Wyoming, USA - YL17G11_20 | ecosystem: Environmental > Aquatic > Freshwater > Lake > Sediment | place: USA: Wyoming | collected... | reverse complement strand
GGCAGGGCCCTAGCCTGCTCCGCGAGTGGTGGACTGGGCGTGTACCGAAGTGGTCAAACGGGCCAGACTGTAAATCTGGTGGCTCAGCCTTCGTAGGTTCGAATCCTACCGCGCCCATTGAACCCTCACCCAAGCCGGTGAGGGTTTTTTGTTGCCAATCCCCGCCATCATCAGGGTTTACCGCTGCATACGGGGCATCGTCCTGATTGCCGGTGCTTGCCACTGATTGCCGGTCAAGGGTAGCAATTGCTACCCGATTTGCTACCTGCTCCATGGTCGTGGTCTGCTGGATCGGCCCGCCATCGGTCCCTGTCGCCGCCGCCGCATTCTTGTGCTCGACCGGGGGCAGGGGCAGCTTGGCGACGGCCGCGGCCAGGTCGAAGATGCGGGGGTCGGTGTACACCTTCATGGTCAACCGCAGGTCGGTGTGCCTCATCAACTCCATCGCCTCTCTGGGCGACACCCCGGCCTTGCTTAACAGCGTGCCGTAGGTGTGCCGCATGGCGTGAAGATCAGCCCGCCGACCCTCATCGTCCAGCCAGTCAATCCCCGCCGCCGCCAGATAGGCGCGGTGTTCGTCCATCGTGGGCAGATCCGTGAATACCCGGTCCCCGTCGCGGGCCTCGCCCTTCATGCTCCGCAACTCGGTGGCCGTATCATCGCGAAGGGGCAGGGCATCGGCCCGCCGGCTCTTGGTGACCTTGGCCCGCAGCTTCACGTAGGGCCTGGTGGCGTCCAAGTGGAGGTCACCCCATTGCAGCGTCTCCAACTCATGCCGCCGCAGCCCGGTCGCCAGGATCAAGCGGTAGGCGGGCTTGTGATGCTCAGGCACGACCGACAGCAGCTTGGCGATCTCGCCCTCTGCCAGCGCCCGCCGGGCGCGGCGAACGTCCCGCGACTCGTCCACCTTCTCCACGTCGGCCAGAGGGTTCGCCGGCATGCGCTTGGCCGGCTTCACGCACCAGCGGCAGAACCCGAAAGCCGTCTCAAGGTATTGGTTCTGCGTCACTGGACCGATCTTCGCCCTGCCGTCCGCCATGACCGGAATGGACTGCCGCCAGTGCAGGAAGGAATCGGCGGTCACGTCGGCCAGCACCTTCCACCCGCAGGCTTCAATGAGTTTGCCCAAGCGGTTCTCGGTGTTCTCGACGTACTTGGCACTGCGTCCCTTGGCCCGCAGGTCCGCCACGCAGTCCTTGACGTGCTCGGCGATGGCCCGGCCACGGTGGTCCTTGAACGGGTCGGAGTAGTCCTCGCCTCTCGCCTGGGCCTTCTCGAAATCCGCCAGCCGGCCCTTGGCCACGAGCTTGTCCGTGGACGGCCGCAGGCGATTGGTCCTGCCCTGCTGATCGCGGAAGGCGATGTACCACGTACCGTCTCGCTTCTCCAACCATGCCATGAGCTACCTCGCTTTCCTGCCGGCCACGATTCTGAGCTTGAGCAGTTCCCCGAGCCGGTCCAACGTCTTGAATGACAAGCCGCTCGTCCCGGCCATGAACCTCGACATCACCGAGTGGTCCAGGCCGATTGCATTGGCGATGGCGTAGCGGCTCATGCCGCTGGCGTCGATGGCCCGGCGTATCTGGTCGCTCAACTTGTCCTGCTTGATTGCCATGCCCATAGCTTACTGCCAATTTGCATAATAGTCAAATTTGTTTTTGGCTTTCATTTTCACGATATCCCGCCGTTGGCGCCGGTCCACGATCACAGGGGCCGCAGCCGCTTTGCCCCGACACCCCGCGACGCGCCAGAACGGCCTGGATTTCCTCGAAGGCGATCCGCTCGGCCTCATCACGGCTCATCCCGCCATCGTACTCAACAATGGAAGCGCGTTCCTCAAAGCGGTAGCGCAGATCAGCGCGAAGATCATTGTCGTGGACCTGGGCCAGCAGCGCCGATGCCCTTTTCGCCCAGCGGTCGGGGTCGCGGCCTACGGGGCGGTCATTGTCGAAGATGTCCGCCAACTCAACCGTTGTCATGTGTTCACCGTTTTCCCGCTTCCATACTTCCATTTGTCATAAATCATTGTATCTGCTATATTTGAAACGGAAGCAGCGTACTTCTCCGTTTCCTTCCGTTCGCCCTATTCGTCCGTCGCGAACGGCACAATGGAAGTAAACGGAAGTCGGCGGCACTTCCGTTTTATGTGACAGCGTTTCCAGCAGTTACCTCGCTCGGAAGTATGGAGTCATCGCCGCCTTCACCACACACCTGCTCCACCGTGGGCAGGGGCGAGAGTGCTTCAGAGTCGGGGGGATCATCGGCGATTTGGTACGTGTAGGGCTTGCCTCGCCCACCTTCGCCCACGACCTTCAGGAAGCCAGCCCGCGCCAACTCCATCAGCCAACCGCGCACCTGCCTCTCGGAATAGCCTTCGTGCCTGAACACATCGGCGCTGGTGAACGTGCCCTGGGGCCACGTCAACCGCCCCCACAGGCGCTTCGCCCCGTCGCTGACTGCGCCCCCCAATGACCGGCTCATTGGTCCCGCCAGCAGGTAACGCACGACCGCGTAGTCCTCCGCCGTGGCCACGATGGCTCCGTTGCCGTTCCGTTGCCGTTGTCGGCAGTGCAGGAGCGCCACCGCCTCTATCATCGACAGGATATGTCCGAACGCTCGCCGGGCTTCCGGTCGCTGCGAGGGAAACAACGCCGCCAGCCGCTGGGCAAACTCAATCACCACCACGGCCGGCTCCGTTGCCAGCAGCCGCTGGAAAGCATGGTGCCGCAGGACGATCTGGGCGGTATCCTGCCTCGGCCCGACGCAGCCCCCGGCCAATGTAGTCAGGATACGCCGCGTCTGTTCCGGCCGCTCATCGGTCGATAACAGCACACACCGGTTGAGATCCTCATCAAAAATCCGGCTCTGGGTCGTGGATTCGATGTAGGCGATGGGACCAGCCTGCTCGATATGCTCCGTCACAATCCGCCCGTGCTCATTCTTGGATGGCATGAGCTTGGACAGCTTGCCGCTCGATATCATCTCCCGCAGCGCCCGCGATGCCTCGGCAGCCTCATCATCCTCGCACCGGCTCCGTTCCCCAGCCACAATGAAACGATGTCGCAGTGAACCGGGGGGCATATGGAAAAGAGCCTGGGGCGTCAACTGTTGCGCCATCAACACGGCTTCCGGCGGGAACAATTCCGCGACTCGTTCGATGATGAAGCTTTTGCCGCTGCTCGTGTGCCCCTGAACGATTGCCGCCAGCGGCCGCGCCAGAAGGCGCGACGTGCCGATCACGTAATTTGTCGCCGTCAGCGCCTTCTCGCCAGCCACACCCAGCGTGGCGATGTCATCGACAATGCGCCGCATGAGGTCGGGGTCGATTGACATCGCTTCTGCTTCCGAGCGGACATCCTGGGGCATGGCCTCCAACAGCGCTCGGTGGTCCGGCTCGCCAGCGTCGCGGTCTGGTTTGGGCGCGGGAACGTCACGTAGTTCGTCCAGCTTCTCCAGCAGCAGCTTCTCCACTTCATCCGCCGCCTCTGGCGCTTTCAGCTTCTCCTCCACGGCTCTTGAGAACCGCGTCCGGCTCTGCGCGCTGGCGAGGTTGATGCAGTCGCTGTGAATCAGCCGGCTGTCTTCGCTGTCCCTCGCGGTCACCGTGGCCCTGTTCCCGCCGGATGTCAGAACGTCGATGACGATCATCGCCCACCCCCTCGGCCGCCTCTGGCCAAGACGAAACGCGGGGGCGTTCGCGGCGTCACTGGCGGCGCAGGCACCTCTTCGCCCCCATGATCGTCACGGGATTGGAGCATCAGCAGTTGCAGTTCGCCGATCATCACCACGCTGATGAGTCGCACGGCCCATAGATCATCAACGGCCTGATCTACTGCGGTGCGGTCGATTCCGTGACTGGTTCGCAGGTCGCTGTAGCGGGCTTTATCCAGAAAGACCTTGCCACCGTTGAACGCCAGATAATGCAGCAGCCTCTCCGCATTCTGCCGCCGGCGCGGGCTAATCCGTCCGAGCGGATCGCCAGCCTGTTCAGCATGTCCGTTGCGCAATTGCATGGGGGCCTCACTTGGTGCTGTTCGCTTCGAGCCAGGAAAGCAACGACTCCCGCCGCCACAGCCGGGTTTTGCCCCCGATGGAAATGTCGGCCTTGGGGAAGATCCCCGCGCTGATCCATCGGTCCAGCGTTCGGCCGCCGATGTTCAGTTCCCGCTTCAGATCCAGCTTCCGCAGCATCAACGGCAATGCAGACGTGTGAACAGTCGCCACGATTGAGTCTCCGTGAAGGATTCGGCAGCCATCAGCGCCACGCGGCGGTCAGATGCGTGCCTCAATAGTGGGCGGGCTGTCCGGGTTTTCGGACAATAGGCAATGATATGAGACTCAGAAATGCCCGGATTTTCAGGGTCAGGCAGCTATTGACGAAAAATCCCCTTGTCCGAAATGGAGGACTCTCGGACAGCTTCGGACAGGCTCTCGGTCAATCTCAGAACTTGCGGCGGGTGTTTTCCTCGGACAGGCTCTCGCCCATCACGCCAGGATCAACGGATGATGTCTTCCCCCGCTTACCGCGTGGGGGATGGCCGATCCACTTCTCGCGCTTCAGGATGTCGTTGATGCTCGATTTCGGCAGGCAATGCCCCGCCTTCTTCGCCGCCGTTTCAATGTCCCTCAGCGTGGCGTTGAGATTGCCGTCGAGATACGTCTTCAGCCATAGTAGCGATGGCTTTGTGGCCATACGATCTGCCAGGATGGCGGCAGCCTCCTTGCTGATGGCGTCAGGTGGGGTTTGACCCACCTCCACTGCTACCGCGGGAGTTTGCGCCCCGGTCGCTGCCCGCCGCTGCGCCGCCCGGCGCAATTTGGACTCCCATCGGGCGGCCTCTCTGGCCAACCTCGCCACCTTCCGCATCTCCTGAGGCACCGCGTATCCGAGGAAATCCCAGTTGGTGGTGTCCGCATGATATTCATACCATTCAATCCCGTCTTCAATGATCAGCCTGTCGTCTTCGTCGTGCCTGTCTGCGGGATCGGCCGTAAACAAATGCGATGGCCTCAACTTGGCCAGCAGCCGACAGATCCGCTTGGCTAAGTCTCTTCCTTCAATGCGCCAGAAGTAGATGCCTTCCCCTTTGCCGTCCACCGGACAGGCCGAGATGTAGTGCAAGCCGCTATCAGGACCATCTGCCAAACGCCCGCCAGCGATCGCTTCGCCTGGAAGCCCGGCATGGCCGGTACTGGTGTCCCTGGGTTCCAAGTCAACGGCGGATGATGTAGTAGTATGCTCGACAGCTATCTTGCATTCCCACCGTACGCACTCGCAGTAGATGCCGTAGTGGGTGTCGCGCTCGGGTTGTTCTCCCTTTTGCCGCAGAGCTTCAAGCTGCTCGATAGCTTCCTCAAAAAGCAGCCTTTCATCGGGATCGGAATCCTCTGCGTGCCGGGCAATGAACATTGGGTCAATGAACGACGTACTATCTTCCCCGAAACGTTTCTCCAGCAACGATACGAGCCTCTCTGTGAGCGCGCGACCCTTGGCGGAGTAGATCGGCCGCTTGACTACGATCCCTTGTTCAAACTGAGACCACCAGACGTGGAAATCAGCATCTTCTTGGCAGCGCAGCTCATAATCAAGCACTTATTGTACGGCTGCTGCGACATCGCGAAGTGCGCCAGTCTCGGGAGTCTTTGACGCCACAAACTGCTGGAGCACGCTTATTGCTCGCGTAGTGTCGGCATTGTCGGGCAGACGCGCGCCATCCAGAACACTCTTGGCGTCTCGCTGTAATGCCTGTTCGTATGAGACACCAGTCTGTATCGCGTCGTATTCGACCGCCTCTGCCAGCTCAGGTTCCCGCAGACTTCGTTCATAGACAATGAGACTGGCGAGCAGATTCCGGCATGCAGTCTCATGGGCCGTGGGCACGATTGACATGCTGCATCCTTTGCTGTCGGGTCACCCGCCCCCGCCTCGCCGAAGGATGCAACGGCGGGGCAGGGGCAGGCTACTGGCCGGTAGCTATCCGGCTTCCCGTTCCGTGCATTCTACAGCCGCCGGTTCCTCGCGCAAAAGCTCCCGCAGGTCGGCGTCATCCAGCACCCCCGCTCTGCCCCGTGCAGCACTACTGCCCGCCCAGACGCCGCTCTGCCGCCCCCCGACTTGCTCGCCTACTCGCCCCGGCGTCACGCTGAAGGATCGTACAGCGCCGAACGTGGTGCCCGTGACGATCATCGGCCGCCCTGATTTGACGATATCCCGTAACGCGCTATTGGCAATGGCGTTACGTTAAGGTACTTCCGAGGGGGGGCGATCAAAGCGGGTCGAAGCGGGGCGGCTTTCGTACAATTTTCGCGGATGAAATTGAACCGGACACCAACAAAGCCCCCAGATTCACAAACCCGGAAATTCGGAACTCTGGAAAATATGGCCAAGCCTTGCCACGCGGGCGCTGCCGTTCTGGCGTAGAGATTTCGGCCCCCCCCTCCCCCCGACCGTCAGCCGCCGTTGTTGTCAAAGCTCCCCGCCCCGATACACCGTAGGGGAAGGCTTCACAATGAGCGAGATCACGCCGGACGAAATCGGGCTTTGGTCGGAAGTCAATCTGGCTATCACCCGAATTCTTATCATGCGGACGCCATGTGGAGTTATACTGGCTGATCATAGGTGAGAGTGGGCCATAGGCGGCATGTGGGTCGGCGGTCCGGGGTCAGGCCGAGCCATGTTGAGTATGAATCTGACAAAGGAGAGCCATGTTACCCGTATCCAAACGGCGAGCTGTTCTTGGCTTGGCGATCTGCGCGGCGCTGTCAGGCGGGGCGACTTGGGCCGGTTCGGTCCTCACGGTCGATCCCGATTCGGGCAGGCTCTCCACCGACGGCACGACGTGGGTGGAGAGGCTGGTTTGGAACGGCGCCACAGTCATGGCCGGGGGACTGGGGCCAGACGGAGCGCGCGAATTCCTCGTGTTCGGCGACTTCAATGTCGAGGTTGGCGACATGGTAACGGCCAAGTTGGACACGGCCGCCGCCGTGCGCTTCATCGTGGGTAACAACGCCAACCTGGCCGGGACGTTCGACTTCTCAGCGGCGGGTTCGCAGGCCCGCGCCGGAGGCGGATCGGGCGGACTCGGCGGGGGTGGCGGGACGGGCTACGCCGCGGGCGGCGGAGGGGGCGGTCACGGACCCAGGGTCTCATCGCACGAGGGTAGTGTTTATTTTGGATGGGGTGGACGGGGCGGTGACCGAGGTACCTGGGATCTCATGACGGGGAACCCCGGAGGGGACGGGCGCGAAGGTTGGTTCAGTTCAGCCGGAAACGCCGGCGGAAGCCGGACAGGAGGTTGGGGATCGGCCGGCGGAAACGGTCTGCCCGGACTCAACAATGCTGTGACAACCGCCGGTGCCGCCGGCGGGACTGGCGGCGACGGGGGCACTGCAGGTGCTGGAGGTGACCTGGCACCGGGCGGAGCCGAGGTGCCCGGGGGGTCGCCCGGCTTTGCCATGTACGATGGTGGTCGCGGAGGTCCGGGAGGAAAGGCCGGAGGAGCCGGCGGCAACGGGGGCAATGGCGGCGACGGCGTGTCAGGTGCGGCAGGCAGCGATGGGCAAGGCGGCGTCAATTCTCTCGGTTCATGGCAACTTACAGGTGGATCTGGCGGGGCAGGCGGGGCCGGCGGAGGCGCGGGCGGGGCCGGCGGAGGCGGCGGAGGTGGCGGTGGCGGCGGATTGGGAGGAGGTGGTGGAGGTGGCGGGGGCGGCTCCGGCGGGTTCTTCGTGAACGGCTGGGCCGGCGGCGCGGGCGGTGACGGCGGAAATGGCGGCGAAGGAGCCAAAGGCGGAACGGGCGGCAGAGGTGGCGATGGTGGGACTGGCGGCAGCGGCGGCGGTGGCGCCTTCGAAGTCCGGGCCTTCGGACGCATTGCCCTGAGTGGCGGGCAACTGCTGGCTGCGGGTGGCAATGCGGAGCCCGCAGGCAACGGTCAGGCCGGAGCAGCGGGTGCAGCTGTCATACCCGGCTCTGCGGGAACAGCGGGGCAGAACGGTGTCTCCGGCGACGGACAATGGGCCGGTGGCGGGGGCGCGGGCGGCGCATCCGGTCAGGACGGAGTCGCCGGAAGTGCAGGGGCAGCCGGAACGGGCGGCTATGGTGGTGGCGGCGGCGGTGGGGGCGGGGGCGGAAGAGGCGGCGATGGCGGTCAAGGCGGCCGGGGGGGCAATGGAGCGATGGGTGGCACCGGCGGTGGCGGGGCCGGTGGCACGATCAAGCTCTTCGGATCTATCCTCGACGCCTCGGCTACTGCATCGGTTCACGCCGCGGGCGGGACTGGTGCCATGGCGGGTGGGAACGGCCGCCTGATCATCGGCCAGAACACCATGGATTCCCTGGCCTCTTCGGTCACCGGCGCCCAGATTATCCGAATGACGGAAACGGGTGGGCAGAGCCTGGGCATTCGGAGGCTGAACCCCTACATCGCCGGCTGGGTCACGGAGACCCCGTACATACCGGACTTGGTGGGCGGGGCCGAACTCTATGGTCTGAGCACGCTCTCATCCACAGACACAGCCATTTCCTCCCTCTTGGCCCACGCGCCGGCCGGGGTGAAGAGCACCATGGTCGTGATGGAAAAAGGGCCGGCCGGTCTGGCGCAGAACTGGGACGGCTTTGACATGCTGCTGCTGGTCAATCGCGGTGACACGGCTCTGGCCAGGCCGCGGCTTGGCGCCGGGTTGCAGGGTTATGTCATGACCGCGCTCGTGGGTGGCTTCCAGCGCAATCCGGCTTTCGGCGGCGGCGGGCTCGAGGAGCTTGGCGAGTTGCCGGCGTACGGGGTCTATGCCACGCTGGTGGGCGAGGGCATGAGCCAGTTCAACTGCGCCTTTGACAACACCGACCCGGGAGATCTTGAGAATGTGACCATCTTCAGCGAGGTCACCGTCGCCTATGCCGGGCAACTGACGCTGGGGAATGTTGTCATTGAGAGCGGCTCGATCCTGGCCAACGGTGCGGGGTGTACGGTGAAGCTGGCGGGTACCGTCGCGGTTCTTGCCCCAGGGTCGCAGTTGGCCAACTCGGGCACGATCGACCTTGGCGGGAGCCTGATCTTTCTTGCTGGCGAGGGCCAGGGCGCTGATGTCCTGGCCGAGCTGGTGGCTCAGGTGAAATCCGGGCGAAACTCGCCGGACGGCCTCTGGAAGGGCACCGGCATCACCAGCTTCGCGGCCAGGGACAATCAGTTCATCGGCGTCGGCGCGATCCTCAACGACGATGGCAGCGGCAGGGCGATCTATGACACGTTTGCCGATGTGGCCGTGGATGCCAATTCCGTTCTCGTGAAATACGCGTGGAACGGTGATGCCAACCTCGACGGCGTCGTCAACGCCGACGATTACTTCCAGATCGACAGCGGCTTCATCAGCCAGAAGCAGGGCTGGTACAACGGCGACTTCAACTACGACGGCGTCATCAACGCCGACGACTATTTCCTCATTGACTCCGCCTTCATGGGGCAGAGCGGCCCGGTCACTGTCCGCGCCCTCTCCGTGCCCGAACCCGCTGCGATTCTGATGGTGCTTGGGGCAGCAGCGCTGTTGATCCGCCGCCGGTGATGATGTGCCAGCCACACAATGGCCCACGCGCCCATCGACATCCGTTCACTCAGCTTCACCGGGTTTGCCTGTTCTGTTATTCGCCGTCAGCTTCACCACGCCCAGAATCATCTTCCGCAGGTCCGCCGGCAGCGCCGCCCACGCCTCCATGATGGCTCTCAGGTCCGGGTCGGAAACACCGATTTCGCGCTGCGCGCTACCCGCTGCGCTACCCGCTGCGCTACCCGCGCCCTCCAAAATCCGCCGATTTTGCCCGAAAAGCTGGGGTGTTTTGATGGGTTCGAGCCCCATCACCCGCTTTTGAGACGGCTCCGTGCCATTTAGTGCCGAGCCGTGTTCGTTGGTGCCAACCAGTGCCGCCGCCACATCCCCCTCTTTGGCCGACTTCAGCAAAGCGCCAATAGCGTGATGCTCTGCGGGCATCACCAGTGCCGTCGCCCGTTGGGGTCGCTCTCCTGCAATCCCTTTACGATCCGCTCCGCGTTCTGCTCGTCCCGCCGGGCAATCGCCAGGAACAGCTCCACTTTCTGGAGGAACCGCCTTTGCGGATCATCGGCCCATGGCAGCGTGGCGAAGTATTCCGCAATCGGCGCGTCCAGTTGGATGATGCACGTTCCCGGCGGCGGCCTCCGACACTCGCAACACGTCCCATCGTCCCGAAGGTAGAATAGCCGCCCGGTGGTATCCGGCTCATCGGAAAAAGCGAGAAGCTTCCCGCCGTGGCACATCGGGCATCGCCGCTGGTCGGGCAGCAGTTCACCGGCTGATTTTTCCAGTCTCGCCAACCGGCGTCTTAGTTCTGCCATGGGTGTCCCTTGTTCTCGGTCACTTCTTCGATCTTCTGTTCCAAGGCGTCCAGCCGTTCCATGAGGTCCACCGACTCCGGCGGGCCAAGCAGCCTTTGCAGCAGTTCCTTGATGCTCGCCACGTCGCCGGCCTTGGCCTGATTCAGCAGCGAGCCGATCACCGCTTTGAGGTCGTCGGGTGTTACGCTCTCGAACAACGCCAAGCGCAGGCGGGCAACACGCTTGGCGAAGGGATTGCCCTTGGCGGCTTTGTTGCCGGCGGTGAACCGGCCGCCTTCGCCTCTGCCGTTAGACGCCGTTGGTGACGGTGATTCACTCATGGTGCTGCCTCCCTATTATTCGCCGCCGCCCCATGTCATGCCCTGACAACCGCAGCAACGATTCTGGCGTGTTCTCAGGCGGGACCGACTGACGACTCATCCTCATGCCCGGCGATGCGTCCTGGGCCGTCTGGCGCGGGTTCTGGGCCTTGATGCTCAGGCAGCGGAGCCGATGCGGGCGAAGCGCGGTCTTGAGCAGCGACTTGATGCGCAGGTCCATCGGCGCTCCGTCGCCGACGGGTGCGAGGGTGAGCGTGAAGGTGGTCATTTGCTGTCCTCTGCCGTCATTCGCTGTCCACTTGGCCTGTTGCGGGTGTTCTTTCGCCAGCAGCGCCGCCGCCCCTTACCGCGCTTTTCGCGCTTACTGCGCACCCTTGGGCGTGAGCTTGACCACGCCGACGATCATCTTGCGAAGGTCCGCCGGCAGCGTGGGCCAGGCATCCACTATGGCCTGCAACTCGGTGTCGCAAATGGACGAATCCGAGGAACTGCTACCCGATTTGCTACCCTTCCGCCTCGGAATTCGCTGATTTCCTGGGGAAACCACTGGATTCGGTGTAGCTTCGAATCCTACCGCGCCCACTAATTCCTTATGTGTCAAGCAGTAACGTTTAGAATGGCCCGGTAAATCCGGGCTTTTTTGCATGGTGACCCCCGCCGTTTTCTTGTCAGTACGTTGTGATTCAGCCGGGTACTGTGCCGGATTCTGTGCCGCCTCTGCTTTGACGGGTTGCTGCGGTTCGACGAGCGCGGCCGCAAAGTGGGCGTCGGTCACTTGCAGGTAGTGTTCCTGGGCGATGGCCCGGCTGTTCCCCAACCAGCCGCAGACAACGTGAATCGGGTACCTCTCGCAAAGCTCAGTCTGCCGGCTGGCCCTCATGTTGTGCCAGGGCTTCGGCCATACTTGCAGCCCGGCCTTGACGATGATGCGGCAGAAACGCGTCCGCAGGTTGGTGTACTTGTCCCGGTAGCGGGTAATGACATACTCCGCCCCCGGCTCGGCCTGTTCAAACGCCTCCAAGAGATACGGCCGAAGCTCAGGAAACAGGGGGATGATCCGGCAGTCTTT
>Ga0315288_10010354_pt1 | contig 11757 bp, 10 predicted proteins | sample YL17G11_20_MG_FD_203454 | JGI IMG/M metagenome (GOLD analysis project Ga0315288, IMG submission 203454) | Sediment microbial communities from Yellowstone Lake, YNP, Wyoming, USA - YL17G11_20 | ecosystem: Environmental > Aquatic > Freshwater > Lake > Sediment | place: USA: Wyoming | collected... | reverse complement strand
TCCACTTCTTCATCAGCTACCGCGACGGCGAGGGCGGGTGGACGACGCCCGTCAGCCTGGGCGAGAAGATTCACAGCATCCGGATGGGGTTGTGCCCGCTCATCACTCCCGACCGAAAGTACATGTTCCTCCTCGGCCAGGGGGACATCTATTGGGTCAAGGCCGATTTCATCGAAGCCTTGCGGCCGAAAAAGTAATGAGAAGGGGCGGGCCGGGCGGGTTAATTCTTACGGTCCGGATGTCGCCGCTTCAATACCGCCAATGCATGATCGCTTTGCCGAAGATGTTCATGAGGATCGGAACGGCATAAATCAGCGAAACGGCCAGGATCCGTTTGGCTTGCCTTTTGATGCTCAGCACCAGGATGACGGCCACGTAGAAGTGGAAATATCCGATCAGAAAGATCAGCCAGATTCCGCCGAAGGTGCGGTTCCAGAAAGGGTATTCCCAAACCAGGTGCCCGCCGAGGTTCAACAGCACTTCGATGAAAACGCAAAAAACGGCGTAGCCGACAGCCCAGAACCAACGATCGGGCAGGCCGAGGATCTTTTTTTTCGGGTCCTCCGAAAGCGTGTTGTAGAAAATGATGCCCGAGACGGCGAACATGAACATGATTTCGATGTTCCAGCCGACCATGGTCCGCAAGGCTGTGTCGCCGGGCGTGGTCCACAACGCGGAGCGTTGGGTGAAGTGCAGAACCCATCCGTTCCAGGTCTCGTTAAAAAAATCCAGCCCGAACAAGGTCAAGCCGGCGAGCACGGCGCCCCAGTTCCCAGTGCGCCGGGCTTCCTTAATTTCTTTTGTGTAGATATAAAATACGATCGCCAGGAGCGGAATGATATACCATTTGATCATCGTCAGATCCCAAAGCCCGGCCAAGGCGGTTTGAGATGCGGGCGTCATGAGGCACCTCCCTGAAAGCATATGTCGGCGATTGGACCCCACTATAGCCAGGGTCTGCCGCCGGTGTCAAGAATTCCCGGCGCCGCTCCCAAGATACTCCATCGCCTTACGGATGAATTCCCAGATTTCCGGGCCGAAGGGCATGGTTTGGCTTTGGGCGGTGTTTCCGGCTTGCCATTCGCTCCGGTAGGCGGCGGAGATCTTCTTCTGAAGGCCGGGGTGGCCGCCGTACCCTTCGTTGAGCAAATCTTTCCAACGCTTGGCCAGCGACTGGGCGATCTCGCTCCCCGGATCGGATTTCAAGTTCGTCTTCACTTCTTCGATCAGGGCCGCCCATTTCTTCTGGTAGGTTTCCATCATCTCGGGCGTGTACTTCTTTCCGATCTCCTCGAATTCTTTCCTCTCGGCTTCGGTGAAGTGCTTGGCCCATGTTTTTGTGCTGTCTTCGCTCATTTGAATGTCCTCCATGATTTTGATGAGTTTTTTCCAATCATTGTTCATCCGCACCTTCGTCCGGGAGTATAAAGGATGACGTAACGTCAGTGTCAAGCGGGAAAACGTCTTGCTTATTTTGCCGAAGGTTCTCCGGCAGCCTTGATCAGGCGGTTAAGGATTTTTTGAATATCGGCCGAATCCTTCAGGCAGATTTCGTACAATTCTTCGGGACCGACTTCATGATAAAAATGGACCAGACGATTGCGATAGCCGGCCATCAGCCGCAGGAGGTCGGATTCCTTCCGAGTCAGCGCTTTCTTCTCGAACAATATCCGGGCGATATCCTTGTATTCCGCCGCCGCCGCGCCGAATTTCCTGGCCAGGATATGCCGGCCGACGTCGAAGAGGGCTTCTAAGGCCCGGCGCAGGTAGGACTCCGCGGCGGCCTGTTTGTGTTTATCGGCTAAGAACCCTTCCCGATCGTCCAGTCCGAGATCCTGGAGATCAGCAAGCATTTTGCGGATCCAGGCGGTTTTCTCGACGATCACCGCCCCGTTCACCTTGGAGGGCGTCATTTCGCAACTCCTAAGATCAGGCGAGCGCGCTCGCGCTCAAAGGGCAGGAGGTCGGCGGCGCGGCGCATATAATATAACTGGCAATCGGCCTCGTTTTTCTCATTCTCGGTATAGAGAAGCTCGCCCGATACGATCTCGGCGGCAAGGCTTGCCGGAGCTTCGGGAAGTATTACCACGTCGACTCGGGAGATATTAAAGAGGTCCTCGAAAAAAAGGGCGATCCGGACTTTCTCTTTGACCGAAAGCGGCTGGACGGGCTTGATCCCGAGATCGAGGTCTGAGTGAGGATGCACCGATCGCGGCGTTTTTCCCAGGATTCTGGCATGGATCTCTTTCGCCCGACTTCCGAAGGCATAGATAATCTCCAGGCCGTGGCGGCGGGCGAAGGAGGCGATGCGCCGTTTATAGTCGATCAAGAGAATCCTTCCCAGGGTATTATATCGGCTTAACCCGCCGCCGGAAAGCCTTTAATCTTCGAGCTTACGGCCGACGGCGGCGAGGAATGCGGGAACGTTCGCCGGGGCCGTATCCAGAAAATCCCGTATTTTCTCCCACCGAAGGTCGAGATACTGATGAGCAAGAATGCTTCTCAAGGCGGCATATTCGGCTATTTTCCCGGCCAAGTCCCGATCGAGGATTTCGAGGTCGGCCAGCCGAAGGACGATTTCCCGATAACTGTTCGGCATCTCGACGTCCTCGCCGACAAGAAGGACTTTGGCGATGTCGATCGAGGCATTGGCGACGTTTTCCGCAAGCCGTTCGACGTTTCGCTGAAGATCGCGATCACGGACGAAAATATCCCACGTTAACGTCATGAACTTGCCCAGGTCTGAGATTTGGACGCGGATGAAATCCAGCCGCCGGGCGATGTCTTCTTTCTGGTCTTTTTTCAGGGGAGTCAAGAGGCGCCCCTCCACTTGCGGCGTAAAGCGAAAAGCTCGAGGGTGAAATCCTGGATGAATTCGGCCTCGTCCGAGATCTCGAGCATTTTTTGGATGAAAAGCCGGGACGAGGCGATTTTCAAACGAGTGCCCCGAAAAGCCGCCCAGACGATCACCGGCCGGGCTTCATTCAGGACGACAAGGTCGACATTCCGCCCGCATTCTCGCTCGATATCCGCCCAGAGGCGCTCGATCTCGGACCGGGAATATACGTCCTCCAGCCAGACGCCGATATCGACATCGGATTCGGCTATGGCTTTCCCTCGGGAGACCGATCCGAAAAGGAAAGCTAGGCGGACGTCTGCGCGGCCGTCGAAAAAACGGCGGAGGCGAGAGGCAAAATCTTCGGATAAGGCCATCCGTTCGGATTTTATGTCTCGACCTCCCGAAAAGCAAGCCGGAAAAAGGGGACGGTTCTCTTTTTTCGAAAAAAAGAGAACCGTCCTCTTTTTCCTCAGAGCGCGGCGAGGCGCTTTTTCGCGTCCTCGACCTCCGGAAGGCCTGGGTCGGCGTCCTTCCAGAGGTCGAGGAACTTGCGGTAGTTCTCGCGGGCCTTGGCTTTCTTTCCCATCCGTTCGTATACTTTTCCCAACCAAAAGAAGCTTTTCACGTAGGTGTCCCCGAAGCGCAGCCTGCCGACACCGAGCGAGGCGATTTTTCGGAATTGCTCCTCGGCCCGGGCTAAATCACCCGATTGATAATAGGCCGCTGCTAAGCCCTCTAAAAATAGCGACTGCCATGAGAAGCCCAATTCCCAAGATTCCTTCGGCAACAAAGATACGGCGATCTCAAGATTTTCAATAGCGCTTTTATAACGTCCGGCCTGATCTTCGATCATGCCGGCGAGAAAATGGGAATGACGCGCGAGTTTGCGGTTGGCCGCGGTTTCGACCAATCTCCGCAATTTTTCGGCCGTCTGCCGAGCGGCCTCCGCGCGGCCTTGGGTCAGCTCAACCAAGCCTTTTAATTGGAGGCCCCAAGCCTGACTGCTGAGGCTTCCCTTCGCGCGCCCCTCTTGAAGGATTTTTTCGCATTCGTTCAACGCTTCGCTATGATCCCCTTTTCGATATTCGAGATAGGCGAGCAAAAGATGATCGTCGGTCTGCTTGACCAAATCCGCGGCTGTTCCGAATTTCCCCTCGGCCAGGCTAATCGAGGAAAGCCGTTCTTGGAAAAAGGGACTCGCCGGATCATTTTTAGAGAATAGCGCAGCCGCCTCGGCGAACTTGTCCTCCAAGGCTAGGAGACGTCCCCATGTCGGATTAGTGGATTGGCCGGTATTCTGAGGCGACCATTTTTCCAGCAATATGCGGGCATCAGCGATCAAGCCCTGCGAAACATAATTGTCCAATAGGGCCGATTCGATCTGGCGGTTATGAGGATGGATGTTGAGGCCGAGTTCGCATGTTCGCCGGCCTCTATCAAAGAATCCTGCAGCATCATAAGCTAACGCCAGCCAATAAAAGGAAAAAGGATTGACGTCCCCCGATTGGAAGCCCTTCTCCAGGTGGCTTATGGCCCGCTCGAAATCCTCGATGGACAAATATTGACGGCCGGTCAACAACATCGCTTGAGTATCTTCGGGATAAGATTCGAGCCACTCTTGACAAGTCACGAGGGCTTTTTCATAGGTCTGCTCCGCCCGGCCGTAATAATCGATTTGGATCCAAAACCGCTCTCTCCGGGACGCTTTGATGCTGAACTCCATCGCTTTCTGGAGAAATTGATCTGCCTCCGTCGCGCGTCCGATGCTTCTTGAAGATGTCGCTAAGGACCTAAAGGCCAGAGCGAATTCCGGATCCAGCTTGACCGCTTGAAGCATCAAGGCGATGCTCTTCTCATAATCCGCGGCTAAGTGATGCCGTCGGCCTTCGTTATAGAGCTTGAAGGCCTCCGGAGAACGTGTGCTGATGTCGACCGCCGGCGCGTCAAAGTCGCCCAAGATCTGCGCCCGGCTTAAATCCAAGGCATGCTTGATTTCCGTCGTCATTTTATCGACGACGGCAGGAATTCCTGCCTCATCGTCACATTCGAACTTCATCGACGAAGAGCTGCTATCGTTTGGCTGATGCCCTTTCATCGCCACGGTGATGATGATTCGATTGCCGGGTTTTAGGATGCTCCCCGTAATCGTGTGGGTGGCCCTGCCCCGGCCGGCGATCTTTTCTAAATCCGAGCTGGAGTACTTGCTCTCCTCCGCCATATTCAGCCCCTTGAGAAGGCCATAAATCTGGTCGGAACCCAAAACCGTGAGCAATTTTGATTGTCCCAGGTCCGTCGTCAGTAGCTGGGGCAATCCGGTTTTCCAGTCGTCTAGGCTTTTATCTTGGGAGATGTTTTCGAAATAGAGAATCGCTAGGTTCGCCATTGCGGTTGGGAGGGGAAGAATGGGCGGGCGGATCGCATAACGCCAAAGGAGAAGCCCGGCGGCGGCGAGGACGAGGACGGCCGCGGCCGGGAGGAGGAGCTTGCGCGGCTGGAACTTGACGGTGATTTCGCGCCGAGTGATCGTCTTGCGCCTGGGGGCGATCCTCTCGGTCGTCGGCAAGGCCTCATCGACTACAGCCAGGTCGGCGATCAACTCCTCGGCCGTTTGGTACCGCTCCTCCCGGTCCTTCTCCAAACAACGAAGGATCAGCTTGTTCAATCCTTCCGGAATCTGAGGGATGAGCTTCCGAGGGATGGACGCCGTCTCGCCTTCGAACGGCACCCGTCCCGTCCCCATCTCGAAGAGGATGATCCCCAGGGCGTAAATGTCCGCTCTCTGGTCCGCCTCCTTCCCCTCCACTTGCTCCGGAGACATGTATTCCTGCGTCCCGATGATCGCCCCGGCCCCGGTGATCCCCTTCTCCCTCATCGCCCGGGCTACCCCGAAATCCATGATCTTGGCCTGGCCGTCCTTGTCGATCATGACGTTGCCGGGCTTCAGGTCCCGGTGGACGATCCCCAGCTTGTGCGCCTCGGCCAGCCCTTCGGCCATCTGGCGGGCGATGGCTAAGGCCGTCCCTACGGACAGCGTCTTCGTCCTGTGGATCAGGCTCTTCAGGTCCTCGCCCCGGACATACTCCATGGTCAGGTAGAGCGTCCGGCCCTCCTCATGAAGATCGTGGGTCCGGCAGACGTTCTTGTGGCTGATCTTGCGGGCGATCTTGATCTCGTTATGGAACCGCTCGACCGTCCGCTTGTCGGCGGCGATCTCGGGCTTGATCAGCTTGAGGGCGACTTCCTCGTTGAGCTTGGTGTCGTGGGCCCGGTAGACCCGGCCCATCCCTCCCGCCCCCAGCTCCTCGATGATCTCATACCGGCCGGCGAAGACCATCCCCCGAGGAAGCTCGTCGGCCGGCAACTCCATTGTCCGGGTGAAGGAGGGTGACGGGAGCGGCGTGGCGCACTCCATGCAGAACTTGGATTCCGCCGGATTGACGGTCTCGCACTTGGGGCATTTCATGTCTCGAATTCTTACTCTTCCTTGTCGGTCTGGTGGACTCGAATATGCCCCATCTCAACGATCCACAAGTGTCCCTCGACAGATGTTTTTGACGCCAGGGTTAAAAGGCTTTCCATAAGCATCCCGATGATGCGCAGATCCGCATTTTTCGGTGGTCTGAGAATGACGATCCCGGCGCTTTCGGCTGGATGAAACCGGGTGATATCGGAAAAATCCAAATCCAGGCTCACGAGACAACGATGTTCCTTCAGGCAAACGCTATAAAAATCCCGATCGGGACATCCCGACAGGCTTTCATCCTGAACGGATAAAACGTCGTGGTTTTGTGCTTCGAAAAGAATCTTGAGTGAAACCGGCAGATTCTCGTCGAGTTTGAATCTCATTCAGCGAGTTCGCGTGGCATTTCGACGTAACGCTCGCGGGACATTTCCGCTCCATAAGCGATCGCCGCACGGATATCAAGTTCCTCCAGTGGAGGGTACTCGTCGAGGATCTGTTGAACGGACATTCCGTCGGCCAGAAAATCGAGAATCAAGGAAATCCAGATCCTCGTCCCGCGGATACACGGTTTTCCGAAACAAACGTTCGGATTAATGGAGATTCTTTCCAAGAGGGGTTGTTTCATCGGCCTTCTCCGGAGTTCATTCCTTTTCGACGATTTGCTGAATTTCATTATAGAAAGGAACAGAGGACAAAGCAAGCCGCCCACGCCCGATCAAGACCAAAGACACTTAGAGCGCGGCGAGGCGTTTCCGGGCGTCCTCGACTTCGGGGAGCCCCGGATCGGCGTTTTTCCACAGGTCGAGGAACTTGCGATAGTTCGCCCTGGCCTTCCGCTTGTCCCCCTTCTGCTCGTAGAGCTTGCCCAAACTGTAATAATTCCGGGGATGGATAAGGCGGCGATCCTTGCTCAGCGGATCGAAGGTGACCAATCTTTCATAGGCGGCGATCGCTTTGTCCGCATCCCCCATTAGGAGATGCGCTCGGGGAACGAAATCCCGCTCGAAGGGCGGAAAGTGAAGGTATTCGATGACGTCATTGATGTCATTGGCATTGCGATGGTGTTCCAGGAAGGCGGGCTCTTCCGCGGAGACCTGGAGAATCCGACCCATATCCACGCGCCCCTCGCGGAGGCCGATCTCGCTCGCCAGGGTATCGCCGCAGAGAGCAAAAAAGCTTTTCAAGTCGGCGTCGAGGACACTCGCAGCGAAGGCCTCTATTCCCGCGAGCCTTTTCCTGGCGGATTCCGGATTCCCCTGTTCGAGATCGAGAAATCCATAGAGATAGTCCGCCGAGGTTCCATTGGTCCGGGCGGCCAAACCTGGGTAAAGCTCCGTCATCTTCGTCAACCATCGGTCAATGAATTGCCGGCTGACAACGAAATCCCCCTGTTCCCAGGAGGCGACAGCCCTCCAATAATCCGTGTCGGCGGCGTACCGTTTGTTTCCCTGGCTCTCCGCAATCTTCGCCGCTTCTTCGATGTCCCGCGAGGCCTCTTCGAACCGGCCGAGCCAGCGCTTCAAGAAGGCGCGATACTTCAAGGTCATAAATCGCCGGGACGGCTGGGGCGCCTTTCCTAGAAAATCCTCAATCCAGGCCAGGGCGGACGCATAATCCTCCCTGAGAGCAGCGGCGTAGGAGATCTTCCAGACCAGGCCCGCGTTGTCGGGACTCAGCCTGAGGCCCTGCCGGAGGCTGGCCACCGCCTTGTCCAGCTTCCCCCAGTTGAAGTATACGGTCCCGATCACCGCGCCCGCGTTTAAATTGCCCGGGAGTAAGGCGCCGTACTTTTTCGCGCATTCGATGGCCTTTTCGAATTCGCCCAGATCCTGGTAAATCCGGGCCAGGATGCTATAGGCCTCGGCATAGCCGGGATCGAGCTCTATGACCCGCTCTTGTTCCCGGATCCCCCTTTTCAGATCGCGGAAATCGCCGACATACCAACGGGAAACGTAGTCTCCCAGCCAATAATGAGCTTCCTTCTCTGCAGGATAACGGGCCGTGATCCTTTCCAGATTCTGGATGTACGCCTTGATATCTCCCTTGTATAACGCCTGTTGGCCGTCGATATAGAGCTTCTCTTTTTCCGTGGCCTGAGCAGAAAGTTCCCTGGCCTTGGCGTTCGCGGCGGACCTGGCCGGATTATCCTGAAGATTGCTGTATACGGTAGCAAGCTTTCGGTAAGCCGTAGCGAAAGAAGGGTCGACGGCGATGGCTTTCTCTAGAAGCTCTTTGGCTTCATTGTACTTCCATCGCCGGAACAGCTCCTGGCTTTGCAGATAGAGCTCGTAGGCCTCCATAGACGACGTGGTCACTCCCGCGATGTTCAGGCGCCCCGGCCCGATCTTCTCCAGGGCGATGCCTAAAGCCTCGCAGATCCCCCGGCTAAGCTCGCCGATCTGGGTCCCCAGGATGCTGTCCTCACCCCGGCCCGAAGCCGCGAGGGCCTTTCGAAGCTTCCGGCTCGCGGCGTCCCAGATCTTGATATCGGTCACATAAGTCTCGCCGGACTTCGTCAGGCTCCCGGAAACGACGTGGGCGATCCCTCCTCTCCTGCAGAGGGCAAAGCCAAGGTCGCTATCGATGAATTCCACGTCTTTCTTTCCCATCTGTTCAAGGAGGTCGCTCATCCGTTCCCATGTCGCAACTTGGAACAGCCCGGCGTTCTCGAGGCTGGTGATCATAAGGTCAGGGATGGCCCGGGAGCATCGCCTGTCATAACCCGCGTCGCCTGTCTCGTTTCTGAAGCTGACGACGGCGATCGAGTTTTCGATGCGCGGGGGCGGAGTGAAGGCGCCCCGGCCAGACCAGGGTTTCCAGACGAAAACGAGAACCGCGACCAGCGCGGCAAGGGCAACGGCGGGGAAAATGAGCCTGTGGGGCTGGTGCTTGACCGTGATCTCGCGCCGGGTCGCGGTCTTGAGCTTGGGGGCGATGCGCTCGCCCGTCGGCAGCGCATCCTCGACGGCGGCCAGGTCGGCGATCAACTCGTCGGCTGTCTGGTGCCGCTTTTCCCGGTCTTTCTCAAGGCAGCGGAGGATCAGTTTGTTGAGGCTCTCGGGGATCTGCGGGACAAGCTTCCGGGGGGCGGGCGGCAACTCGCTTTTCTGCTTGTTGGCGATCGCGAACGCCGTTTCGCCTTCGAACGGCACCCGCCCCGTCACCATCTCGAAGAGGATGATCCCCAGGGCGTAAATGTCCGCTCTCTGGTCCGCCTCCTTCCCCTCCACCTGCTCCGGCGACATGTACTCCGGCGTCCCGATGATCGCCCCAGCCCCCGTGATCCCCTTCTCCCTCATCGCCCGGGCCACCCCGAAGTCCATGATCTTGGCCTGCCCGTCCTTGTCGATCATGACGTTGCCCGGCTTGAGATCCCGGTGGACGATCCCCAGTTTGTGGGCCTCAGCCAGCCCTTCGGCCATCTGGCGGGCGATGGCTAAGGCCGTCCCTACGGACAGCGTCTTCGTCCTGTGGATCAGGCTCTTCAGGTCCTCTCCCCGGACATACTCCATGGTCAGGTAGAGCGTCCGGCTCTCCTCATGAAGATCGTGGGTCCGGCAGACGTTCTTGTGGCTGATCTTGCGGGCGATCTTGATCTCGTTATGGAACCGCTCGACCGTCCGCTTGTCGGCGGCGATCTCGGGCTTGATCAGCTTGAGGGCGACTTCCTCGTTGAGCTTGGTGTCGTGGGCCCGGTAGACCCGGCCCATCCCTCCGGCCCCAAGCTCCTCGATGATCTCGTAACGGCCGGCAAAGACCGTCCCCCGGGCCAGCTCGTCGGCCGGCATCTCCATCGTCCGGGTGAAGGAGGGTGACGGAAGCGGGGTGGCGCATCTCTTGCAGAACTGGGAATCAGGGGCGTTGACCGTCTCGCATTTGGGGCATTTCATGATGCGCCGTCCTCTCCCCTCCCAGCTTGACGGATCATTTCAGAAAAATGCTATATCGGGGTTCGAGTCGAAGTCAAGCCGGGCCGGACGGCTATTCTACGAGCATGCGACCGACGGCGGCGAGGAATGCAGGAACGTTCGTCGGGGCCGTATCCAGAAAATCCCGTATTTTCTCCCACCGAAGGTCGAGATATTGATGGGCGAGAATGTTTCGCAAGGCGGCGTATTCGGCTATTTTCCCGGCCAAGTCTCGATCGATGACCGCGAGGTCGGCCAGCCGGAGGACGATTTCCCGATAACTGTTCGGAATCTCGACGTCCTCGCCGACAAGAAGGACTTTGGCGATGTCGATCGAGGCGTTGGCGACGTTTTCCGCAAGCCGCTCGACGTTTCGCTGAAGATCGCGATCTCGGGCGAAAATGTCCCGCGTTAACGTCATGAACTTGCCCAGGTCTGAGATTTGGACGCGGATGAAATCCAGCCGCCGGGCGATGTCTTCTTTCTGGTCTTTTTTCAGGGGAGTCAAGAGGCACCCCTCCACTTGCGGCGTAGGGCGAAAAGTTCGAGGGTGAAATCCTGGATGAATTCGGCCTCGTCCGAGATCTCGAGCATTTTTTGGATGAAAAGCCGGGACGAGGCGATTTTCAAACGAGTGCCTCGAAAAGCCGTCCAGGCGATCGCCGGCCGGGCTTCATTCAGGACGACAAGGTCGACATTCCGCCCGCATTCCCGCTCGATATCCGCCCAAAGGCGCTCAATCTCGGGCCTCGAATATCCGTCTTTTAGCCAGACGCCGATATCGATATCGGATTCGGATATGGCTTTCCCCCGGCAGACCGATCCGAAAAGAAAAGCGAGGCGGACGTCCTCGCGGCCGTCGAAAAAACGGCGGAGGCGAGAGGCGAAATCTTCGGATAAGGCCATCCTTCCGGTTTTTATGTCTCGACCTCCCGAAAAGTAAGCCGGGGCGAGGCGCTATTTCGAACCGCAGAAGTAGATCCCGCCGGCGGTGTTCCACCAGACGATCGAGATCCGGCCGGATGTATCCTCGACCATCGTCGGCCGGTCCGCCTTGGCCTCCTCGGTGAAATTCACGAGCCGGGACCAGGTTGCGCCCCGATCGAAGGACCGGACAAATCGATTCGCCCAAATGACGTCCGTCGATCCGAAGACGTTCACGGAGATATCAGAATACGCGAAGTTCGTATCCGCGAAATCCAAGGCCGCCCAGTTCGCGCCCTTGTCCGTGGACCGTTTGAAAGTCAACTTATACATGTAGGGAAGATACATGTTGGCCCCGATGAGATTGAGGCCGTTCAGTTCGTCGACCGCCATCGCGGGAGCAACCAGGGAAACGTTCGTCGGACTCGACCAGGTCTGTCCTCCATTCGATGAATACGTCAAATAATTCGTCGAATAGCGGGTGCCGAAGTCGGAGGGAAAAACGAGATAGAGAATCCCGGCTTTATCCAGGCCGAATTGGGGGGCATTGTCGCCGGTGAAATAGGTATTCCAGCCGATCGAACCGAGCGGATTGAAATTCCGGCCCTGGTCCGTGGATTTCA
>Ga0315288_10010351_pt1 | contig 11758 bp, 32 predicted proteins | sample YL17G11_20_MG_FD_203454 | JGI IMG/M metagenome (GOLD analysis project Ga0315288, IMG submission 203454) | Sediment microbial communities from Yellowstone Lake, YNP, Wyoming, USA - YL17G11_20 | ecosystem: Environmental > Aquatic > Freshwater > Lake > Sediment | place: USA: Wyoming | collected... | reverse complement strand
TTCCATGATTATTTTAGCCTCTTTGATCCAGAAAGACCAGCGACAGCAAGCAGAACCGCTGCAATCACAATAAACACAGCAAACGCCCCATCAATCATTTGATTGCCCATTAGTCGCAATAAGACTCCATATGCCAGGCACCTTCCCAATCATAAGTAGAATCCTCGGTATACTTAAAGAACGCCTCGTCATCCAGAAGGTCGCAACAGGCTCCGCTATATTTATGGTACTCAGCCCACTGAGCCTTAGTCTTTCGATAGCCATTGAACTCGTAGCAATACTTACGAGCCGATCCGTAGATCAAAGCGAGAACTGCCCACTCAATCATTTGATTAGCCTAACTCGAATGTAACTACTGCTATCACGCGAATAGTTATCGTCTGACATATCAATGATTGCAACGCGCGACCATCCAGCATCAAGATATGCTTTCTTGACTTTATCTGTCATTGCATTGAAAACATCCGCAGAGCCCGCACTCAAAGTACGAATGTCCACTGTAGCTTGCTTAGCCTCAGTGTTTTTCTTTTGAGAGACAAGACGATCATCAATCATCTTAATCATCTTCTTAGTAAACTTCTTTACCTCATTTTTGAACTCTTCTGCTTCATAGGCGGCAACAACTGAAGAGTGATCGTTAATGATACTAGGGCCGATAGGCATTTTAGTTTTCTCCATCCTTAAGAATGCATTCACCACAAAGCCAGGTGATTCCAAATGGCCCACAACCAAATAGTGTGCAGCCGTTAAAGCATTTCGGATCCCAGCTAAAATCCCAGAGTTTAGGATTAAGCCCAATCCACCAAAACTCAATACGATTGAAAAGAATGAAGCAACGATACTTTCTGCTCAAAGTAACGAGTCGCATTTAGATTTCCATTTCTGCAAATGCCGAGATATCTTCTAGCATTGTGAAAGCCATTTCGCCAACTGGAATAGTACGAATGAAAAGATTGTTATCAACAATCATAATCTCATCAACATCATCTTCATTGAGACAATGCTCATTACAGATGAATTCCATTGCTGCTTCTTTGGATACAATATCATGATCTGTGCTGCCAAAGGTTGTGAATTTTTTGGAATGACTTACTGCAATAACCAACATTTAGTGTTCTACCTTTTTAGCGTGCAACATAATCATATTAGATTGCGGTTTAGTTTTTTTCGGATGATACTCCATAGCAGGATCCGCGTTTAGTTGAGGCACAATACTATTATACATACAGCTCATATAGGAAGCTAATACAATATACATTGCAACCATCAAGCGTTTCATTTCAGTCCCATCCAAGAAGTTTGCGCGCCTGATCAATGAGAGAGGTATTCACGATTAACAGCTCCTCATCATCTTGATGAATATCATTGCAGATGTCTTCCAGCATTCGACGATACTCCAGAGATGCGCAAGCCACATCAGAAGGATCACATTCATGAGCTAGAGCCATCTTACGAGTCAAAGTAAGATCCAGCTTGCATGCCTTGCAATACTCCACACCATTTGCATGGTAGGTACTCACGGCTTCTTCTCTTCAGCCTTCACTTCGGGCTTCTTATCTTCCGGCTTCGGAGCAGGCTTGCGAATAGTCTTCAGCTCATCGATACCCCATCGGATAAGCTCCACTCCAAGCGTAGAGACAGTAGCAATGGCAGCAGCAGTAAGAATGGGAACCGACCAATGCGGATCCTTCGGCTTCGGTTCGTCATCGTTAGCATTGAAACTCATGGAGTAGCCTTTTCCGTTCGTGATTTGTGGGGTTTACGAAAGTCACCGTTCTTAGTAACACAAGGCAGCCCAATAGGAGCGCCACACTTCTTACACTCGGGCAAGATATGCGGACAATGTTTCGGAATTGCAACGCCAGTCTCTTCCTGGCATTGAAGACAATGAATAGGACGATGCATGATTTCACTCCTTAGTGGATGGAAAGTTTTGTTTGGAACCCTTAATGATTCCATTTGGATTTGGAATAACTTCTACATCGAAACCCAATACATTCAGAGTATAGATAAGCTTACGAACATTCAATTCCGTAATGCCATCGAATCGCTCTGCAATTGTAGGAGTATACAAACTGATATGACCATTGCCCAGATAGATGGTTGCTTGTTTTGCCATAATTGTTTTAAGTTATTAGGCTGTCAGCCTCAAAATTAGAATTTAGAATCATTAAAGCAATCATTCCAAGAGGAGTGATTGTAGAATGATGAACATCATTGTCATGTGGGCATGGCAATACAACAATTAGTTTTCGCTGAATGGCTTCTTGAACTGGAAATGGAAATGATTCCAGTTTATAGTTACTAACTTTAGGTTCATGATTTCCACCACATAAATTAGTAGGGTACTTTTTGATTATTAGAAGGAACTCTTTCATTCCAACAGGATAGCCTCTCATAAGTATGCCTCAATTTAGTTTATCGAGATCCTGAAAGCCGAACATCGCTCGCGTATACTGATCTACTGTCCAGCCGCAACCAAGAATGAATGCTTCAATGAACTCACAATGAGCATCAAGAGCATTCGGATCTTTGGTATCGATCTGCTTGTCGTAGAGCTTATCTACTTGGCCACTGACATATGAGAATGGAAGCTTAATCATGAACTACTTGCAAGCGTCTCGAAAACGCTTCTCATCGAAGCGATAGTTATCCTCACGAAAGAACTTTGCAAAGACATTTTCCATAGAGGAAGCAATCTCGGGGATTTCGGTATGTTCCCGAAACTCTTTGATCATGTCCGCGGCCTTAATGTAATCTTTACGAGTCATTTGATTTTCCTTTTGTAAAAGCTTGAGTGCCACGAGTCGTTTCCGACAGTTGCTTGGTAGGGACTTATAACTAGTATCAGAGTCTCAAGCTCTGCCTATGAATTGCCCTTTAGCCGTTTGTATCTCCCATTGCAAGCGAGAAAATACCTGGGTGAAATTGAATCTCCCACAGTCCACATAATGCCGACTGCATCTACCAGATGTATACCATCACAACACTCAGTCCCACTCCGAACAGTTGCAGTTCGTCAAACTCTAATCACCTTGGAAGGCGTACACTCGTACCTTTACGTTAGAGAATGGGATATGCCACCAATATCAGTCTATGGTGGCGTTAGACGTTACTCTGGGATCCAAGCTTCGCATTGGTAACCGTCACGAAGACCTTTTCTTTTACTTGCCGCAACCAGGATCAGACTGGCAGCGCTCATGAACACATGAATTGTATGCAGTAACACACAGATCAACACAAGTGACTGTACATACGCCAGCAGCATTTGTACAACTTTTCAAGCAACATTCACGGCTCTGCTCGCAAGTCCTCTTAACATTAGCAGAACAGAGCGCATCATCGGGCGGAAGAACAGTTCCGCTATCCTCAATGAAAACAGGGCCTCCGTCATCCGTGGCAACCTGTCCGCTATCGGTATCCAAAAGCGTTTCCTGCCTAAATCCAGGATCAGAAGTAGCGACAGTATCCGTAGGATTGGAAACAGGAGGATCCGAAGGAACAGTATTAGGACCGCCCTGAGTAAGCCCGCAACCAAACGCAAACATCGCACACATCAGAAAAAGAAAAAAACGCTTCATTGAGTATCTCCCCTATTTATTAGTTGTTAAAACGGAATGTCCATTTCATTATCGAATACATCAATGTATTCCATGTCTTCTGCCGAGTTTCGTTCATCTGGAATTTGTAGCTTTCCATTAAGCCATTCCTGACCCGTGGCCTCGGCTTCCTCAGAAGCAATTTTATAGATTGTATTCTGAATATCTAAAGGTACCCAATTGAGGGCTAGGTCGGGCTGGTATTCATTCCAAGCAACCAGGAACTCCTGATCTTCTTTGGAGAAGTTCATAGCAAGCTGTTCCCAGTAATCATACATGCGATCATCCACACGAGACTGAAAGTAATCGTTGGAAGTCATCATGTTCTCGGCAGCATACAGATCGTAGCCATCCCCATAAGGATCTTCATTGACCGCTTTACGATATTCGCATTCGGTAGTGTATGCGATTGCATATGCAACACTCTTGAGACGATCACGCCAATGTGTATCTTCGGGAACCTTACCAGTGCAAGCGCAATGATAGCAATCATCTTGAATCGTGCGACCATCTTCCTCATAGAAGACATGGCCTTTACCTTGACATTTAGAACAAGTATACATTGCTTATCTCCTAAAAAGTTCCGCCGCTAATATCAATGGCATTATGACTCCCCATCTAATTTGGTAAATGGGGCTACCACTCCATAGTATCTATTAGCTTAAACATACGACCCACCCGTATAGCAGGCGCCTGTAAGCGTGCGGTAAGCTTGGCCGATTGCTTTCCAGGCGCATCGGCTAACTGCTCTTTGTTTACAGGGTGCAACCCCGCTTCCTATCGTCCATGGGGTTGATCCCGGACTAGCCAATTGCGAACTGGCGTGGCTTTATGAACCGTTTCTCAACGAGAACTTGGAATGAAGATACCAAGCAAGACTCACCCACACGAATACAAGTACTGGCAGCATATATACTGGATATGTTGCAAGCAACAAGTAACACCCAGCAAAAAACAATGCAAGACCAAATACTGTAACAAGAAGTGCTAAGCTCAACAAGAGCGATTGAAGTACAAGAATCATTTTGATTGTCAGCGAAAGACAAACAACAACAGTAGAATGATCAGCACCGAAGCACCAACCAGAATGTATTGCGTTCGCTTGCTCATGTGCTCGTTCATGTGATTCCTAACTCTGCTTCGATTCTATGAAGAGTGATTAGCTCTGGATAAGTAATCTTATCACCAAGATCAATCAATGCGCTCCTGAATTGCAAAAGCCTTGCAATTACTTTTTCGTGCTCAGCCATGATCGTCCTCGTCATTGGTATAATCAATATCACATGATTCAGTATCATTGATATGGCCACATACCTCGCAATAACCATCACGATCAACAGTGACCATGTGAGTTTCATTTGCGATGCAATTGGCAATCTCCTCTTCGATAGAATAGGGATTGTTAGGAGTCCAACCATTACTCATGACTCAATCCTTTTTCTTAGGAAGATTCTTGAGATACTCCCAATCAATCGTAAACTCAGGAAGCGCCTCCCCGAATGCCTCATGAAAAGTAGACGCCTTCTTTGGTTTTTCCTCTACCACAACCAGCTCCAACTCCGTGTCGAAGTCGGGCAGCATCGGATCTTCTTTATCTTCGGACATGACTATCAGACTTCCGTATACGAGACAGAGATATTCTTGCCAATATACTTCTTCTGAGCTTTCTTCTCAGCAGCATTATGACTGCCAGCCTTGAGAAGTTCCGTCTGCTCAACACCATCCACATAAACGATATAGGTCTTCATGATTTCCTTTTAGGTGGCCGCTCCCTTGGATCTGTTTTACCAGTACTAGGCCGCAAATACAGCGTTCTCCTAATCAGGATCGGAGAACAATTGCCTCATCGGCAAATTACAGGCTGTATCCTGATTCTTAATCCTCACCGTGAGAGTCCCAAGTCAATCCACATGGACAGACATAGTGACCACAGCTTGGTTTGCAACAACTCTTGATTCGTTTATGATCGCATCTTTGCCAAGGTCCATGCTCCATTTTCTTTGGAGCAGGAATGTCATTCAAGTCTCGAACGCCTTGCTTCGTTAGCCTGTATGTTTCATTCGGGTTCGGGAGAACCTTCAGCATGATCATGATAAGTCCCATTCGTCCAGCGCCAAACTTGCGGCATGACAATCAATTGACCGTCCTTATCCGATTCCAGATCATGCGGGCCATCTTGAATTGCCCAATCGAGGCGTTCCATGACTTGTACTGTATTGAGAATCATGACAGATCCTTTACAACTGCTTCCAGCGTATCCTCTTGACAGATCATCATTCGGATATAGGCTTTGCCAGTGGGATCGTAGAACCCCTTCTCTCCAAGGCACACAACGACTCCCATTGTCATGGGAACCAATGCATTGGCATCTTGGTAGTATCCGACATAGCCAACAATTTGGCCAACGTATTCGGTGCCCTTGAGAGCAACCTTCTCAAACATCTTGAAGCTCATGAACCATTCCCCTTTTGCGTACCGCTCATAACCTAGTGCCTTTCGCGTTAGATGGTAGCAGGCCGTTGCCTACATCGCCCTACCCCTCGTATATTCCGACCCAACCTTGATGCAATAGATAAGCAATAGCTTCATTATACTTCACCTCATCAACATGAAAGATCCAATGATGATGGTAGCTAATACAAAGCTTATCCAATTTTCTTTGGGTAATTTCATCAACATCAATATCTAAATCAATAGAGATTGACGGAAGTCCATTTGCTGCGGTCGAGGCGCGGAACTGCTTGATCATGACTTACTACCAATCAGTATCTCCATGGAAATCATCGTACTCAGGTTCGATCTGCTCATCGACAACATCCTCATATCGTCCAGAGATTCCAAGAACCTCGGGAGCATACATAGAGCATGCGGCATCAATACAATCATCGCATACTCGACAAAGAGGAATGCCCCTTGCATCATTCATCCACCAGGAATTGGATTTGTCATGACTATGACGATGAATGCTCAATTGCTCACGATCTACCTTGCTCATGATTTACCTGAACTTGCTATATCCCAATGGGATGCTCATTGCTTCTGCTCGCCTGGTAAGGAATAACTCCCACCAATACGACTTGTCTTTGCTTCGAGAGGCTTTCCAAAACTCGAAAGCCATGAATGCCCTATCCACGATTGGCTCGATAATAGGCAGCCAGCCAAAGATATGCTGCCTCGGCAATTGTCCTTCGAGTACGACTCTCTGCTAGTGGAAAAGGATAGCGAATGTTTCCATCTACCCACCTATAAGAATGAACTCGATTCCATGCAATCAGAATACGAACCCATTCATTGTAATCATTGGCACTTGCCCAAGCTTCATAGGGATCCATTACTCTACCTCTTGCGTCATCCAGGCCAGTGCTTCTAGTCTGGATACTTCTTTATGAATTAGAAGAGTTCCCCAAGGAACCTTGCAAACCATTACATGAACTAATCTTCCATGCTGATCAATTATCTCTGTGTTATTTCTTTCGGAACGTGAAATTAGCTTCGTAGTCTTCATTGTATCCGGGCTTGTCGTATTCGACCTTCCAGCCAGCCTTACGATATGCCGACTCCACTTCCAGGTATCCACGATCGAATGCTTGCGTACAAGTGATTCCAAGCTCTTTGGCAATACGCTTGACTGCTTCATCCTGAATCACTACCGCCGCCCAACCATCCCAATCTTCTTTGATTAGATCATTGAAGATGGTGAATACCACCTCGGGAATACCCTTATCTTTTTCATCCTGTACGTCTTTGGGTTTGATAGGACCAGCCATTAGATTTCCTTCACTTCTGCGATTGAATACTCGATTTGAATATCATCATCCCTGCCAGCAATGGACGGCCCAAAGTATTGGAGAACCTCTCGTTTGAAAGGCTGCTCATCATCCAACGCCTCTTCCATGTCAGCATCGGGAGCATACTGAATAGTAATGACGATTGTAGCCTTAATCATGAGATCCTTTACTTGTGGTAGTCGCACATCGAACGCACAATACCACATGCACATTCACCAGGCTGATCGTTCCTAGAAATTCTCCATTCTGTAATCTCCTTCGACTCTGCCTTATTCATTGGGAATGCAATTCGCTTTACCTTAGCATCCAAAACTTCCAGAGCTTCCAGAGCCTTGTCCATACGATCCTGGATAATTGGATTGATTAGAGAGTCCTCCATAGACTGAGTTAGAAAGCGATATCCTTCTGGAACATCGTCAAAGTTCAATCCTCTGTAGTTGCTTACGCAACTCCAATCATGATGATCTTCCCAGAGATTTCTACAATTGATACATGGCTCATTGCCCCTATCAGCAGGACAATAGCTACGATCATTACTGGCTTTTGCATCTTTGTAAATCATCACGATACCTTATTGGCTGGATCCCTATCGCATCGCTTATGCTTGCACACCTTGCATTCCAATCGCTGATCGCCATTGAATGTTTTGCAACAACAACAGCCCCATCCGTTCTGAATATTCGGATGAATGATTTCTTTACAACGCTTCTCGGAGGGAGGCATGTTCACTTATCCTCGGGTGTCTGCACAAGATTGGACTTGGCATTCTTGCAAGCTGCCTTGAAGTCCACGGCCTTGAAAGCAGGCTCATTCCAGAAGAGAAGCATGAAGCTCGCCTCCACAACTGCCTTCTCTCGCTCCGAAGCATTCAGCTTCTTGACAATCTCTGCCGCACGCTTGTGTGTAGCTTTCATCGAGTCCTCACATTCTTGATTGCAATACCCTCAACAGGATTCGGATTACTCACATAGTCGGGAGCAGGGTCGCCCGCATTCGGAATCATACTCGGATTGCAGAAGGCAGGAACCTCCACAACCACAATACCCTCGGGAGTATTGATAATGAATACCGACTTGGCGCTACAAGCAGTTCCAGGGTTACCGCTCGAAGGCGCATTGTAATTGCCTCCATTGGTATCGGAGGGCTGCATGTTGGAAGTAATGTCAGGCGCAGAAGACGGATCGAAGGCGCATCCAATCATACATGCACACATCGTGAAAATCATCATCGTCTTCATTGTATCCTCACACGTTGTCGTTCGCCGTTAGATGGTAGCAGCATGCCTTAGCGCATCGTGTGGGAGTCGAACCCACATCAACCTTTCGACGCAAAAGAAAACAATATCTCGCCCTTGACAATCAATCAGCAATCATTATGCTTCGTGCATGGACGATAAACTAATCGCATTCTTTTGGGCGCATGTAACCAAAACTCCAACTTGCTGGAATTGGACAGGACCCATTGATGGCCACAGCCCCTATCTCAACCCAAGGGTAGGCGGCGTGAGGAAGACACTTTCGCCCAGACGCGTGAGTATGGAGATACACGGCAAGAATATTACCGCTAATGTATTTACAAGTTGTAAGAATAAACTATGCGTCAATCCCGAACACTTAGTTAGTGGGGTCGAAGGTCGTTTCTGGAGCAAGATACAGAAACTATCCCAAGCCAACGGAGGGTGTTGGATATGGTTGGGCGGTTTTAATGATAAAGGCTATGGCGTATTACATAACAATAGAACTTGTTATGCACACAGGTACTCATGGGAACTAGTCTATGGGCCTATCAAATCTCAGCTTGCTTTCGTATGCCATACTTGTGACAATCCAAAGTGCGTTAATCCTAATCATCTCTTCCTAGGAGATAATAATGATAACGTCCAAGATAAAGTTTCTAAAGGTAGGCAAGCGCGTGGTCATCGCCCTGGAATAGATAAACTTACAGAAGAAAAAGTGAAAGAGATTCGCCAACTATATACTACAGGTCAATATACCTGCCGACAGTTGGCCACTCAATTTAGCGTTAGCAAGTCTACTATAATAGCCGTTATAGCTAGAAAGCAATGGAAGCATGTGCCCTAGATAGAATCGTACATCCATCTTCCATCTTCGGGATCACGAACCAGTCGAACTCTTTCTGGAGCAATATGATCCCCATCACCACCAACGGTGAAAGAAATCTTCCACACAGTGATATCTGTATCCTCTGCATGAGCGAAAGCTTCTTTGAGAGTATTGAAGGTTCTCAACCCATTCTCTTCACTACGAGTCTGAGCTTCCATCACGGCACCTTAATCCAGTTCTCGTCATACGCATAGCAGAACTCCAAGTCATCATCGACAGTGAGAACTACTGTACGATTAGGAGAATCCTTAGCGCACCATGCGCATTCGTACTCTACATTATCTCCGCAACCAGTCGGCCCAAAACGGTACCAGCCAGCGAAGCCGGACATATCAGGTGGGCGAAATCCTTTATGAACAACTTCCCAATGATGCTTGAACCAAGCATTCATGCGTGTCTGCTGCTGAGCATCTAACTCGAACTTGGTTCCCATGATCGTTGCCCTCATGCATCGAAGCGTTGCGTTAGATAGTATCATGTCTTGCATGATCCCAAATGGTAGCGCTACTTACAGGGAATGACTGTCCCCGTTCCATTCACGTCCCTACATCGCAATCCAACCACGCAAGTAGGATCGAAGCAGGTCATGCACTCTACACCACTGTCATCACCACAGAATCCATCAAATGTCACATTGCAGATCCAAGGAGGATTGAATGCCTTCAATGGCTCGCCCGGATGCATACAGGTATAGAACCCATAGTTCCATATCGGAATGTCTTGGAAGTTGTTTGTAATCTGACAGCAAAGACCGCCATCAGTGTTCTCGTCATTACGAGGAGGAGCAGCATCCGATCCAGCATCCGAAGAAGAAGAACTACTAGAAGGCTCCGCATTATCAGAGCATCCAGCCAGACACACACACACCAAAAGAATCATTGTCGTTTTCATTGTGTCCTTTAGTCTTCCAATAGAAGACATTCATCCAAGTCTCCATCCACGAACGCTTGTTCTTCTACCCATACAGTCCAACTAGACCCATATGCCATCTGGTATTCCCCTCGAAGACGAACCGCCTCTTCTTTATCCGAAGTAGTATCAATCTCTTCGGTTGTGCCTTGGTAGTTACCCATGATACGAAAGTGATTGTCCATGCTCATACCCTTGGTGACGTGGCGTTAGATGGTAGCAGCCGCCTGCCTACAAGGATACACAATGTAGGCAGGCGGGTACATATTGGATTTTTCATTCAGCCACTAACCTTTAATGTAATTACCAACCGACCTTTTAGTTTCGACTTGCAATCCAGCCCACATGATATCCCGGCCTCTTCGCACATATGAATAGGGGAGCGCCCTAACCATATCAGTATCGTACTCAGCCGAAATATACAAGATTGGGAATGTTGAGAAGTCAGGTCTTCTCTTATGTGTACCTGAATGAAATCTTTATTGAAGGGCTTGATTCGATATGCGGGGAAACTTTCCCTTGGAAGCATGCACAAGGAGCAGGGAACGCTAGGTCCAATAGCTCAATAGAGGACTTGCTGTCACATACCGAATCAAACCCTCCACAATCTTAATCTGGTTTACCTGGCATGTCTCGGTTATCATCCCACCGGCTAACTTACGGGTGAGCGCGTACCTTATGGGGTGTCCAATTGTGACACCTACAACCTACCAGGTAAACCAGAATCTTTTACGCAACCATGTACAATGATTGCCTGGCTCTAGTGACGGCAACATAGCCCTCAGTCTTCTTACTGTCAGGCGCGTTCATGTGGGTACCTACCTTTGCCGTTGAAAAGGGAGGCTACCGCATTTTCGCGCTTCGCGCGGAGGGAGTAGGAGGGAGGATGAGATCGTGTTTGCCGGGAACGCCGGCAATCGGGTGATCGTCGAAGAGCCAGAGTTCCTGTCCCTTGTTCATGTCGCAGCGGATCGTCTTGCAGTGAAAGGTCTGCTTGAAGATCACATGCCTGTGGTACCTGGGGTCGGGATCGCGGCCGGTCACCTTGAAGAGGCAGTCGCAGCAGGAGATGCCGAGGATGGTTCCGACGGGGACCTCACCGGCCTTCATATGATCACGGGGAGCGAGGAGCGCTTCGAGCTGGATTTGACCCAGGCGATGGCTGGCCCTCGCAGCTTCCTGGGTGGAATCCCCGAGAAGAACTCGCTGGTCATATGGAAGCATGCACACAACCTCGGGTCACTGCACGGGGTCGGACATGCACGAGATTGCCGCACTTATGTTGTCCCCAAGAGCCCAGCAGGTCACATGACGCTTGTCGTCATGGTAGACGGCCATG
>Ga0315288_10010350_pt1 | contig 11758 bp, 13 predicted proteins | sample YL17G11_20_MG_FD_203454 | JGI IMG/M metagenome (GOLD analysis project Ga0315288, IMG submission 203454) | Sediment microbial communities from Yellowstone Lake, YNP, Wyoming, USA - YL17G11_20 | ecosystem: Environmental > Aquatic > Freshwater > Lake > Sediment | place: USA: Wyoming | collected... | reverse complement strand
AGCGCCATGGCACCTCCACTCTCTTTGCCGCGCTGGAAGTGGCTACCGGGATGGTCAAGGCAGGCCACTATCGGCGGCGGCGAAGGCGTGAGTTCCTCGACTTTCTGAACGAGGTGGTGCGGGACTACTCCCCCAACGTGGAGTTGCACGTGATCCTGGACAACCTGAGCACCCACAAGCCCAAGCATGACCGTTGGCTGGCACGGCATCCTATTGAGGCTCGCAAAATATAGTGACATTGCCAAGAGCGGAAAAAGCCGCCCGGAACCTGGCAAGAATGCGCCTGTGCATTGTAACCCTTATATGCGAGACTCAATAATGTCTACCTTCACTTCACTCCCACCCATGCTTCGTGGCTCAATCAGATCGAGGTCTGGTTCAGCCTGCTCGCCCGCGGGGCGCTCAAGGGAGCCAGCTTCCGCAACATACGCGAACTGCGCACCGCCATCGACCGATTCATAACCGCCTACCTGGAAACCGCCGCTCCCTTCGAGTGGCGCGCCGCCAAAGTCCATGCCAAATCCCTCACAAATACATACTCTGACTTATGTCACTAGGTACTAGAGCGCATTTCATAGCCGAGGGTGGTTGGCTGATCGCTCCATGCGTTGCATGAAATGCGCCTGCACAAGCCTACCGCCCTGCATCGCTGTTTCATGACCCGCCTAGGCGGGTTATGAAACAGCTTCTAGCGTTCTTCGTCGGCCGATTGCCATGCCCTGCCGCGCGTGGGTGTGACTTCCTGGTGTCGGCAATCTCGGCCCTGATTCCTCCGCTGCTCGAACCGCACCCCCCTTCCCTCCTGACGGCCGGCGGGGAAGCCCCCCCCGCGCCGCCTCCTTGACGCCGGTCTCTCGCGCCCCTATAGTGGCGCCAGCTTGAACCTCGCACTACTTCCGCGACCATGGCGAAACAAGGCATAGACTTGGCGACGCGCGCGGAGCGGAGGCGGGCCTGGCTCATCGGCTGGGCGCTGCTCTGCTGCTATGCGTATTTCTTCTATGTCGGCGGGAACTGGAATATCGAGTCGCGCAACGCCCAGATCTTCGCGCTTGCCGAGCATCACACGCTCGTTATCGACGACTATCCCCGGCTGCCGCCGGGCGGCGGCGACGCTGCGCGCTACCGCGGACACTACTACAGCGATAAGCTAATCGGTCCAAGCCTCGTCGCGGTCCCGGTCTACCGGCTGTTCCGGGAGATGGCCACTGCATCGGAGATCACGTTCCCCCCACCGTATTATATCGCGCTTCGCCTGACCAACGTCATCACCAACGCGCTGCCCAGCGCGCTCCTCGGCGCGCTGCTCTATCTCTTCCTCGCCGAACTCGGCCTCGCTGCGCAGCTCCGCGTCTGGCTTGCCTTCGCCTACGGGCTGGGCACGGTCGCCTTCCCGTACTCGACCGCGCTCTTTGGGCATCAGCTCGCGGCCGTCGCGATCGCGGGCGCGTTCATGTTGCTGTGGCGTCAGCGCGCGGGGTGGTCGCGCCGCCGCGCGCTCGCCGCCGGCGCGCTCGCCGGCTTCGGGGCGATATCGGACGCGATGGGCGTCTTCGTCGCCGCGCTGCTCGGCCTCTACGCCATCTGGCTCGCAGTTGCCGCAAAGCAAGAGCCAGTCGGGGACTCCGGAGTGGGGGCCTCGACTTCTCGACTCCTCGACTCCTCGACTCTTCGCCTCTCGCCCTTCGCCCTCATCGCCCTGGCAGTCTTCTCGATCCAGCTCGCCGCGAACTGGTCGAGCTTCGGCAGTCCGCTCTCATTCCCACAGGTCTATCACGCGCAGGCGAGTTTCCGGGCGCGCCACACCGCCGGGCTCTTCGGCATCCATCTGCCCCAGCTCTACCCGCTCTACCAGTTGACCCTCGGTCCATGGCGCGGACTGTTCCACGGCAGCCCGGTCCTGCTCCTCGCTCTGCCTGGCTTCCTGCTCATGGCGCGGCGCTGGCGCGCGGAGGCGATCCTCATCGCCGCCTCGTGGATCGTCGTGCTCCTGGCGAACGCGGGCTACGAGAACTGGACCACCGGCAGCGCCTACGGCCCGCGCTACCAGATCGTGCTGATCCCCCTGCTCATCATCGCGGCGGCGCCTGCAGCAGAACGCTCGCCTGTCGTCTTCAAGCTCCTCGCCGCGATCTCGATCGCCTTCATGGCAATCGTCACCGCGCAGACCCCCTTCATCCCCGAGGACCTGCGCAACCCCCTCTCGGCCGCGATCGAGCAGTTCTCCCGCGGCAATCTGCTCAACGGCAACCTCGGAATGCTGGTTGGCCTACAAGGAATAGCTAGCCTGGTACCCCTGATCGCGGTGGTGTCGGCTTTCCTGCTCGCGCTGCGGAGGGCACGCGTGTAGGGCGGGCATGCCTATGCCCGCAGGCGGGTAGTGGGTCAGTTTGAACGGGCTAGGCGGGAGGGAAGAGGTCGAAACCCATGCGGGTTGTAGTGGTAGGCATTTCGACTTGGCCCAGTACCGTACAGCCTCTCTTTTCGTACCACTCTATCCGTTCGTAGTTCGCGTCCAGAGCAAGAAAGCGGCAACCGACGTGAGGGGCAACCGAGAACTTCGCTATGGCTACTGCCTGATCGAACAACCAAGTCCCTTTGCCCCGATTGCGATATCGCTCATCTGTCGCTAGCCGCCCCAAGAGAATGACAGGGATAGCCTTCTCATCTCTGGCGGGGTGGAGTTCGGTAGACGACCTGACTTCCTTCGATAATTCCGCGAAATGGACCCGGCCACAGGATAGTGAGAAGAAGCCAATGAGAGCACTTCCCTCCCAGCCGAGGTAGACCTGTGCAAGGCGATTCCTCATATACCTCGCTGCATCATCGACTAGGAAGTCACGCAGGTCCTGGGGGTCACTACAGCAAAACCCCGCCACCTCATCGGGGACGGGGTCGGCAAGCAGCGTCAGCGAAAGGCCGGGCGCGCTCATCACGCCGCGTCGGTAATCTGCGACTCGCGCGACTTCGCGCGCTCCTTGTGCAGCTGCTCGGCGCGCTTGAGTGTCTCCAACGCGGCCTCAGAAGGCTTCGCCGATAGGAGTTTCGTGTACTCTGCGTCGGGATCTTTGCATCTGACAACGAGTTCGAATTCCAGCGGTCGGGCCATTGCCTCTCCTCAGCTTTGGCGCAATGGGTTATGCCATACACCCAGTGGCACTATAACACGGAAGTGACCACTACAATAGCAAACATCCGTTCCCGCTCGGGTTTTTCCTCACGGGTTCTGTAGAGATGCTACTACATCAGTTTCGGGCGAAAACGGACTCCGCACACGTTGGCGGTCTAGACCGCCAACGACATTGTAGCACGGTTGTCAACAACCGTGTCGGCTTTTTTCGACGGAAACTTGACTCCTCCGGCCCGCCATGCTGTCCTGAGACATGCCTAAACGCTCAAGCAGGGGTAAGCAGGGACCCGAAGATGTGGATGAAATCGCCTTCCGGGTCGCAAGGGAGGCGATGGGAGAGGCACCGCCGGAAGAGCGGAGCGGGAAGAACCCGGCCGCGGTTGCTCTTGGTAAGCTCGACGGAGCGAAGGGCGGCAAGGCGCGGGCGGCCAAACTGACGCCGAAGCAACGGTCGGAGATCGCTAGGAAGGCGGCGATGACCCGTTGGCGTCGTAAGGCTTCCTGACAAAGCATACAATAGCTTGTTAGGTGGCAGATTTCACGGCAATGTTGCCACCGATGTTGACAACGGGGCGCTGGCGTGGTATCATCAAGGCGAAAGAGGTTACACCCTGATTACAGCACTAGCAGCCAATGAGCGCCTGGAGCCGTACTTCGATGCGATGTGGGAATGCGTCGCAGAGGCACTTGAGAAGTGCCGCCCTCTCCTCGCTATCCATCCGTTCGACAAAACGACCATGGCCAACGCGATGCACAACGTTCTGGTCGCTGGCCTCTACTCGCGCCTGCCCGATCTCCAGGGGATGGAGCACTTCAAGATCAATGCTCGACACGTGTTCACGGTCGGCGATGATGTCGCCCTGTGCTGGAAGAAACTCGACCACCGATACCACAGTCGCAGTATTCCAACGCAACAGGCCCGTGGGTTCGTGGAGCAGCTTCCCTTTGACATTCCTGGTCTGGAAGGGGCGCGCACGAATCTCATTATGGGCTATAGGTATGGCGATGAGACGCGCCTCTCCGCCGATCTCTTCGTGACGTGTCTCCTAACCAGGAGGCACAACCTGTGGGTACTGCCTGTACGTCCCGCCCATGGCATCGGGGAATCCGGCATTCCTGTAATCCAACCCGTTCGGCCGAAGGATGGGGAGAACGGTCGTGTGGTACTGCCTACGCTTCGGGATGTGGAGGCTGTACGCCGGGCCAACCGAGATGACTGACACTGCACTCGCCTTCAATCCTGAGATGTTGACGCTTGCGAGGGAGTCTCGGGGCTTGTCGATAACGGACCTAGCCAAGGCAGCGTCTGTTAGCAAGTCAATGCTCTCTCGCATCGAAGGGGGACTCCGCCAACCGTCAGTGACGATGCTTGCGCGTCTGGCCGACGCGCTCGGCTATCCTGAGAGCTTCTTTAGGCAACGCGTCTACATCTATGGCGTTGAGCCGGCGCAGCTGTTCCACCGGAAGCGGAGTCGTGTAGCACTCAGTGCCCTTACCGAGATCTACGCGCGGATTCATATTGTCCAACTGAACCTCCCGAAACTGCTGCGTAGCGTTGAACTCCCCGAACTGAGAATCCGGCCCTTCGACATCGAGGAGTATGATGGTACCGAGGAGGATATCGCACGGGCTGTCCGCTTGTCCTGGGGATTGGGAAGGGGTCCTCTGCGGGACCTGACCAGGGCGATAGAGGGCGCTGGAGGGTTAGTGATTCCGTTCGATTTCGGAACGGAGCATATCGACGCTATAAGTCTTTGGCCCGTAGGCCTCCCCCCATTGTTCTTCGTGGACATGAATAAGCCCAGTGACCGACTCAGGTTCAGTCTCTGTCACGAACTCGCCCATGTAGTTATGCATCGGCAGTATCTTGAGCCGGACATGGAAAAGCAGGCGAACAAGTTCGCGGGCGAGTTCTTGGTCCCTGGGCGAGACGTTGTGTTTGACGATTTCTCCCTCGGCTCTATTGCGGCGATGAAGCCGTACTGGCGTGTTTCCATGGGTGTCCTCATAAAGCGGGCTTCCGCCCTGGGTCTGATAGGTGATCGGTATGAGCGGACCCTTTGGTCAAAGATGACCGCTGCTGGCTATCACAAGCGGGAGCCGAAGGAACTGGATATCCCCAGAGAGGAGCCTACCCTCTATCCAGGCATCATCGATCTCCACCGGAAGGAGCTTGGCTATACCAAGGCCGAGCTGGCCGAACTCCTTCTGCTGAATGAAGCGGATGTGCAGGCGTTGTACCTGTCACTCGTTCAGGAGAAGGAACATCCCCATTTGCGCCTGATTGTGTGAGCTCGTCGAAGCACCTGTAGGCTCCCGCTTTTCTCGCTGCGCCCTACGGCGCGGACGCGGGTGGGGAGAAGCGGTACAGTCCCCCGGTCTGCCTAGCTGCCGAGAGAACGCCGATCGTGGGCAGGACCGACCCGAAGCACATCTCCACGAGCTACGTAGAGCGGCAGAACCTGACGGTTCGTATGGGCCTGCGGCGCTTCACCCAGCTAACCAACGCCGTGTCGAAGAAGCTGGAGAATCACGCCTGCGCCGTCTCGCTCCACTTCATGTACTACAACTTCGCCAGGGTTCACCAGACACTCAAGACAAGCCCGGCAGTAGCGGCCGGAGTCACTGACCATGTTTGGACCGTCGCAGAAATCGTGAAACTGCTCGATTCAGACTGACCCACTACCCGCCGCTGGCCTGCTCTACGGCGCCGCCCTCTCCCCAAACGCCTTGATCGCCTCCTTCATCCTCTGCGGGATGTCGATCCCGGCGGGACATCGCTCAACGCACTCGCCGCAGCCCGCGCAGGCGTCGGCCGGCATGCCCAGCGACTCGTACAGCTCCCTGCCCATGAACCGCTGGTCCTCGGGATACCGCTGGTGCATGTAGAGCGCCCGGAACACCCGCGGGATCTCGATGTCCTGGCTGCACGGCAGGCAGTAGCCGCATCCGAGGCAGAGCTGCCCGTAACGCAGCTCCTTCTTCATCGCCGCCACCTTCTCGAAGAGCTCCCGCCTGGCGGCATCGTTGAAGGCATCGGCAGCCATTATTGCTTTGTAGTTCTCGTCGACCTGCTCGATGCTGACCATGCCGGGGATGACGGTTGTCACGTGCGGGTTCGCAGCGATAGCTCGCAGCGTGCCCGCGATCACCGGATCCATGCCATCGACCTTCGCCGATCCCGGCGGCGAGATCAGCACCCCGCCCGATAGCGGCTTCATGATGATCACGCCCATATCGTGCTCGGCCGCGAGCGGAATCAGCTCGCCCACGCCCTCCTCGTCGATCGGATTCCAGGCGAGCATGATCGTCTCCCAGATGCCATCGGAGATCGCCCGCCGGATCGCCTTGTGGTCGCGGTGCATGGTGATGCCGTAGTGCCTGATCTTGCCCTGCTCCTTCGCCTTACGCAGTGTCTCCAGCGCGCCGCCCGGCCCGACCACCTCGTCGTAGATCCGGTCATAGCAGACCCAGTGCGCCTGATAGAGGTCGAGGTAGTCGGTGCGCAGGTTCTTCAAGCTCGTCTCGAGCTCGCGCATGGCCGTGGCCGCCTCCCGCTTCCCCGTCTTCGTGGCGATGTAGACCTGATCGCGCCGCCGCTTCAGGACAGGCCCGATCTTCTCCTCGCTGTCCCCATAGCCGCGGGCGGTATCGATGAAGTTGACACCCAGGTCGATGGCGCGGTCCAGCGCCGCCGCTGCCTGCTCCCCCGAGATGTTCGGGAACTTGATGCACCCGAACCCGAAAACCGTCACCTCCAGCCCCGTCCTCCCGAGCCGTCGTTTCTCCAGAATGCTCGACACCGCTTCTCCTCCACCGCAATCTCACCAAACGCTCAACGAAACCTTTTGCCGCCCTGGCTCCTTTTCCTGTGCCGGGGCGCACCCTGCGGCCGGAAGTAGCGAAGCACGTAGAGTCCGGTGCGACGATCTATACCGACGAACTGGCCTCCCACAAGGGCCTTGATACGGAATATGCCCATATGGTAATCAACCACGCGGAAGCCTACGCGAAGGGCCATGTCCATACGAACGGCATGGAGAACCTCCGGAGTCTGCTCAAGAGGGGCATCAGGGGGACTTACGTGAGCGTTGAACCGTTCCACCTTTTCCGCTATCTTGATGAGGCGGCCTTTCGATTCAACACCCGGAAGGACAATGACGCGGGAAGATTCCTCCGAGTGGTCGCTTCGGTAGCAGGGAAGCGGCTGGAGTTCAAGAACCTCATAGGCGAACCCTCATAGGCGGAAACGAGGGACTAAGACGCACAAGGGTAACGAAGATGGAAGGGCACATCGGAACCAGCGGGCAGGGCCTGATGTTGGACCTGTCGGGGATCGAGATCACGGCGACGAAGTTCACAAGCGCCGTTCAGGCCTTCCATGACTTGATAAAAGAGGTCGCCAAGACCACTACCGGGATGTCGGGCGGCGTGCGATGGGTAGTCGTGGTGACCTCGGGAAGTGCCCGTATAGAGTACATCCCACGGGCTGTACGGGTTCCCGCTAGTGATCTGCCCGGCGTCTTGGATGCCATAGAGGGAGGAATTGCCGCGGTTGAATCGGCTTCCAATCAACCCTCCTATTTCTCGGAGAGGGCATTGGAGCTCACCAGCAGGTTGGCATCTCTTGTTGACGGTAGGGAGGGAGACGTTGACCGCGTCCGTATCTGGCGAGAACGCCGCGCCCATGACCTTACGCTGCGGACGGTGGCCTACGTGGATTCTCTCTTCGGGATAGAGGCGAGAGACTGGGGCACTATCGAGGGAGTCCTTGAGACTATCACGGGGCGGCGGGGTCTGGAGTTTCGAGTCACGGACCGCGTGACGAACCGCGTCACGAGGTGCATCTTCGACGAGGATATGATTGAGGATGTGACGGGTGCTTTCATGCACCGAGTGAGCGTGTCTGGGCTGATTCGGTATCGCAAGGATGGTGAGCCGGTCAGCATCCGCGTAGAGGAGTTCCAAGTATTCCCGCCCGCGACGCAACTTCCTGATTTCGAGGAAGTCCGCGGCATCCTGAAGGGAGCGGTGTAACTGTGGACCTTCGCTACTGGGACTCCAATTGCTTCTTGGGTTGGCTTCTTGAGGAGGCTGACAAAGCAGACGAATGTCGGGCGGTATTGGAGGAAGCCAAGGCTGGGCGGATCGTGCTGGTCACATCCGCGTTGACGCTCGCCGAGGTTGTCAAGTTGGGCAAGGGGAAGGACCCGATACCGGCCGGAGACGCTACCAAAATCCGGGACTTCTTCAAGCAGGAGTATGTTGAAGTCCGCAATCTAGATCGGTTCGTGGCCGAAGACGCCCGGAACCTTGTTTGGGATAAGGCGGGCCTGCATCCGAAGGATACCGTTCATCTGGCCACAGCCCTTCGTCTGCGCCTTCGGCTGTTCAATACATTCGACGACGATCTACTCAAACTCAGCGGGACACTCGGCGTTCCCCCGATGGTCATCCGGCGTCCGTCCCTCCCGCAGGAGAAACTTCCCTTGGAGGATGCCAGTGGCACGCCCTAACCCCAATGACAGAGCGCCCGGCACAACAAGGGAGGTTGACCTATTCCGCTCGTTGGCGCGCAGGCTCCTCTCCGTGCCGAAGGCCGAGGCGGACAAGCAGAAGCCTCTCGCCACCAAGAAGCAATCACGCCCGAAGCAGTCCACCGCGCGGGGCTGACTGTGACTGAGGCCCCCCCGTGGTGATTTGGACTTGCCGACAGAAGTGGTCCTGTTTCGCGTTCTGCCTCGCCTTCGGCGGATCGTTCATGGCGTTTCCCTACATAGTGCCGCCCTTGGAGAGGCTATGCGGGAAGCACTCGCTACTCCCTATCGGCATCATGACCATTGCGGCATTGGCGGTCGACACCATCGCAGCTTTCCTCACCTGGAAATACTCCCCCTACGTCTACGCCTACATTGTTCAGCACTTGAACGACGAATGACGGCGACTTCATGCCCCGCGTTCACGTCGCGCTGAGTCAAGTGTACCATTGCCGCGGCAAGAGCAACGGAAGAGAGATCCCCTCCCGTCGCAGCACCGCGCTAGTTGATTTCCCAGAAGGTCATGGCATCCGACCGACTGATGCAAGCCTCTCTGAGGATCGCCTTGACAGTGCCGCGTGGAATCTTCCCATTCCCCCTGTTGCGTGGGATAGGCACTGGTCTACCAGGAAGTCGAGGTGCCCACAGGTCGTGGCCCTTTTCGCCAGGCCGGTCAAAGTGAAACCCGCGTGATGATAACAAGTCCTCGATCTCGCGCGATGATCGAGGAGGAAGACGGGGCATCTACGATCGCGCTAGTGCGTAGTGGCAATCAGCCGGGGTTAGTTCGGAACGCAGGAACTCGGTTCCGACAAGGTGAAGCGCTGGGAACGTCATGATCTCAACAATCGCAGCGTGGTATTCTACTATATGCTTGCCTTGGCAGAGTTCAGCCAAGTCATCGTCTGGCACCGGACGGGCTACGTCGTCACGCAGGCCGTGTTCGATCATATATGACAGATAAAGTTCGACGGCCTCCTTCAAGCCTTCTCTGGCCTCGTCGAGGCTACTGCCGCAGGAGGCAACGTCCACCTCGCAAGCGAGCGCACTCCATTCCGTATCCTCTTGCTTGAAGATGAAGGTGAACGGATACAACACTCGCTCGGCCCTCTTCCCCACGTTCAGTCTCCTCTAGTCATGCTTCGGCAGATAGATGGGCGAACGGGAGGTGGTTCTGCAAACTGCTGCGTCATATGTGTGCTGCTGCGCCATCACACTGCTGCCCACTACACAGTATATCTGAAGTATACACCCTTGCCCTCGTGGTGTAAACTGGCCGCAGAATGCCTTGTACGGGCTGTTTTCCATGTTTTGTCTGCCGTATCCCACGCCCCGTTACTGTGTCAAGTACATTACTGCCTTTTCCTGTGCCGGGGCGCCTCGCAGGAGCATCACTGGACCGCGGAGAACCCCCGCGATGGGGGAATAGGGCCCATAGATGGCCTGCCCTACGGGTAACGTCCCCCCGTGAGGAGGAGAAACCGATGGGACTGCGTCGATTCCGCGCGGTGATGTCGTGTGCCTTCATCTGTGCGGCGGCAGTCTTGATCTCCGGCGCCCCTGCGGTCGCTGGTCTCGCCGCCGTCTGGGCGGTTGACGACGGCGAGAAGATCTTCCAGGACGACCTCAGCACCCCCCTGCAATCACCCGGCCCTGGCAACAGCGTCTGGGACGGCTCGAAGGTCTCGCTCTTCGGCGCTGCCAACGAGGTCGTTGCCTTCCAGCTCATCCTCCAATCGGATGCCTCCGGCGCGGCCGGCGTCAACGTCGTTGTCTCGGACCTCACCAACCCCGACGGCGGAACCGGCGGAGACTTCGTACCCAGCATCACCACGATCCCCGGCAGCCTCCCGCTCCCCGCGCCGAACGACTACGTGGGCGTCGGCGTTGAGCTGTTCACCGAGCACTATCTCCACGTGACGACACCATCCTGGAACGATCCCGTCTACGGCGGTTTCTACTGGACCGCGGAGGCCAATCCGCACATCACCGGCTGGATCCCGGATGCCCTCGTCCCATTCTCCGCCGCCGCGGGCAAGGGCGGCGCGCCCTTCGACATCGCGCCGAGTCTCAACCAGGGCGTGTGGGCGGACATCTACGTCCCCCGCCTCGCCGCGCCCGGCATCTTCACCGGGACGATCACCGTCTCAGTGGGCGTCAGCACTGTGGCAGAGATACCGATCGAGCTCGATGTGCTCCCCTTCGCCCTCCCGGACGAGAACCATTACAAGACCATGGTCTTTATCAGCCGCGAGAACGTCGTCGCCCGCCACAACATCGGCTGCTGCACTCCCGAGATGTGGGCCATGCTCGAGCAGTATCACCGCATGGCCCACCGCCACCGCTTCGATCTCATCGGCAGCGGCGACTGGGAGGAGATCAACAACCTCGGCGGGGTTCTCTCCGGCGACTCCTATCTCCAGACCGCAGGCTATGGGGGCCCGGGCGAAGGGGTCGGCAACCAGGTCTTTTCCGTTCACACCTACGGCTGGTCCTTCGGCGAGACGGAGGCCGAGTACCAGGCAGAGTCGGACGCCTGGGTCAATTGGTTCGATGCCAACGCGCCGGGTCTGGACTACTTCCTCTACCTGATCGACGAGCCCGGGCCGGACATGTACGACTGGGTGCGCCAGCGCGCCTCCTGGATTCACGACAACCCCGGTCCCGGTCATCGCCTGCCGGTGTTCATGACGCGCGCGCCGCTCGACGACCTGATCGGCTCGATCGACGTCTGGTCGTGCCAGGCCCCCTCCTATGATCCGGTTCGAGTCGCCGAGGCGAACGCGCGCGGCGAGCAGGTCCAGCTCTATGCCGGCAATCGACCGCAGACCCCGGCCGACATGATCGACGAGTACGGCATTGCCTTCCGCCTCAAGCCCTGGATCGGGCATATGATCGGCGTGTCGCGCTGGTTCACCTGGGAGAGCACCCACTGGAACGGAAACGGCAACGAGGCGGAGCCGTACGTCGACAAGAACGTATGGGTCAACCCGGTGACCTTCACGACCGGAACCCCCGACGGCACTGGCAATGGCGATGGGACGCTCTTCTACCCGGGCGAAGACGCGAGCTTCCCGGAGGAGAGTCGCGG
>Ga0315288_10010349_pt1 | contig 11759 bp, 11 predicted proteins | sample YL17G11_20_MG_FD_203454 | JGI IMG/M metagenome (GOLD analysis project Ga0315288, IMG submission 203454) | Sediment microbial communities from Yellowstone Lake, YNP, Wyoming, USA - YL17G11_20 | ecosystem: Environmental > Aquatic > Freshwater > Lake > Sediment | place: USA: Wyoming | collected... | reverse complement strand
TTCAATTATTCGGCATAGATGTCATAGTAGAAGAAAATGGGGAGCCGTTTATACTGGAAATTAATAAAGGACCAGATATGATTCCTAAATGTGAGCAAGATGAAACACTAAAGAGGATTGTATATGAGGATACAATGAGGGTTGGAGGTGTTATTGGATGGAAATTTAGGAAGAACGGTTTTTACATAATTCATCAGCACTATTTATAGGAAGTGATAAAAAATTTGGGTTATTACAGGGAGGTTTTATTACTCCATTGTAAAAAGAGCGATTGCATAAATAACTGTTTTCTTCTTCGTGAATATAGAAATTACAAAGTGTGCAACTATTTAACCAATTGGAAAGGGCGGGGTCAATATTTCTTTTCTCAAGGGATTCTCCCCAATATTTTTTATCCCAAGGAGTACAGCCACCTGGAGAATTTATATTCATGTAATATACTATAAAATATTTTTCTTTGATATTTTATAAGAAATATGTTTGGCTCTTTAGTAGAACATTTTATATATAATTCACAAAATAGCAGCGGTATTATGAAAAAAATGGTGGGTGGTGCTTCTGTAATGCCTGAAACTAGTGGAAATGGATTTATGCTATTTTTAATAACTTTGTGTTTATTCTTAATTAAGATTCTTCTTGTTATGATTTCATATAATATAGTTGTGCCTCGTATTTTGGAATCATATTCAGTTGATATGCAGCGATTCAGAACAATAACATTTGTGGAATCTATCTTTCTAGTGATTTTGTTTAATAATCTGTTTTCGCGGTTTTAAAGGGGGGGGGGGAAGATGGAGCCCCCAATATTGCTAAATTTTTAATGAAGTAAAATTATGTAATAAATAATTTTGCTATAATGTGGGAAATAAGATGGGGAATTTATTATTCAATTCCCAAACACTTTCCGATATTGGCAAATTCTTTTAAGGGATAAAAAACTCTTCGAGTTTTTTATCCGTTTCCCCCCACAAAAAATTGATTAATTTTTTTATTAATATATTTATAAATTAATAAAATGAGTGAAGTCCCGATTTGTACTTGTGGAGATGACCTCACCAGAAATGGTGGTCGAGTCCATAATTATGTATGTCCTTGCACCCCAAAGTGCCAACATTTAGTTTCAAGAATAAATATTGAAACTGGTGCAATTGAACAAGGACACTGTGGTTCTAGGCTTGAATCCGAATATGAATGTCATGGAAATGGATGCCCTCTTGTTCAATTATGCTCCCATTGTGGAACGCGTATGGACCGAAGAGGTGTTCACAATTATGACTGCCCCAATAATCCATATCTAAGAAATCATTTGATTAACCACAATTTTTCTCAGAGAATCATTATTCAGTCAATACCATTTCCACCAATTGTCGATGGAAACTATGATGTTTCAAATGAATGTTCGTGTTCAATTTGTCTTTCAAATTTTTCAGATTCTCAAGTGGTTATGAAACCATCTGCATGTCAACATTGTTTTCATGATGATTGTATGATAAAATGGATTGAAAGCTCTAACAAAAACAATCGAAAATGTCCGCTTTGTCGTGAACAAATCGAAACAATTGAAAAACAAGTATTTCAAAATCATCAATAAGAATTGATTGGTTTAAATTTATAAATATTTAGATTATTATTGTAAAAATATGTCAGAACCAATACAAACTGATTTCAAAGTATTCACTTGTCCCAATTCATGGAAGATGAGTCAAAATGGACATCATCCATCATGCATTCGGTCCATAGATAAGCTTAAATGCGTCTACTTTGACATGAAAAAGCTGTTGAAAGCGCAAAATTCTGCTGGAAATTAGCGGCGATAGCCTTTTTTCTTTTGGCTTCGACCATATTCCTTTTTGCCCTTGCCCTTATTTTTGGGCGATTTTATAACTTCTATTTTCCCAAAACAATCCTTGAATTTTTTGCCAATCTCTGAATTTTCTAGAATTTCAATAATATTTGGTGGCACTTTTGAAACAATTGCATACCCATTCCTACCAAATATTGACTTAAGTTCAGTATAAACTGCAAAATTTGTTTGTGCCCTAATAGACCCATATAATGAATCCATCATCAAACCAGCAGTTGTTTTGTCTGGTGGAAAACAATTTATGTATCTTTTATCTTCAACTTTTCGTATTAAATTAACGAAAAACCCTTGGATAACCGCCATCAATATATTTTCCTCTTTCTTCTCCGATATTTTGGGTTGGAACCCAATGAAAATATGCGTAGGTTTATTTTCGGGGTGCTTCTCTCTATAAATTTGAATTACTTTTCCAAATTTACGGTTTATATCTTTTGCTATATCACGGACTCTATCCAATCGATTATAATTCAAATAATTTTCTTTACACCATTCTCGCGCATTTCCTGTCTTCTCTTTCAAAATATTTCCTGTTCTACGATTTGTCGTATCATAACGTCTTTCAAAAAATTCCCTGTAAATATGCAATAAGCTTATATGGTCTCCCATTGCTGATGCCCATTTTTTCTTCACTTTCTCATATTGCTGTCTATCTTGCTTCTTTTGGGCTTCATCTTTTGATTTACTATAAAATCTTTCAAAAATATTTTCCATGCGCATTTCAGATGCTTCAAGTATTGCAACAATATTTATCACATCATCTCTAACTTGGTAATTATAGCCACTTATTAACATTTTTCCAATTTCTGGCGTAGTATCAAATACAGCCATTGCACGCCCCATGTCATTGACTTCACCTCTCTTGTTCTTTATTTTTATTCCACCAAGCGCTTCTATACGGTCTAATATCCTTTTTACATTATCAATCGGTGGTTTCTCTATCATTGTAGCGAGGAATGTTGCTAAATCTGTTCCTATTTCAATATTTGCAGTGCCACCAACTAATTTTTTAGAATTTGTTTTTATATTAGGGTAAGTAAATGGATAATTAATATGTGTCACAAATTCTTTATTACTTAAAAATAATAGGATAAAATTGGAAATGTCATCGGATAATATTGGTGCATCTGGATAATCTGGGAATTTTTCTTCATATTCTTTCTTTGAGAATAAATTATAGCAAACTCCTGGTCTTTTTCGACCAACACGTCCTTTTCGTTGTCTATGATTTGCCTTTGCAATGTATTTTTTCTCAAAACTAACCATATTTTTGGCACCATAGTAGATATTGTCATTTGCCAAACCTGAATCAATAACATAATCTAAGCCTTTAACAGTAATACTACTCTCTGCTACTTCTGTTGCAAAAATTACTTTACGGGTGAATTTAGTTTTTTCTTTATATTTTTTATTATTTACTAGTAAATTTTGGGCTTCCTTCTGTGTTCCAGCGTGTAATATATCAGCGAATATTTTGGAATCCAGATTTTTATTTACTTTCTCTAATTGGCGATGTAGTTTCATAATCCCGTCCTGGGCTTCTCCACCACCAGTGAAAAATACTAGAATATCTCCTTCCTGTGTTTCTGTCAATATTTTTACTACGCGGTCTACGGCTGCTTCTATAAATGCATCTCCTATTAAATTACCATTATCATCAAATTTATTTATTGGCTTATCTAGGAAATATTCTTCAATTGGGAAATAAGAATAACTACCAGCATCAATAAATGCGAATTTAAACTCTTTTTTGGGGAAATAATCTATAAATATCTTCTCATTAACTGTCGCAGACATAATAATAAGCTTAAATTCAGGGCGGCGTTTAATTAAGCCCTTCAATAAAAGAAGTAATAAATCAATATTAACATTCCTCTCATGTGCTTCATCGATTATAACACAGTCAAAATCGGTCAACATTGGGTCATGTCGTAATCGCGCCAATACATAGCCATCTGTGCAATAAACTAATTTGGCGTCATTCACTGAATAATGGGCAGAATCTGAGCCTTTGTATTTCAAACCAACTTCTTTGCCTAATTTAACATCTAACTGTTCAGCTGCATAAATAGCGTTTGCCTTAGATGGCAGCCTTTTTGGGTTCGTTATGGCAATACGACCTTGATAATTAAGCGCGTGCAATGCAAATTTAGGTGTTAAAACGGTCTTACCACTGCCTGTTCCTGAAATTACCAATACAACTTGGTTTTCATAAATGGCTTTAATTGTTTCCATGCGTTTGGTATACATTGGAAAATTTGACCAAATTTCTGAATGAAATGTATAAGTTGGATTATGCTCATCAATTGGAATATCCGGATTATAATATAAATTTGTATATGCCTCACCAGTAAGAGGGTTAATTTGTAAGCCTTTGGGGTCCAATATTCCAATTTCTCTAAATAAATCTTTTTTATTCAGACTTATATTCCTCTTTTTTTGTATATTATTTAATTTATTTTTGTTTAATTCTTCTATGTAATCATTTATTTCACTAATTGTATCAACATCTTCTTTTTTTGGCATATATATTATATAATATTTATATTTTTTAGAGACTTATCTTTGAAATAATCTAAAATAATAATATTATATAATATATATGTCCTGTAATTGTGACCCAAAAACAGTTTGTAAGAAAGTTTGCCAAAGAGCTTTTAATGGTTGGATTTCTTCCCCTTTATTTTCAATGAAAGTTAAAGAAGATAAAAAAGCAACATTGACTTTCACTAATGTTCGTAAATTTAGTTTATATCATGTATAAAATGAATTTAATAAAAATTTATGTAATTAATCCATAATTTAGAGTTTGAGCCAACCCTATAAATTGTAAAACATTGTAAAGTATCTTTTAATTTATGTTCAGAAATATATAATCAGATAACTAATATTATGACTTTTGAAGTATCAGATGATAAATTTTATATTGGGAGTGTAGTAAAACCAATACAGGATATAAATGGTATTGATGTAGGTAATCTTGGTTATAATTCTGTATTCAATATTTGTTAAAAATTTGATGAAAAAAAATACAATGTATAAATGATATCTATTGTTATTATAATTTGGTTATATATAAATAATATTTCTAAAAAATTTTATAATATTAATTAATATAGAGAATGTATCATAATGCAAATTATTCAAATAATAAAAATAATCATCCTGATTACAAAATAAAACCATTTGTTCTTACGAATATTGTTAAAAAATATACTAATTTAGAAAATGAAAAAAAGAGAAAAATAAGAGAATTAAAAGATGCATCTACAAAATGTTTTGTAAATATTTTTTTTGATTCAAATGATATTTTATATAAATTTGTATTCTGGGTTTATCATAAAATTAATTGTAGATTAGAAGAAATTCAACAACAATATTGCAAAGCAGATGAAAAAATTATTTTCTTTTTTAAAGGTGGTAATATTATGTTTCTCTGGAGAAAAAAATTTGAAGAAATATTCGGTTATGCAAATATAGATATTACTAGTAAAACATCAATTAGTGACTGTGATTTTGCAATATATATATTAACGAAAGAAGAACGAAGATTTAATGATATTTATTCACAAATAAATAGTATATTAATTAATGAATTAGAAGAAATTGGAGCAATGTTTGATGAATTATTTATTAAAGAATATAGTAATACAAGAAATAAATCGAATAATAAAAAAAATTCTAATATGATAAATAAAGATTTTGACTGTAAAAAATTTAAAAAGAATGAAAAAAAAATTTTTAATAATTTTTTTAGAGATTTTTATACAAAAGATAAAATTGAAAAATATTTAGTTGATACTAAAAGTGAATTAGAAAAATTAAAAGGTTCTAATAATAATTTTTATGAAGAAAAAAATTATGAAATTTATAAATATAATATTCCTGATGATTATTCAATTGATTTTAATATAAGACAATCATTAATTTTAAGACCAGAAGATAAAGTACCAGATTCGTTTTCACTAACAAACTTTTCAAATAGAAAACTTCATTATGTAACCGTTAATGCAAATATATTTAATAATATTGCAAAAGCTGGACATCTAATTGGTTTTGATTTATACCGTATAAAATTTAATACAATTATTGACAATATTTTAAAATCTAAAAAAAATGATCCAAATACAAATGTAAATAATTTTAATGGACCAAAACAACAATTAAATTTTGGAATACCAAGTGAATTTATAGATATAAGTGTTTCAAAATATTATGATTTAAATTTACAAAAATTAAGAGAAGACTTTTATAATGGTCAAAATAAAAATAATCTTTTAAAGAATAAATTTGCATTAATTGGAGGAAGCTTTACAGATGGTTCTACACTTCCTCAATCAATTTTAACAATGCAAATTAAATATATTGTTGATGATTTATTAGTAACATTATTTTCTCAAAATCAGCATAATCCAATGATTGATGCAAAATATGAGAAAAGATTATTTAGAATATTTTTCTTTTATATCGGAAATAATTTACTCAAAAAAAAAGAAATTTTACCAAAAGATATATTTGATGCTATAGATTCCAATAAAAAAAATACTCATGATTATTTTTATGATTTTTTTTTATTACCTCGTGATAACTTAGATATTAATTATATAATAAATATGAAGGGTAAACATATATATAATTTTTTTAATATAAAAAATAAATTTGATGAATTAGAATATTTAATTCAATTTACAATATTATTTAATAAAATTATTGATTATGACGAAATATTATCTGGATTTATTGTATATTATAATAATATTTACAATATTAGAGATAATAATAATTTGTCGGAGTTTAAAGAAAAATTTAAGAAATTTAAAAATGATTTAAATGTTAATTATAGAAAAGCGTATGAATATTTCATAAAAATAAGCGATAGTGTTGTTATGTTTTCAGGTGGTGGAAAAGAAGGTAATGAAAACAGTAAAAATAATTCTGAAACACCTATTAGTCAAAATAAAACACCTACAGCAGCAAAACGTTCTAATACTAGTTCTGCGAATATTTTAAATAATAAAGGAGCTATTAGTCAAAATAAAACATCTATAGCAATACACCGTTCTAATAGTAGTTCTGCGAATATTTTAAATAATACAGGTAATTCTACAAATAGAATGAATAATAAAAAAATTGTGAATGAATTATTATTTAATATTGGAGGTGTTATGTTAGAATATAAAGATATAGATTTACCAATAGGCTATGAAGAAAGAAAATTTTATCCTTCTTTTGAATTTGATGATGATATGTAATAGAAATAATATTATATTTTATAATTATATTTAATTATAAAATGATAATCAGCAATTTAAAAAATTATAAGATAGTAGTTGATTCCAAACAATTCGGAAATATGCACGGGATTAGTCTGGCTGAAGTAGCGAAAAAAGCAGCTAGTAAAATACTAAGATTATCTAGTAATAAAATAAGCCGATTTTCTATGATTGAAGTTAAGACTGGAAAAATTTGGGATTATAAAGCATTTAAGGAAAATTTGGTTCGTCCTTATCGTAAAAATGGAAAGTTAGTAAAATATCGGATTATTGTTAAAAAGATGGGAAAACAAGTTGGCGGAAAATATCCACCAGATTTACAGAATCCGGATGATTCAATATTTACGTTTTTTCCTAAAGAAGAGTATTATTTTGATTATGGACCAGTAATTAATGATATTCAATCAATAGAAATATTTTCTGATGATGATCTTTCATATCAATCTTTTTGTATTCGTTTTTATGTAATTGGAAATGTTTTATATTTATCTGAACTTAACAAATGTCATTATAGTGGTAAAATAAATTTAAATAAAATAATTGAATATGCAAAAAGTTTTGATTATCTTCATTTTATCAAGTTAACTGATGCTTCAAATATCAGGTTAATCGATATCGATGCTTTACAATTTAGATATATTTCATTATCGTTACTATCTATTTTAAGTAGTGGAAACTCATGGTATAATAAATATGGTTTTTTCTCAGAAAATTATGCAAATGAACTAGTTGAGAATAAAAAAAAAATAATAATGAATATTAATGAATTTATGACGGAATGTATTAAAAATAGCAGTCAGAATAGAAGTAAATTAGATGAACAAAAAGCTAAATTTTTTACTTATTACAATCAAGAAAAAACTGTTCAAGAAATATTTACTGAAATAAAAGAACAATTAACTAAATTTGGAAAAAATAATAATAATTCGAATGAATCTGATAAATTATTTAAAGAACAATTCAAAGAACAATTCAAAATAATATTTGGGATCTTATCAATAATTGAAAAATCTAAAATAATTATTTATGATTCTAATTTAACCAGAATATTAGAAAAATAAGTAAAATACAATTTTATAATATATAATAATGAGCAGAATCGAAAAAAATTATAAGATAATAGTAGATTCCAAATCTTTCGGAAATATACACGGGGCTAATCCCGCGGAAGCTGCAAAGAAAGCCGCTAATAAAATATTAAAAAGTCCATCAAAATATAATTCTAGTTGTTCATTTGCAATAGTTGAAATTAAGACTGGCAAAATTTGGTATTATAATGCAGAGCAAAAAAAATTAGTTAATCCTTATGAAAAAGATGGTAAAATAATAAAATTCCGGATTACTGTGAAAAAAGGAACAAATTATACATTTAATAATCCATATTATTTTAAAAAATATCTTGTCGGAAAATTAGATGAAGCTTGGGAAAGAGAAAAACTTTTAAAAAATGATTTGAATGAAGAAAATAATATACAATTATCTAATAAAAAGTTTCAACATGAACGCATATTGGAAGTTCCGGAGTTAAATAATTTTTCTATGAATAATCCTCCAAATAGACAAGCACATCGAGATCATCCAATCTGGAAATTTTTTCCAAAAGAATTATATTACATAAGTCATGACAATGATATGTGGGAAGCAATAATTATGAGTAAAGAACACAAAACATGTATTCATTTTAACTTTACTGATAATGAAGCAAACTTAAATTATCTCAGTACATGTGGTGATGACAAAAAATATTCTTATTCAGAAAATTTAAAAAGATTTATAAAATTTGCAAAATTCTTAAAAAAGATTGATAATAGATTATCTAAAATAAGATTAGTTGATAATTCATATATTCAGATTGGTAAATTTGGAATACCATTCTATATATTGGATATTTTAACAACTGGAGAATCATTTTTTAATAAAATAGGGTTCAAATCAGATAATTATGAAAAAGAAAAAAAACACAATCGCAAATATTTGAATATGAATTTTATTGATTTTTTGAAAGAAGTATTTAGGTCAAATAGTTATGATAATTTATTGAAAAAAATATATAAATTACTTCGTATAACAAATAATAAAGAAAATATAACAGTTAAAAAAGTATTTCAAAAAATAAAAGAAATATTAAAAAAATATTCTAGTGAAAATTCGAATAATAATATTGATTTATTACCTATATCTGATTTATTTGAAAAAATTAGGAAAACAGGAGAATCAAATTATTATAAAGAAGAAGGAATAATATTATATAATAAACATTTATTTCTTACTTTATAAAAGTAGAATTCAATAGTTAGAAATAGAAATATTATATTTATATAAAATATAACATGACTATTTTCGGAAAAAGTGAAAAACCTAAAAGAGTTGGTCGTCCAAAAGGTAACACCAAATCAAAATCTAATTCTAAAAAAGGAGGAAATTTTTTGGGTTCTGTCGGAGAATTAGTTGCACCAAGTGGATGGGAAAGTTTTGCTACTACAGCCGGGTTGTTTGCACTTGACCGCGCAGATGCTGCATTTAGGAGAGGAAACGGAAAAGCAGATAAGGCAGATAAGAAGAGTGGGAATAAAATGAGCAAGGGAGGAAGTGCAGATGGGTCAGCATTAGGCGAAACTATGAGAAAGAAAACTACTCGTAAACAAGTTGGTGGAAATATAGATGAATTATCAACCTTGATATATAATAATATATCACCATTTGTTGATGGTCAATCATTTAAGGGAATAATACCAGAATGGGCAAAATACATAAGAATACCACCTTCTAACTATAGCCAACCAATTGCAAGAATGACGATTCCATTAGAAGCAACACCATTATTAATAAGTTTAATTAATGAAAAAAATAGTTTTGGACAAACTCTTTTATATTTAGCAGGTTTAAATTGTAATTTAAAACTATATGACTTATTGAAAATGTTAGGTGCAAAGGAAAAATTTATAAATAAAGATGATAATATTGAATTTTATATAAATAGAGATCATAGTACTATATTGCATGGTATTGCATGGGGAAATGAAAATAGACCAGGTGGTGCACCAACTTATGAAGAAAAAGAAAGAATGTTACAAGAAATTATACCCAAAATTCCTGAATTAGTATTAAAGAAGAATAATAGAGGTGAAACATTTTACGATAATTTAATGTTCAAATATCCACTTACAATTCCTGCCGATACTAAAAGAAAGATATGTTCCACAAAAATATTGAATATGTAATAAGGAATAATATTATATTTTATAATTATATATAATTATAAAATGAATATCAGAAAATTAAAAACTTATAAAATAATATTTGATTCCAAACTATTTGCAAATATGCGAGGCTCTAGTCCAGCTGAAGTTGCTAAAAAAGCCGCTAGTAAAATACTTGGGAATTCCTTGAATAGAACGCATTTTGAAATTCAAGAAAACAGTAAAATTCGACATTATGATGCAAAACGGGAAAATTTGGTTCGCCCTTATCGTAAAAATGGAAAGTTAGTAGAATACAGGATTATTGTTAAAAAGCTAGGAAAACAAGTTGGTGGAACATATCCACCGAATTTACGTAATCCGGATGACCCAATATATCAGTTTTTCCCAAGTGAAAAGTATAGTATAATAATAAAAGAATCTTCATTTAATATATATAATCAAGATAATTTATGTATTAAATTTGGAATTAGAGATAGAGAGTTATTTATATTAGAATTACACCATTGTGGATATAAAGGTAGTACAAATTTAAAAAAAATAATAGACTATGCTAAAAAATTAAATGAAAATTCAAAAATTATTGATTCCATCGGTTTAAGAGATGCTGGTTATTTTAAAGAATATGAAGATATATCTTTATATATATTATATATATTAAGCACTGGTATTTCTTGGTATAATTATTTTGGGTTTAAATCAGATAATTTTGAAAATGAAAAAGAATATAATCAACATTTTTTATCAATTAATTTAGAAGACTTTTTAAATGAATGTATTGATAATATTATTGAAAATAAAATAAAATATTATCAAGAATTAAATAAGACACTTGCACATTTTAGAGAAAAAAACCAAACACGTATTAGGAATATTCAGTTAGCTAAGCTTCAAAGAAATAAAAAGGAAATAGAACAATATACATTGGATATTGTAATTGAAAAAATAAGAAAAGAATTAAAGGAACAGAAAATAATATTAATTAATAAATTTGGAAATCCAAATATCCAAGAATTATTTACTCGAATAAAGACAAACTTAATAGAATCTAAATTAGAAGAAGGTGAATTAGAAAAAATTTCAGAATTATTTAAATTTATTGAACAATCTAAAATAATTAGGTATAATTCAGAACTAAAATTACAATTATAATTTATAAAATCTTAACAATATTTATGAACAACAAAATAAAAACTTATAAAATTCTAGTAGATTCCAAACTATTTGCAAATATTCGTGGCTCTACTCCAGCAGAAGTGGCTAAAAAAGCCGCTAGTAAAATACTAGTGAATTCCTTGAATCGTGCGAGGTTCTCAATTGTTGAGGCAAAACCTGGAAAATTTCGACATTACGATGCAAAGCGCGAAAATTTGGTCCGCCCTTATCGTAAAAATGGAAAGTTAGTAAAATACCGGATTGTTGTGA
>Ga0315288_10010348_pt1 | contig 11759 bp, 15 predicted proteins | sample YL17G11_20_MG_FD_203454 | JGI IMG/M metagenome (GOLD analysis project Ga0315288, IMG submission 203454) | Sediment microbial communities from Yellowstone Lake, YNP, Wyoming, USA - YL17G11_20 | ecosystem: Environmental > Aquatic > Freshwater > Lake > Sediment | place: USA: Wyoming | collected... | reverse complement strand
TAAAAATAAAGCTTCAGAAGCATAAATATTACCCACTCCGGAAATTCGCCCCTGGTCCATTAAAACGATTTTAATAGGACGGCTGGTTGAAGAAATGATTTTTTGAAAAACCGGCAAGGTCAAATCATCAAAAGGCTCCGGGCCAAATTCCTTAAGAATTTTTTGGAGCTCTTTTTCATCTTTCAACAATCGAAACCAACCAAATTTTCGAGAATCGGCAAAGCGTAATTCCTTACCACCAGACAAGGAAAGTGTGATATGCTGCCAATCATCTTCCCTATCGCCTTTTTCCCTGACCAACAATCTTCCAGTTAATTTCAAATGAACAATAATAATGGTGCCGTTGGAAAAGAAAATCTGAAGAATTTTAGCTCTTCTTTGAACTTTCTTAATGACTGTTCCAATAATCGCTTTTCTGACCACAGCCAAGGAGGGTTGAACCTGTTTGGGTGAATTGGTCACAATATCTAAAACTTTATGTCCGACAATCAGCTTTTCTAAATCTCTTTTAATGGTTTCAACTTCTGGAAGTTCCGGCATGTTTTTCCACAAACTCCTTAATTTCTTTTTTAAACCTCTCTTTACTGAATTTTTGGGCTTGGGCCTGACAATCAGAACCTTTATATTTTTCCGGTTTAAATTTTTTCATTACCTTAACCAGGCTTTCAACGGTTGGTTTATTAAAAAATTCCCCGGTTTTACCTTCCAAAACTGACTCCAAATAACCACCGCCATGGTAAGCAATCACTGGTCGTCCGGCGGCCATGGCTTCCACTGGTGTGATGCCAAAATCCTCGTCAGTGGCTAAGGCTAAAAAAGCTCGGCAACGACCATAATAGTAATAAAGTTCTTTATCAGAAACCCGGCCAACAAACTCGACATATTTGTTTTGTAAGCGGCCTACTCCTTGGGTAAACCAATACAAGCCGGCCGTTTCCCCAATGATTTTTAAAGGTGTTTTTAATCTTTTAGCTGCCTTAATAGCCAATTCAATACCCTTGGCGCCGACAACTCGAGAAACAACCAAATAAAAATTTTCCGGTTTTATTTTTTGAGCAGCTTTTTCGATTTTCTCAACTTCGACCGGCGGGTAAATAATGGTGGCATCACGGCGATAAAAATTTTTGACTCGTCCTTGAGTATTTTTAGAATTGACGATAAATTCATCCACTTTCTGGGCCGAACGAAAGTCAAAAATTCTTAAAAAATGATTGACAATTAAAGCATAAACTCGAACCGGCCAATAACGCTGCCATTCTATTGAGGTCGAATAACCATAAAGATAACGCGGTGGGGTATGGCAATAACAAAAAACTTTGGTTTTGGGCCCAACTTTAAAACCACGGGTGATATACCAGGAAGATGAAGCTATCACTAAATCAAAATCAGAAAAATCAAAACTTCGCCAAATCAAAGGGGCTAAAAAACGCAAAGGGCTGTAAAGATTTTTATGTTTAATTAGAGGGGCCAGCCAAGACTCAATAATTTTTTTCTGGGTAAAAGCTTTGCCGGCAGTAGAATTTCGATCACAAAAAGCGGTGTAAATCGGCGCTTCCGGCCAAATCTCAGTCAAAGCCTGAAGAACTCTTTCTGCTCCCCCATATTCTTTAAGATAGTCGTGAACCAAAGCAACTTTAATCATATTAAACTCATTTGATTGTTCTCGTCTTTTTTTTCTTTTTCCTTCTTAAACCCCGGTAATTTATTAATCAAGCTTTTAAATTCCAGTTCCTCAAATAATTTTACCGCTTTTTGATGGTCATAATTATGAACCAAACAGGCCTTAAGGTTTAATTTTAAGGGAACTTTAGTGACAATGGTGGCTAATTTTTGTGACAAATAAGCATTTTCTTGGCCATCTTTTAACTTTTGAGCTAATAAAGGTTTTACCTTCCCTAAATTCTTATAAATTGTTTTTAGATCACCATATTGGTTGAGCAATTCAACCGCGGTTTTCGGCCCAATACCGGAAACACCAGGATAGTTGTCAGAAGCATCACCAACTAAAGCCTTATAATCAATAATCTGTTTGGGCGTAACCCCCAAAAAGATTTTAACCTTTTTTTCATCAAAAATTTCCGGCTCAGCAAAACCTCTTTTGGGAGCATAAACCTTAACTTTTTGATTAACTAGCTGCATCATATCTTTATCCCCGGTGACAATCATGACCTCCACGTTTTTTAAAGTTGCCTGTTTGGCCAAAGTCCCGATGACATCATCAGCTTCAAAATTAGATGAAGTAAAAGCAGGAATATTTAAAGTTTTAACCAGCTGATAAACCCGCTCGATTTGACCAGATAATTCTTTGTCCATCTCTGGTCGCTGAATCTGGTAGCCGACATATTCCTGATGGCGAAAAGTCGGCTCGGGCAAATCAAAAGCCACCGCCAAAAAATCTGGCTTTAAATCCTCTAAAACAGTTAATAAAATACGGGTGAAGCCATAAACAGCGTTAACCAACTCACCCCGGCGAGTTTTTAAAGTTAAGGGGAAAGCGTGATAGGCGCGATGAAGAATAGCATGACCATCAATTAAAACTAAGCGTTTCATTCCTTCATTAATTTTTCAAATTCTTCGCCTTCCAAAGTTTCTTGCTTAACCAGTTTCTCGGCAATGATGTCTAATTTCTTTTTTGATTTTTTCAAAATCTCCAAAGCCTTTTTGTATGATTCATCGACAATTTTTTTAATTTCTTTATCGACTTTTGATTGCATATCCGGGCTAATTTCTGAAGGCTGCATCCAACTTCGTCCCCATTCCGTGGTTTCAATTTGCGGACCTAAATAAGTTGGTCCTAAAGAGCTCATACCAAAATCAACCACCATCTGTCTGGCAATCCTTGTCGCCTGGTCAATATCCGAAGCTGCCCCTCCGGTAAGTTCGTTGAAAATTAATTCTTCGGCCGCCCGACCCCCCAACAAAGTCGTAATCGTTTCCAAAAGACGACTTTTAGTTTCGGTGTAGCGGTCTTTTTTAGGAGGGATTAAGGTAAAACCCATGGCCATCCCTCGGGAAACAATGGAAATCCGATGTACCGGATCCATATTGGGCAAAACAAAACTTACCACCCCATGACCGGCTTCATGATAAGCGGTCATTCTTCTTTCCTCGTCTGATTGAAGACGTTTTTTCTCTGGTCCTAATTTAACTTTAGTCGCTGCCTCTTCAATGTCTTCAGCATTAATCAGACTACGACTCTCCCGAGCCGCTAAAATGGCGGCTTCATTGAGCATGTTTTCCAAATCAGCCCCGGAAAAACCCACCGTTCTTTTGGCCACATTCTCCCAATTAACTCCTTTAACAAAAGGTTTACCTCGAGCATGAATGGCTAAAATCGCCTGGCGGTCTTCAATATCCGGTAAGTCTAAAACCACCCGTCGGTCAAAACGTCCGGGACGAAGTAGGGCCGGATCTAACAAATCACCGCGGTTGGTCGCCGCCAAAACAATGACATTATCATTAGGGGTAAAGCCATCCATTTCCACTAAAATCTGATTTAAGGTTTGTTCCCGCTCGTCATGTCCGCCGGAAAAACCCAATCCTCGTTGGCGTCCAATGGCATCAATTTCATCAATAAAAATGATTGATGGAGCTGACTTTTTAGCATTATCGAATAAATCTCTTACTCTGGAAGCACCAACCCCCACCAGCATTTCCATAAACTCCGAACCGGCCATGGAAAAAAATGAAACGCCGGCTTCTCCGGCCACCGCCTTGGCTAATAAAGTTTTTCCTGTTCCGGAAGGACCAACCAACAACACTCCTTTGGGAGTTCTTGCCCCTAACTTGCGATATTTACCGGGATGTTTAAGAAAATCAACAATTTCCTCTAATTCTTTTTTTGCCTCATCCACCCCAGCCACATCTTTAAAGGTTATTGACTGTTTAGTTTTGGAAAAAACCTGGGCCCTAGAGCGGCCAAAAGAGAAAATGGAATCTTGAGCGCCTTTGGCCTGGCGGAAAATGAAAAAGAAAAAAAGAACCATCAAAGCAATGGGTAAAACCCCAGATAAGATGTTTATCCAAATCTGGGATAAGGAAGTATCTTTGATAGTAAAATTAATTGATTCAGGATTGATTTCAGCTGACTTTAAAATTTCTGTAAAACTGGCCTGGGTTTCTTTACGAGAAAAACTAACCTTATTATCCTGATAAGTTAAAAGGATTCTCCCTTCTTCAACCTTGATCTCTTTGACTTTATTAGCCTTCATGTCGGCTAAGGCTTGGGATAAAGGGATTTCTTCGCCAACAGTATTATTTTTGGAAGGAAAAGAAAATAAAAAAGAAAGAAAGACGGCGCCCACTAAAAACCAAATCAAAAGACTCTTCAAATTAAGATGAAATTTAAATTCGTACTTTTTGACCGGCTTTTGGGGAAGACTATTTTTCATCAAACCATTATATCACAAAACGAAGCTGAATCAAACCAAACCCATGGCTTTTTTGACTTCCAAGAGAGTTTGTTGGGCAACTTTTGAACAGTAAACTCTGCCTTCTTCTAAGATTTTGGCCACTTCTTCAGGGTGTTTTTCAAAATATTTTCTTTTTTCTTGAATCGGCTGAATCTCTTTGAAAATTGCCTGGGCTAATTTTTCTTTCAAATTACCATATCTTATTCCTTCCCCTAAATATTGTTTTTCGTAGTTTTGTTTTTCTTTTTCTCCCATAAACAAAGAGACTAAAATTAATAAATTAGCCACTCCCCCTTCTTTTGGTAAAACCTTGCCTTTGCCTGTATCTGTTGGCATTTTGGCTAATCTTTCTTTGATTGTCGCCAAATCATCAGTTAATAAAATATAACTGCCTTTAACTGATTTGCTCATTTTCCCCTGACCAACCAAAGAAGGAACCAAGGCTCCTTTAGTCAAATGAGCCTGAGGTTCTGGGAATAATTGGCCAAACATTTGGTTAAATCTTCTGGCGACTTCACGCGTCAGTTCAATATGTGGCAGCTGGTCTTTGCCCACCGGAACCAACTCGGCCTTATAAAGCAAAATATCAGCGGCCATTAAAATCGGATAATATAAAAGGCCTAAGTTAATATAGCCTGGGTTTTCCAGTTTTTTATCTTTATAAGTAGGTAATTGTTCAAGGCGAGAAACCGGAAAAATAGTCGCAAAGATATAAGAAAGTTCGACATGTTCTGGGACTTGAGATTGAATCATGAGATGACATTTTTCTGGATTTAAACCGGCCGCCAAATAATCCAAGACAACTTCCCTGATTTCTTTTTGAATATTTTTGGGGATAAAAGGAGTCGTTATCCCATGATAATCAACCACGCCAAAAATACAATCATGGGTCTCTTGAAGTTCAAGCATTCCCTTGACTGCTCCTAAATAATTACCAATATGAAGTCTTCCGCTTGATCTAATGCCGGAAAAAACCCGTTTCTTATTCATGTTTTGATTTTATCATAGCTTGCCTAAGCTCACAAATTTTGCTAAAATGAGTTCTCAACATGCGGGGTAGTGTACGGCTGCACGTGAGGCTCATAATCTCGCAGACCAGGTTCAACTCCTGGCCCCGCAACATTTTCGACAAACCCAATACAATCACTTGACAGGGTAGCTCAGTTGGTAGAGCGCCGGATTCATAAACCGAAGATCGTGGGTTCGATCCCCACCCCTGTCACTTTTTTATGGAAAGATTATAAAAAGAGGTTTAGCCATTGATACCAATTAGACAAGGGCTTGGTTAATTGATTTTCTTTTCTACCAATAACTTCCTTAAGGTTTGGGGGTAAAATGACAACTGTCTCCCCTTCTTTGGCCATATTGAGTTTATTTCTGGCTTCTTCCTCAATAAAAGACTCTGATTGGTAATAGTCTTTCTTTTGGGCCAAGCTTTCTGACTCTTTCTGTAATTCTTCAACCTTTTGGGCGGCCAGTCTGAGTTCATCAGCCGAACGAAATAATCTTAAGATATCCCGAGATAGGTTCACTATAAGACCAATCCCCACCAAAATAATGAGGATCTGAACCCACTTATGTTGTAATATATTGACAGATGTCCTCATTAGTGCTAATATAGGCTCTTAAATCTGCCTAACAAAAATATGGTTGAAGACAAATCGCTGACAACCGTGCAAAAAAAATTCTTAGATTACCTTAAAAAACAAGGTAAGTCTTCGTCTACCATTTTAGCATATGGTAATGACTTAAATCAGTTCTCTGAATTTTTAAGCAAGAGACAAATTACCCAAGCGACTTCGGTCACGCCTGAACAGATTGAGGAGTTTAAGGAGTATCTTAACTTTAATAAATATCTGCCTAAATCAGCCTCCAGAAAGCTAAATTCCATCAAGTCTTTCTTTAGATATTTGAAAACTCAAAATCTTATTGAAACCAATCCGGCCGAAACCGTCGGTTACCCAGCTTTTGAAACCCAACCCCCGCGGATTTTAAGCCAAATGGAATATCGGTCTTTACGTGATGCCGTCCGCAACGATATTCGGATGACGGCCGTGGTTGAACTTTTACTTCAAACCGGGATGAGAATTGGGGAATTGGCTCGTTTGGAGCTGGATGATATTAAAGACAATCAAATTAGAGTTAGAAGCTATGAATCACAACCGGAGAGAGATGTTATTTTGAATCCCTCCGCCAAAAAAGCCTTGGATAAATGGATTGATTTTAGGACAAAAACCAAAGTTAGAAATGTTTTTGTGACTAAAACTGGCCGGTCTTTCTTAATCAGAAACATTAGAACCATTATTAATCGCTATTTTAAACAAGCCGGCATCAAAGATGCCACGGTTAATGACTTAAGACATACTTTTATCGCCCACCAATTAGCCAATGGGGCTTCGGTCGTGGTTATTCAAAAGCTTGTCGGCCACAAAAGACTTTCGACCACAGAAAAATATTTGAATTTAATCAATCCCTCTTCTGAAAACAAAGTCAAACTCGAAGAACTTTAAAGAAGGCTGAGCATACCGGTCTAGGCCCCTTCTGTCGTTATAACTCAAGGCTAAATGAGACAAATGAGACACTATAAAAAGGAGTCTTAAAAACATAATAGTGTTTAGCTTGGTATTTTTTTAGACACTTGACGCTAATTTTTTCATCACTTAATATATATGAATATGGGTTCATATAGTTGTTGCTCAGCAAATAAAGAAGAATACAAACAAATCTCCTCATTGTCATCATTGTTAAAGTTGGTAGGAGAAGAAAGCAGGCTAAAAATTCTTTGTATCCTGAAACAAGGTCAACATTGTGTTTGCGAACTTACAAAACATACCAAACTCTCACAAAGTCTTATCTCGCACCATTTAAGAGACCTCAAGGATGTTGGTTTAATTAAAGATGAGAAAAAAGAACAATGGGTTCATTACTCTTTAACCGATAAAGGTAAAAAAGTATCTGATTTATTATTTAGACTTGAATAAAATAATGAAAAATTTACTTATTGAATGGAAACATTTTGACAAGGAAGGCAATACCTGTAAAAGGTGTTCTAGCACAGGAGCTTCTATTCAAACAGCTATTGGCGAGTTAAAGAAAGAATTAGAAAAGAAAGGTATTAGCATTTTGTTTAAAGAAACGAAACTATCTGAAAATGAAATTAAAGAATCTAATTCTATATTATTTAATGGTATCCCCGTTGAAGATTTGCTTGATGATACAAAATCAGTTGAAACCCAATGTAATTCCTGTTGTGAGATGGTCGGGTCTTCTGTTAATTGCCGTGCCTTAGACTGTCATGGACAAATTACCGAAGATATTCCCGTTGAGTTTATTAAAATAGCTGTTAACAATTTATTAAGAAAGTGGGTTCAATGAAAATCCAAGTTTTAGGTTCTGGTTGTCCGACTTGTCATAAGCTGCTCGAATTAACTCAACGAGCAGTCAAAGAACTAAATCTTAACGAAGAAGTTGAGTATATAACTGATGTATCAAAAATTGTAGAAATGGGAGTTATGTCCAGTCCAGTTCTTGCGGTTGATGACAAACCAGTTATGGTTGGATTTTTACCAGACATTGAAAAAATTAAAAGTCTTTTGAAAGAAGCACAAAAGTAATATGAACATCTTTGCGCCATTTCAACAATTTGCCGATTGGCTAAGTTACAGTCTATTTGGATTACATAAAGGAACGGTTTTTGGTGGAGCGATTGAATTTTTTGTATATGACAGTATTAAAATACTAATTCTATTATTTTCAATCATCTTTGTTGTTTCATTTCTACGGTCATATTTACCTCCCGAGAAAACAAAAAAACTATTAACCAATAAATTTCAGATTATTGGGAATATTCTAGCTTCTCTCCTTGGTATTATTACGCCATTTTGTTCTTGCAGTGCAGTTCCGTTGTTCATTGGCTTAGTTGAGAGTGGAGTTCCCTTAGGTGTTACCTTTTCTTACCTTATCAGCGCCCCGATGGTTAACGAAGTAGCTGCGGTTTTGCTTTTTAGTTTATTCGGTCCGGTAATTGCGGGGATTTATATTGTTTCCGGAGTTGCGATTGCCATTGTTGTCGGTTTTATTTTAGGGAAATTAAAACTTGAACATTTAGTTGAAGATTATGTTTGGAAAGTTAAGACTAGCGGTCAAACAGTAGAGATTAAAAAATCTTTCAATGGAAGAATAAATGAATCCTATCAATATACCGTAGGTCTTATTAAGAAAGTTTATCTTTATGTTTTAATCGGAGTTGCTGTTGGGGCTTTTATTCACGGTTATGCTCCGGAAAATTTCTTGGCAACGATTGCCGGAAAAAACAATCCGTTTGCCGTCCCTTTAGCTGTGGCTATTGGTGTTCCTCTTTATTCTAACGCAGCAGGGACTATCCCCATTGTCAAATCACTTATTGAAAAAGGATTACCAATAGGAACATCCTTGGCTTTCATGATGGCCGTGACAGCCCTGTCCTTACCGGAAATGATTATTTTAAGAAGGATTTTAAAACTCAAATTATTGATAATTTATATCGCGATTTTGGCGTTAGGAATAATGTTTACGGGTTATTTATTTAATATGCTTTTATAAAATTACAATGAAAAAGAATGTTTTTATATTAATAATAATCGGGCTGATTCTTATTTCTGGCTTATTTATAATTAAAGGTTCTAGAAAATCTGATAATACTTCTACTGAAATTTTAAGCTCTTCATCTGTTAGCCTGACAACAACACCGCCAATATCCATTGTCCCTGCTGACAAGATAGAGGTGGTTCATTTTCATGCGACTCAACAGTGTTGGTCTTGTATTACCGTCGGGGAATATGCCTTAAAAACCATAAAAGAAAAATTCCCTGAAGAATATAAAAGCGGGAAAATTGTTTTTCGGGATATTAATGGTGAATTGCCGGTAAACAGAGACATAGTTGTTAAATATCAGGCCGGAGGGTCGTCTCTTTTTGTTAACGCCATTAGGAATGGAAATGATAGTATCGAAGAAGATGTCGATGTTTGGCGTTTGGTCACCGATGAGAGTCAATTTATTAATTATTTTCAAAATAAATTAAACAAACTATTAGGCAATTAATTTATGGATTTTATTAATCATCTTATTGATGCTTATAATTTGCCTGTTTTAACAGCTTTTCTTGTTGGTATTTTAACTTCTATTAGCCCTTGTCCGTTGGCAACCAATATTACGGCGATTGCCTACATTTCTAAAGACATAAAAACCCCTCGTCATACCCTTTTAAATGGTTTGTTTTATACCTTGGGTCGAGGAATAAGTTACACAATTTTGGCAAGTTTAATTTATTTTGGTTTGTCTTCATTTCAAATAGCTCGTATCTTTCAGGGTTGGGGTGATAAAATTTTAGGGCCGATTTTGATAGTAATTGGTTTGATAATGTTCGGAATAGTAAAAATCAATTTTAATAACGGTGGGGAGAAAATTGAAAAAATAAAGGTTTGGTTGTCACAAAAAGGGTATATGGGCTCACTGCTCTTGGGGGTTTTGTTTGCGTTGGCTTTTTGTCCCTACAGCGGAGTTTTGTTTTTTGGTGTCTTAATTCCTTTGGTTTTAAAATCAACAGAAAGTTTATTATTGCCGCCCTTATTTGCTTTGGGCACAGGGCTTCCTGTAATCGTTTTTTCTTTTTTAATTGCTTTTTCAATGCAAAAAGTCAGCAAAGCATTTCAAATCGTTCAAAAAATTGAGAAAGCAATGAGGTATTTAGTGGCGGTTATTTTTGTTGGGGTGGGAATTTATTATACGCAGTATCTTGTAAAATATTTGATGAATTTATGATTAATAACGCTTTTATTTTTATTATCGTTTCAATTATTTTATCTCTTATTTCATTTTTTCTTGATAGGAATAAAACGATTTTAGGTTTTAAAAAAGGATTAAAAATGTTTAAGAGTATTGCGATTCCGTTTTTAAATATTCTTATTTTGGTGAGTTTGGCTTTATATTTTATTCCCCAATCCTTAATTATTAAATATCTAGGTGCTGGCTCTGGAATTTGGGGATTGGCAATAGCGTCTTTTGTCGGTTCAGTAACTTTGATACCTGGCTTTATTTCTTATCCAATTGCTGCAGCCTTGGTTAAACAAGGCGCTTCTTATGCTACAGTCGCGACTTTCATGACAACTCTAATGATGGTTGGCGTGGTTACTTTTCCGCTTGAGGCAAAATATTTTGGCAATAAAGTGGCGGCGATAAGAAATATATTAAATTTTATAACAGCAATTATTATTGGTTTATTGGTAGGTTTAGTGTTATGGCGATAAAAAATATTATCCAAAAAAATAAACAATGGCTTTGGCTGATGGCTTATCTAATAGCAACCCTTTCCTCGTTTATTTTTGGTTTCAATCCAGGTCAGGAAGTTTTCGGCAATTTTGCCAAGTTTTTTATTGAGATGATAACTTTTATCCCGTTTTTATTCATCATTATTGGTTTGTTTGATGTTTGGTTTCCCAAAGAGCAAATTGAAAAACATATTGGTAAAGAATCTGGGATAAAAGGAATGTTTTTAGTGATAGTTTTGGCTATGTTGCAAGCAGGCCCGCTTTATGGCGCTTTTCCAGTCGCTTATATTCTTTACAAAAAAGGAGCGAGCATTAAAAATATTTTTATTTATTTGGGGGCATTTTCATCTTTGAAAATCCCAATGCTTGGGATAGAAATCGGGTATCTTGGCTTGAATTTCACTTTAGCAAGAACATTAATTTCTTTGCCACTTTTTATCGCTGTTGGCTATCTTATGGAATGGTATTTAAAAAATAAAAAGTTTAAAGTTAATGAAGTTTAACAATTATTAATTAAATTAAAACTATGAAAAACTATAACTTAAACGAAAAAATTATCTTTTCTGATGAAAAACCCATCAAGAGGCATTTTCTCAATGCCAAGGGCTTCCACGCCGCTTTAATTTGCTTAAAATCCGGGGTGGAAATACCGCCTCATCCCGAAGATTACGGCGTGCTTTTAACCGTTCTTGAAGGCAAGGGGATTTTCACTGACATCAACGGAGAATTTAACTTAATAAAAAATCAAAGTATTTACATGAAGAAGGACGAGATAAGAGGCATAAAGGCAATAGAAAATTTAGTTGTTCTTGGAATTCAAGATAGGTCAAAAATTAAAAAATAAAAATAACAACTAAGTAAATTTAAATTTATGACAAACAACCAAGATCCAAAATTTGCTAAATTTCACGGCATTGACCGTGATCAGATTGATTGGCATCCAACCATAGACGAATCAAAATGCATTGGTTGCGGAATGTGTACCACTTCTTGCGGTAGGGGTGTATACAAATTTGATTACGAAAATCAAAAGTCTTCGCC
>Ga0315288_10010346_pt1 | contig 11760 bp, 12 predicted proteins | sample YL17G11_20_MG_FD_203454 | JGI IMG/M metagenome (GOLD analysis project Ga0315288, IMG submission 203454) | Sediment microbial communities from Yellowstone Lake, YNP, Wyoming, USA - YL17G11_20 | ecosystem: Environmental > Aquatic > Freshwater > Lake > Sediment | place: USA: Wyoming | collected... | reverse complement strand
ATTCAGTCACGAATGATTAGTCGTAAAACTGAATCATTAGGAAAATCATGCAATCTTGCTAGTTACGAAATTAAAGATATACCGTGGGAGTTGAATAAAAATGATATGTTAAAACAGAAAGAAACTATATTAGGAATTCAATGTTTCGAGTTTATAAAGAATAACTATTTAAAAATTCATCTAAAAATTGCACCAAAAATGAGACTATATAATATTTTATCACAAATATTTCAAAAAGACGAAGCAGCTGTTAGATGTTTAAATGTTGAACGAAAGGATTTTTATGTTGCTAAAAATGAACGAATATTTTCACCGATGGAGGACGAATGAAACTACGTAAAGAAATTATAATTGCGACAAATGTAATCGAGGGGGAGATAAGAATTGCGATTTTAGAAAATTCACAACTTGTTGAATTTTACCTCGAACACGACATTAGAAAAACACTCGTCGGTAGAATTTATAAGGGGCGAGTCGAAAATATCATTACCGGCTTAAGGGGCGCATTTGTCAATTTAGGACTTAAAAAGAACGGATTTTTACCACTCGCGGATATTCCAGAATCAGAAATTTTTGATGAATCGAGATTAGAAATCGAACCAGAATCAAAAAAACGTGAAACCAAACCTTTAATAATCAATCCGGGTCAGGAGATATTATGCCAAATAACCAAAGAACCGATTGGAGAGAAAGGTGCGCGTGTTACCTCTTACCTTTCGATACCTGGACGGTATATTGTATACTTCCCATCAGCATCTCGTATCGGTATCTCGCGAAGAATTCACGAACGTAAAACAAGAAGTAAATTAAGAGATTTAGCCAAGAGGATAAAAAAGTCCGATGTTGGACTCATAATCAGAACTTCAGCTCAGACCGCATCCGAACAAGAAATTAGAAATGAATATAATGAACTGGAGCGGAAATTCTTAAACATCGAATCCCAGTCAAAAAAAGAAAGAGCACCTATCTTGATGTATGATGAATCAGATGTATTAATCAAAACTGTTCGTGATATGTTTACGCACGAGGTTGATGCACTAGTAGTCGATGACGAACCTAAATATAAAAAAGCAGTTGAGTACTTAAATAAAATTGCACCAAGTTTGGTTAGTCGAATATCAATGTACCGAGCACAAACGCCAATTTTCGAACATTATAAGGTCGAACATGAATTAAGCAAAATTTTAGAAAGAAAAATTTGGTTGAAAAGTGGTGGATTTATTACAATAGACCAGACTGAAGCATTGGTGGCAATTGATATTAACTCGGGAAAATTTTCCCATGAAGAAGATCCTGAACGATTAATATTCCAAACGAATTTAGAAGCTGCGGCTGAGATTGCTCACCAGATAAGGTTACGTGACCTATCCGGGCTCATTATCATTGATTTTATAGATATGACTGAGTCTAAAAAGATGGATATTGTAGTAAGGGAACTGAAGATGTGTTTGGAGAACGACCGCGCTAAAGCGGATTTTGCTAAGGTAAGTCGATTCGGTATAATGGAGATGACTCGAGAACGAACTCGACCTGGTTTACTTCATACTTTAACTGAACAATGCCCAATTTGTAAAGGATTAGGAAGAGTTTTATCTCGCACTGAGACCGCTATGAAAATCGAGCATGCTTTGTTTACAAAAATTCATCAATTAAAAGGTCGAAAGGTGAAGATTATAGTTTCACCACTGATATATGATTTTCTAATAACTGGCCGGCAAGAACAGTTGGCGCAATTTGTTAAAAAATATCAGATGGCATTAGAAATTAAACCAGACACACAAATTCAACTTAATGATTTTAAAATTTTTATGGTAGTTTAACTAAGGAGTAACATATGGCTAATCATATCTGTCACACCGAAATGCCATATAAAAGTATCGCAAGAGCAAAACAATTTTATTCAGAAATTTTCAAATGGAACTTTCAGGATTTTGGTCGTATGTATGCGATGTTTAATATTAAAGAAGGCGTTGGCGGAGCATTAGAGCAACGCGTTGATAATTATTCGACTGAACGTGCATTTACAATTTATATCCAAGTTGATGATATTGACTACCACCTGAAGAAAATATCAGAAGCTGGGGGTAAAATAATTCAACAAAAAACTGAGATTAGCAAAGATTTTGGTAATTCAGCGTTATTTGCTGATTCTGAAGGAAACGTTGTTGGATTCTGGTCTAAGAGTTAAAATAACTTTTAAAGAATGAAAGTATTATATATTGCAACAGCATTTCCCCGTTTTGAGAGCGATATTATCACACCTTGGCTTGTTGAAGTAGTTAAAAGACTCCGAGCCAGAGGAGTTGATGCAGAAGTTTTTACTTCTTCTTATAAGGGACTACAAAATCAGAAAATCTACGGAATAAATGTAATTCGTTTTCGCTATTTTTTAAAGAAATGGGAGACACTGACCCATGAAGAAACCGCAGTTGACCGGGTTAGAAAAGGAATTTTTAATAAACTTTTAGTTCCATTCTATTTACTATTCGGAACAATTTATATAGCAAAATTATGTAGTAGCCGAAAATATGATATCATCCACACTCATTGGCCTTTACCTCACGCAATTTTTGGTTATGTTGCTTCACGTATTTGTAAGGCAAGGCATATTCTGTATTTTCATGGTGTTGAGTTGATGTGGGTAAAGAAAGAACTGAAATTTCTCAAACCATTTTTACGCTGGACAATAAAAAAAGCAGATGCGGTGATGTGCAATTCGACTCATACCGAGGCACGAATTCGAGAAATTTATAATAGACAAATTAATATTATTCCATCTGGTCAAGCAGCAATGACCGAACTTAAGCCGGTAGGAGTCGTAGTAAAATCCAAAACATCAAAGGAAAAGAATATCCTTTTTGTCGGTAGATTGGTTGAACGTAAAGGAGTGAAATATCTAATCGAAGCATTTGCAAATATAGTCTCAAAGATTGATGCAAGATTAACGATTATAAGCACTGGTCCTGAATTAGATTCTCTTCAAAAACTCGCTTTGGAAAAAGGTGTTGTAAATAAAATTGATTTTCTTGGTAAGGTTTCACCACAGAAATTAGATGAGTGCTACCAAAATGCCGATGTATTTGTGCTACCAGCAGTAGTTGATTCTAAGGGAGATACTGAAGGTTTAGGTGTAGTTTTAATTGAAGCACTGACCTATAAGATACCAGTTATTGCAACTGGTGTGGGTGGAATTGTTGATATTATTAAACATAACGAGACAGGAATATTAGTACCAGAAAAGGATGCTTTAGCCTTAGCAAATGCATTATTGAAAATTCTGCAAGATGATAAATTCGCTACGATGCTTGCTGAAACGGGTTATCAATATGTTAACGAAAAATATAATTGGAATACGATTGTTGACCAAGTAATAAGTCTTTTCAATAAATTTATATAATTTTTGATTGAAGGCAGTATATTAAATTACTTCTGAAGTTAAGTATTCATTTGGTTATTATTTTCAGCATTTGTTGTGCTTACAATTCTTTAAACATTACCGCTAATTGGTCAATTAATTTCTATAAAAAACTTATATCACCTCTACAAGGGCAAAATATCTGTAATTTCTCACCAAGTTGCTCACAATTTTATAAACAGAGCATTAATAAATATGGCGTTGTTGTCGGCTCAATAATGGGTGCGGACCGTTTGATACGATGCAATCCTTGGGCTTGGACTTATTTAGATAAGTATTACTATGGTGTTGATAATGACCGCATTTCTGATCCACCGGAAAACCATTATTTAAGAATTTCTAATGTCCAATATCCAATTTCTCATTCTAACATCCAACCGCAAAAATCTAACAACCAACAACCAACAACTGAAATTGATTTTGCTGATTATCTTTACAATTCCGGGGATTATATTCGAGCGATTGGTGAATACAAAAGATTATTGTTTTCACTTCCCGATATACAAGATAATAAAAAAGAATATGTTCAACTAATGCTTGGCGAATCCTATCTTAAAATTAAAGATTATCCGCAAACACTTTCATACTTTAGTTTAAGAAACAATCCCAGTTTTAATTATGGTCGGGCACGAACCTATTTTGAACAGGGCGATTATACAAAAGCTCGAGATGAATTGAATACTTTAGAGTATAGTATATTTGATAAAGAGCGGATAATTCTTACTGGTGTTAGTTATTTTCGCGAGCGGAACTTTATTACTGGTGCGCGGTTCTTGACCGCAAATTCGACGGTGGATGCTCTTTTAGTAAATCAATTATCGAGGTATGATGGAAAAGAAATTAAACATCGGAATAGATTTGTCGCATCATTATTTTCTGTAATTATTCCTGGGTTAGGACAAGCGTATAGTGGTAGATTTGGTGACGGGCTATATTCTTTATTAACTGTTGTAGGGTGTGGTTCGATCGCTTATTACTACTGGGAACATGATAACTCAAAGATTAAGTTTTCAATTTTTAGTGTGCTCACCGCATTTTTTTGGTCAGGAAATATCTATGGGGCTAATATCGCAGCAAGAGATTATAACGAATATCAAATAAGGCAATATCTTCAAAGAATCGATAGTGATTTAAAACAGTTTGATTTCACACCAGATTATAGTCAATTAAAGAGATAGCATTGAACTTTTTATTGGTATCAATATTTTTCTTTCAAAGTTTATCTAACTTTCTTTTAACCGCAGAGCAAGCAGAGGTAGCAGAGGATTCTTTCTCTAGTTTCTCTGATATCTCTGTGGCTTCATTTAGCTTAACTATAGCTGAATCACTCTTTGTTCATAAAGATTATTTCAATGCCGCTTCGGAATACGAAAGATACCTGTTTATTAATTCAGAAAATATATCGGGTGATTCTTTACAAAAAATCAAGTTTAAGTTAGCGATATCTTACTTGAATTCTGGTGAAACCGATAAAGCGGAGAGAGTATTACAAGAACTCACTTCACAAAATAATCATTTAGCAAGAGAAGCACAGATACAATTTGCCAAGGTTTATCTGCAGAAAGGCGACCTATTTAAGGCAAAAATTGAATTAAATGATATACTTTTATTTACTCCAGAGCAATCAGATACAATGCGAAAAGAAGTATATAGATTGCTTGGTATTATTGCACTTCAAGAAAGAGAAACTAAAGATGCTCTAAATTATTTCACACTTGCTCAAGATAGTTTCTTGATTGCTAAGACAAGAATTTTACAGAAGACAACTAAGAAAAATATTCTTTTATCACAGATTTTTTCTTCGATAATACCGGGTGCGGGAGAAATCTATTGTGGAAAATATGGTTGGGGGATTTTATCGTTATTAGTCAATTCAGCGTCAATCTACGGCACGGTTTATTCATATCAGAAAAAACAATATCTTGATGCTTCTTTAATTTTTTCGCTTTTATTCACAAGGTTTTATAACGGCTCGAGAAATAATGCTCGGGATTTTGCTCAAGAATATAATGATAAAATTTATAATCAGCACATACTAGAGATTGAAAAATACAAAGGATGTAATAAATTTTAATTAATTGATAGAGTGGCAATCTCTTTTTGTCTGTATTATTTTCAATCTTCCAATCTGCAATCTTCTAATCTTAGAATTACGGCATGCCGTAGGTAGCAAGCACTTGACAAAGAGAAAATGAAGCGAAGCGAAAGAAACTTGACAATTAAGTTGTTAGTATTGACAGAAGGAATTATTAAAATATAATTCATTAAAGGTAATATGAAATATAAAATTTCTAAAAAGAAACATTCTACAATAAGAGAAACAGTATCAAGGGTGAAATATCAATCATTTAATGATCTTAGTCCTAAAGAATGGGCATCACTAAGTAAAAACGTTTGGAACGATATAAGTTCACCAAGAAATGAATATCACATCGAACACGGAGCAACATTTCCAGTAGCGCTTGCTGAGAGATTGATAAGGATGTACTCAAAAACAGGGGATTTGGTTTTCGATCCTTTTTTAGGAGTTGGTGCAACATTAATTGCTACAAAAAATCTTGGAAGAAATGGAATAGGAATTGAACTAAATCATAGATTTGCAGAAATTTCTAAAGAATTATTGTTTAAAAAATCAACTTTCTTTGATACAAATAAGATACAGGTAATAGAGGATGATTGTCGAAATATGAGAAAATATGTTCACCCAGATTCTGTTCAAATTACTATAACATCGCCACCTTATGCAAATTATATAAGACGATCAATTCAAGATCGAGCAGAAACGCATAAAAATTCGATAATTAAAATTGAGAACAAATCAGTTGTGAAACCATATAGTGATGATATACGAGATTTTGGAAATTTACCTTATAAGGAATTCCTAAAAGAGTTGACTCATGTTTTATGTAATAACTACATTGTTACAAAACCCGGCGGATACTCTGCATGGGTTGTCAAAGACTACAGAGAAACACGTAATGGAATACCATATATTTCTTTTCATTCAGATATAGCAAAAATAGGCGAAGAAGCAGGTTATAAATTTCATGATTTAATTATATGGGACCAGACTGGACAAAGAAGACTTGTCTTGTTAGGATACCCTACAGTCTTTTATTCAAATCAAAATTGTTCCTTTATTGTAATATTTCGAAAATTACCAAAGAAAAAAAATGTCATCTGATTTAAAATTTGATTTTTTTGGCGATACTTCATATTTGACTCATGGATTACATATATATCCAGCTAAATTTCCTCCTCAATTACCCCGAAATATATTGAAAGAATTTGCAAAACCAGGAGACATAGTTTTGGATCCGTTTGTCGGCTCTGGTACTACGCTTGTCGAAGCGGTGCTAGTCAATGTTAATTCGATCGGTGTTGATACTAATCCTCTTGCTTGTTTAATAAGTAAAGTTAAAACAACTCCAATAGACCCAAAACAATTATATTTAGTTGACGACCTTTGTGGGCGTGTTTCAGCAAGTTTTTTTGAATTACAAATGGGGGAAAAAAGAGAAGATGTAATACCAAATATACCAAATATTATTCACTGGTTCCAAAAAAATGTAGTACAAGAACTATCGTTGATTAATAAGAGTATATTGTCAGTACAAAAAAAAGACATTATCGATCTTGCTTTAGTTGCGCTATCATCAATAATTGTTCGGGTCTCAAATCAAGAAAGTGATACTCGATTTGCAGCAATAAATAAGAATATTAAAGACGGAGATACTATAAGATTTTTCTTAGAAAAATTATCTGAATACAAGAAAATAATGAAGATATTTTGGGAAAAACTTCCCGAGAAGAAAGTAAAAGCAAAGATTTTGAATATTGATGTTAGAAATTTATCGCGATATCTAAAACATCCTGTAGATATAGTGATTACATCCCCACCATACGCAAATACATACGATTACTATCTTTATCATAAATTTAGAATGTATTGGCTAAATATGGATGTTGCATCTGCACAACAAACTGAAATTGGTTCTCGAAGAGAATACTCAAGCTTAAAAAAAGGTAAAGGAAAATGGAAACAAGATTTAACAGAATCATTTCAAGAAATCCTGAATGTTTTGAAAAGTGAAAAATTAGCATTTGTAGTAATTGGCGATTCTGTAATTCAAAAAGAACTAGTCAAAGCAGATATAATTATTACAGAAATTGCGACGTCCTTGAACTGTAAAGTTATTGATATTATTTCATCAGATTTGTCGAATCATTCAAAAGTTTTTAATCCTGCTTTTACACAAAAAGGGAAAAAAGAACATCTTATAATGTTACGAAAGCAATAAAGTACAATATATGGAAATAAGAATATATTATGAATGTCTTGAACAAGCTTTACATTACATCCTTCCTATAGTAAAAAATACAGCAAGAATTTTGAAAATACAGTGCGATATTAAATTAATTAAAACAGTTAAAAACGCCAATATTTTTACGTTATCAAAACTTCATGGAATTCATCGCTTAACAACTCCTGATTTTTTAATTACAATTGTAAAAAACAATACAGAAACACCACTTATTATCGGAGAATTTTCTGAAGCAGTATCAACAGAAGATCATGAATTACAACGTGAATTTGGAAGTGTAGCGGCTTGTCTATCTAATATCATCTTCCTAAAAATATCTGGTAGCAAAACCACCGAAAAAGAGCATGGCGGTGCTTATTATAACCGATATACAACACCGAAAATATATAAGGAGATGATGGATTATCATGGATATATTATCGCTGAATGGCCAACCTTAAAAGGTAATAGCGCACTTCTTCAAAGAAATTCTGAATATATCTCATGTCCGATTCCTATTCCATTAGTTGAAGCAACAATATTTAAATCACTCGAAGCTTATCTCCTGCACTCTGATTCAGATGATTTAACAAATATGACTATACAATTGTTAAGTCGACAAGAATGTTATAAAGAATTTTTGAGAAAAGTTGAAGAAGCACCTAATTTAGCAGAACTTGAGCAAAACTGGATAGAAAGACAAGTTTCTGATGATAGACGACGTTTCTGGGTATCAAATAATAATATTAAAGTAAAAGTCTATCGATTAGGTCATGGAATGGACCCCGATAGGGGAATATTGACATTTATTTCGTTTATAGAAACTTTTGTTAAAAAAGTTTGGATTATTTATAATTTAGAGGGTATTGGAAAACAAGGCACAATAAAAACTATTCAGGTTGTAAAAACTGAGTTTATAAATAAGCTTAAACGAGATCAAATGCCAAAATGGTTAATTGAAGAAATGAAAGGTATTGTTAATAATAATTCATTATTAATGGATAGCAAAATTGATATAACTAAATTATGGCGAAAGTATAATAATGAAATAGAAAATAACAAAGTTCTGTTGACAGTTGTTTATTTTAGTGACGGAATGTATCTTAATAGAAATGGTCCTCTATTTACCTGGAATAGAATGGAACTACTTAACTGTGTAAGGACGAAGTTTGTAAATACTCTTTATAAAAAGTGGAGATTCGATATTAATGTTTCACCTAATAAACTTCAAGAAGTACTAAATGTATTAGACGAAGATGAAGTTACTTATACTGTTGTTCATCGAATATTACGACCAAATCAATTTTCAATAATAAGCGTAAGTTACCCGGGTGCCCAAGGCAGCATTGTAATGTTACCCGAAAGCGGCAAAGGAAGAAAACAAAAGCGTATTTATCATGATATTATTGCATTGCCTCCTTATAAATTTATACATAAGATTGAACCAATGATCGAAGAAAGCAAAGGTATATTTAATCAAGTGGAAGTTTTGAAAGCAGTTAATAAACTTATAAAATTTAAGAAATCAGTATCATCAAAAGATATCTTGAGAGATTTGTTAATGAAAGTTAGTGATAGCTACAAAGACAGTCAAATATTAAATATTATAATAGGTATAGCATTTGGTACTGATACAAACACACAAACGAAATGGAAGCCAGGTAATATTGATTTTATTGTTCGACTAGAAAATAGGAAAACTTGGACTATCGGAATTTTTAATCAAAATTTACTGCATTATATTCCCAAAATAACGGGGGAGACAAATTTACCAACAGTTTATAAAATATTGCCATATGCAACAAGTAGACAATCTGAAATTTTTAATGATTAATAACTTGCAATACCAACGATATGCGTGAATATTCGATAATTATAAGTTATTTTAAGAATGATAAAATGATATCAGATGGGGACGGCAGTTTGTCCCCATCTTTTTTTACCAGTCAGCGTATTATGTTATGGAGCCGGTGGCGCGATGGTGAAAACGGTGTTGCGAATCTTTTCTAAGATGTCCTGGTCGAGTCCGCGTGCTACCCATTTGTTCATTACAACATTAACCGCATTGAGTAATTGTCCGCCCGAGAATCTGAGTTTGAGTCTATAGACTTCACGACCGAAATTGATGTAGAACGAATTAAGAATCGTAGAAGTTCCGGCTTCGGCAAGAATTAGTTTGACTTGGTTCTCAACCTCTTCTTGCATAGGAAAGATTGCGGAGAGTTGCTCTCGCATTTTTTCCTTATAACCGGCAACTTTCGTAGATAAGACATCACCGGAAAGCATTGCGTCCCATTTCTCCAAACGCCTTGATGCAGGTCTAACGCCCATAATACACCACCTCCTTTCTATACCATCCATCAATACTCGAAGAGCAGTAGTGAGAAGTGCGTAGCGAGAATCGAGTGTCAAACCTCCTCATCCCTCACTACTCGATACTCACTACTAATCAATGACTGCCAGTATTGGCTTTCAGGCATTATAGTTATATCAAAAATCAAATGTTATAAATCTAATGCAAATGTAAAAATCAAAAAGAATTCTTCCGCTTTGAGTTCGAAGTTTTAAGCCTTGAGCTTAATCCGAAAGATTCGGGCATCCATCTTTTCAAAGAGCAATTAATAAAACTAATTTTTTAATTTGCCTCCATATCTCTTCATTATCCATGGTGAATTTTCTATAAAGAATGCGATTGCTTTTTTCTTTGCTTTATACTGTATTTTTTCTACTGCGTTTTCAGATTTTCCCATTTGTAGTGCGATTTCAGAACATGAATAGCCTTGAGAGCGTAATAATAAAACATCTTCATAATCTTTAGGTAATTCAATTAACATTCTTGTAATTTCTTGCTTATCTTTCAATTGATGATATATGACTTCAGGTTCTTGCATATAATTAATATTTGTTGTATCTATTGAATCTATTTCATAATATGTTGAAGAATATTCAACTGGACTGTAATAATTAGTTCTTCCTTTAAGCATATCAAAACAGACATTTCTGGTTGTTGTCGATAACCAATTATACAAAGGTCCGTTAGTGATGGTGTGTTTATATTTTAGAAATCGTACAAATGTTACAGAGACCGCATCCTGAGCATTAGCATCATTTCTTAATATTGACCATGCTCTATAATATAGTGGTTCCCGATACTTTTTATATATTTCAGTGATTGCTTGTTCATCATCTTGTTTTACTTTTTCGATAAGTATTTTTTCTGTATCTAATTTTGGCATATAATACTCCTTTCTATTTTAAATTTTGTCTTTTAATCCTCTTAATTGATTTTATTTTATATCTTTCATAATATCTCCTTTTTTATTATTTTTATCATAACCCCCACCCCATATAAAAAGCATACTATCATTCCCCTCCCCCTTAAACCTTACTAAAAATAGAATAACATAAGTTAGTATATATATGACTCTTTTTTTCATAAAAAGGTGTCTCTTTTCTTAAATTATTTTTTATAAACATATAATTGGTCAATGTGTACATTTTTTGTTTCAAAATATTTTTAACATTGACAAAATAAAGCTGAGTTTTTTGTTTAAACATAGCGACTATTATACCTAATACTGCTGACAAAAGTATTTAGTAAGATGTCACAAATTATGTTATTTTATAATAAATTATGTTATAAATATTTCTTGGTATTTGACAAAATGAATGAATCTGTCAAAGATGAAGGATATGCTAATAAAACAAAGTTTTTTTATCGAAATAGAGTGAATTCCATACTGAATATGTAAAGGACTGCTATATTGGTAGACTAAGGGGTGCGACCCCTCAACTCCTCAATTCTGAAGAATTAAGGATTACACTCTTTATTTTTCCGAGTGGGGTGGTGTATATCCTAATGTAATCCCTGATAGATTCTCGGATAGATTCCCTGATATGCTTCCGGATATGATTTCGGATAGGTTTTCTGGTAGAAATCGAGATAGATTGATGAATAGAATTTGAAATAGATTTACGCTTAAAATCCTTATTAGAACTTCTATTAAATTATCTGACCCATGCCCAGGGCATGCCCCACCA
>Ga0315288_10010345_pt1 | contig 11761 bp, 9 predicted proteins | sample YL17G11_20_MG_FD_203454 | JGI IMG/M metagenome (GOLD analysis project Ga0315288, IMG submission 203454) | Sediment microbial communities from Yellowstone Lake, YNP, Wyoming, USA - YL17G11_20 | ecosystem: Environmental > Aquatic > Freshwater > Lake > Sediment | place: USA: Wyoming | collected... | reverse complement strand
AGTCTGAGTCTTAAACGGGTTTTGACTCCTGTGGAACAATCGCTTTCGGAATTGATTTCAATCTCCCACGCGTTCGGCTCGGATATCCGTCTGGTCTGGTCCGGCGGCGGCAACGTCTCCGTCAAAACCGGCGACGGCTCGATGCTCATCAAGGCCAGCGGAACTGAATTGGGACAAATGACTTCATCCAAAGGCTGGCGAAAGGTCAATGTCGAAAAGGTTTGCCGACTGCTGGACGATTTGCTCAAGAGCGACCCCTGCCCTGAGCGAATTAAAAAAGGCCTGTTGAAGGTTTGCTGTGACAAATTTGCCATCGCGCCAATGCCGTCTATCGAGACGTTTTTTCACGCCTTACTGGGGCGCTGTGTAATTCATCTGCACCCGATGATTCTGCTGCCGTATCTGTGTTCCAAAACCGGTCAAAGACGCCTGCGGGAAATCCTGTCGCCGGAGTTCGACTTTCACTGGATTGCCTTTCGCGGCCTGGGCGTCGTCACTGCCGAACAAATTCGAGAACGCATCAACAAAAAGAAACTGAATCTGAGCCGGGCGAATATCTTTTTCCTTTCTAACCACGGCCTGATTGTGAGCTGTGGTTCCGCCGGGGAAGCAAAAAAAAATGTCCACAGGATTTTAAGTATCTGTCGCGGAAATCTGCCGCCGGTAAAACTGCTGCACCTGTCTATTAAAAATAGAACAACAGAAATCGCCTCGCGGATTCAGTCTGTTTATGAACAGTGTTATGATTCCAATACCAACCGAATAACAATTCCAGCAAGACCTCTTTATACTGTGCAGGGCGTTTCACCTGCAAAGGAATGGTTTGACGGCGTCATCACGCCGGAGGAGTTGACTTATTTGGGAGCCGGCATCGTCTGGCTGGAAAATCCCGAATCTGGCACGATACAAAAAGCGATACTGACTCATTTCCGCAAAACCAATCTTTGGCCCAAGGCCTTTTTCGTTCCCAGACAGGGCTTATTTGTTTCCGAAAAAAAGCAAAACCTGCCGCTCTATCGGAAAGTGTTTGCATATTACCTGCAAATCCGCAGCCAGGCTGTACACTTGGGTGGATTAAAGCCGCTTTCCCGTAAGTATATGCTCGGCGAAGGGCTGTAGTTTTGGGGAACAAAGGTTTAAATTTAGGCGTATAATATCCTGCTGGAACGGTATGATATTGAAGGGAAGTCGATGTTACACTATCTGCAAATGCTGGTTGTTAAATTCTGGGCGACGATGACGGAGATGTCGCCTTATTTGTTATTTGGTTTTTTTGTTGCCGGCATATTGAGTGTCTTTATTTCCGCAAAGACGGTGGAACGACATCTCGGCTCCGGCGGTTTTTGGGCGGTTCTCAAGGCGTCGTTGTTTGGGATTCCTCTGCCTTTGTGTTCCTGCGGCGTCATTCCCGTCTCGATGTCGTTGTATAAACACGGCGCAAGCCGAGGCGCAGTAATTTCTTTTCTGCTTTCGACGCCTCAGACCGGCGTGGACAGTATTTTCGTCACCTACAGTCTTCTGGGGCCTGTGTTTGCGATATTTCGTCCCATTGCGGCACTGGTGACCGGACTTTTTGGCGGGACATTGGTCAGCGTGTTCGATAAACGGGATTCCGAACAAAACCAGCCCTGCACGGACGAATGCTGCAATAATACGAAGAAAGAAAATCGTTTCTGGAAGGCCTTGCGATATGGTTTTTTTGTCCTGCCCGCCGATATCGGCAAGGCAATGCTGGCGGGATTGATTATCGCCGCGGTGATTTCCGCTACGATTCCCGATGATTTCTTTTCGGTTTATCTGACTGCCGGAGGCGGACTGCTGGCGATGATCGTGATGATGGCCGTCGGCATTCCTATGTATGTCTGTGCCACCGCCTCGGTTCCCATCGCAGCGGCCCTGATTCAAAAAGGTCTCGACCCCGGCGCAGCAATGGTGTTTTTAATGACCGGGCCCGCGACCAACGCCGCGGCCTTTACGACATTGTGGGCAATGCTCGGCAAAAAAACAGCGTTGTTGTATTTGCTGTCGGTGATTATTTCCGCCTTTGCCGCAGGGTTCGTGTTGGATATGATTTTTCGCGGCACACCCAAAGAAGGCATCTGTGCTCACGGCTGGATGCTGCCCGGATGGTTCGGCAATCTGTGTGCGATAGTCCTGCTGGCCGTTCTGGGCTGGGCCATTTTCAAAAACCCTCACAAAAGACAGGAAAGCGGCGCGGACACAGCGGCGGCGTAAGCGGTAGTCAAAAACCTGTTTTCACATCATACCAGGACGCAATAAGCTGCTTGAACTGAACGGGGTCTTTGACCTTCATAAAATCCAGTAGGGCTTTTTTACGTTGCGGATGACGGCGGAGATAGCCAATCATAAACTTGCGGAAGAACGACACACCGCGACGGCCCGGACGCTGCTTTTGAATCATTTCAAAATGCTCCGTTATGATTTGGGTCTGCTGCGCCAGACTTGGCGGCTGCGGCAGCGGTTGACTCTGCCAAAGGGCGATACATTCACTGAAAATCCAGGGGTTGCCGACGGCTCCGCGGGCGATTAAAACGCCGTCGAGGTTGCTTTCGCGCAGCCGCTGCATAACGGTATTCGCGTTCATTAAATCGCCGCTGCCGAAAATCGTCAGGTGCGGATATTTTTTCTTTACTTCGGTTACGACTGACCAATCCGCCTTGCCTTTGTATTTCTGCTCGACGGTACGTCCGTGGATACCGAGGGCATCTACACCGTCGGCGGAGGCATTTTCGATGATTTGCCAAAAATCTTCTTTGGCTGCGTCGCCGTTGTCAAAACCGATTCGCAGCTTCATCATCACCGGGCAATCCACCGCGTCGCGCGTTCGCTGGAAGGCCTCACGAATGAGGTCGGGTTTTCGCAGCAGCCAGCCGCCGCGTTCCCGACGCAATACCTTCGGCACTGGACACGCGAAATTCAGGTCGATGATGTCATAACCGAGTTGGCGAAAGGCAACCGCGGATTGAGCAATGACTTTCGGGTCGTCGCCGAAGATTTGCGCTGCGATGGGGTGTTCGTCGTCGCGGCAGTGAAATTTGCTCTGCTTGATGGCCTTGGGGTGCAGAGAGATTCTGTCGAGCATCACGCCGGTAAAGGTCAGCGGACATCCGAACCGCCGGGCGAGAATCCGCATCGGGTAGTCCGTATAGCCGCTCAGCGCCGCCTGCAAAAACGGGTTTTCAAGTTGTATGGAACCAATTTTCAGCATTTTTTTTGTCTTACACAAGAGGGTGGGATTGTAGGTTCATCGCGAAACAAAGTCAAGCTGTCCGGGAATGTTTGCGTTCTTCAAATAATTCTCGATGAGATAACTCTACGATTTTTTTTAGGGGTGTTTTTAAAATTTCAAGAGACAGATCGGTCCTGGGTCTTGTGATGGAAAAGGCTTGGCCTTAAAATGGCGTTAGTCATTTTTGTATAATGGGTTGCGAGAAATCAGGTGCGGCGGAGGGGAAAACGTGAAAAATTCGAATCTTCGTTTTTGGGTTAAAAACGAAGGCGAGAATGCTCAAAAACACAGCAAAACGCGCGCAAAAGCGCTACGAAACGACGACAAACGTGGACAAAGTGAGACAAAACGATGCGAAGTGAGTAAGAAGTTGGGGCAATCGGAGCAAAAGTTGATGAAAGAATGAGCAAAGAAGGCAACAAAAGACCAGAGAAAAGAGACCAGAGACCAGAGAGAGTTTCCGGTTACCAGCCGCCAGCGGCCAGCAGGGGGATTTGAAATTGAGAAAAACCCTCTTTTTTTGAGGTGTTTTTTTATTCCCCCATTGTTTTTCGGACATTTTATAGGTACTATAGCCGACAAAGTCAGGAGTCGGTTACGATGACTGCACCGTTTATCACAAATCAGGACAGATTCGAAGCCGCAAGGGGATAATATGGCCGTCAATAACAATAAGCCGGAGAATTTTGAAAAGACACTTTTTAAGGCGGCAGATAGGAAGTATCGAAAAAAATAAAGTGTAATTCGAGTAAGATTTTGATATTATTGTGAAATTGAAAGGCTTGGTTGCGTAGTCAAGCGTTTTATCCGCCTCTGGCGGATTAATACGGGAAATGTCAGAGAAAAGAACAATTTTTTAGGAGGATAGAAAATGAAAAAAGAAATTTTTGTGAAGTTAGCTATTGTTTCAATATTTCTTTTTAATACCACTACTATTTTTTCAATTGCTTTAGGTGTGGATAATCAAACAAACTCAAGTCAAAATACTCTGCCGGAAAATGCACTGAATATCTCTCCAGAAGTAAGAGAAGTGATAACTGGGCCTTGGAAGCAGGATTCTTTTGATAAAAGCATGAGATTGATGGCTGACTCTAAGCAATCAGTTGATTCCCGTCAATCGTTGATGGCGAAATTGGCAAACAAAAGGAGGCAATTAAATACTGCTGAGCGAACACAATTTTTGTATGAAACTTCGAAAATAGCCAAAGACACCAATGAATCTCCAAAATTGAGAGGGATGGCAATTCGAGAAATGGCACGCACTTCTCTGTTCATGTATGAAACAGGAGAAATTACAAAAGAGCAAGCAAGGAGCGAAAAACAGTTTCTTATTGAAACTATTAGAGACAAACAACTTGAGGTACAGCAAAGATGTTCTGCAATAAATGCCATTAAAACATTAAATATCACTGAGGCAAATGAGACCCTTGAAAACTTGCTTGTCGATCCCAATGATCTTAAAAACGCAGAGATTGTAAAAAGTGCGTGTCTTGCACTGGTTCGAATTGCAGGCAATGAATCATTCATCGCTATTTGTCGAATACATGCTGAAACAGATGACCCAAATGTTTTCAATACCTCTGCTTATTGTCTTGGACAGATCAAAACGCCAAAGTCTGTTGCGACACTAATCAGTAACGACAAAAGATTTCCTGATGTCGGAACAGCAACTTTTACTATCGTTGATATGGAAGAAGTAATTTATGATACACTTTCAAATCCGAACAATACTGATTTAATATCTGCTATTGATGCGACGGAACACCTGTGGCGACCCGGGCAAAAAGAGCAATATATGCCACTGTTATATGACTTACTTCAAAGTGCAACTCTTGATATAAGAAAAAGTGCTGTGGAACGACTACTTAATGAATCACAGAAATTATCATTCGATGATGAAAAGTTGGAACTATCTAAGATATTGAACATAATTGAGGAACAACTGGATCTTGTCGATTATGCTGATTATATCAAACAGAAATTGTCGGCAAAAAAGATTGTTCCTCAGATATCCAATATGCCAGTTCCAAATATTTAAAAAGCAGGAAATAGCTATTTTTTATCAGGAGAAATGGAAATGAGTTTATTAAAAAAAATACAAATAATATTTTTAATTGCCTTTTTTTTTATTAATGGATTTGCAGTTGCAGTAACCAATGATTATGGGAACACTTCTAATCAAGAATATGGTGATGTTGTTTATAATGATCTTACTATATTGTGGGCATGGAATTATAATCATACAGGAATTTATGCAGGTATTAATTCGAGTGATAGCAAAAGAGTTATCGAGGCGGTGAATGCAACTTCCAATGCCGTTCGAGACAACAGTTTCTATGACTTTACAAATGATCCTGGTGGATATTATGGTGCCTATACTCTTTCCAGTTCTTCCACTTCTTCTGTACCTATGTCGCTAACTTTCACTCAAAGGAAAGCTATTATTCAAACGGGGAGAGACCTTGTTGCAGATTCAACAATAGGATACCCTAGCTCTTTTGGTCTCCCATATGATGCTCTCGATTACGCAGGTACTTCTTTTGATGGAAGTGTTTCTGATATAGACTATATTCGTTGCGATGGAGTGACTGAATATTGTTATGAAAAAAATGGGCATGAAGTCTGGTGGAACACGACGGATTCTTCTGCTTGGAATATTTCCAATAACACAGGAGTTGAACTTCACAATGATATGCCAGATTTGAGTGTGGACCCACATCGAGAATTGTCACCTTGGGCACAAAGAGGTTCTCCTCCAAATACAGGACCGAGTTCTTCTGCTCATCAAGATAACTCATATTTAATTTCTGACGCTGTAATTGATTTGCCAACTTATGAAGTTTCCACTTGGCTTAGTAACGACCATATGGTTGTACAAATACAAGCAAAAGATGTCAAATCGGGTATTCATCTAATAGGCTATATGAAACCAGGCGAATCTTCTTGGAGTTACAGTAGGAATGTACAGCATCCCAGCACTGACACATATACAAAAACCTACGATGTCTATAGTGAAGGTTGGTTCTATTATTATGCGCAAGATAATGGAGGCAATTATCCATCAACTGCAGAAGCTGTTTATGTTGAATTTCCTGCGACTGCAGAATCTGATCTAACTATTGTTGAGCCAGTAGTGGTATCCCCAGCGAGCGTAGCTCCTGGAGGTACGATTCGGGTGGATTGGACAGAGAAGAACCAGGGCACGGCTGCCAGCAGCCCCGCGCATAATACAAAGATATTTCTATCTACTAGTGCCTATGGAACAACCTATCAAGTTGGCTACTATGGTCCGATGAACACTTTGGGAGTTGGCGCAACGCAATCTTATTACGATCCCGCCATCGTGGTGCCTACTTCGGTTCCGGCTGGAGATTATTATGTCACGGTATATATCGACTGCGATTCACAGGTTTCAGAAGAAAACGAGAATAATAATATCGGCAGTTCAAGCCCCAATAGGGTTACCGTGACGGTCACCCCACAACCGCCCAATGACATGTTTGCTAATGCAACTGCGATATCGGGTACAAGCGGGCAGACGACAGGCAGCAATGTTGGAGCGACAAAAGAGTCGGGCGAACCGAGTCATGCGGGTAATGCTGGCGGCGCTTCGGTGTGGTGGTGTTGGACAGCACCAGCCAGCGGTCAGGCTACGATTAATACCAATGGCAGCAGTTTTGATACATTGCTGGGAGTTTATACAGGAAGTTCTGTAGGAAGCTTAACACTTGTGGCTTCCGATGATGATGGAGGCGATGGAACCCAGAGCCTTGTGACATTTAACGCAGTGTCAGGAACTACTTATAGGATTGCGGTAGATGGGTATGGCGGAGTAACGGGCAATATCACTCTAAACTGGAGTCTGATTCCGTCAGCACCGCCTAACGACATGTTTGCTAATGCAGCTGTGATATCAGGTACGAGCGGGCAGACGACAGGCAGCAATGTTGGAGCGACAAAAGAGCCGGGTGAACCGAGTCATGCTGGTAATTCCGGCGGAGCTTCTGTTTGGTGGTATTGGACGGCACCGACCAGCAGCGAAACAACCATAGATACATTTGGAAGCAGTTTTGATACATTGCTGGCTGTATATACGGGCAGTTCCGTGGGAAGCTTGACACCGATTGCGTCCAATGATGATTCGGGCAGTCTGCAAAGCCAGGTTACGTTTACTGCTGTTTCTGGTACTACCTATCGGATCGCTGTGGATGGATACAATGGTGCCACAGGAAATATTATTTTGAATTGGGGCCTCATAGCTGATTTAGATGGAGACTGTGTTGTGGATTTTGCCGATTTCGCCCTTTTTGCCAGCAACTGGCTTAAAACGGATTGCGAAGAGTCAAATAACTGGTGTGAGGGAACTGATTTTGACCATAGCGGCAGCGTTGACATGCTCGACTTGACGACCTTCGCCAGATATTGGCTTGAGGGTATATGAGGAATGAAGCTTTATATCATGGCATTGAAAAGCGAAGGAATAGCGGGGGGAAAGGCTAACCTCTTGCCGCATTTATTTTTTGATAAACGTTTTTCGAGAGATGGGGCTGAGGAGTTTGCCGTCGGGGGCGATTTTGCGGCAGGAAATGGCTGTGCTGTTTCGCAATGTGAACGGCTCTTCGTAATATAAACTGCCGGTATTCGGGTCGGAGCCATCGAGCGTATAATAAATCCGGTACGAATCATCGACCACAAAATCGCTGAAAGACACGTCAATAGGGCGGGTAAATACCGTCTGTTGGGGGAAAATTTCCGGCCCGCAGGTAATTTCCGGCGTCCCCTCAAATTCCAGTTCAATTACCGTCGCTATGGGGTCGATGGCCGTATCCGGTACGGCCAGAATGATATCCGTCGGTTCACGAGTAATTCCAACCGGGCAATTCGGTTCGCTCAGAAATTGCGCCGAGACCGGATTGCTCATCAGTCCCGGTAAAACAATTCTGCCGTCCTTTGGCCAGTCAAAGATGTGCAGGTAAATTCGATTGCCTTTTGTCGTGCTGCGTCCGAACGGCAGAGCCCGAAAACGACTTGCGGTCGTGCCATAAATACTTTGGCCGTTGGTCTGCATCCACAGGTCGAGCTCTTTGAGCCGGGGGCTTTCTTCGGCGGGGAAAATCACTTTAGCGGCTGGGCCGACACCCGGCAGATGGGTTTTGCCTTTGCTTGCCGCGTCAATCAGGTGTCGGACGTAGGCCTGGATGGACGGATAGTTTTCGTCGGCCTGGTTCGGGTCGGTCTGCACGACTGCCATGTTCGGAAAACCGCATAGTCCAATTCCCCACAGCAGAAAGATTGTCCATTTGACCATAAGATTATTTCAAATATCGGCCTTGAAAATCACAGGGGGCGCATCCCTGCGCCCCGTGCTACAACATCCTGTTTTGATACAACTCGCATCATTCCTTAACGCGGGTGACATACTCGCCGTTGCGGGTATCGACCCGGATTAGTTCTCCAACTTTGACAAAGGAAGGTACCGACACGATCAGCCCGGTTTCGAGTGTGGCCGGTTTATATTGATTGGTGGCCGTTGCGCCTTTGATTTCCGGCGTCGTATCGGTCACCTTCAAATCCACCGTGGTGGGAAGCGAAATCTGCACGGGTTTGTCCTGATATATACTCACCTGAAGCTGGGTATTGGGCTTGAGATACTTGGAGCCTTCGCCGAAGACATCGTCGTCCAGTGAAATCTGGTCGTAATTTTCCAAATCCATCAGGATATGTTCACTGCCGCTGGAATACAGGTATTCAAAATTCCGCTTGTCCAGATATGCCTCTTCGAGGATTTCCTCCGCCCGAACCCGAATGTCCCGAATGGAACCGTCGGCCAGACTTTTGAGTTTGGTCTGATAGACGGCGCCGCCTTTGCCCAGTTTGACATGTTGATAATCCACAATGACGTAAAGGACGTTATCGACCTTGAGGGTCTGTCCTTTCTTCATTTCCGATGCCTTCATTCGACACCCCGCCTTGGTTCAAGGCTTCTTTATTTTTGATATAAGGTTTTGTTTTTGCCGGCCCCGCGCCGGCATAAATAGTGAAGCTGATTGAGGGCGACAGTATCGCACAGGCCGATGAAAAAGTCAAGTTCGAGATAGCGATAAAGGGTGGAAATTTATTCAAATAAAAAAGGCCGTCGGGGAAACCGCTACGGCCTTTTGGGTTGGTATGAGGGAAAGCAGAAGTTTATACGGAGAGCAATTTGATTTCGACGGCCATTTCGTTGTCGAGTTTTTCCGTGTCGGCCGGCTTAAACGGCAGAGGCTCGGCAAACTGCACCGCCACCCTGCGAACATAGGGGCTGATTTCGTCCACCCGGCAGATTTTGCCGTGACGGACAAAATTGGTCATATCGAACGTGTGCGGGCCGGTGTATTTTGGCACGCTGAACCGGGTCGTAATTTTGTCGCCAGGCCAGGGGCACCGGTCGGCAAAGCAACTGAACGCCGCTCCGCCGCTCGATACGTCAATCATTTGTCCCTGGGTCAGTTCGTCTGCAAAATCCTCCGCGAACCAAATCGGCCAATTATACCGAAGTCTCGCCTCGGTCCTGCGCTCCTGTCCTGTCTGCATCGTACTCTCCTTGAGTCGCTGTCTATTGGTGTCTTTTTTAGCAAGTTGTTTATGGTTTACCGTTTACTGGAAGAAAAGTTCGGCCTTTACGGGGGTTTTGTTAACCTGCCGCAAACAAGAAAAATCATCAGAGAAAATCTCTATGCGGCGAAGAAAAAGACAAAGGCCAAAAGGTATCGGCTTGGCCGTTTTCTCGGACTTTTAAGGAGAGGGTGGTAGGAAGGAAAACTTTAAAAGTGAAATTTTTTACAGCCCGTCCGATAACCGTGTATGGTATCGAATAGAAAAGACCGGTAGAAAGAGTATGTGAGAATGCGGGTTATGTTTAGCCGTTTAAGACACTTTCGGTGAAAATGTGTGCCCGCTGCTGGTAATTTTCGAACATATCCCAACTGGCGCAGGCCGGGCTCATCAGCACCACGTCGCCGGGGACGGCCAGTTGGCGGCAGATTTTGACCGCCTGCGGCATCGAGTCGGCCCGGCGGATGATGACATTGCCGCTGCCGGCGTCCTGAATGGCTTTTTGAATCTTCTCGGCGGTTTGCCCGATAAGAACGACGGCTTTAACCCGGCGAACGATGACTTTGCCCAGTTCGTCGAAGGGGATGTGCTTGTCGTAGCCGCCGGCGATGAGGATTTTCGGCTCCTCGATGCCCGTCAGTGCGGCAATGGTGCTGACGGGAGTAGTGGCTTTCGAATCATTGTACCAGCGGATGCGGTTAATCTCGGCCGCCAGTTGCAGCCGGTCGGGCAGCGACTGAAATCCGGCCACCGCGGCAATCTGCCGTTGGGCGGCGACGCCGAAGTGTTCGGCAACCTTCAGCGCCGCGGAAAGATTGGCCCGGTTGGCCCGGCCAATCAGCGTAAAGACCTTCAGAATATCAGCGGGTACATCGTCCGGATGAAACAAAACGGATTTTCGACCTGCCTGTGTCCTGTATTTTTCATACCAGCCGCGGGTGATGGGATCCTCGGCATTAAAAACCGACAGGCAGAGGTTCTGTGCGGCTTGTTTTTGATTGCTGAAGATGAATTCCTTGGCGGCGCAATAGGCCTCAAATGTGCCGTGACGGTCTAAATGATTGGGCGTAAGGTTGGTAATTACGGACGCATACGGGGCGGCCCCGATACGGGCGAGCTGCTCCAGTTGAAAACTGCTCAGTTCCAGAACCACCACATCCCGCGGCTGGATTTGTTCAAGCGTCCCCAGAAACGGACGGTTGCCGATATTGCCGGAAAGCCACGCCTTATGATAAGAAATGGTTTGTTTTTGCCCTTCACCTGCGGCCAATAAATGATAAATCAGCGAGGCTGTTGTGCTTTTGCCGTTGGAGCCGGTGATGCCGACGATGGGAGCCGGACACAGTTGAAAAAACAGTTCCACCTGCGAGGTAAGAAGTACGCCGGCCTGCTTTGCAGCGACCAGAAATTTATTCCCCGGCGGCACGGCGGGGTTGACGATAATCACATCGGCGGTGGTGAAATCCTCCATCCGGTGTTCGCCCAGACGGTATTCAATGGAAAGTTCTTCGAGCTGTTTGAGCGTTCTGCTCAGCTCTTCGGGTTTGGCCAGGTCGGTGACGAGAACGTTTGCTCCGGATTTAACGGCGAAGATAGCGCTGTCCTGACCGCCGCCAAAACGACCCAGGCCCATCACAACCACACGCTTGCCGCCAAGAGGATTTGTTTTCATACTATCCTGAAAAATCCGAATATCGAAATCCGAAATCCGAAACAAATCCAAAATCTAAATGACTAAAATTTAAAACAAACTGGATTCCCGCCTGCGCGGGAATGACAAAACGGCAGCGTTTTGGTATTCGGATTTCGGATTTTTTACATTGCTTTTGACAATTCGATTTTTGCGTCGATGGTCGCCTGCTCGATGCACTTTTCCCAGTTGTCGCCGAACTGCTGGGCGTACTGCGGATTCTCGTA
>Ga0315288_10010344_pt1 | contig 11761 bp, 4 predicted proteins | sample YL17G11_20_MG_FD_203454 | JGI IMG/M metagenome (GOLD analysis project Ga0315288, IMG submission 203454) | Sediment microbial communities from Yellowstone Lake, YNP, Wyoming, USA - YL17G11_20 | ecosystem: Environmental > Aquatic > Freshwater > Lake > Sediment | place: USA: Wyoming | collected... | reverse complement strand
CAAGAAGCTATTAGCGGAAAATATGGATCTAGTGCTACGATCACTGATGATTTTAATAAAAAATTAAAAGAACTTAGTCAAAGTTTTGATCAATTAACTACAGTTTTACACGATTCAACAGCTACACTTGATCAAAAAAATGCAGCTGAGAAGGCCCACAAGAAGGCGGCAGACGAGTTCGACAACGCAAGCTTAAAGAAGGCCGCTATTGATAAGGCGGGTGTGCCGACTGGTGGATGGGCGACTGCTGCTTCATTGATACAGTCTGCTGGTGTTATAGCTCAAGCCGGTGGTGCAATAGGTCGACAGTGGGGCGTTACACGAGAGATGGATCGTACCCAGATGATGACCGGTTATATAGATATAGCTAACGCCAGATTCTTTGATAATGTTGCAGCATCACAAGGCGATGCTGCTGCTATTGGCCGAATAAAAGGCGGTCAGCATAAAAGAAGTTTAGCATTTGCTAGTAAGATGGGCGATAGAGAGGTGGCCGCCTCATTTACAGAGGCCGCTGGTGCCGGCTTAATGGTGGGTGGTGCACTTCTAGCTGGCGGACTTGCGTTATCATCAACTGGTGTTGGTGCAACAGTAGGTATTCCTTTGATGGCTGCAGGTGTTGGTGCCCTTATTGCTAGCCAAGCTGGGGGCATTGAGCAAACAAGCGGTAAGGTAGCAAAACTACAATCTGGTGCAGCAAGAGCAGGAGCTGAGTTGCCTGCATTTCATGCAGATAAGGCATTATTTGCTGCAGAAAGAGCATCGAAGGATTATGTAAACCAGATTGCCCTCGACTACACAATGAATACCAACCTTGCAACTAGAGGTGCAGGTGGTGGCCGAACTAAGTTAATGGAGGAACTCCGTGATCCTGGTTTCATGAAAACCATGGCCGGTCTTGAAATAGATAAAGAAGGAATGCTGTCTCTGGGTCGCACTGGTATTGCGCATCTAGGAGGGCAGTTTCGTGGCAAAGAAGATATACAGAGAGCAGGGGAATTATCTAAGATGGGCCTAACTTCTTCTCCTGAAGAATATTTGGGTCTTCGCGGTCAGACCGAGCGAGCTGGAGTAGGTCCAAAAGGTCTTGAGGAGATCTTGCAGAAGGCTGTTGCAGCAGGACTAGATACCTCTAAGCATATCGGCGAATTAGTGCAAGGGATTGGCAGCATAGCTTCGGTACGAGGCGGTGTCAGCACATTTGGCGGCGCTGCAGAGAATATGGCACTCACAGTACAAGGCCTGAGGGCTGGAGGTATGTCGCAGTCAATGGCCGTGCAAGCAGCAGCAGACATTAATATGTCTCTATCTAGCGCTGCAAGTGATAAAGGCCTCACTATACAGAATTTAGTCGAACAAATGGAGATACAGAAAATCGCGCCTGGCGCCGATCTTGCATCGGTAAACAAGGTACGATCAATGACACCAGAACAATTCCGCAGTGTTACTAGTGCTTTTAATACATCAGGAGAAACAGCCGCTAAGGTAAATCAGGGCGTTAATAATTTCACCAATGACCAAATAAAAAATATTTACCAAAAATCCGGTGAAAGCGCAATTAGTACTATTATAGGTGTTGGTATGAACACCGATATGGAGGGTGGGTGGAAGGATGTTGCGGGCGGTAGGCTGAATCCAGCTGTTGGATCGCCAGAATATAACAATTTATTGAACCACTATAATAGTATGGCACCAGAAAGGGGGTATGCACCAATCGCCTATGGTACGTCACTTTCAACTGTTGCCGACCAATTTAGAGCAGGCGCTAAAGCTAAAGATACTGATCTTGATAAGAATGATAAGAATGATAAGAAAGACTACTTGAGTAGAATTATACCGTCTGGAACCCATATCACCTCAGATCAGGGTCATAGAGATGCTATTTCTTTAGGTGGTGGACGCTACAGCAGTTCAGAGCATAAGGGCATTGATCTTGCTGGCGCAGAGGGCACAGGAATAGCGTCGCCATTTAAAGGCAAACTTAAGTTTCTATCTAGCGGCGCTTTTCAAATTGTGGAGAAAGGCGGTGGAGGTTTGATCTATCGTCATAGTACAACCAAGCTTAAAGAAGGTGCTGAGGTTGAAGCAGGGCAAACCTTTGCTGCGATTGGAGCGAAGGATGCATTTTCAACTGCCGCACATCTACATGCCGAGTATCAACTGCCAGGTGGTGGACTAGGTGACACGAAGAAACATATACAAGAAGGCGCTGATGTTGGTGATATAGGCTCAAGAGCACTGCAGGCTAAAGCCACAGGAGGTGCCACGGCGTATGAAAAAGGTCTGGAAGACCTTGCTGCAAATGTCAAAATCATGAGTGAGGCTGCACTTAAAATAGATCCAGAAAACTTTAGAAAAGTTATTGATAGCTCAGCTGAAACAATTGGTAAAACCCTAGATGACCTCAATGAGGCAGTTGGTGATCTTAAAGATACAGTGACAGCATTAAATTCAGGTATTAAGGTTAGGTTACAAAACCAAAGTAACGATGGTAAAGCAACAACATCAGCCGCTGCACTTCGGGGTTCTACTAAATGAAATCTAAATTAGTTACACCACATGCTGCGGTACTTGTATGGAACTATGGCGATCGCGTAGATAGTAGCGGCGCTGTCACTGGTACACATGAAATTGATGAGGTTGTCATAGGCACATCTTCTATTATTTCTATTCAAACATCAAAGCAAAAATCTTCTCCAGCTGGACAATTTGAAATAAGATTAGCTCCACGTTTTAATTGGGTTACACGACTAACACCAGGTAGTTGGTGTGCTATCTTAATGTCGCAAGATAAGATTCCCACTATGGGAAAAAACAACATCGGTACTGCGTCTGAAGCTAGCTTAAAAATGCTAGGTCGTATAGACTCTGTAAGAGGTGTTGTTTCAGTAGATCAAACAACCGGTGCAAGAAGAACTGTGTTTATAATTAGTGGTCATGATTGGGGTAGCGTTTTTGAGAGCCTCTTATATATAGATCCAATATTAGCCAACAGCCAATTTAAAGCCAACCCATTATCGCAAGCATATAGTATACTTGGATTGGATATGTATAAATCTTATACCGATAATAAGCCGCTGCCTTGTTCTGCAGATTTAGTCGGCAATATGGTTAAACTATGGGGTGGTGGTGCTACAGGCGGCAGTGCGGTAGCGGGTAAAAACAAATTTGGCCCTAGACCTATTCTATCTAAACCCTTCATAACAACCAGTACACAGTTTCGATTACCTAAACAAGTAGCGGCTTTTATGGGTAAGGGATCAGGCATTTCGTTGGGTAGTAATACCGTATCATCTGGCCAGATTCCTGGAGAGACAGCTTATAATTTTGCTGACATAATACAACTGTATCATGGTAAGCTGAAACATGAAGATACGGGCATCAGTGAAGATGTTTATGATAAACTAACTGAGTCATTCGGTATTCCAGCTCCTAGTAACTTTTTTGGTCAACATACTTTTTGGCAACTATTGACTGACGTATCTAATATAGCACTGAATGAACTTGTAACAGATATTCGCTGGGAGAATGGTGCACCAAAACTTGCGCTATATCATAGGATTAGGCCGTTTGTGAACAATCCGGCGTTTTTAGAAAAGATAATTGCCACCAGCTTATTTACTGAAAAAGATGCTATACAAGCTAAAAGCATTGTAGATAAGAATATATCTCTTTTTAGAAATATCAAAAAAGTGAAGATAGATGCGGATGATGTTGTCGATATAAATTTTGGCACCAATTGGAGGGATAAAATAAATTTTATAGAAGTAGTACCTACTTCCAATTTGCTTCAAGAAACTCAGACTATTGAAGCTAAGCAGCATGGTCAAACCTATGATCCAATAGGTTATGAAAGAGATGGCTTTAAACCACTGATTGTCCAATCATCTTTTCTACCTTATGCGAGCGGTGTAAATCCAATAATAAAAGATCTAACATATTGGAAGTTTCTTATAAGAGAATGGCATTTTAATAACCATTTGCTATTAAATGGTAGTATTACTTTTATAGGTCAAAGTAAGTATATACAGGTTGGCGATAATATACTTGTTGACGACAAGATATTAGGTAGTGCTCCGCTGACTAAATTTGAGCTAACCTCAACAACAGACACTTTTTTACTTGCTCATGTTGAAAATATAAGTAACACTTTTTCTGTTAATGCTGAAACTGGAGCACGTACTTTTATGACAACTGTGCAGTTTGTCCGAGGTGTATTAACAGATAAGCGCGGTGTTCCTATTAATCTAATTAGCGGTAACGCTGTCGATACAAAAGCATCACTGCTAACACCTAAAGATGAAAGAAACAATAACACATTTGGTACGTCCGTGGCATCTGATCCAGACGTAGAAAAACTTGGCAAAGGTGGCATCCTATAATGGACTACATTATTAAGGATAGTTCTTTGTTGCCAAATCTAGAATCTGTTTATACCTTGAATCAAACAGACTCCTCTATACGAACCGGTATAGTACGAGAAGAAAGCATCCTTAGAAATGGAGAAATCAGGTACACAGTAGAGGTTCTAGTTAATAGTAAGCAGGTTCCTGTTAGTTGCACTGTTCTTTCTAAGTTTGGTGGTGTGCATAATTTTGAAGAGCAAACACTCAGACCATGGCTCAATGGTTTTCCCTCAGGCACACTATCGCCGGCATCTGCAGACAAATATAAAGCCAGATCAGGCGATGTAGTGTTAGTTGCATACCTAAATGGTAAGTCTCGCGAAGGCGTTATCTTGGGGTGCCTTTCTCATCCGGCTCGTAAAAAAGTACTAGCAGGGAAAAAAATAGCCTATCTATCAGAATTTAATGGATTAGAGACCAGCATCACTAATGATGGCAGTTACAAGATAACTTTTAAAGGATATGCTCAGACGAATGATGCTGCTTTAAAAACACCTCCTTCAGGCGTAGATATGCCAGCAGCCCTATATAACCCATTAACCGGTGGTTCATATTATGGTTTTAATAATATGGGTAGCTTTATAGCTTCAGATGGTAATCAATTTTTAAAAATATATAAGAACCTAGTTAGCGGCTCGATTATTCTTAAGTCAGGCTCAAATCAGATAGAATTAGGTGGCAGCCTACTTTCAGGTAGTTTTGGTGTAAAAGCTGGAAAAGCTGTTATGGACTTTACTACTACAGCATCAATTAAGTCTACATTAGGTTTAGCACTGCAATCCACACAAGTCAGTATCAAAGGGACTCAGATTGCTATCGGTAATGAGCAATTTGAACTATTTGATGGATTAATTAAGCTAATTGATGCTTTAGGTACACTTATTGTCATGAGTCCAGTTGGGACATGCACTCCACTTGCGACTGCCCCAACGTGGACAACGCAGATACTACCACTTAAGGTCAAGATATCGCTGTTAAAAGGATCTCTAAAGGGTGCTAGTTCATTCAGTCTTTCTGGCGATGATGATTCAAAGATTGATAGCAACTAATAGTTTTATTACTTATGATATATAATCATAAAGAGGTGAACAATGTTTGGCTTGGATAGCACATTAGATAATGTCGGTTATATCACTGAACCCAAGAAGTGGTATAAAGCGTACCCATATGGGTTTGCATTTTGGGAGTTCGGTGGTACTGGGTTTTCACTATCTCCACTAACATTTTGGCTTCCTATTGCACCTAATAATATCAATGTTACTACGCACTATGCTACCAACATCATAACTACTCTATACGGAATTATTGAAGAGCACTCTGAAGTTAGATACTACGATATAGTTATATCTGGTAATACAGGTATTGCTCCAAAATATACAACCACTCATACTCCAAGGCCAGGATATATGGATGGTCCGGCGAGAAAGACGTTTGATGCTGTATTTAAAAAAGTACGCCAAACACTCAATCCGGGTCAACCATCTGTAGGAAGAGCTTCCTTTGGCTCTGCGGATAGTGCCGGGGTATTAGGTGGGTTTTTGCCAGAAGTAACAAACACCCTTGCTGCAGCAGCGAATTTAGCCAGTAGTATTGCGGATGACCTTACAGGTGGTCCTCTCAATAAGACAGGGATACTTCCTGAGGAAAGCGGGTATTTGGCATTTCACAACTTATATAACTTCTTACTAAAATATAAGGCAGATGCATCTAAAAGCAGGGAAGCAAGTATCGCTGGATCAAAGACGCGTAGTAAGCATCCGCTTCAATTTTTAAATCATAAAGACAATATTCAATATGACTGCGTGCCTATTTCATTTACGCTAGTGCGTACAGCAGACAACCCAATGCTATATCAGTACAATATCAAATTAAGAGCTTTTAATCTGCGAAATGTAAATGATAGTAGCGTTGATAATGATGATCTACTGGATGAACTAGGTTTAGCGGGTTTTCAAACATCTCTGTTTGCTATTATGACAGGCATTGCCGGTAAGGCTAGCACACTATTGAGCGGCATAAAAGGAGCGCTCTAATGTCGGCCATAGGCACTGCATTTAAAAATCTTGGAGAATTGAGGATTTGGTTTAATGATAAGTCAGGTGCTGCCTTAACACTAGCAGACATGCCCGAAGTAATTCCTTTACGTTGGACGTACTTTCGTGATAACTGGGAATTCATACTTGATTCATTGACAGCCAGACTCAGTACCTACGCATACCCGGATATATTGGGTGATCAAATCAATAGTTTGGGTAATTTAATACGTATTCAGCGCAATGATACAAGCAAACATATAAATCCATTTTTAAGATCTAATATTCTTAATACGTACTATGCTGTATGGGAGAACATTGATTTTACCGGTATTCCACCGACTAAAGAAGAAAACCTACTTGTTAATAACAAACTTTTACGCATACGTAGATTTATAAAAACAGACTTTTTGAGCATACGACAAAGCTTAGTAGATGGTAGAAATGAGATTGCAGACACGGTTGGTCTTTTAGACATTGATTACAATACGGCTTTTGATAGGAGCTCTACGGCGCAGCTTCGTGATGCTAGAATAAAAGACATTACGGACATGCAGACACTTCAGCAGGCAATAATGTCTGTTGATTTTATTCTTGCTAACACAGCGTCGCTCTCTACCGCTACTGTAGATCCTTTTGCTCTTGCTAGGGCTAACGCCAATAATCCAGACATCAACATACAAACAGGCTTGTCTGGTCAGCTAGTTCGCATGTTCTTCGGAGATGATTTGCAGGCTATTGCAGTTCGCTATCTAGGTGACTCCGAGCGCTGGATTGAGATTGCTATAGCTAATGGATTAAAGCCGCCATATATTGATGAAATTGGTAAGGCTATTCCCATAATTTCTAATGGTAGTGATAGTCGGCTTAATATAGCAAAATTAGATGGCCTTGGTATGCCAAATATTGAAAAATTATACATAAATCAAGTAGTGTTCTTACAATCAACCACTGTTAAGTTTCCAGATCAGCGCTCTATTATAAATATTAAAGAAATACCTATTTCTGGTGAGATAGTTGTTGAATTAAGCGGGGAAGCTAATCTAGATGTCTATAAGACTATAGATGGCGCATATGTTCGAGTATTTAAGCCAAACACTATTAACAGCAACTTCCTAATCATGTTACCCCAACCAGATCGGATCTCACAGTCTTCAACAAAAGAGACACCATTCTTTTTAGCTTCTAAGAGCGAGGATGAGAAGAGGGCTGGGGTTGACCTGCTGCTTAATACAACAAATGATCTGGTATTTACGGCTAGCGGTGACTTTCAATTAAACTTTGGTCTTGCAAATGCAATGCAAGCAATGCAGCTCAAGATGCTATCAGAAAAAGGGCAGTCTTTTAGGCACCCAAACTTCGGTCTTCCCTCCGTTATTGGAGTAAAGGCCACCGACCCCAATAATATTAAAGATGTTCTTATTACAGGTATAAACTCTATGGTAGCAGCTGATAGTCGTTTCTCTAGAATAGAGACCTTAGACGTATCAGTTGATCAAGGTTCTGCTATAATTTCTCTAGTGGTTAAATTGGCAGGGTCTGGATCTTTGTTGCCTATCAACTTTGTAGTAAACACAGGTTGAAGTAAGAGAGGGCCGCTGGATTAGGTGTGGCGTCCAAGTAATATACCGTCAAACAAAGACAGGCAATAGGACAACATATGGCGATTGATATCAGGAGTTATAATCAGATCCTTGGCGAAATGGTTCGTAAGATTATCGCTGATACTCCTCTTAATGATCTCAATACTGGGTCGGTGCTTCTAACCTTATTGGAAGCCGCAGCTCAAACTGACTTTGAAAATAATGCCTCTATCCTCAGCGTTCTTGAACTCTTAAATATTGATGCTACTAGAAACAATGACTTAGATTCTCGGGCAGCTGACCTTGGTCTTGTAAGAGCCCCTGCTCAGAGAAGCACGGGTTTTGTAACTTTTAAAGATGCTCATCAAAATCTTGATGGTAGTACTTTTGCTAAACGTAGTACAGGCTTATACCAAGTCAAAACTCCCCCTATTGCCACTAGTACAGTGATTTATGTAAATGATGCTTCAGCATGGTCAAATTCAGGGAATCTATTTATTGGTCGCGGAACTACTAGTTTTGAGGGGCCAATTCCCTATACCAGCGTGACAGATAATGGGTCCTTTTTTACAATTGCCCTTGGATCGTCTTTACAAAAAGACCATCTTATCTCTGATACAGTTGTTGACGGCCAAGGAACTACAGACAGGTTGATTGCATCAGGTACAGCTATCCTAATACCTGCTAACAATCAAAATCCTACAGTTGAATTTAGAACTCTTAGAGACGCTGTAATACCTGCTGGCGAAGATACTGCGGCTAATATAAGCATAGTGTCCGTGCTATCTGGTTCTCGCAATAATGCTGGAATAAACACAATAACCAATTTCGTGTCTACTCCATTTACTGGTGCCACAGTATCTAACACCTCAGTACTTTCTGATGGTAGGGATGTTGAGGCTGACGATGTGTTTCGCGAGCGCATTAAATCTTATGCTAATACTCTTGCTAGAGGCACATCATCAGCGATACTATCAGCTATTATTGGAGTCTCTGACTCCACTGATGGTAAGCAAGTAGCTTCAGCAACTATTAGAGAGCCTGCCCATATTGGCGACCCTTCTATCCTTTATATAGATGACGGCAAAGGCTTTCAGCCATCATTTCAAGGACAGAGTGTTGATGTTTTGCTTAGCGATGCTTCGGGCAACGAAGAGTTCCTGCAGCTGGCTAACTACCCTCTTCCTCGTCCTCAAGTTATCAATGCAGCTGATGGACCTTTCGAACTTATAGATGGTATGCAATTTCGGGTATTAGTTGATGACGTAGAAGAAGCCATTGTATTTGATAAAAGTCAGTTTTTGAATATTTCAGCAGCCACTATTTCTGAAGTAATAATTGCTATAAACAATCAATCTCAAACGTTTAAAGCTACTTTCACTTCTGATTCTAGCAGAATACTGGTGTTTCCTACAAATCACGCTGTAGAAATTATTCAAGTATCGCCTTTGCGTACTACAGACGACAGCCTGCTGTTTGCTAATAATGTCTTGAAGTTCCCCAACAATATACACTCCTATATCCGGCTGTATCAAAATAACACACTATTAAATGAACAGCAGAAATCTCCAAATCTTTTAACTACTGTTTTCTCGTCATGGAATATAATTACACCAGGCAGCTTGGTCATATCTGTTGATGGAACACCTCCTCAAGATAGGTACTTTGATACCACTACTTTTGGCGGCAAACCTCTAACGTCTCTGGTGCTGAACGACTGGGTTGTGGCTTTCAATAGCAGCTATGCCGGTCTAACTGCAACAGCTACCTCTAGCAACAGAATGCAGCTCACGTCTAATAAGAATGGCGTAGGATCATCCTTATCGGTAGATGGCGGGATAGTATACTTCAACAAGCTGTTTGATGGTCAAAGCACTAGTGCTGTAGGTCAAAACTCAGATTTCCAGTTGAATCGTCAAACCGGCAATCTTAGAATTCTTACGGATATTAAGGTTGGCGATACCATTACAGCAGGAACAGATGATGCTAAGGGTAATGCCATATCGTCTGAAACTGCCACTGGCAACTACAATGTGTCTACGGATGCAGGTAATAGGTCCGCAGAGCTGGTTCTTACAGCTGATGCAAAAGACGTTAGTCCACGTTTAGGTGTTAGTATTGCTATTGGCAATGTTATAACTGTAACAGATCAGGGCAGTAATGTAATGAGGTTAATGTCTGATTCAATATCAGCCTTTAGTACAGTTCAACCTCATGACTTCGTGTATATTGCTAGTCGCGGTGTTGGGACGTGGATTGATCCCGCAAATACTGGACTATACAAAATTATAGCCAAAGGCGAACACACGTCCGTTAGCGTGGACTCGTATATTGAAGTTAAAAACGTAACGATAGTTCCTGGCGTATACCCAGTTGCTGCTTCTGAAGATATACAGGTTTTCTCATCTGATGCATATATGCAGCTTTGGAAGGGCAGCTTTACAGCTAATCCTCCATCAGCGGCAATTCAGAATATTGTTGATACGATCAATAATAATCTGATAAATATCAAAGCCTCTATCTTTAAGACAAACACTATAAAGGTAACGTCTACTACAGAAGATTCTGGTAGTATAGCACTGCCAGTATCTGTCGGTAATGCAACATTGTTGTTTGATAGTCAGCAATCAGAGAAAACAGGCAATCCGCCCCACATTGCTAATAGGGTTGCTAGTAAAGATATTGCTTCTTTCTTCACCATCACAGACCCCACTAAAGAAGATGCTGATGCTGTAATAGGTAAGCAGGTGTGGCTTGATCGCGTTACATACGCAGATCGTAGCGGCATACTAACAGCCAATGCTGTTCCTGGCGTAGATGGAGTAGACCCATATAGTGAAGAACTTCAATCTACGGATAGTTTAGATCCTCTGGTTGTTAACTATGACGATTATGTTAATAGTCTTGATGGCAACAACAAGGGGCAGTATCGTTCTATACGCGATAAACTGTCGGGCGACAAAGTAGGAACTCAGCATGCGCTTCCTCGTACAATAATGGACTATAGTACGGGTGATCGTTTTAACCTAGTACGCCCAGCATCTATAAATGCTGAAGATAGTATCGTTTTCATCATTGATCAAGATGCTGTTGTTAAAACTATCGATGTCAAGATGTCTAGGACTGGTCGGGTCAGTACATCTCTACCGCTATCTAATCAATCATTCTCTGCATTTGATACTGACAATGAGCCAGGTATCACCTTTTCTAATTTACTGGTTTGGGGAAAAACAGCTAGTAAAACCGAGTTTAAGGATTATGCTGTTTGGTTCCGTTCTAGGAACTGGTATGTGTCTGGTGGCGCTACCTCCGGTGGTGGAGCTATGCTTGTTCGTGCTCGTGAGTACGGACCTCATGGCGACAACTACCGCTTCCGTATGGAATACCCATCGATTCCTAATCAGAGCAGCTTAATAGCTCACGATACTACTCCTGATTATGCCCTTAATACGTATACGTTTGGCTCAGGGGCAGTAAAAGCGACAGGTATTACAGCAGGCGACACAATTGCAGTTACATCGCTTGGTGGCGATGATTATCGTCTCACGTTCTCAAATCTTGGAACTAATCTAGCGACAGTTGTTGTTGGTGATATTATTAGCATGCTGAATGATTCTGGTGTAAGTTCTTCTAATAGAGGTCAATTCAGAATCAAGGGCGTTAGCGACGTTTTAAAGTATGTTGATGTATACAATCCCAATGGTGCAACAACGGGTGTAGGGGTTGCAGAAGTTACTTC
>Ga0315288_10010340_pt1 | contig 11762 bp, 10 predicted proteins | sample YL17G11_20_MG_FD_203454 | JGI IMG/M metagenome (GOLD analysis project Ga0315288, IMG submission 203454) | Sediment microbial communities from Yellowstone Lake, YNP, Wyoming, USA - YL17G11_20 | ecosystem: Environmental > Aquatic > Freshwater > Lake > Sediment | place: USA: Wyoming | collected... | reverse complement strand
ACCCGACCATTCTGCCAGTCGCGAACATTTCCTGTCGAATGATGTAATTCGCCTGGTTCCACAGGTTCTTCGACAGATGTGCGAGATGCCCGAACATTTTATTTGGGCCTAGCCAGATGACCTCGCTTCTCGGCAATATCATCGATTCTACTTTGGTGGCAGGCAATATATATCAATTAGGGTGGGTGGTGTGGCACTTTCACGCCCTAGCCTAATGACAGTTTTAGAGACCAGGAAGAAACAATCGAATGTATGTAAGGTGATCTCAAAGAGCTAAACAAGAACAATATTGCTATTTTGGGTCCAGGTGGGCCTTGTGCACGACCAGCCGCCCGCAGTCCCTCTGCCAGCTGCGTTCGGACTCGTCCACCACGACCCTTTTTTTAAAGTGCGGGGCGTCGAGCACCATGGTCTCGAACTCCCCGCCCTCGCCGTCGATGTTGATGGCGTATTTCTGCCTGACGGCCAGCAGGTCCTCGATGACCTTCCCGTCCATGTGCCGGCCGAGCCACTCGGGCCCCAGGCCCTCGGCCGAGACGCCCACGAACAGGATGTCGAAGCCTGCCGCCAGCAGCGACCTGAGATGCTCTTCAGGGTCCCTGTGCCAGGCCGGCGTGATGCTCTTGATGTTGAGCTCGGCGCACATCCGGTCTATGCGGTCCTTCTGGTAGTTGGACTTGAGCGCCCCGGAGACGAGCCCCTCGACGTCCTCGTCCTCAACGATGCGGCAGAGGACGACCTGGAGGTCCTGGACCTCGGCGCCCTCCTTGCCCGATGTCCAGACCTTGACATGCGGGATGCCCACGGCCTCGGCAGCCAATGTTGCGAGCTCGAGGCCCGCGGTCTGGTACATATAGGATTCGCGGTTATCGGGATAGACCGTGACTAGGTGCGAGACATCCCAGCCCTGTTTGAGGGCCCAGGAGAGGGCGTAGTTGGAGTCCTTCCCGCCGGAAAACAGCGAAGCGACGCGCATGTGGACACCGCAATGGCCGGGCCATTGCCCACCGGACATATCGCACCGGGGCCATATGAATTTCTGTCCGTTCCCAACGGTGGGAATGATTTAATAAGGGTCATGGCGTTCCCCATCAAAATATCTGTTCTGGAGTGATATCCATGCCCAAGTCAGACGAGCAGGATGCCGACGAGGAAGAGGAAGTTGAGGAGAAAAAGGAGGAGAAGTCCGAGAAGAAAGGGCACAAGGTCAAGAAGCCGACAGTGACCCCGCCCGCGGAACCATGCGTGGCGGAGCCGGCCCCGCTGGGCCTGCTGGGCCTAGCGGTGGCGGCAGTGGTCCTCATGTCCGCGGACATGTCCTTCACCGAGGCCAAGCCCTCACTGATGCTACCATGGACGCTGATGCTCGGGGCCACCGCACAGCTCATCGCGGGCATAATGGACTTCCAGAGGAAGAACATCTTCGGCGCGACGGTCTTCACCGGATTCTCAATGCTATGGTACGGACTGTCGGCCACATGGATCATCATCCTATGGGGAGGCGTGGCCACGGACCCGTCGCATCTGACCTACGCGTTCCTTGCATACTTGGTGTTCGGCCTATACGCCACGGTGGCCTCGCTGGGGACCAACAAGGTCCTGTTCATCATCATGGTCTTCATCGACATAGCCGTGACCTTGCTGGTCCTGAAGGAGTGGTACACTTTCAGCGCCAGCTACATCGGCGTCGCGCTGTTCTTCGTGGCGGCCTTCAGCTTCTACGGGTCCTTCGCCATCCTGATAAACCAGATGGCGAAGAGGGCGGTCTTCCCGATGGGGGCCCCGCTCCTCAAGTTCTCGTGATGGGGATTGGACCAGAATAAAGGCCCGGGGGCGACCCTGGGCCTTTCCGATTTCTATTCCTTTCATTTTCCAGTGTTGGCCTTGTTCTTTGAAAAGAGGTCGTCCTTGAGGCCGTCCTTTCCGGCAATAGGGACCGCCATCTGGCGCTTTATCTCTACGTGGGCCGGCTCTTTGGGCCCTACGACGCCGCGTATCCCATAGCGCCGCCTGTAGCTGACCGGCGCATCCAGGACCTTGAACTGGCCGTCATCCTTGAGCCTCACATTGAACCGCTCCACGCCGGAATGCTCCTCGGAGCCCTTCAGGTATATTCCCAGGGTCCCGACGCCGTGGATGTGGCCCAGGACGAGTGTGTGCATGACCTCGGCGCCTTCGGCCCCGGCCGATGGCTCCCTCACGGGCACGAACCGGACGACCTCGATCCAGCCCTGATAGATCCTAGGCAAGTCCTTGCCAGCGGTCCAGTCCGGGACCTGGACCTCCAGTGGCTTCATCTCCTCGGCCTCCTTCATGGCGATCTGCTGGACCTCTTTGAAGTAGGTCTCGCGGCACGCGGCGGCAAGGTCATTGGCCTTGTCGATCAGATCCTCTAGACCCACATCGACGGTCACGCCGGCCTCGTTGAGCGCCAGGTGGCACTCCTTGACCGCGTCCTTGATCTCCTGGAGCTCGTCGGCCTGGCCCCATTCCACAGCCGATTCCAGGGCGTCGTTGTAAATGGCCAGTGCCACCTCGGCCTTGCCGAAGTGGTAGATGTGGTCTGCGAAGGCCTTGAGGGCCCTGGTCCCGTCCATGCCCATCTCCTCGACCATCCGGTGGACGTCGCCCATGGCGTCCGCGGCCAGATCCTTCCTGCCGCTCAGGAAGGCCGTAATGCTCTTGCCAAAAGTCGCGCGGAACTCCAGTTCGTGGATCCCGAGCGTCCTGGCCAGCCTCTCGGTGGTCCCGAACTGCTCCCTGCCCTCGGCGTTATCGTCCATGCTGAAGTAGATGAGGGCCTTGATGTAGCTGGCCTTGACTATGTCGTCGTTGTCCCGCGTGATAAGGGCGCAAAAGCCGGCCTCGTCGAGGCACTCCTCGGCGAGCAGCAGGTGGCCCTCGCTGAGGCTCAGGAAGCCTTGCATGAAGTCGTAATGGGCCAGGTAATGCGCATAGACCTGTCGGAGCTTGAGCCCGTCGTTCTCGCCGACCTTCAGGGAGGCCTCCTGCAGGTTCCTTCGGAGGCGGGCCGAGGCCGTGTGGACCACCTGGAGGGCGTCCTTGAGCTCACCGTTCACCACCAGGATGCGGACCTCCTCGTCGACCCCCTTGGATTCCTTCAGGAACTCCAGGTGCGGGAGTATGCCCTGGAACGGGGCCAGCTTCGACGGGCGGACCTTCTCGCCGTCCACGTACCTGTAGACCGGGGCCAGGTCCACTTCCTCGTTGCCCCCGACGGAGACTATGCGCGACTGTTCCGTCGAGCGGGCGTCCGAGCCTGCGCCGAGCAGGTTGTCCACGAGCCACGAGATCTTCGGCTCGATGTTATAGGTGTCCCGGCGCGAGAGCATGTACTCCATCTCCTTGCGCCGGACATGGCGGTAGAGCCTCCTGTAGGTCTGGCGCGTGTTGCTCTCGGGGACCTTGTTCGAGAGGTCCAGGAAGAAGGCCGCCGGCGACAGCATCCGGTAGGCCAGGTTGTACTGCTCCTGGGTCGTGTGTATCTTGAAATCATCGCTAACGAGGAGGGCCGTGCCGGAGCGTCCCAGCCGGTCCGCCAGGACCATAAGCGACAGGTCCGTCCTCTGGGGCGACTTTTCCTTGCCGATGCGGGCCTCGAGTGCCTCCACCTCGGCCGGCTGAACATGCTCGACCTTGAAGGCCGTCTGGACATCGTCGATGACCGCATGGCTGCGGTCGTACCTCAGGGTCTTTATCTCGCCCATGACCTGGTCCGTCACATAGGGGACGCCGTCGATGCCTCGGATGGACTGGGCCAGTTCCTTGAGAACCGGCTCCGAGTAGACCTCGTGCAGGTTTATGAAGAAGTTCGAGTCGAAGATGTAGTAAGTGGTCACGGTCGGCCAGATTGACCTCCGATGACATAAGTCTTTCCGGAGCGAGAAAAGATTTTCAAGTCCGTGGAAGATATACCCATGGCTTCGGTGGACCATCATGGCGGCATTCCCGATATTCCTGAACCCGGACAAGCATGCCGTCCGCATCCCGGTCAAGAAGATAGTCGCCGACCGGAAGGTCACCGAGGAAGGCGTCGAGCGCTACAAGAGGCTCTACAAGGACAAGGGGGATGTCGGGGCCATTATCGTCGTGAGGCATCCCAAGAAGGACCTGTACGCGGTGCTCGACGGCCATCACCGCTTCTGGGCCCTGAAGGAGCTCGGCGCCAGAACCATCAAGTGCGCCGTGATCCAGGACTACTACGGCCTGACCTTCCTCATGACGAAGAAGGGTTTCTACCAGCCGACGCCCGAGTTCACGAAGCAACTCCGAATCCCCATAATGAGATGGGGCGAGGGCCTGCTGACATACCTTGAGACGTTCAAGATCGACCCGCTCAGCATGTTTGGTGAGAGGCTGCAGCTTAAGCGCAAGAAAAAAGGGAAAGTGAAGGAGCCCTCCGAGGACGACCTCATCTGACGCGAACGCCTCAGCGTATCATTACGGGCAGGAGGGTGACCGCGATGGGGGTCATTTTGTGCCGCTTGCAGGCCTTGTAGATGTCCACGAGGTTCCCCTCGACCTGCCCGATTGGGAGGTCACAGAACAGGTCGTTGGCCCCGCCGTGGACTATGCATATGTCCGGCGGGGGCTTGTGGACCCGGACCTGGGAATGGAAACGTCGGATGAGCTCGAAGGTGGTGTCCCCGGAGCGGCCGAAGTTGATGACCGTGAGGCCGTCCCGCTCGAGATAGAACGGGTAAGGCTTCCATTGTGAGAACTCCTCCTGGCCCACGAAATGGCCCGGGTATCCTTCCGTGAGGCTGTCGCCGAGGCACGCGACGATGTTCCCGGGCGTCAGGAAGTCCTTCAATTCCGAGGCCACGAACCTGCCGAAGGCCTTGTAGCCCTCGCCGTTCAGGTGGACCCCGTCGCCGGAGTCGTACCTGCCATCGAGGAGGCCCTCATGGTCTGCCAGGGCCGGGTAGGCGTCCACGAGCTGAATATGGTTTTTCTCACAATAGCCGCGGAGCCAGTCGTTAAGGTCGAGGAATGGTTGGAACACGGAGCAACATCACCTGGGTCTGAAAAATAGTTTTCGATTTTCCCGAACAGGATGGAGGGGCCCGGGTTCTTGTGTTTGATTAGGGCCCGGGCGCGATGTCAACCTTGGGAACGCGGTGGGGCAATCATGACCATCGAAATCGTGAGGCCGGTAATCTTTTTATATACTGTCGCCCTACACCTATATCCGCCCGTGACCGGAGGGCCACAGATGCTCCCGTAGTGTAGTCCGGTCAAGCACTGTAGCCTCTCGAGCTACGGACTCGGGTTCAAATCCCGGCGGGAGCACTCATATTTTGCTTATTCGTAGTTTTAGTGAGGCGTTCGAAAGGGAGTTACAGGATATGGATTTCAAATCGGTGGGAATCGCTTGATCTGATGACTTGTGCGAGCCAAATAATAAGATTATATAGGTTCCAGATGCTTGACAATCGGTTGAGATTATGGGAGCAATGTTATCGCAGACAATAGACCTGGTGCTTCAGTTCGGGATCCTCTTGATGACTGTCATAGGATTCCTTTCGTTCAAGAAGAAGAAACTCCAATGGCACGCTGAATTGATGACCATAGCGTTCGCCATGATCCTTGTTTCTTTCCTTCTTGTCATGTTACCCAGCCTTGTGATGAGTTACATGACCTTTGGTAACCCGTCCACTGTTGTGTTCGACACTTCATCGATTGTGCACATACCCCTAGGGACAATTGGGCTGGTCTTGGGAGGATACCTCGTGGTCCGATGGGCCCGCAACGATTACATAGTTAATAATATGAAGGCCAAGTTCCTGATGCGCGCCACAATGGTCTCTTGGATCGCCAATGTATTGATCGGCGCGGTGATCTACTTCACGATGCCCTCATAGATCATTTCTCGAGGAGCTGCCGTATCGGCTCCCAGTAGTACTCGACCCAGCCCTGCGTGATGTCCTCGAAGAAGTCCTTCGGGACGCCGGTGTGCGTGAATGTCAGCTTGGTCCCCTTGCCCTTCTTGGTAAGCTTGATCGTTATCTTCGACATGTGGCCCTCGGGCCAGTCGCTGGCCCTCCACGTCTGGACGATCTTCTTGCCGGGCTCGAGCGCCACGTTCTCGCCTTCGGCATAGCCGTCGAAGACCGAGAACTTCCCGCCGACCTTGTTGCTAATCTTGGCCTTGCCGCCCGTGAACTTGGCGTGCTTCTTGGGGTCCATGAACGCATCGTAGACATCCTTCGGGTCCGCTTTGATATCCACCGTCTGTCTGATCGTCTTACTGGCCATGGTCACAACCTCGGGTATCGGGTAGGATGGGCCGCTGTAAAAACCCTTGGCGAAAGGTTTTTAATGACAATGAGGGCATACACGATTTCGGGATTGGACATGGCGGACAAGCACATACTCCTTTACGGCTACGGCGAAGAGAAGGCCAAGTTGCTCATCGGGGGCCTGAAGCAGGCCCTGGGCGTCGATATCGACGTCATAAACGCCGAGGGGCACGAGGAAGAGACCGTCGCGGACATAATAAAGAACGAGTACAAGGGCGCCTTCGAGAAGAGGGACATCAAGGTCCTCATGTTCGTGGACTTCACCGACGACGAGATAGACAAGGCCATGGACCAGTTCCCCAAGGCCAAGGGCCTTAAGAGGCCCATATTCTGCACGCCCACCGAGGAGAACAAGGACTGGTCCTTCGAGGACCTCATGGACGACCTCATGGAGGAGGAGCTCTATTTCCAGGCGAAGGACCTCAAGAAGAAGCCCAAGAAGAAAGAGTGAGGCCCTCGTTCGCCCCGTGTCGGGTCCGGTCATATCGTCCCGTGGTCCTGGTTTTTCCATTTATTGTCCATTGCAAGGAAAGGTTATTATCGCATAGCAGGCCAAATAGCACATAGGATAAAGTCCTAAATGGGTAAATTTCAGGGAACGGAAGCGTGAACTACATCGCCTAGCCGCCCCTCGGCCCTGATATTCGCCATTTATCCGAGGCAACTTTTATTAATCTGCCCCCGAATTCCTATTTTCGTACCCATGTCCGAAACTATAGTAATTTCACCACCTCCCCCGTGGGAGGCCAGGGTCCGACAGGTCCTGAAGGGGGCCATGAGGATCGATGATGCTATAAGGCTCCCGGCGGCCGACAAGACCGAGGGCTACGACCCGGAGGTCTTCAGGGCCGACCTGAAACTATTGAACAACCTCAACGAGGTCTACAGCAAGACCAAGAGCTGGAGGCTCATCGAGTTCGGCATGTCAATCCTCGGCGGCCCCGGGAGGATACTCCACCTCGACGGGGGCTTCGATTGGGAGATGTACGCGGCCGCTGCGGAGACCGAGGGCCGGCTCATAACGCCCCTGGAGCTCAGGAACATGATGGAAGGGGACGCGCTGGTCGATGAGGACATCATGGCAGCGCTCGGACCATCCGAGGCCGAAGATGAACCGGTCACAGAGCCCGTCGTCAAGGCTCCAGAACCCACACTGACGGAGGCCGTGGTGCAGCCGACCGTGCCCGTCGAGCATCTACCCATGCCCGTTCCGGCCACCATCGACGATGGCGAGGCCATGCTGTCGACCAAGGCCCTGGTCCTCGGCAGGTCGTCGGGCCATCCGTACAAGAGGATATGCGAGCTCGAGGCCAGGGTACTGAACGCCAAGGATTATTGCGAGTACGTAACAAAGAACGACGTGGGCCTCGAGGTCCGGAGGGAATGCCGGCTCCAGCTCTGCATGGAGCTTCAGACCGTGGACCAGCTCCTGGCCAGGCTCGAGAGGAACAGGGATGAGGAGACCAGGAACGCGCTCGTGAAGGAGGTCATGGCCCGGGCGCTGAAATATCATATCGTTAAGGGCCAGAGGCTCTACTCGAAGGCCTATGTTGAGGAGTACCCGGACCAGTTCCCGCTGGAAGAGATATCTAGGTTCAGCACGAAGATGAAGTGCGAGGGCGACTGCCTGGCCTGCAAGGAGTTCGTGCATACGCTCGTCAAGCCCGGGCCGAGCTATGTAAGGTACTGACGGCCGCAATCCTTTTCTCGTGGCCCCGCGATTGACCATTGATGTGGTGGCTCGTCTATACAGGGCTCGTCATCGCGATGCTGGCCCCGATGGTCGGGGTCGTCCTCGGCATCAGGTGCTACAGAACGAAGGAGATCGACTCGGGAAAGGCCTGTGTCGTCTTCGGTGTGACCCTGAGCCTGGCCTTCGCCGCCTTAAGCGTCTCTCTTGTCACGGTCCTTCTCGGGACCACGGGTATAGTGACCGGCCTTCTTTGGTTCGGGTTCTTCGGTTTCATCTTGCTGATAGACCTAGTATACCTTAGAATGATGCTCTTCACTAAATGGGCGAAGAAGAGGATGGGCATCCGCTGCGCTGAGCCCGATGAAAGGCCCAGGAGGGTCATGACAATCGACGACATCGGGAAGGATTGGGAGAAGCGCATAGCGGAGAAGAAGAAAGCAGAAGAAGAATGAGTTACCTGTACCAATAATAATTATATATTCTAGGATAGATATCTATTCGAAAGAGTATGGCGGTAACGCCAGCATCCTAGTCAGCTTGGGCTATTAACGGTAGGTCAAAAAATGGCCAACTGCCCCAATTGTGGAACCCCGGTCAAGCCGACCGACAAGAACTGCTCCAAATGCAATGCCGTCCTGAAGAAGGGCCCCGGCCTCATAGGCTCCACCACGCTGAAGCGCAAGGACATCAAGGCCCCCAGCGAGACCATAGGCGTCGGGCCCACAACCTACGGTGATGACATCTCGTTCGTCAGCTCGGGCGATGTCGTCGGCCAGATAAAAAACATCAACGTCAAGACCCTCTCCGCCGTCCAGCTGGAGAATTTGGCCAACCAGCTGAACATCGTCATGCAGAGGATGGGAGTCTCCCTCGATGTGGACAAGGGCGCCGAGGGCGTTTCGATCGGGAAGGGCGACCGCAAGGTCGTCGAGATGATCCAGGCCAAGGTGAAAGAGGTCGAGGAGGCCACGGGGACCCTCGTCGGGAACCCGGAGACCTACCTGCGGCTTGGCAACGTCGCCTACTCGTGGGGGGACCACGAGAAGGCCCTGGACTATTACAACAAGGCTCTGAAGCTCAAGCCTGATTTCGACTCGGCCTGGTTCAACAAGGCCAACGTCCTCGACGACATGGAAAAGCACGCCGAGGCCGTGGAGTGCTACACCAAGGCCCTGGAGCTCAACCCGGCCAACGAGAAGGCCTGGTTCAACAAGGGCGTGGCCCTGACGCACCTGCAAAAGCACATCGAGGCCCTGAAGTGCTTCAAGGAGGCCGTGGCCATCAAGCCCGACTACGAGAAGGCCTGGAACAACCTGGGCGTGGCATACCACTACCTCGAGCAGTACGAGAACGCCATCCAGGCCTACGACAAGGTCCTGGCCCTGAACCCCAACGACGACGAGGTCTGCATCAACAAGGGCGTGGCCCTGAAGAAGCTCGGAAGGGTCGACGAGGCGTTAGCAGCGTACGACAAGGCCATCAAGATAAACCCGAAAAGGCCCGAGGCCTGGTACAACAAGGCCAACCTGCTGCACGAGGCCGGACGCTACCGCGAGGCCGTCACGCACTTCGAGCGCGCCCTGGAGTTCAATCCCAACGACCAGATCGCATGGTTCAAGAAGGGCGTCGGTCTGTTCAACATCGACAGGCCCGCCGAGGCCATCGAGGCCTTTTCCAAGAGCCTCGAGCTAGACAACACCAACGGCGATGCCTGGTTCCTGAAGGCCGAGGCCCTCCGAAAGATCGGCCGCAAGGACGAGGCCATGAAGGCCTACGACAACGCCGTCGGCATAGACAATTCCAACGTCAAGGCCTGGCTCCAGCTCGGCCTTTTAGCCTACGAGGCCAACAATGAGACCATAGCCCTCAACTGCTTCAACAGGGTCGCCGTCCTGGACCCGAACAACGCCGACATCTGGGCCCCGAGGGGCAAGCTCTTCCTCAAGAGGGAGAAGTTCATAGACGCGGCCGAGTCCTTCGAGAAGGCCATCGACCGCGGCAAAGCCGACGCCGAGGTCTACATAGGCAAGGGCATCGCGCTCTACGGCCTCGAGAGGTACGACCCGGCGCTGGAGGCCCTCGAGACGGGCCTGAAGATGAAGCCCGGCGACGAGCACGGATGGAACGCCAAGGGCAACATACTCTTCAAGAAGGGCAAGTTCCAGGACGCGGTCAAGGCCTACGAGCGGGCATTGGGCATAGACCCGAAGCTGCCCGAGGCCTGGCTGAACAAGGGCCTGGCATTGCGCAAGGTCAAGGAGGACGACACGACGAGAAAGCAGGCCCTCCAGGCCTTCGACAAATACCTCACATTCAAGCCCGAGAGCGAGACCGCCTGGTTCAACAAGGCCGAACTTTTAGAGGCCCTCGGGATGTACCAGGAGGCCCTCGAGGCATACGAGAAGGTCACGAAGCTCAACCCCGACAACACCGTGGCCTGGAAGAAGAAGGAGGAGGCACTGGTCCTCGCGGGCAGACTCGAGGAGGCCCTCGAGGTCTACGACAACGCCATCCGCAAGAACCCCAACGATTCGGAGGCGTGGTTCAAGAGGGGCGAGATCCTCCGAAAATTGCAAAGGAACGCCGAGGCGGCGGACTGCTTCTCGAAGGCCACGCGCATCAACCCGGCCCTCATCGAGGCCTGGAGGTACCAGGCCGAATTGTTCTTCGACCTCGGCCGGTTCGAGGAGGCCCTCCGGGCCTACACCGCGTTCCTGGACCACGAGCCCAACAACGTCCAGGCCCTGGCCCGGCGCGGTGGCATACTGCTCGATATGGGCAACTACGACGAGGCCCTGGAGGTCTTCGACCGACTCGTCGGGCTAGAGCCCACCGTCGACGCATACCGCGGCAGGGCCGAGGCCCAGATGGAGCTCGGCCGGTACCAGGACGCACTCAAGTCCCTGGACTGGATCATAGCCAAGAACCCCAACGACGCCAAGGCCTTCGCCGACAAGGGCCACGTGCTCTTCGATTTAGAGCGGCTCGACGAGGCCATAGGGGCCCTGGCCAAGGCCGTGGAGTTCAACCCGAGGCTCGTCGAAGGCTGGCGCCTGAAGGCCCTTGCGCACGAAAAGCGTGGGCACAAGGAGGAGGCATTGGAGGCCTTCGACAAGGCCCTGTCATTGGACCCCAACGACTGGGAGTTCTGGTTCAAGAAGGGCACCATCCTGTTCGACCTCAAGCGGCATGCCCAGGCGGTCCCGACGTTCGACCGGCTGCTGCAGCTCAAGACGGACCACGAGCAGGGCTGGTTTAAAAAGGCCCTGTGCCTCGAGGCGCTGGGCCGCTATGAAGAAGCCATCGGGGCCTACGACCGTGTCACCGAGATAAACCCAGAGAACGACGAGGCCTGGGACCGCAAGGAGGAGGCGCTCATCAACGCGGGCCGGCTGGAGGAGGCCCTCAAGTGCTTCGAGCGGGCCCTGCAGAAGAACCCGGCCGACGAGAAGGCCTGGTTCAAAAAGGGCCTCGTGCTCAAGAAGCTGGGCCGGAAGGCCGAGGCTGTGGAATCGCTGGAGCGGGCCGTGGGCCTGGTGTCCACATTCGAGAGGGCCTGGTACGAGCTCGCCGGCATACACTTCGAGGAGAGCCGCTTCGAGCAGGCCCTCGAAGGTTTCCAACATGTCACAAGGATCAACGACAGGAACATGCAGGCCTGGCGATACGTCGCCGACAGCCTGCTGAACCTTGGCCGCAGCAGGGAGGCCGTCGAGGTCTACGAGAGGGCCGTCACCGACGCGGAC
>Ga0315288_10010339_pt1 | contig 11763 bp, 11 predicted proteins | sample YL17G11_20_MG_FD_203454 | JGI IMG/M metagenome (GOLD analysis project Ga0315288, IMG submission 203454) | Sediment microbial communities from Yellowstone Lake, YNP, Wyoming, USA - YL17G11_20 | ecosystem: Environmental > Aquatic > Freshwater > Lake > Sediment | place: USA: Wyoming | collected... | reverse complement strand
TCTGTAGACGCATTGCGCGCCCACGATGGACCCCCCTTGTCAACAAACGCGACCTGTCAACTGGAGAATGCAGAGAAAGCGCCCCCGAGAAGGGCGCCGGCGAGGCTCAAAAGAGGGGGTTCAGAGTGGCGCCCCAGACCTCTCCGTTCCAACCGGAGAATGGCCGGAAGCGCGCAGAACCTGCGGAATGTGCGGGATAGCGGCGGGCTGCCGGTGGCGGCATGCTGTCAACAAACGGAACGATGACGGTTCGTCGAACGGAAGGCTGGCTCCCCGGCATGGATTCGAACCACGATTCGCGGCTCCAAAGGCCGCTGTCCTGCCATTAGACGACCGGGGAAACGGGCGGAGAAGCGCGCCTGTAGCTAGTGTAGCGCCCCGGCAGCCGGGCCCGCAAACCGCCGCACGCGCACCACGCCCGCGTCCGCGTCCACCTCGACGTGATCGCCCGTGCGGATGCACTCGAACGGGTCCCGCTCCAGGTCCGTCACCATGGGGATGCGGTTGACGATGCAGCCCAGGGCCGCCAGGCTGTCCACTTCCACGTTGACGAACGCCACCGGCGCCGTCCCCTCGAGCTGGGCCAGGTTCAGCACCATGGGTGTGGCCGAAGAGCCCTTGGTCGAGCGGATCACCAGCACGCGCCCCTTCAGTGAGGCGCCCTCCAGCGGGTGCCCCACCGCGATGACCCGGCCGGTGACCGGATCCACCTCGCCCCAGAAGGAGAGCGTCGCGTCGGCCACCAGGGCCGGCCCCGCGGCGCGGCCCTTCACCACGCCGCGCGCCATGAGCTCCAGCGTTTCACTCATCTCCGAGCCACCTCCCGGCCAGCGCCGCCCGCACGCAGGCGGGGGTCTGGGCCACCACCACCTCCGCGCCCACCATGCCCCGGGCGTAGTGCGCCTGCTTGAAACCGTTGGTCACGATCCGCCGCGCCGGCATCCGCATGTTGGTCGGGCAGGTGTCGCAGAGGATCCGCCCGCCGGCATCCTCGATGACCGCGGTGTAGCCGATCTGGTCCGCGTAAGCCCGGAGGCCGCGGGCCGTATCCACCCACAGCCGCACGCCCTCGGCCACGCGCCGGCCCTTGAGCAAGGCCGCGTACTCAGCGAGCTCCTGGAGCGAGGCGTGCGGGCAGCCCAGGATCACCGCGTCGATCTCCGCGCCGGTGTGGTTCCGCAGCGAAGCGTAGGTGTCCCGCAGGGTGTCATCGGTGAAGCTGACGAACTTCTCAGGCGCCTCGCCGTGGAAGGCGGCCGCCAGCGTCGGGGCCTCGGGAGTCGCGCCCACGATGTGGCACATGCTGACGCCGCCCGAGGTGGCCAGCGCCGCCGAGAGCTGCTTGGCCTCGTCCTGCGTGGGCCGCCGCACGCCGTGGAACACCGGGATGCCCAGACCGGCCAGCTTGCCGGCGAAGTAACCCAGCGCGCCCCAGTCCGTCGGGCTGTTCAAGCACGCCGACACCTCCACCCGCAGCGTCCCCTTGCGGTTCTCATCCAGCAACACGCCGAACTCCGGGACCACGCCCACGAGCGACGCGGCCATGGCGCTTTCGTTGCCGTGCCGCGTGGTCCGCGCCCCCAGGATCGAATTGGCGTACACCACGGCGGAGGACTCCGTCCACGCGCAGATCTCGCCCTGGAGCGGCACGTTGCCTACCAGGTACGGCGCGCAGGTGAACGTGTTAATGAACCCCGCCGCCGTCGCCAGATCGGAGACCTCTTTCTGCCTGCGGACCTCCTCGGGGTCATTCTCCGGCACGTCCAGATCGTCCATCGTCAGGAACAGGGTGTGGACCGTGCAGCAGCAGCCCGGCGCCGTGCGGTGGCGGCAGGCTTCCTTGAGGCCCCCGACGTAGGCTTCAATGGTCCGCGGCGAGGCCCCGCGAGCCATCAGGTTGGGCACCGGCAGCAGCACGTGGGTGTTGGTGACCGGCACCAGCCGCCGCGCCCCCATCACCTCGCCCCACTCCACCAGCCAGCGCATGCACTGGGCCAGGTACGGCCCGCGCGCGCCCTCCAGGACGGCGCGTTGCTCCGCGGTGAGCTCCATCGGCATCTCCGGACACCGCTATTACAGCACACCCCGCCGGCTCACCTCCACAGCCAGGAGCAGTGATTCTGCCACATCTGCGTGGCATGATGACAGGCAGGAGTCATGGCGCCATGCGCAATTTCCACGTCCCCCTCCCCGAGGAGACCTACGCCCGCCTGCGGCGGGAAGCCGAGCGATGCGGCCAGCCCGCTACCACTGTGGCCCGCGCGGCCATCCAGGTTTGGCTCCGGCAAAGGCGCAAGCTGGCCCGGCATCAGGCCGTCGCCGCTTTCGCCGCTGAGTGCGCCGGAACCACCCTACGCCCGGGTGGCGTTCCGTGATCGTGGTGCCGGTGTCAACCTCCAAGGCGCAAACCCGCCGGGGGCCCACCGTAGTGGAACTCCCCGCGGCAGGGGGACTCCTCAAGAAGCCGAGCGTCGCCGTGTGCCATCAGGCGACGACGCTCGACCGCGCGAAGCTGTCACCACGGGTGGGCTTGCTGCCGCCCGACCTGCTCCGCGCGGTGGAGGAAGGTCTGAAGGCCGCCCTGGACCTCGAGTAGTGCCCCGCCGTCCCCCGCCCGCCCCTACCACTCCGAGTAGGGCGTGCCTTCCAGGCTGGTCTTGTCGGAGCTGCTGCGCACGTCGAAGATGCCCGGCTCGGTCTGGTTCACGCTGGTGAGGGCGTCCTAGCGCCACTGCCCTCGGCTTGCCCTGGCTTGACGCAATCTTGACACAACCTCGACGGAGTCTCTATCCGCACCCAGTGAAATGAGGGATCATCATCAATGAGGATGCTGCCACTGCGACTCTGGCTGCGCGCCCCCCGCAGCCTGATGGTTCTGTTCTTCGTGGTCATGCTGGCGCCGGCGGTCACGCTGGTTGTGCTCGGATGGCGCCTGCTCAAACAGGACCGGGCGCTGGAAACCCAGCGGCTGGCTGAGTTGCGTGAAGCGGCCGCCGACCGCGTGGTGAGGAGCCTGGAGCAGTCTTTAGCAGCCACGGAGCAATCGCTGGCCGGCGAATTCAACCGGACACCATCCGAGTTGACCGGGGACTCGCTCACGGTAATCCTGGGTCCGCAGAGCGTCGAGGCTGTTCCCGCGACCCGCCTCCTCTACTACCCGGTCGCCCCTCCGGCAAAGGCCGTCCCCCTTCAACCTTTCCGGGAAGCAGAAGGCTACGAGTTCCGGCAGCAAGACACCCAGAAGGCTGCAGACGCATATCGGACGCTTTCAACTTCGCCGGAGGCGGTGGTGCGAGCCGGGGCGCTGCTGCGGCTGGCCAGAGTCTATCGCAAGGCGGGCCGCCGCCAGGAGGCGCTGGAGGCCTACCAGGCTCTCGCTCGCATCCCGTCAGTCTCGATAGAAGGCACTCCGGCCGACCTGCTGGCCCGCAGGGCCCGCTGCGCGGTGCTGGAGGACCTGGGCCGGAGCGCAGAACTCCGCCAAGAGGCCGGAGCCCTGCAGCGCGACTTGCGGAACGGTCGCTGGCGACTGGATCGGCCGACCTACGTGCATGCCGCTGAGCAGGTCTCCCGCTGGCTCCCTTCAGAGCCGGGAGCAGCGCCGGAGCAGGAAGCCCTGACGGCAGCGGTCGAGTGGCTGTGGAAACGATGGACCGAGACGCCTCGCGAGGGGCTTGAACCGGCCGGCCGGCAGACCCTGGCTTTTGCCGGAATCCCCCTCACGGTCTTGTGGCGGTCCACGCCCGAGCGCATGGTAGGGTTGGTGGCCGGTCCTGGCTACCTGGAGCGGTACTGGCGCGCCAGCCTCGGGCCGATGCTGCGCTCCGCGCGTGTCGGGGTGTTCCTGACAGGCCAGGGTGGCAGTCTCGTGATGGGTGGGAGGGCGCCGCAGAATCAGGCGAAGAGCCAGCGCTCCCCCTCGGAGACAGGTCTGCCCTGGGGCCTGGTCGTCGTCCATACCGACGCTCAAGCAGCATTGGGAGACTTTGCCACCCGCCGCCGGCTGTTGCTGGCTGGCTTGGGCGCTATCGCCGTTCTGGTGACGGCTGGGAGCTATTTCATCTGGCGAACGATCCGCCGGGAACTGGCCGTGGCGCAGTTGCAGACCGATTTCGTTTCGGCCGTGTCCCACGAGTTCCGGACGCCGCTCACTTCGCTGCGCCACATCAGTGAACTGCTCGCCGAAGACGATGATCTTCCAGCGGAGAAACGGCGGAGCTTCTACCAGGCGCAGGTGCGCGCCACGGACCGGCTGCACCGGCTGGTGGAGTCGCTGCTGGATTTTGCGCGCATGGAGGCCGGCGCGCGGCCGTACCGGTTCCAAAGACTCGAAGCCGGCGCTTTCGTCCAGGCGTTGGTGGAGGATTTCCGAGAGGAGGCTGGCAGCCAGGGCTTTGACCTCCAGTGCCGCGTCGATGCTGGTGGGCATCCGGTGGATGGCGATCCGGATGCCCTCGCGCGCGCCCTGTGGAACCTTCTGGACAACGCCGTAAAATACTCCGGGAATGAGCGCGCCATCCTGGTCGAGGTGGCACGCCGGGACGCATCCGTCGCCATCAGCGTGTGCGACCGCGGCCTGGGGATTCCGCGCGGCGAACAAAGAGAGATCTTCCGCAAGTTCGTCCGTGGGGCGAACGCACGGACGCATGGCGTCAAGGGTTAGGGCATCGGCCTGACCATGGTCCGGCACATCGTCGAGGCGCACCACGGCGTCATAGACCTGGCCAGCGCACCCGGCAAAGGCAGCACGTTCACCATACTGCTGCCGGCAAGAGGTTAGAGCATGGCACGCATTCTGATCGTGGAGGACGAACCGGACATCGCGCTCGGGCTGCAAGAGGACCTGCGAAGGCAGGGCTATGAAGTGGGGACGGTTGGCGACGGCGAGGCCGCCATTTGCCGGGGAACCAACGAAGCCTGGGACCTGATCCTGCTCGACGTCATGCTGCCCGGCATCGATGGCTTCGAGGTGTGCCGGGAGTTGCGGCGCGCCCGCATCAAGACTCCCATCATTCTGCTCACCGCCAAGACGCACGAGGCCGAGAAGGTGATGGGGCTGGAACTGGGAGCCGACGACTACGTCACCAAGCCGTTCAGCCCGCGCGAACTGCGCGCCCGCATCAAGGCCGTGATGCGGCGTCTTGACGAAGAAGCGTTGGGTATCTACCGCTTCGGGGATTGCGAGGTGGACTTCGACCGCGCTGAATTGCGGCGCAAGGGAAACCCTGTAGACCTCACTGCGCTGGAGTTCCGGCTGCTCTCCGTCTTCATCCGCCGCCGGGGCCGCGTATTGACCCGCGGGCAACTGATCGAGGCCGCATGGGAGCCCGGGACCAATGTCAGCGACCGGGTCGTGGATACGCACGTGCTGAACCTGCGCAAAAAGATCGAGCCTGTGCCTTCCGCCCCCCGTTACCTCTGCGGGGTGCGCGGCATCGGGTACCGCTTCGACGGCTGAAAAACTTGACGCAATCTCCATATTGGCTTGTCGGAAGCTCGACGGACCCCCGCTACAGTAGTGCTCAGAGGAGGCGACGATGAGCGATTTGGGAACCAAGATCATGCTGGCGGCCGCCTTGGCAGTCGCTGGCGTCCTCGGCGGTGCGGGCTCCGCCGCGCAAAACCGGGACAGGGCGGAGATCGCGCTGAAGGCGGCCATCGACAAGGAGGTCGTGGAAGGCGACCTCAAGGGCGCCATCGAACAATACCGGAAGATCGTGGCGAACTACGGCGGCAATCGGACCGTGGTGGCGAAGGCCCTGGTGCGAATGGGCAACTGCCACGAAAAGCTCGGCGATGCGGAAGCCCGTAAGGCCTATGAGCGGGTGCTGCGCGACTACGCTGACCAGCGTGAGACCGCGGCCGAAGCCCGCGACCGGCTGGCGGCGTTGAGCCAGGCGGCAGTGGCGCCCAGTCGATCGGCCATGGCGGCCCGGCAGGTCTGGGCGGAGGCCAGCGTGAACGCCATCTCGGGCGCCCTGTTTGCTGCCGTTTCTCCCGACGGACGCGACCTGGCTTACGTGGACTGGGGGACCGGTGACCTCACCCTCCGTGAACTGGCTACCGGTGAGAAACGCAATCTCACCAAGAACTTCTGGTCTTCCCGAGAGTTCGCCATGCTTTGTACGGTGTCGCCGGACGGCAAGCGGATTGCTTACGCGTGGCTCAACAAGGATATCCTCTACGGCCTGCGCGTCATTGGGCTGGACGGCTCCGGTTCTCGAGTTCTCCATCGTGGAACCCAGGAAGTGACGTACCTCGAACCGAAGGCCTGGTCTCCTGACGGAAAGCAGATTCTGGCAAATTTCTACAGAGCAGACGGAACCAACCAGATTGTTATGGTGGACGCTGCGGAAGGCGGCGTTCGCGTACTGAAGTCGTTGCCCTCGGGACCTCTAGGACGGATGAGCTTTTCACCTGACGGGCGCCACATCGTCTACGACTTTCCACCGCTGGGCGGATCCCGCGCCCGCGACATCTTCCTGCTATCGACCGATGCGAGCCCCGAGATTCCTTTGGTTCAGCACGCCGCCGATGACTTCGTGCTCGGCTGGGCGCCGGGAGGGAAGCACGTTTTGTTTGCCAGCGACCGCACGGGGACTCTGGACGCCTGGATCATCCCAGTCACCGATGGGAATCCGCTGGGCCCTCCTGAGCAGATCAGGCAGGGTCTGGGGCGAATCCAGCCAATCGGCTTCGCCGGCGATGGCTCTTACTACTACGGCCTGAGGACCGGGATGAGGGATGTGCAGGTCGCCGAGATGGATCTGGAATCGGGTAAGGTATTGGTGCGGCCGGCGCCAGCCGCGCAGCAATTCGTGGGCGCCAACATCTCACCCGACTGGTCAGCCGATGGCCAGTTCCTCGCTTATCTTTCGAAGCGCGACGCTGCGCTCAATTCGGTGGGTTGCCGGGTCCTCTGCATTCGTTCGCTGAAAACCGGCGAGGTGCGTGAGTTCTCACCCGGGCTTAATGCCATGTATCGGTTGCGTTGGTTCCCCGACGGGCGCTCCCTCTATGTCATCAATTTCGGTTCCAGCGACCTCCCGGATCTATACCGGGTTGACGCTGTAACCGGGAAAGCCACTGTCGTGCACCGCAACGTAGCGGAAACCGCGTTCTCCCCCGACGGACGAATGGTTTTCTATTGGCGTTATGACCCCGCCGACAAGCAATACCCTATCTTCGCGCGAGACCTCGAAACCGGCCAGGAGAAGCAGCTCTACCGGGGGCCGCAACTACGGAGTATGACCCTGTCGCCCGATGCACGGCATCTGGCCTTTATCGGGCGGGAGCCTCAGGCGGGCGCCTCCCCGGCGCTGAAGGTCATGCCCATCACCGGCGGAGCACCACGCACTCTGATCGAAGGCATGGGTTGGCTCGGCCCGGCGGCCTGGACCCCCGACAGCCGCCAACTGATCTTCACCAAGGGCGCCGAGCTATGGCGGATCTCGGTGGAAGGCGGGAGCCCGCACAAGTTGGGGCCGGCCATGGAACAGCTATCTGACCTGCGGATTCACCCCGATGGCCGGCGCATTGCTTTTGTCGCCGGACGGCACAAGGCCGAAGTGTGGGTCATGGAGAACTTCCTGCCGGAGTCCCGCGCCGGGCGCTGAAACCCTACCACTCCGAATAGGCCGTGCCTTCCAGGCTGGTCTTGTCGGAGGCGCTGCGCACGTCGAAGATGCCCGGCTCGGTCTGGTTCACGCTGGTGAGGGCGTCCTCCATGATGATCTTCCAGCTCTTGTTCGACCCGGTGATGGGATCCACCGGCACCTGGCGGAGGTACCCCTCGGTCACCAGGTCCTCAAGCGTCTGCGGCGCCTTCTGCTTGTCGTAGGTGTACTCGTCGATCACCGTGCGCAGCGTGAACAGGTTCTGGCGGAGCACGCTCTCCTTGGCCCGCAGCACCGATTTCTGGTACAAGGGCACGGCGATCGAGACCAGGATCGTTATGATCGTCATGACGATCATCAGCTCGATCAGGGTGAAGCCGCGCCTGAGAATCCGGGGACACTCCGGGCTGGGTCCGTCAAACCAGCCACCTGCGGATGACCGCAGGCCTGTCCCCAGGATTGTCATGCTCCCGGGTGTCGCGGCGCCCGCATGGCTGCGTGCTGTCCTACCACTCCGCGTACGGCGTGCCATCCCCGGCTTTCTCCCGGCTTTTGGAATAGACGTCGAAGATGTTCTGCCCGCCCCAACTGGTCGAAGTGGGCTCGTCCTGGAAACTTCGCAGGCCCCACTCGTAGGAGCTGGTCAGGGGATCTTTGGGAATCCGGCGCAGGAAGCGGACCTTCTTGTCCACGGTCCCGGCCAGCTTCACGCCCTCGACCAGCATCTCCAGCTTCTCCGGGTAGCAGTCGGTGTCCACCTTCACGGGCCCCAGCCTCTGGGCGTCGCAGAGGTCCTTGTACTTGTCGATGGCGGAGCGGACCTCGCGCAGGGCCCAGCGCAACTCGCGCTCACGCTCGCGGCGCACCTTGGCGCGCGCCAGCGGGACAGCCATGGCGGCGAGCAGCGTCATGATGGTGAAGGCCACGATCAGCTCGACCAGGGTCAGGCCCCGCTGGCTTCGGCGCCGCATACGCTACTTGATGGTACCGCCGGGCTGCTCGGCGGGGGGCGGCGGCGGTCCGGTCCCCGGCGGCGGCTGGGGCGCAGGCACAGGCGGCTGCACCGTGGGCGGCGGCGGCTGGGGCGCCGGGGTCACGGGCGGCTGAGCCGGGACCGCGGCGGGCGGCGGCTGGAGCACGGGGGCGGGCGGCGCCGGGGCCTCTTGCGGCGCCGACGGCGGCGTTGGCTCCCGCGGCGCCAAGCTGACCTTCACCGCCGCATCGGTGCCCGACGCCACGGTCCGCAGGTCCAGATCGGTGATCCCCGGCGTGCGCACGATGTGCGGGACCAGGGCGATCAGCAGCTCGCTCTCGTTCTTCTCGACGCTCTCGCTCGAAAACAGCTTCTTGAGGATGGGAATCCGCATCAGCCCCGGCACCCCGGCCAGCGCCCGCGTCTCCTGGGTCTGCATCAGCCCGCCCAGCAGGCTCACCTCGCCCTCCCGGATGCGGATCTCGTGCTCGACTTTGCGCTGGCCGATCACCGGCTGCGAGATGCCGCCCAGGTCGATGCGGTCCCGCACGTTGGAGATCTCCAGCAGCACCTTCAGCGTCACCTCGTTGAGCCCGTGCACCGTCGGGGTGATGTCCACGTTAACCCCCACGTCCAGGAACTGGAACTGCGAATACAGCGAGCTGAAGCCACCCACCACGCCGCCGAAGGGCTGCATGCCGCCCGAGGCGACAGGCACCTTGTCGCCGATGCGCAGGCTGGCCTTCTGCCCGTGCGCCGCGCGCACCTGCGGGGATTGCAGCACCTTGGTCTGGCGGTCGGTCATCAGGGCCTGAAGCAGCGCGCCCGGCAGCGTGATCGAGAAATCGTTGGTCGAGATGCGCGCGATGCGCGCCAGCGAGATAAGCTGCGCCTGCGTGCTCGTCGGCGCCCCGCTGTTGGCGAAGCTGGCGCCGGTGCTCCCCGTGCCACTCGTGTCGGTGGTGCTCCCGGTTCCCCCGCTGCTCTGGGTCCCGCCCAGCAGCACCGGATTGCGCGGCGTGAACATCACCGGCGATTTGAGGCCGGAGTTGCCGCCGGAGGCGATCGAGGCCGCCAGGTCGCGCGTCTTGGCCCGGTTGGCCTCCATCACCAGCACGTCCACCACCACTTCGGCCTTCGGCTTGTCCAGGCCGTGAATCAGCTTCTCGGCCAGCAGCACCTGGTCGCGCGTGCCCCGCACGATCAGCACGTTCTGGGCGCCGTACTGGTGCACCCGCCGGATCTCGGGAATGGCCCGCAGCATGGTGCTGATCTCGGTCAGCTCCTGCGGCGTGGTGGCGTTGGTCAGGTAGAAGACCTTCATCACCACGTCCTCGTAGTCCCGCCGCTTCATCTGGTTGTCGTTGGTCACCAGGATGGCGTTCGCCGACAGCGGCTTCCAAAACGACTTGGTCATGATCGCCAGGTAGTCCAGCGCCTGCTCCGCGGTGACGTTCGACAGCTCCAAACTCAGGTTGCGCGCCATGGACGGCTCGGAGCGGTACTCCGGGTCGAAGATCAGGTTGATCCCGGCCAGCTTGCAGACCGTCTCGAAGAGCACCCTGGGCGGCTGATTGCTGATCCGTAGGTTGATGGGCTGCGTCGAGAGCGGCTTCAGTTCCGGCGCCCCCCGCAGCGCCCCGATCCGCGCCAGGGATTCCTTGCGCTCGAGCGCCGCCGGCGTCAGGCCTCGCTCCTCCGGCTGGGACTCCTGGCCCGCCGCGGTCTTCTTCTTCTCCCGCTCGATCATCTCCTGCGTCACGCGGATTTCCTGCTCGGCGATCACCGAGGAGGGGTCCATGTCGAGGGCTTTCTGGAGCTCGGCCAGGGCATCTCCCAGCTTGCCCTGGGCGCGCAGGCGGAGGCCCTGCTCGACGTGCAACTGCCCGGCCTGGAAACGCACGCGCCGGGCAGGGATCAGGCAGGCGGGGTCGCCGGGGGCCTCGGCCAGGGCCTGCTCATAGAAGGCCAAGGCCTTGTCCCATTCCTTGCGCTGTTCGGCTACGCGGCCCTGAGCCAGCAGCTTGTCGGCGTTGCGCGGGCGCGCTTCGAGGTCCGGCAGCAGGCCCGCCAGCAGGCCCCAGACCGCCACCAGCGGTGCTAAGCGGTTTAAAATGCGCATCTTATCGGTCCTCGAGGGCTGTGCTAAGATAGACTGCGGCGGCGCAATCCACACATAACTGCTTGACGAAGCAGGCTTTGCCCGCGTGTAGGAGAAAGTTGCCCAACCCCGCTTCACCAGTCAAGCTCCTGGCCGCCAACCGGCAGGCCGCCTATAACTTCTACCTGCTCGAGCGCTTCGAGGCCGGCCTCGTGCTCACCGGCACGGAAGTCAAGGCGGCGCGGGAGGCCAAGATCCAGCTCAAGGACAGCTACGCCGAGGTCAGAGGCGACGAAGCCTGGCTGGTCCACGCCCACATCAGCCCCTACTCGCACGGCAACCGCGCCAACCACGACCCGCTGCGCGACCGCAAGCTGCTGCTGCACCGCCGCGAAATCGACAAGCTGCTGGGCAAGACGCGCGAGAAGGGCCTCACGCTCATCCCCACCCGCATCTACCTCAAGAGCGGCCGCATCAAGTGCGAGTTGGCCCTGGCCCGCGCTAAGAAGCTCCACGACAAGCGCGCCGTCGAGCGCGCCCGCGCCACCGAGGCCGAGGCCCGCCAGGCCCTGCGGGCGAGGAGAACGTAACCAACCATGCAGATCCGAGTTGACACGCGACCCATCCACGAGATCGACTGCGACGCCCTGGTGGTGGTGGCCTTCGACAAGGACTCACCCGGCGGCGCCCTCCCCTGGGAGGTGACCCGGGCCGCCGATACCCTCGCCAGCGGCTGGATCCAGCAGCTTTACGACAGCGCCGAGTTCACCGGCAAGGTTTTCGAGACCGCGGTGCTCCACCACCCGCCCGGCCTGGCCGCCAAACGGTTGGTCCTCATCGGCGCGGGCAAGCGCGACAAGTTCACCACCGCCGATCTGCGCCGCGTCTCCGGAGCCGCCCTGCGCTTCTTAAAACCCAAATCGATGCCCGTCCTCGCCCTGGCCCTCGACGCCGGCGCGGCCGCCGCCGAGCAGGTCGCCGCGGCCATCGAGGGCGCCATCCTGGGCGACTTCGAGCCCGACCAGTACAAGACCGAGAAGAAAGAGGCCAAGGTGGTCGAGGAGTTCGTGGCC
>Ga0315288_10010338_pt1 | contig 11763 bp, 14 predicted proteins | sample YL17G11_20_MG_FD_203454 | JGI IMG/M metagenome (GOLD analysis project Ga0315288, IMG submission 203454) | Sediment microbial communities from Yellowstone Lake, YNP, Wyoming, USA - YL17G11_20 | ecosystem: Environmental > Aquatic > Freshwater > Lake > Sediment | place: USA: Wyoming | collected... | reverse complement strand
CCCTGCTTAAATAGGGGTATCGCATTAATGTTGACCCAAACGTATTCATTTTTATCATGGTGGAACACACCCATTATTACGTTTCGTACCTCTTTTCCCGTCCTCAAGGCAACCATCGATGGATGCGTATCACCGGGAAAATCCGAACCGTCCTCGTGGATGGCTTTCCATCTTTGGTCTATAGATGTTCTTCCCAGCATTTGGTCAAGTGTCAAGCCCAAAATCCGTTCGGCAGAGTGGTTGGCAGAAGTGATGTGACCCTCAGTGTTCTGGTATACTACCCCCTGCGCCATAGTTTCGAACAATATCCGATGCTTTTCCTCACTCTGCCTGAGCGCTTCTTCTGCCTGTTTGCGCTCGGTGATGTCTTTCACCACGCTGCGGCTGACAACCACCTGACCGCGCTCATCCTTTATGATACTAACTGTGAGCAAACCGTATACCTTTTCTCCGTTCTTTCTCCGGTAGACCATTTCTTCATTATCAATAGCAGTTCCTTGCTGGAATCTAGCAAATAAGATATTTGCTTTTGCTCTTGACTCTTCGGCATAGATATCGGTTACACGCATACGTCGCAGCTCATCCGGAGAGAAGCCCAGCCAAAGCTGTGCCGCCTTATTACTTTCCTTAAAAGAGCCGTCAGTACCAACAGAATAGTAGGCTACAGGGGCGTTCTCGTATAAGTCTTTATACTTGGCATCTGATATTTGAAGAGCATCTTCCATCTTCTTGCGCTCGGTAATGTCACGTACAGAACCAATGACGACCGTTTTACCGAATTGCTCTATTGGCTTGGTCTTTATCTCTATCCAAATCTTCCTGCCATCTTTTCTCACCAACTCAAACGTATCTGGCCCCGTTGTTTTTCCTGCCGCATTGAGAGTCAGTAGTTTTATTGCTTTAGGGAGGTATTTGGGAGGAAGAAGATTGAGGTTGAGAAAACTTTTCCCTATAAGTTCCTGCTTCATGTATCCAGTAATTTCTTCTGCCTGTTTGTTACCATAAAGGAAGGTCCCCTTCAAGTCAGCGAGATAAATACCATCCGGGGCATCTTCTACGTAGGCTTTCAGGTTTTCTTGTGACTCTCGTAGTTTCCTGGCAAGCTCTTCCTTAGTTAAATGCGTGCTTATCATTTCTTCCTCCGGGAAAGGCGTATTCAACCTCGATTCTTTTCGCTTCTGCTCGGATCTTGTTCAGGTCTTCCTCCGTGAATACCCTCCAGCCCCTTCGGTCCTTGTGGTGCTTCTCAAGGATACCGGCTTTAAGCCATCGGAAGAGAGTTGCCCGGCTGACACCTGTCTTCTTGCAGGTTTCCAAAGTCCTGTAATACATCTGCCCATCGATTTCCATTGGCATGAGCTTAATCTCCTTTATAGCAAACACATTATTGATACGTCTTGATACTATTAAACAACTGACAAGCGTGCGTGTATATCCCCTATTCGGGCTATCAGAGACAGTACTTAAGTACATCTTTGCCTGAGATTCGCGGGATACTCTCAGCGTGAGCGTTACATCACAGGCAAAAGAGGCAGGGCTAACCTGGCTGCCCGTTTACTGTCCCTGGACATCCTGTGGCTCCGGCCGTCCAGCCTCTTTGTTATCTCTTCAGCCAGATCCTGGCTCGTGTTCTCACGGCGTACCAATACACCACTAACTACCGTCAGATACTCGTCCCGGCTGTAGGGATTCAGCCAGCGTATGGCAAACCGCGAGCGTAGCTCCGGGGTGAGCATATCAAGCCGGTTAGTTGCCGCGGTAGATGGCGCATTGCATGAGAAAGCCATTCGATAACCGGTGGCGCATTGCGCCCGGGTCGGGGCCAAGCTGAGGGGAAGTCTCCTAGTTTTTCTTTAGAAAATATTTAGGTTTCACCCCGAATCTTTAGATGTTCTTTAGAGGGTGTGCATTATAGTCATCAGAGTCAGGTGAAATAAGTGAAACAAATGAAGCAAAATAAAGAAAACCATATACCCGTCAAAGATATAGCGGATTATTGTATGGTGAGCCGCATCACAGCGCGGAGATGGATAAAGGATGGTATATTATCCGCAATGAAGCTACCTTCCGGGCATTACCGAATTACCACCGCCGGTTTCAGAGACTTCCTGGAACGGTATAATGCCAATCAAGGAAGAGCTCTTTGAGTCCGAATATAGAAAAAGGAGGTAACCTAAAATGGCAGTAACCACTTCTATGGCATCATCTGGATTGGCTGAGGTAATCGATCGTATCCTGGACAAAGGATTAGTAGTCGATGCCTGGGTCAAGGTCTCTGTTCTCGGCCTGGAGCTTCTGACTGTTGAAGCCCGCATAGTGGTCGCTAGTGTTGAGACCTATCTAAAGTATGCCGAAGCAATCGGTCTGACAGCTACCGCAGCCTAAGACCAGGCTCCCATAACGGGGAAGAATTCTTTGAGTCGGAATAATAAAAAAAGGAGGAAACCTAAAAATGGCAGTAACCACTTCTATGGCATCATCCGGTTTGGCTGAGGTAATCGATCGTATCCTGGACAAAGGATTAGTAGTCGACGCCTGGGTCAAGGTCTCTGTTCTCGGCCTGGAGCTTCTGACTGTTGAAGCCCGCATAGTGGTCGCCAGTGTTGAGACTTATCTAAAGTATGCCGAAGCAATCGGTCTGACAGCTACCGCAGCCTAAGACCAGGCGGAGGAATTTGCCGAGGTGCCCTCACCAATAGTGTGCGTGCCTTGCCAAAGGTCCTTCCACTTACTGTAAACTCCCATGTATTACTTGTATTATCAATGTTCGCCGAATCGAGAAAGTTGGGGGGGAGCTTATGCAGGATATGGTTTTAGATCTTATCAACTCATACGAGAATAGAGTTGTGACAGTGGAGAGCTTGATCAACAGCGCCTATGAGACGACTGTGGATTCTGATGAAGGACTGTCCCTAGCTTACGAAACAGGACAAAAACTGAGAGCCGAGATACGGGAAATTCTGGTGCGAAACTGTTCTTTAAGACGGAAAGACTTTGACGCCTTCGCATCAAAGGTCTTCAGTAGCATCGATACGAAGAAAATAGAAATCGAAAATCAGCGCAAATTAACCCGGGAAATACTCAAGGCATACCTTGGGAGACAGAAAGAACTGGTTACCTCTTTGAAAGAACAACTGGCGAAGTTCAGTCTGGAAGGCTCTAATAGGGACAGCCTTGAATTAATATTAAGTGCCATGAAGACGAGTCAAAAGGAAGAGGGAGAACAAACCTTTGCTCTGCTACGGGATATCCAATTCCGCTTGAAAACTTTCCGCCAAGAGCTGGCGGATTTAAATAGTAATTTGCAGAGGATTCTGAAGAGGGGTGAACTATTAAAGCTGGAGGACTTGAGGCAACTACAGTCAGCCCAGGCACATGAGCGTAGAAATGCTGAGAAGGAGGTTAGAAAGGAAGACGTATCGAGGTTACTTGCGCACTTCAATAGGGAGCGCCAGGAAAGTATTCATTAGTGTCACCTAAAAGGTACTGAATTTTAGATTTATAAATAAAAGTAGGAGATTAAAAATGGAATTAACTAATTGCATGAAGGAATTGACTCAGAACATCCTGTCTTCCTCTGAGGAAAGAGCCGAAGAGCTCACTAAGATAAAGGAGGAGACGGTAGGGATGTTGAATGACTTCTCAGCCTCTCGTCGTGAAGCAAGCCGGCAGTTGAGGCAAGAGCTAGCGCAAGGTAACACCGATAGAAGAAAAGAAGTAGCGCAGAGTCTGAAAAATGCTCAGAATCTGATCCAGGATTTCCATGATTCCCGGCGGAAGAGTGGAGAGCAGCTGCGTAAAGAACTAGCTCAGGGCCCTAAGCTTCTTGTTCAAAATGAGAAGAAACGTAAACAACAAGTAGGGAAAATGCTGGATGCTTTTCAGAACTCTCGCCGGACAATGGGGATTGAGCTAAAAAATGACCTTGGTAAGAATAGAGACGAAAGGAAAGCGGACGTCGCAGGTATGCGAGATGGTTTTCGCCAGGCTCAGGCAGAAGTTCAAGCCGACGTGAAAGGGGCAGCGGATGTCTGGAAAGGAATGGGTTCAGCTATCCGCAAAAAGACTTCCAGCGGCAAGGCAGCACCAGGGGTACGGGCAAAGATGCCAGTTGAGATGACCCCCAACCGGGAAGAGAAGCTTCTCTCGATAATCAACCAACATCCCAAAGGGATAACGCTACCGGAGGTGGCTAAGGAACTCGGCTTGGTTACGATTATTCTCGGCAAGGCGGCGAAAGTTCTACTGGAACAAGGTAATGTCCGCAAGGAAGAGAAAACCTATTTCCCGGTAACCAGATAAGGGAGTGGCGATGGAAAGCAAAACCCTACGAAACGTCAGGACAATGCGCCAGGTTAAATCCAGCCTTGAAGTTGCCAGAAAGCAAAGAGTTAAAACCACTAACTCCCTGTCTAAACGGGCAGAGGAAAGTGAACATCTGGAATCCTTAGGTTTAGGAAGCAGCCAAACCGCACAAATCCTGGCCAAGGAAAAGGCAAGGGCTGCTAAATTCGAAGCTTCGGTGGAAAGATCGCGACAGAAGTTGTTTAAGTCTAGAGAGAAGCTGGCAGCTGTCATCAACCGGAATCGAGCCCTTACGCAGCTGCGGCATGAGATTCAGCAAGACCGGGATCAGAAGAAAGAATCGCCTTCATTATCGAAGCCAGTAGTAAAACGAGAAAACTCAAATTACGGTAGTCTGCGTGGGATAGAGCTGAAATACTAGAGTCGTTCACATCTTAAATGATAGAAACGGAGAAATAACTATGTATGGAAATTCCGATGTCCTGATACTCCGAGAAAGCGATACCTTTGTCGAAACACCTTATATCCAGGAGCTAACTGAGCGGGCCGTCAGCTATCTTAAAGCCGGCTTTCCTTTGAATTTGAGTGGACCTGCGGGTGTGGGCAAGACAACCCTGGCTTTCCATATTGCAGCGCAAATTGGGCGTCCGGGAGTCCTCATGTGCGGTGATTATGAGTATGCTACCTCTGACCTGGTGGGTAAGCTTCAAGGCTACCATAAGAAGTACTTGAGGGACAATTTCATCCACTCCGTCCTCAAGACTGATGAGACGATGACCCAACAGTGGGTAGACAACCGTTTGACCACTGCCTGCCAATTTGGATTAACCTTGATTTATGACGAGTTCACACGCTCCCGGCCGGAAGCCAATAATGTGCTCCTCTCCATTCTTGAGGAGAGAATACTGGTGCTACCCAATGCCAGAGGAGGGGACAGCTATTTAAAAGTTCACCCTGACTTCTGTGCCATATTTACCTCAAATCCTGAAGAATACGCCGGAGTGCAAAAGAGCCAGGATGCTCTTCGAGACCGTATGGTAACCATCGAATTAGGCGATTTTGATGAGGAAACCGAAGTCGCCATTACACGGGAGAAATCGAAGCTCTCCACCGAGGACTGCTATGATATAGTGAAACTGGTGAGAAAGGTGAGAGAGGCTAAATCGAACAAGCTCACCCCCACTGTGAGAGCTTGTGTAATGATCGGCAAGCTATTAAGTTTGACAGGTAAAGCGGCTCTGAGCGGTAATTATAGGAAAATTTGTCTGGATATCTTAATGCCTGAGGTTCCAAAGCATGAGCGCCAAATGGTCACACAGTTAATCGATGACGAATTATTGTGTTATTCCCATTAGGAGGGGTATGGAAAAAGAACAACGGAAACCAAAAGGAAAGCCGGAAGAAGAAGGAATAGAAATTGACTTCGGTATGGGGAAAATCAGTTTTGGCGGCATATTCAAAGGGTTAGGTAACCTCATTGACCTGGCCGCTAAATTGAACGAGGAAGGGGTCAACAAGACCGGGGAAATCAAGGGGCTGCCGAAAAATGTTAAAGGTGTTTATGGGTTCAAGATTAGTACCATGAGCGGGGGGAAGCCAGTAATAGAGACCTTTGGCAATGTTAAAGAAACGGCCAAGGGTCCGGTCGTGGAAGAAGTCAGAGAACCGATAGTAGATGTATTTGATGAGAAAGATCATATTCTGGTGCTTGTAGAATTGCCCGGTGTTTCTAAGGAAAAAATCAAAGTAGATATTAACGGCGATATTCTCAATCTCACTACTTCTGACAAAGATAGACAGTACGCTAAAGAAATTCTGCTTCCACATAAGGTAAACGCGGAGACTCTTAAGACCTCTTATAAAAACGGCATACTGGAAATTACTTTAGACAAACTAAAATAACCGCCACGGAGGAAGATATTGGTAGAAGAAAATAAACTAATAGTCTTACGTGTGGCCGAGGCAAAAGCCAAAGATGTGGGCAGAGGAATCGTCCGCGTAGACCCTCAGGACCTGGAAAAGATGGAGGCTGAGGTAGGGGACATTTTTGAGATTGAAGGCAAGAGAAAAACGGTAGCCAAAGCCATGCCTGCCTATCCGGAGGACCGGGGGAAGTCACTGATCCAGATGGATGGGTTGTTGCGCGGGAATGCCCAGGTCTCCCTGGATGAAAAGGTAAATGTACGCAAGACTGACTGCTCGCCGGCAGAGAAGATAATCTTAAGCCACCTGACTTTAACCAAATCTATCAAAGGTGAGGGGGATGCTAAATATATCGGTACACTGTTAGATGGTTTGCCGCTAATTGAAGGAGATACTATTAGGGCTAACCTTTTTGGCACACGCAGTCAAGACTTTATTGTGATTAGCACTATTCCGAAAGGTGCTGTAGTGATTCGAGCCAATACCAAAATCGAGATAAAAGAAAAGGGTGAAGCCAAGTCCAGGGGATCAAAGATAGCCTATGAAGATATAGGTGGTCTACAAAAGGAACTGCAAAGGGTCAGGGAGATGATCGAGCTTCCCCTGAAATATCCGCAGATATTTGAACGTCTGGGGATAGACCCGCCGAAAGGGGTATTGCTTCATGGTCCGCCCGGATGTGGTAAGACTTTAATCGCCCGTGCCGTTGCCCACGAGACGGCTGCTTATTTTACTCATATCACCGGGCCCGAGATTATGGGAAAGTTCTACGGCGAAAGCGAAGGCCGCCTCAGAAGTGTTTTTGAAGAGGCCAAATCTCACGCCCCCTCTATCCTCTTCATTGATGAAATTGACGCCATTGCCCCCAAAAGAGAGGAAATGGGTGGGGAAAAGCAGGTAGAGAGGAGGGTGGTAGCCCAGCTTCTGGCCTTGATGGACGGGCTGGAGTCGCGTGGTGAGGTAATCGTCATCGGGGCGACGAATATCCCCAATTCAATTGACCCGGCTTTAAGGCGGCCGGGAAGATTTGACAGAGAAATTGCGATCAGTATTCCCGATCAGAGAGGGCGACTGCAAATTCTGGATATTCACACCCGCGGTATGCCTCTGGCGCAAGATGTAAGCCTGGATAAACTGGCTCAGATTACACATGGTTTTGTCGGCGCTGACCTGGAAGCCCTGTGCCGCGAGGCGGCCATGAACGCCCTGAGAAGACTCATGCCTAATATTGACTATCAACTGGACGAGATTCCTTATGACTCGTTACTCAAGCTTGAAGTCACCATGAATGATTTCAGAGAGGCGCTGAAGGAAGTGGAGCCTTCAGCTATCAGAGAAGTCTTTGTCGAGATTCCCAATGTAAAGTGGTCAGATGTCGGCGGACTGGAAGAGGTGAAGCAGAAATTGGTTGAGGCAGTGGTATGGCCACTAAAGTATGCCGACCTCTTTCAGCAGGCCAATACAAAACCTGCCAAGGGCATCCTTCTTTCCGGACCTCCGGGGACAGGAAAGACATTGGTTGCCAAGGCGCTGGCAAATGAGAGCGAGGTCAACTTCATTTCAGTCAAGGGCCCGGAGATAATGTCAAAATACATTGGTGAGTCGGAGAGAGGGGTTAGGGAGGTATTTCGTAAGGCGAAGCAGGCCAGCCCCTGTATAATATTCTTCGATGAGTTTGACTCTTTAGTTCCTGAGCGTGGGCTAAGTGGCGACTCTCAGGTCGCCGAAAGAGTGATTAGCCAGTTCTTAACCGAACTGGATGGGCTGGAGGAACTCAAGGGAGTGCTGGTCCTGGCTTCCACCAACAGGAAGGATTTAATCGATTCTGCTATTCTACGGCCGGGAAGATTCGATTTTATTCTAGAGCTACCGCTTCCCGATGAAAAAGCCCGGCAGGAGATTTTCAGGGTTCATCTTCAAGGGAAACCTGTTACCGATGAAGTTGACCCTAAATCGCTGTCCCAGGAAACAGAAAATATGTCTGGAGCCGATATATTCGCTATTTGTCATGAGGCTTCGATGACGGCCATCGGGGATTATATTAATAGCGGACTGACCAATGAGAAATTAACGATTTCCAGAAAGCATTTTGAGACCGCTATCAAGTCGGTTAAGAGTCGGGGAGGAGAATTAAAATGACTGCGGTGAGCAAGTACTTATATGGAATAATAGAGGAGTCTCAATTCAGATGTTTTGAATCTAGCGGCTTAGAAGATGCCCCAGTGTATACAATCAACTATCAGAACATAGCCGCCGTAGTCAGCGATATCGAACTCTCTGAAATAGACCCTACCCGTAAAAACGTGCTGGCGCATACTATGGTCCAGGACGGTATCATAAGAAAATGTACATTTATCCCAATGGGTTTTGGCATGGTGGCTGCCAACGAATCCAGCGTCCGCAGCCTGCTGGAGAAGAACTACCCGGGTCTTTCCAGCGAGCTTAAAAAGCTAGCCGGTAAAATAGAGGTTGAGCTAAAGATATTTTGGGACGATAAGTCCTTGATGAGAGAGAACCAACAGCTTATCACCAAAGTCCAGGCAAAGGTAAAAGCAGCCTCCTCTGCCGCCGAAACTCAGAGACTGCTGACCGAAGCGGGCATGCAGGTTGAGAAAATCGTTCTTGCCTGGAAGGCTAAATATGTCGATCAAATCTATGCCTCCCTTAAAAAACTGGCGGTTGATTCCCGACTGAATAACTGTTCCGGTGTAAAAATGCTTCTGAACGCCTCATTTTTGATAGATAGAAAAACGGAGAGTGCATTTGTAGAGCAAGTACGTAGTTTAGACGCTAAATATCAAGGTAATATCAACTTTAAGTACATCGGCCCTTTATCACCTTATAATTTCGTAAGCATAAAACTAGAGCTGGCTAATTAACATGGTACTCGGAAAGCTGGTAAAAGATATCGTTATAGGAATACCCATGACCATAACCAAGAAGACGTTGGAAGGAATCAGGGACGCGGCGGACAAAGAGCGCTTAATAACCGAGGAGTCGATTAAACAAAAACTTCAGGAATTACAGCTGCTACTTCAAGACGGCAATATGAGTGAAGAGGAATATGAAGAGCTGGAAGCCAAATTGATTGAAAGGTTAAAAGCAATAAGGGAATACCGTTCTCAAGGGGGTGAATAAATGCCATTACAGGCTATAAAAGGTGAAAGCTCCGGCTTAGCTGATGTTATCGATAGAGTGCTGGATAAAGGACTAGTAATCAATGCCGATATCTGCGTTTCAGTGGCTGGTGTTGAGCTTTTAGGGATTAAAATACGTGCTGCCCTGGCTTCCTTTGAGACGGCAGCCAAATATGGACTGGAATTCCCCAGTGGTACCAACTATGAGACTGCTGCCTGGAAACAGGCGATGGTGGGAAAAGAAGAATGCCCTCAATGTGGCAAAAAAGTGCTCGTGGAAGAGCTTTTAACCGAGGAATGCCCCTGGTGCGGATGGGTGAGCGCAAAAGCCAAGAAAGTGAGTTCTGCCCCAATTACGGCAATCCTTGCAGAGTAACGAGCGACCAATGCTAGAGCAGATTGTAAATGGGATTGCCGTTACAAGACTAACATCGTTACTGCCCTTGAGTAGTAACCGGGGAGTTAAACAATAATGGATGTCACCGGTGTGGTTGCAAGAGAAACTGATAAAATCGGTTTAGCTTATTTTCTTCAGGGCCTCGATGAAAAGAGCCGTGCAATACTGTGGCACCTGTGGTGGCGCCGGCATGCCGAGATATCCGAATTAAGGAACCTCTTCGATGCCTCCGACGACTTCGAGGTCTTGTATCGATTGAAGGAGATTATAAACGGAAAGTCTCAAGAGCTCTGGGGCAAACCGCTAGTTAGCTTTGAACAATCGAAGATTGACACCCTTACAGGTGAAAAAATTCTCTTCAGCTGGTGGTTTGTGGGTGAAGAGGATGCTTTGATATCGGGTGGGGATAAGACATTGGTGGATGTATTCAATGAGAAGGATAGCGTTATCATCATTGCTCAATTACCGGCTTCGGTTAATCTTACTAAACCTGATATGCAGTTCAAGAATGGTATATTGAGAGTCAAATTTAAGAAAACTGATTTTGAACAAAACAACCGAAAGGTTGCATAAGAATAGGAATAGGTTCCGCCGATGGTTATTAAAATCGATGAAAACAACCTGAAGCAGGGGGTCCTGGGTCTCGTTATAGCCCTGGTTGAGGTAATCAGAGATGCCCTAAGAATCCAGGCCATCAAGCGGATGGAAAGCGGGATTCTGACCGATGAAGAATGTGAGAGGCTGGGGAAGGCTCTAATGGACCTAGACATAGCTTTAGAAGGGATAAAACGGGAGCAAGGGCTTACCGAGTCAGTCCAGTCAGTAAGAGACGGGTTAGATAAGCTGGTAGATGATGTTGTAGATAAAATGATCAATCCCGGGAGATGGGAGGAAGAAACCAATGGAAAATGAAAATCGCGGAAACGGCAAGATGGAGAATATATTTTACGCTGCATTAGCCTTGCATGTGGCTGGCAAGCCGCTTAATAAAGAAAATATCAGAGTTGTCCTCCGTGCTGCGGGAACTCCAGTCGATGAACCCGCTCTCGATATTATTGGAGCCTTTATCGAATCCTTGAAGATGTCTCACGGCCAGAACGATAGTGGCAGCGACTCTAGCATAATTAAACTATTGACTACCGTGTTGTCCCAACAGAACGGGCCAACCGAACAATTGGAAACACTTCTCGGGGAGTTGAACAGGGCCGTATCTCCGGATTCGAACGGTGCAACAATACTAGATGAAAGAATAAAACCTGAAACCGGAGAATCGCCGGAACAACCGGGGTATTCAGGGAAAGTTGAACACTTAAAGGCTATCAATGGGGATGCCGGAGTCGCCATAATTAAGGTCCCAACCAAAGAAGCAGCAACGATTTCCCAAAATAGAGGGCGCTATGTATATGGAATCACTGCGGGTGGAAAAGAGGTTAGACTGGGTCCGATAGGGATAGACGGCAGCGAGGTTTATACTGTCAGCTATCAAGATTTGGGCGCTATTGTGCATAATTGTCCCACTAAACCGTACCAATCTACGGATGACGAAACGGTAAAAAGATGGGTGAAAACTCATCAAAGTGTGCTTGATGCAGCCAAAGAACAGTTCAATGTCATAATCCCTCTGGGTTTTGATACGATACTAAAAGCGGGAGATGATGATATCTCTGCTGATCAGGTGGTAAGGGATTGGCTGAAGAAAGATCGTGACCCTTTTCAGGCTGTGATAAGCAAGATAGAGGGCAAGGATGAATACGCGGTCCAGATTTCATATAATCCCTCTGCAATAAGTAAGTATATGGCTGAACCAAGTGAGGAAGTAAAAACAATCAGGGAAGAGTTATCTAAAAAGTCACCTGGAATCGCTTATATCTATAAGCAAAAGCTGGAAAAGGCGATTAAGGCAGACATGGAGCGGCTCGCCGATTCGTGGTTCAAGGATTTCTATAACAGGGTCAATAAGCACGTTGATAGCGTTATAATCGAAAAAACCAGGAAACTGGA
>Ga0315288_10010332_pt1 | contig 11767 bp, 10 predicted proteins | sample YL17G11_20_MG_FD_203454 | JGI IMG/M metagenome (GOLD analysis project Ga0315288, IMG submission 203454) | Sediment microbial communities from Yellowstone Lake, YNP, Wyoming, USA - YL17G11_20 | ecosystem: Environmental > Aquatic > Freshwater > Lake > Sediment | place: USA: Wyoming | collected... | reverse complement strand
CCATTGATTTCGTTCATTGCCCAATCATTTTTCAAATCTGAGATTTTTATTAAAGTACCATGAGGCTGTCTTTCTATGATTTGGTCTTTTATATTAATCTCTTTAGCAATTATTGTCAAGGGTTTTTCACGGGTTTCACATGATATTTTTAGTTGATCTAGAAATATCATTTTCTTATATTCATTATTTTTTTTATCAATTAATTCATCATCAAAATTCGATAAATCAGTAGTTATCACTAATTCCTTTGAACCTTTTTCTTCAGCGCGTGTAATTATATCGATTTTACGACCTAATTTAAATATTGCAAAACGTCCAATTCCTTTTTCACCTTGAATAATTCTACCACGATGAGTTTTATCCAATCCCCTTTTTCTTTTTAGATATTTGTATGGCGTCGCAGGGTTCATCCAAACATTTTTAATAATATCATAGGTCATTCCACATCCATCATCTTCGATTTCAATTATGGATTTTTTATTAAATTTTAAAGTATCTCCTATTTTTTGAAAATTTTTAAATCGAATTTGTACCCAAGAAGCATCGGCATCATACGAATTTTTTATTAATTCAATTAATGCAATTCTCTGATTTCGAATAAGTTGATCACCAATCATCATATAGAGACGTGCATAAGGCCTGGGTGTAAATTCTTCTATTGTATTTGGCATTATTATCCCTTTTCAATACTAATACAAATTCAAATATATGAATTTTCTTTAAATTGAGATAATCTGTGGTAATTTGTTTAAATAGTTCAATATTTAATTTAAACTTATAAAAAAGGATTATGTTTTTTGAAAAATTAATATTTGCTCATTTCTTATACGATTATGGATTGAATTCTTCTTATTATTTGGTGGGGGTAAATATCTTCGGTAATAAGGAATGCGATGTCTTTTTGTTCTTATGAGTTTTAATCGCTGTAACATACCCAATAAACGAATAGCTTTGCAATTATCAATTTTTATTCCCCTCATAGTTGAATTTCCTATGATAATAATGGCTTTTCCTTTAGATTTCAAAACTCGTTTAATTTCACTTAATACAGAATGCATGTCTGATACATAATGATAAATAATATTTTGAAACCTAAGTGTAGGTAATTTTTTCTTAGCGATATCTAATGCAATTTGATTTAAAATTATATGTTTGTTATAATCTTTACCAATTTCACCACCAATATTTCCTGAGCGAATTTTTCGGATTTGTTTTAAAGAATAACCCATCCAAATTAAGGTAAATTTATGACATCTTAAATAATCTATAGCATTAAGATATGGTGGTGATGTGATTACACAATCAATACTATTATCCAATACTGGCAATTTTCTCGCATCACCTAATTTTATTATTGCTTTTGAAGAATTCTTTTTATTTTTGAAAAGAGAGAGTTTAATAATATATTCAACTGATTGAATAAAATTTTCGAATGGTTTAATGATACTGCATTCCAAATCACGATGCGGTCTACTGTGGGATAAATCTTTGGCAAGAGAAATACCTGCATTTTTAGTAATTATCATTCTAGAAAATGCACACCATAAAAAATCACGAATTTGGACATTCTTTATCGAATGTATTGATCTTGATAAGGCAGTAAGTTGTAAACGATTTATTGGTCTAAACCAAAATCTTATAAATTTCATTGTCTCAATATCACTTTTTTTACAAGGATAAGCATTTCGATACTTCATTTTTATTATTTTTCTTTTAGAAGAAATTAGAACTTCCTTTGCGGTTTTTCTAATTTTTTCTTCATCGATATCCATACACCAGGTTTTTGATATAAGAACAGAAAGAGGATCCGTATCGAAACCAATAGCATCATGTCCAAGATATTTTGATATGACAATACTAGTACCAGATCCAACCATGGGATCTAGGATTTTTAATGATTTATTTTCTTCTGCTAATTCATTCAAAGCAATAGAGGTTGCCATTCTCGCTGGAAAGGAGTGAACTGGCCGGATTTTTAATAAATTAATCATTTTGTCAATCTTCATAAACTAACTATAACTATATAAATCTAAATATTCATTCAATTCTATAACAATAAAAAATTGTAATATAATTTTTCATGTATTATTTGAAGACGATGATATTGGAATGCACCCTTATTGGTGGACTCTTTTCATCAACAAATATTAATTATCCAGAAACTCATATCATATTATCCTGAAATTCCCGCTATATCACACAATGCCATTCCGTGAACGACTCCCAAGGACCCATCCGAAATGCCACCAAAGAAAGCTAAAATAGATCGGTACCAGAAGAATCCACCGTCCCCGTACAGGTTCCTCTCATGTGTCTATTCCATTCATCTCATGGACCCTGCAAGGCCTTCAAGACCATTCAATATCCGGAGGTTCATGGGCATCGATCTCGACGGGATAATAGAAAAAGGCCAGACCACGGACCTCGCAACGAAGATCCGGCATTTCAAAGGAGGCCTCTTCGGTATCCGCGGAGGCGATTCGGAAGGATGGACGCTCGGTTACATACATGACCAGAGCAAATGGCTGAGGGACATGTTCGGGTCCAAGGAGGACCTCCTGAACTCGACGCGATTCACCTATATCGAGACAGATCCGAGATATTTGAGAGGTAGTGAGTGCAAGGCCATCGATACCGATCGCAACAACCATTAATAATCCCGAAATTCATCCAATCTCGTCCCAAAATGCCATCCTTACCACGTAAATCCTGCAGTCAGTCGATCTCCGAGGTCCTCTTCGGCCATCCCCCCGAGACGATCGATATGGATTGGATGGGAGACCCGCCTTCCCCCTACAAGAACGTCTCCTGCATCTATTTCATACATCTAATGGAACCCGAAAGCAACTCCGGCCCGTTCCCCATCCCCAGGCTCATCGATACGGACTTTGAAGGAATAGTGGAGATAGGAATGAGCGGCGATCTTTCGAACAAGTTAAGGAAATTCAAGGAAGCGGTACTGGGCACGAACAGGAACGATCCCGAAGGCTGGAAGCTTGGCTATTGGTTCAGCAGATGCAAGAGGATGAGGGAGATGTTCAGGTCCAGAGAATATCTCCTCGGTTCGACACGGTTCTGCATCATCAGGATGGACAAGAGATACCTTCGGCCTTGGGAATCCAGGACCATAGACCTATCTTGCAGCAGATTTGCAGAGCCCCCACCGCTCAACGGCCAGGTCCCCGGGGTCACCAAGAGGAATGCCGGGAAAGGGCCCGGTATCATTTCAAGATCTCCCGAGCTTTATAAGAAGACTTTCGACCCGGTCAGGCCCAGGACCATTTACCTGGGGGACCCGCCGCCATATCCCCTGCACGGCATCTCCTGTTTCTATCAGGTCCAGCTCATGGACCCCGATGACCCGTTGAGGACCTTCCCGATACCGAGGGTCATTGGAACCGATCCGGATGGGATACTTGCAACAGGAAAGACCCTGGACCTCGGGTATAAGGTAAATAACATAAGATATCTTCTAAAGAACAGGAAAGGCACGGGGGAATGGGCCTTGCTGCATCATATCTACGGCCTCTGTCCCCGTTTGGAAGAGCGTTTCGGGCCCTGCAGGGAGATAATGGACCATCTTGCCATCACTTACTACAAGACGAGGCCGTCCTTAATAGGATCAGGGGAGATCTGGCTCACCGACATATATATGACCCGTTTTGCGGAACTGCCCCCGATGTGCAGCCAGCTGCCCGGGGATCCTAGGAATAAATAGGATTGGAGTGCGGGATAATAGGAAACCCTTTCAAGTGAGCGATCTTCATTAATATATCGATGCACACCAATATATAAGATGAATAAAAGGAATCACCAACAATCGAGTGTGATCCCGCCTGTCATTGAAGTATAATGGAAACCCAAGGGCAAACTCCAAGACGGCCCAAAATGGACACATTGGTAAAAAGAAGAGCGGCCGGAGAAGGCTCTGCGCCATATGCCATGTGGAATTCCACGGTCATGGAGCACGTTCCCTCATATGGTGTGGGGCGCACAGGTTCTATGTATGCCACAGATGCTGGGAAAACACTTGTGAGATGGATCATGCCAAAGAGGCGACCTTAGGTACCCAGGTTAGAATGATGGCCATTGTCTTACTAACGATATCTCTGTTCTTTTTCCCCGTTGTGATTGCCGGATTGTATGACTATTCCCTGAACGAGTACTGGAGGTCCTTGCCAGCGACATCGCTCGATGCCCTTCCTGGATCTGGGACAGTGAAGGTTGCCGGAGAGATCAACAGTTCCTCCAATGTGGCCCTTGGCGCTCATTATGTAACGACGGATGTTAAAGACGAATGGGCCTGGGACTGCACAGACTTCTTTTTCATCACCGACGGGAACGCGAGCGTCAAGGTAGTTTGCACCGAATATTTCGAAATCAAATATCCAGCGAATTATAGTTTTTCATACAGGAAGGCTCCGGAATATCTGAGGCTTGATAAGGTCCTGATCATCGGCGAGGTCCAAATGGACAGTGGACAGAAGGTCATCCATCTGAAATACATGTCATCCGACGGGGCCCCGATCGAGCGTCGAACGATTGGATTGGTCCCTGCGATGCTGGTCTTCCCACCATTCTTCGCGGGGATCGCCTGGGGCCGCTGGATCCTTGTGAAACGGGACCGGCAGCATGAGAAACAAATAAAGGGAGCCGTGCCCAGGGACATCTCAACGGAGATCGCCCTGATGGGCCCTTCCCTGAAATGGATATCCAATCCCCCGGGTTGGTCGCAGAAGATGAAATATGCCCCAACCATCGCGCTTGTGGCCATCAGCATTTCGATAACCGCCGCGATCCTCGTGTTAGTGCATTTTCACAGAGGCGACATCTACTGGGCGGGCCTTTTCATAGGCCTCATTCTGATCTTCCTTGTCGTCATGCCCATCGGCCTTTGGTACGATAGGACCACACGGTCATCGAAATTTGCCGTCAGCAAGAAAGGAATTCATTTTTGGTATGACGATCCGGAGTTCCTCCTGCTCGAGGCGAGATATATCGGATGGGACGAGATAGAAACGTTCGGGGAGGTCTCCATTGGGGACGGGAAGGCCTGGATGATCGTCAAGAAGAACGGTGTCAAGATCTGGATAGGCACCATGTTGGATGAAAAGTCCATTATGCAAGTACACGGTCGGTGGAATGACATCAGAAAACGTGAACGGAATGGTTCTCCTAAATGATCTCTGGGATATGGATGCGTAATCCAAATTCTTTCCCTTTCTGTTGAGTAATATTCCTTCCCAAAAGTCCTATCTTTCTCCGGGATCATCAATCAAAGGTAGCCCCGGTCGCCCGAGACCCGAAATGGCCTGATAGGGCCGATGGGAATGGGCGAGAGTCCACCGAAAGGGGTTCAATTCAATACCGTATCAAGAACAGGAAAGGCCACGATGAATGGGGGCTGTTCTATCACGTCTACGGCCTCTGCGACCGTATGGAGAGGACCTTCGGGCCCCTGGAGGATGTCCTGCAGTATCTCGTCCTCACCTATGTCGAGATGGAACCGTCCCTGATAAGATCGGGGGAGATCCGGTGGACCGACAGGTACATGGGCCGTTTCGGGGAATGGCCTCCGATGTGCAGCGTGATCCCCGGGATCCTAGGGAGAAATAGTTTGAACTGCAAAATGATGGAAAATTCTTTCAAGTGGGCGATGCGCTCTAATTTATTGATGCAGGACAATGGGTTCTCCAGAAATCACCGCTTTAAGCCATTTCTTGGCATCCTTAAGGTCCTTGACATCACCGGACCAATCCTTCAATCGGCCTTCGAACTCAACCTCGATGTTCTGAACAGCAATCTTCATCCGTTCATGCATCTCGTCTGAACCCCGGCCCTCGATCACAGCTGAGATGAAGATATATTTGCCATGCTCGATGAGGATTTTATTCTTCCCGTAGGATATCTCATCAACTGGGGTCTCCTCATCGCCTCCAAACGAGGTCTTGATGAACTCTTGGATTGCCGTGAACATGCCACCAAGGACCTCATCATCCATGTCGGGTTTCAATTTCCTGGTGTGATGAGATATTAAACGTCCGTCTCGGTAAATCAAGAACACATCGTCAATTGTGGTCTGGGAGGCGACAGGAATTGGTTGAGCCATTGGTCTTTCCGGTTCTGGAGATGACGAGGTTGCATGCGCCGCCGTTTGCGGATCTTCTTTCTTTCTCCGCCGTGAATACGCATAGACCCCGCCAACCCCTCCGGCCACTGCGACACAGGCCACGATTATTCCGATGAGCCCGTAATTTGTCTTGATACCCGAGGTCGGCTTAGGCTTTGATTTCACCGTCAGATATATGGTCAGATTGGCGAAGCCACCTTTACCGTCGCTAGCAGTAATGGTGAGGGGCCACGTAGAGTGCGGATTAGGGGGGGTCCATGAGAGGATCGTTCCATTGATTGCTACTGCGGTATCCGGTATCGAAAGAGCGATTGTATCGTTATCTGGGTCCATGACACTTATATTATAGGTCCATTTCTCCCCAGCAATGAGGGTCTGATTGAGGTCGGTATTAAGGAACTTCGGTGGATGATTGACCTTTGGTGGAATGACGGTCTTAGCTTTGACCTCTACATTCCATGTTACATTGATATATACATGACCATCCCCGACCTCGAACTTGAATGTATTATTGCCAGGCTTCGTAGCTTTCCAATTAACCTCATTGTAAGTATAAGTTGCACCGGCCGGGGCCGACCAGAGCCGATAGAGAAGAGTATCGTTATCAGGGTCCGTGGCGTTAATAATTACTTTATAGGTATCATTGACAGAGATCGTTGCATTCTTAGGAGTTTCAACGACAGGGGGATGGTTCACTGGAATAATAGGTAAATTCACATTGAACTTCCAGACCTTTGGTGGAGAACCATTTACCTTGCCATCATTGGGAATTACCGTCCAGAAATAAGTTTTGTTATCATCCAAACCAGAGATATTCAATTCTGTATCTTTTGTCTGGTTCTTGAAAATCTTGCCACTTATATTATCGAAAAACACAAAATAGGTAAGGACGTCGCCATCGTTATCGTTCCCTGACCACTTCAATTGAACTGCGGTTTTATTGATAGTAGCATTGTCCAATGGGCTCAATAGTGTAACCGTAGGCATCGAATTCGGTTTAGGATGATGAATGGTGAACCCGCCCGAGGTCTTGTTTACGGACAAAGGAATAAACGTATTATTGTCGTGTGCTGTAACACGAATCGTATAGGTGCCATTCAGAATGCTGCTTGTGTTCCATGACCACGAATTTTGTTTCAGGTTCTTGACCAAGGATACATCTGATGTGTTTGAAATCAGGTCAATATCGAAGGTCAGGTTGTCGCCATCAGAATCGGAGGCATTCCAGAAGATCGATCGATTGCCAGTCCAGTTCTCACCGCCGACCGGAGAGGATAATGTGAGATTATGAATCAGATTGTAATATATCTGGATATCTTTAATGGTCGGTGAAATGAATAGATTGGAGGTATTAAGAAACAGTTCATACTGTATCCATTTGCTACCGTTATTCTCATAGTAAATCCTTTGGCCGCTCTTGGTATAATATGAGTTCGTTGTCCCGTCTGGACCTATAAAGGCAAACCCACTTAGACCAATTTTTGTTTCCGCGGTTTTTATCTGTAGCCGGACATTTGTCTTATTTGGAATATTCGCAGTCCAATTTATTGAGCCAAAATAAGCAGTGCCATTCATATTGATCGGAGAAGAGATGAATTGCCCCTTTTGATCATAGGGGGAATAATTCCACGCCCATGTGTCATTGTAATTCGATACCGGCCCAATTCCTCCAAATAAGATAATCTCACCATGATTGCTATCATAGGCCATCGAATGAGATTCTCTAACCATTGGACTATTGGTCGGAGTTTTGTTAAACCAATTATTCGAATCGCGATTATATATCCATGTTTCATCGGAATAACCCGAGCCCCCTGCAAATAAACCCCCAAAGAGTAAAACATCCTGATTGTTTCGATCAAATACCATCGAATACCAGGCTCTTGAACGAGGGGCATTTATCGGTTGTAAATTCGTCCAATTATTAGTACTGATATTGTATACCCATGTATCATTTGCATACGGCGAAGCCCCACCGCCAAATATAATCATCTCACGAGTCTTCTCATCATAGACCATATTAAGCCCATTTCGAGCTGATGGATGAGTGGATGGGGCTTTAGATGTCCATATATTTGCGCTCAGATTATAGATCCATGTGTCACTAAAGGCTGCCGGTGGACTGAATTTTGCACCTCCAAAAAGAATTGTTGTTGCATTAGTATCGTCATATGCCATTCCTGGAGAAAATCTCCCCGACGGATGACTGGAGGGACTTTTATTGACCCAGGTATTATTATTATTATAATAGACCCAAGTATCGGCAAAATTAGTGGGGGGAACCATAGTATATCCCCCAAAAAGAATTGTTGCATTATCTTCCTTGTCATAGACCATTGCGGACGCCATTCTTGCTGCGGGATGCGTTATGGTGGTTTTATTTATCCATTTATTATTAGATATGTTAAAAATCCACGTATCACTGTAAAAATGATTATTGTCTTTGCCACCACCAAACATGATTAGCTCATTCGTTTTCTCATTAAAAACCATCCCATGCCCAAATCTTTGTGAGGGGGCGGAAGTTCCACTATTCAGTTCTTTCCATTTATTCATGAATGAGATATCCTTGCTTATGCTTAGACCATTGGGGCCCAGACTGATATTCGTCATGGTTCCATTATTGAATGTGATCGGTGTATCTTTCCATACCGAACCGGCCAATACTGAGCAAGATGGTTGAAAGTTCAAAAGAATCAATAATAGAATTATTATGCAGCAATGAGGGAATGGATTTGTCCGAGAATTGTTACCATTTTTATTAATCCTCATCGACATTGACATTTCAATCGCTCCGAATTTAGGTACTTGGCATAGACGTTACAGGCTCTACTCTAAATAAATTTTATGTATTGCCCCAATTCAATAGGCTAATATTTGTCCTGCTCATGAATACAATAGACCAGTCGGTATGAAATCCGCCCCCGGCCCCGTCCGACTCCCACGGAAGCCACCAGATATTTTGCCTCAGGAGGCAAAGATATGATGGTATTGCCATGGCCGACATACTCCTTACCGCCGACAGGTCCCTGATGAACGATTTCCACCTCAACTGGGACCTTTCGCAGTTCTTCTATGGCCAGGGGGAGAGCCTGCCGGGCTGGTACATGGCCATCGCGGGCCGGTCGTCATCTCTCGAAATCAGAGTTACGATACATTTTCAATCAGCGCGGCCAAGCGGAAGTCCGTGAACCTGGCGGACCCGCCGCACGGCCCGCTGGCCCGGGTCCCCGGCGTCTACCAGGTCCAGATCATGAATCCCGATGACCCCTCGAAGCCATTCCCGATCCCCAGGTTCATGGGGACCGATCTGGAGGGCATACTGACGATAGGGGAAACCGTGAACCTCGGGCACAGGATAAATAACATAAGATACCGGATCCTGAACAGGAAAGGCCACGATGAATGGGGGCTGTTCTATCACGTCTACGGCCTCTGTCCCCGCATGAAGGAGACCTTTGGACCTTTGGACGAGGTCCTGCAGTATCTCGTCATCTCCTATGTCGAGATGGAACCGTCCCTGATAAGATCGGGGGAGATCCGGTGGACCGACAGGTACATGGGCCGTTTCGGGGAATGGCCCCCGTTGTGCAGCCAGATGCCTGGGGATCCAAGGACAAAATAGGTTTGCTCCGATAAATAATAGAAAATTCTTTCAAATGCGCAATTCTCTCTCATTTATGCATGCAGGACATGTCCACTATTAGGGGTATAGTCCACATGCAGAGATATGTATTTCTTATCCAATAGATTTCCTTTTTGTTAAACTATAATGAACGAAATACATATATACGGGTCAGATCATACATCCATCCGTGAACAGGCTAGACATGATCAAGAAGATCGAGGAACAGCATCTTTCCATCTTCACGACCCAGCAGGTCGCGACCTTGCTGGGGGCCGGTGTAGGAACCGCCGCAGTGACCCTTCACCGCCTTGTCCGCGACAAGGTGCTCGTCCGTGTCACCCGGGGGCGCTTCTGCCTTCCCGGAACCCCGGTCCTGTCGGTCGCATCCAACATCTATCCTCCATCATACGTGTCCCTGTGGTCGGCCTTTGAATATTACGGGACAACGACACAGTCCCCCAAGGTCATAGACGTGGTCACACCAAGGTTCTCGGGACGATTGAAGGTCTCCCTCGAACATGGGACATACACCATCCGGTTCCTCAAGGTCGATCCATCGTTCATCTACGGACAAGGCAAGATCCTCATCGAGGGAAAGGTGGCGTTCATCGCGGACCTGGAGCGCGCGATGATCGACGGCCTCATGTATCCCGGGCGTGTCCCGGTGGACGAGATCGTGGGAATGCTCAAGGGCAAGATAGAGCCCGCCCTGGCGATCAAATATGCCAAGAGGACGGGGCGGCAGAGCGTGATGAAGCGGACGGGGTACCTGTTGAACCTCATAGGATACGAATGCAGCCCCGCCGATTTCGGACGGCTCTCGGACACCTATGTCCTTCTGGACCCCGCCCGGCCAAGACGCGGCAAGTATGACCCGACCTGGCGCATAGTGATGAACACGGTGATCGAATGGACAGGGACGAGTTGAGAAGGTACATCGGCATAACGGGCAATAGCCTGGGCCAGATCGAGAAGGACTATTGCCAGCACATTATCCTAGGCGCTCTTTCGCGGGAACAGGGGGGCATGCTCGTTTTCAAGGGCGGGACGGCCCTGCAAAAGACCGGGATGACCCGGCGTTTCAGCGAGGACCTCGATTTCACAGCGAATGGCAATGTCGTCCCATCGAAATTGGAGACGGTCGTTCTGAAGGTGTTCTCGGCGTACAATTACAAGGCATCGTGTCTTGACCAGAAGGAGAATGCTCTGGCCTTCAGTTTCAATATCAGGATACAAGGGCCGCTCTATAAGGGCCCCCAGAGCTACTGCAAGATCCGGCTCGAGGTCAGCCGACGCGAGGCCGTCCTGATGGGACCGAGGCAGGTCCATATAGACCCGCCGTACCAAGACATCGTGCCATATGTCCTTGAAACGATGTTCTCCAGGGAGATGGCCGCGGAGAAGGTCAGGGCCATCATGACGCGCAACAAGCCCCGGGACCTTTACGACCTGTTCATGATCCTCCGTCAGGGAGGGATGATAGACACCGCCATGGCGGAGAAGAAGTTGAGGTATTACGACAGGACGTTCAATAAAAGGGAATTCCTCAGGAAATGCAAGCTCTTCGGCAGGACATGGGCCAAGGAGCTCGAGCTGCTCGTGGATGATGTGCCGGCCTTCAAGGTCGCATATGGCACCATCGCCAAGGTCCTGCAGGGGTAACAGTATAAAAAATTAATTAGATATACCCCTCCGTATCCTTCCTGTTCCTCACCTTCGCCGCGGCCTCCTTCAACTTCTGGTCGGCCGCCTCCTGACTGAACTGGCACGACCTGATCCCAACTATTTCCTGCTCCGCGACCTCCCTCAGTACCGCCATGTCGATCCTATCCAGCTCCCTGAACGCGGCCAGCCTCACGGCATTCATGACGACATTCTTGATATGCCCCCCGGCCATCTCGAACTCCTTCCCAAGGGCCTCGAAATCGACATCCTCCGCCAGCGGCGTCCTGCTCGAGAAATGCCTCCGCCAGATCTCGGCCCTCTGGGCCGGCCCCGGCACGGGCATC
>Ga0315288_10010329_pt1 | contig 11767 bp, 12 predicted proteins | sample YL17G11_20_MG_FD_203454 | JGI IMG/M metagenome (GOLD analysis project Ga0315288, IMG submission 203454) | Sediment microbial communities from Yellowstone Lake, YNP, Wyoming, USA - YL17G11_20 | ecosystem: Environmental > Aquatic > Freshwater > Lake > Sediment | place: USA: Wyoming | collected... | reverse complement strand
CAACTAAAATTCCGCCAATCGCCCCGGTGATTCCAATGCCTAGACTAAAACCCGAACTTTCCAGGCTCCATTCAAATGCTTCTTTGCCCTTATCAATATGGCGAGTAAATATTGCTGCCCAAGCAGGGATAGCCATTGCCATACCAATACTATAAACTGCCTGAAGAAGATAAATATGCCAAGGAAGAAAACTGAAAATATAGCCGAGCGGCACAATGGCGGCCAAAACATAACCTAAAACCAAAAAACTAACATCATCTTTTTCTCCTCTATGTTTATCCAAAAACTTTCCGATTGGTATTTGTAAAATCGCTTTTAATATCCAGTAAATAGCAGCGGCAAAACCAACCACCTTAACGTTCCCACCATTTATTTGCTCAATAATAAAAACCGCAAAAATTGGCGCAATCAAACCAAAAGCAGAAAGAAAAACCAAATCTGCCTGAATAAGAGTTTTGACTACTTTATTGAGAGAAAACCTAGCCATTGTTTTAAGTTATATCCTGGTTCAAAAATTTGTTAATTTTTTTACCAAGTTTCCTAAGTCTTTTCCAGCTTCCTTGATTAAGCGATTTCTCGATAAATTTTGTTCTAGCCAATCGCCTTAGCCAGAAAACAAACCAAATTGCGATTAAAACAATAATAATGAAAAACACTACCATTAACCAACCGGCAATCAGCTTAATAACCTTGCTTAATAATTCGTAACTTGCCCCAAAAGTATATCCTATAACAAATAACATCAATACCCAAATAAAAGTAGCTGTTAGACTACACCAAAAAAACTTTTTTGCTTTAGTTCTAAACATGCCGGCGATTATAAAAGTAGGCATGCTAAATCCGTAAGTAATTCTAGTAATTATCAGGGCTCTTCCCATATGTTTTTTACAATATCTTTCTAATTTTCTTAAACGTTCTTGGGTTAGAAAAAAACGAGGCCCCCATTTTTCCAATATTTTTCTTCCCCCGAAACGACCTACGGCATACAAAACATAACCATTTATGAAGTAACCCAAGGATAAAACTGCTATGATATTTAAAAATTTAAAAATGCCGAGTTTATGCAGAAAACCGCATAATAACATTATACTGCTGCCTTCAAATAAAGCTCCCAAAAAAGCAAAAATATATCGATGATGATGAAGGAAAGGAGTTATTGTGCTGATAAATTCACTCATATTGTTAAAATAATGACTACTGGCCCCCTACCTTATTTTCTTTTTTTTCCTTATCGCCCAAAATACTGATTTTTCCATATTCGCCATCATAACCAGGCTTAACATTAATCCTGCCTTCGCGAACCCGAATTACTCCTTCGGCAATCTCTGGCAAACTGGCTGCCATAATCTCTGAACGCCCTGCTTCCAAAAGAATCTTGATCTCCGAACCAATTCTTTTAATAAGTTCTTTGTAATACTCAGTCACCTGCTTTGTTCCCACGCCAACCCTTAAAACGTCGGCAATAATTTCTTCAAGCGGAATCAGGCTTTTAAAAGGGATCGCTTTGGCCGGTTTTGCACCAACGGGCCTGTCGGCTAATTTATTAATTCTATTCATAACTCCGATAGTTATGGGCTTGCCGCATTTTGGACAAAGATTGTTATATTTCTTTGACTCTTCTGGGCTTAAACAAATGCCGCAATTCCTATGGCCATCGAAATGATACTTTCCCTCCTCGGGAAAAAATTCAATTGTGTAAAGAAACCTACAATCTTCCGAATGGGGCTGCTTAATTGCTTTTATGATGCTGCGGTAATCTATCTTTTTTAGGTCTAAAACATTGGCTTCGCGGCCTAATTTATGAGGACTGTGGGCATCAGAATTTGAAATTAAAGTGATATTATCGAGGGCTGATAAACGCCAATTCATTGCCGGGTCGCTGGAAAGCCCTGTCTCAATGGAATAAATGTATTTTGAAAACTCCTCAAAACATTCTTCAATGGAATCAAAGCCAGAATTAGAACCGAAAACACTAAACCAAGGAGTCCAAGCATGAGCAGGGACAATTAAACAGTCCTCGGAGACATTAAGAATGATTTTTGCCAGTTCTTTAGCGTCTAATCCTAAAATTGGCCTGCCATCCGATTTCAAGTTTCCTATCCAACCGAGATGGGCATTGATTTTTTCTACTGTTTCGAAATCAGGAGCAAAAATAATATTATGAATCTTTCTGGTTCGATTGTTTTTGGAATAAATACTTGAAATCTCAACGGTCAAAATAAATCGAACTCCGCTATCTGATTTTTTGAATTTAAATAAACCCGGTTCAACGGGCTCTAAATTTTCTCTTAATTCCTTTAGCCACTTGGGATGAGTGAAATCTCCCGTACCCAAAACCTGAATTCCCTTTATTTTCGCCCATTTATCCAGATTCTCAATATCCATGTCTTTAGACGTGGCCCTGGAATATTTGGAATGAATATGGAAATCGCAAATATACTGCATATAAATATATGATAACCCAAAAAGGAAAAGAAAGAAATGTTGACTAAATTTAAATTCTTATAACAAAAATCCCTACCGAATTCGGCAGGGATTTTTATATCAATAGTTTTCGAATTTATTTTGTCCCCAGACCGAATTGTCAGCCCGAGACTGATCCGCCTGCCTGCCGGCAGGCAGGCCTTGGGCGGAAACATGATACCCTCACCAAGAATCGCCCCGCAATACTGCGGGGTCTCCGCTTCGCTCCGAAACTCTTATGCGCCCAGCAGGATTTGAACCTGCGACCTTGACCTCCGGAGGGTCACGCTCTATCCAACTGAGCTATGGGCGCAGAAGTTCTACTTGCCCCGTACCGAGCTTTGCTCTGGTGCGGGGTCCGTTGAACTATGAGGGCCTGTAAGAATTAATCCGCTTATAATGCCCAAAATTATCCAAAATATCAACCTGCTCTGCTGAATAGTCCAGAAATAATGATCAATAAAACTTAAAACCAAAAAAGCAAAAAGCAAAGAATAAAAAACAGAAAGAATTAACTTTTTATTATCTAATATCTGCCGTTTAAAGAATAAATTAAAACTTCCCAATAAGATTCTGGCAATAAAAATCAAAAAGACTATCAATCCGAAAATCCCTATTTCGCCGGCGATTAAAAGATACAAATTATGAACCGGCTGGTAAAGCCAGAATTCTTTAAAATGATAATTATTAACTAAATACCAGACAAAATTTCCTAATCCCAAACCCAAAAATGGTTTTTCTTTAATTAATGATAAGGCGATATCATTGTAATAAACCCGCAAAGATATGGCTTGTTCTTCCGGGGAAATCGCCGAAAAACGAGCCTGAAACTCCGGCCAAAATAAAATAACAAACAAAGAGCAAAAAACAACAACCAAAACAAACAATCTGCATATCCTTTTTCTCTCAAAAAATTTCCTAAGCCAAGCAATCGTAAAAAAACAAAAACTAGTCAGAGCAAAAACAATAATAATCGTCCGAGAAAACGTTAAGAAAGCTCCCAGAATAAGAATTGCCAAAATTATATCCAAAATCGCTTCTCCTAAATTTGACTTGAAAAACTTGCTTCGAGAAAGATAAAGAAAATACAAGCAAAAAATCGAAAAAAATATAAACGCTCCTAAAACATTAGGGTGGGGAGCTGTGCCGTAAGCCCGAATGAATTTTACTCCGTTAACAAAAAAAGTGGCTACGCCGGGAATATTGGCATTATAGATCCCCGCCTCAAAATGTTTTAATCCCAAGCTACTCTGACTAAAAAATTGTCCAATCGCGATCAACGACTGAAAAAATCCGCTGGCAACAAACAGCCATAAAGCCTTTCTCAAATTGAAGAAATCTAAATTATTTTTTATATATAAAAATAATAATATAAATTCAACCAATTTTATCAATTGATAAATGCTCAACCCAATATTCTGGCTGGTTATTAGAGACAATCCAGCAATCAGAAAGAACAACCCTAAAAAAATATCCACTTTTTTGAATTTAATTCCGCCGCGCAAAAACGCTAAAAATATAATCGCAACTATTAATAAATCCGTAAAATACAAAAATCCCGAATTCCATTCAATAAATCTGTTTCCCGATAAAAACAAGATTTTCCTTGTCTGGAAAGGAATTGAAAAAAGGAAAAGATAAAATAAAAATTTTTCAAGTTTTTTCATTTTACGAAATAAATAATCTGATAAATAAATCCCAAAACAAATAATGCGATTAAGGAATAGATTATGATGTTTGGAATTTTCAGGCTGTATTCCGGCTCTCTGTCGCCTAACTTTTTGGCTTTTAGGTAAGTTAATACTAACACCGTCCCTTCGATTGCCCCAAAGATTACTCCCAAGAAGCTAATAATCGGAATAAACGCCCTTAAACCCAACAAAAATCCTACCAAAGGAATGAAACAAACCAGAAACCAGCTTAGAGTTCTGTTTATTTTATAATCATACCAGAAAACTTTTTTCAAGTAGAGACCTATAACAAAATAGGAGGTTATAACCGCTAAAAATCCCAGTACTGCTCCTAAAATTATGATGCCTTCTCCCAAAAAACCAGTGAGTCCCTTGATTGCTTCGGGCGAGGTGGCTTGCCCGCTAATTCCTACCACAGTAAGCATAAACAAGAAATAAAGAATCGCCGGAATTATCGTCCCTAAGATGATTGTTTTTTTGTATTTTTTTCCATCTGCTTCAAGAATTTCCCTAATTTCGGGAATAGCCGCTCCTCCGGCTAAGGCCCAAAATATTACGCCGTAAGGCAAGAAAAAATATTTTAAATCAATGTTTTTAAAATTGGAAATATCCAAATGAGGTAAACCGGAAAAAAAGATTAGAACGACAATGGAGATTAGTAACAAACTCATTCCTAATTCCATTTTCTTTACTAGGGCCAAATCTTTAAAAACTGCAAAGGCGCCAATCACTAAAAAAACTAAACTATAAATAAAAGGAGAGCCGCCTAAAAACGGGGAGAATATTGTTGAAAGAAATTCTCCGCTGATAATTATATAAACCAAAAGAGAACCGTAAAGACCAATCAATATTGAAAAAGTCGCTATTCTTTTTCCCCATTTTCCTAAATAATGTTCGGCGTAACCAACTAAACGATGCTTCTCCGTTGTCCGACAAACTATTTCTCCATAAATCAGATGAATTAATAAAGTAACGCCAGTCAAAACTAACAAAAAAATAGCTCCAATCAGAAAACCTGACCGAGCTACAACGTAAGGAAGGCCAAACATTCCTGCGCCAACAATAGTGCCAATCAAAATGGCGCTTGCATAAAGAAAATTCTTATTCATTTTTATTTATTCTAAAACTCTATACACCTCATCTCCTTCTTTAACCTTTTCCTTGACTTTCAAACCAATTACATCACCCTTCTTGGCTTTTTTGATGCTTTCGTGCTCTATCTGCATTGACCCTACCTCCTGCTCAAAATCAGTGGCACTTCCTTTTACGTGGATGGTGTCATCAACATTTAAGCCCTTGCTCAATTCAACAATTCCAACTTCAATTTTACCAAAATAATGGGTAATCTTTCCCACTAATTCCTCCTTCTTTTCCTCAGCCATAAAATTATGATGCAAATCTACAAATGATATGCGAATCTACAAATATTAGCAATTAGTAGATTAGCATTGAATTCGCATATTAGCATCTTATATTATTTTTTTCTTTTTCGACCAATTTTAAAAGTTTTTTAACTAATTGTCTTGGATTTGAACTATAAACTATTTTACCCATTCCACGGTGAGACTTTTTTACAATGTCTCTAACCATATCGGCCGTTCCTCCAGAACCGATCAAAACGCCGATTGGTTTTTTGTCCTCAAAAGCGATAGTAAATTCATTTAAAGTCCCCATCCTACCGCAAACCGTAATTACTGCATCAGCGCAGCGAGTCAAAAGAAGGTTTCGACCGGCATAATCAAACCCAGTATAAATAATTAAATCATGATAGTCGGTGGGCAACTTATATGTTTTTATATGGGCTATTTCTGAAGCAGCAGGAGAAAGTCCGATAACCGTACCAGCTGCCTCTTTCGCTCCGATGGCTGCCCAGTAAGGAATGCCGGAAGTAGCACCGGTAACCAAAATTCCACCCTGCTTGATTATTTCTCGGCCTACTTCTTTAGCTAATTCCAGGGCCCCAGGGCTACAATGTCCAGTTTCGGCTGCTCCCGAAACAACGATTTTGTATGCCATATATTTTATAATAACATTTTTCCTATAATTCTACCACCTCATTCAACATCGGGGCTGAAGCATCAATTCCTAAATGATCTCTAATTAACTGGATTAAAGCCAGAGCTGGTCCTTCTTCTCCATGAACAACAAAAATTCTCTGGGCTGGTTCTTCAAATCTGGCTAACCAATTATAAAGCCCTTGCTGATCGGCATGGGCAGAATAAGCTCCGATTGCCTTCACCTCGGCTCTGACCGGAACTATTTCATTAAAAATTTTAACTTCTTTTTCTCCATCTAAAACTCTTCTTCCCAAGCTTCCTGCTACCTGATAACTTATTATTAAAAGACAGCTATTGGGATCGGGTAAATAACGAATTTCGTGATGCAAAATTCTTCCTCCGGTGGACATGCCCGAACCAGCAATAATTATCTTGGGAGGCTTAACATCATTTATTTGCTTTGACTCTTCTACCGTCTCGGTAAAAGTTAAACCAGGAAATTTAAAAAGATCATCTCCCGATTTAATCAAATAAGTGGCTTTTTTATTATAATAATCCGGATATTTTTTATAAATCTCCAATGATTTAATAGCTAAAGGGCTGTCAACAAAAACCGGTACTTGAGGTATCCGATGATTTTCAACTAATTCATTCAACTCATAAAGTAATTCCTGCGTTCTTTCTAAAGCAAAAGCTGGAATCATCAAGGTTCCGCCCCTGGCAACAGTATCTTCTATGACATTCTCCAGAATATCCTGCCTGTGTTTTTTGGCCTCATGATTTCGATCACCATAAGTGGATTCAATAACTATATAATCCGCCTTATCAATAAATTCCGTTGGTTTTAACAGGGGGACCGGCGGGTTGCCAAGGTCTCCGGAAAAAACAATCTTTTTCCCCTCGGCCCAAACTTCGATTATTGCGGAACCAAGAATATGGCCGGCATCTCTAAATTGACAGGAAGCGCCCTGGCCTAAATCAATCTTTTGTCCGTAATCAATGCCTTCCATTAATTTTAAACTTTCCTCAATATCTGCAGATTGAAAGAGCGGTTCTTTTCCTAGGTTTTTCGCCTCTTTCTCCATTATACCTTGACTATCTAAAAGCATTACCCGAACAAAATCTTTGGTTGGCCTGGTAGCTAAAATTTTTCCCCGAAAACCGTCTTTATAAAGTTTCGGGATTCGACCAATATGATCGAGGTGAGCGTGGGTAACCAAAAGAAAATCTATTTCCTTGGGATTAAAAAGAAAGTCTTCATAATTTTTTTCCTCAACATAGCGAGTTCCCTGAAATATGCCACAATCAATTAAAATTTTGGCATTTTTAGTTTTCGAGTCAGACTCGATTTCTAATAAATAATTTGAGCCGGTAACAAGTCTAGTGGCGCCAAAAAAATGTAATTTCATGATTAAATTATACCACAGAAAATAAAAACGCAGCAAAAGCTGTGTTCAAGTTTTGTAAATTCTAAGATATAAAATTTAAAGAAATTTTCTTAGTTCGCTAACTTTATCCAGCTTCTCCCAGGGTAAATTTAAATCGTTTCTGCCGAAGTGACCATAAGCAGCTACCTGACGATAAATAGGCCGGCGCAATCCAAGATTTTTAATTAACATTCCCGGCCGCAAATCAAAAACTTTTCTAATAATCCGGGAAATTTTTTCTTCGAGAAGTTTGCCGGTTCCATGAGTATTAACATCAATTGCCAAAGGTTCAGCTACTCCAATAACATAAGCCACTCTAACCTCAATTTTATCGGCAAAACCAGCTGCCACTAAATTTTTTGCCACCCAGCGAGCACCGTAAGAACCGGACCTATCAACCTTGGTCGGGTCTTTGCCGGAAAAACAACCGCCGCCGTGAGAACCAACCCCGCCATAAGTGTCAACAATAATTTTTCTTCCGGTTAATCCTGTATCGGCCCCCGGTCCACCAAGAACAAAACGGCCGGTAGCATTAATATGGTATTTGGTATTTTTATCCAAAAACTTTTCTGGAACAACTTTTTGAATGACTTCGCGCTTGATGTCATTTCGTAGTTTACTCATTGAAACATCGGGGCTATGCTGAGCAGCAATAACTACATTTTCAAGTCTTGCTGCTTTTCCGTCATGATATTCAACTGTAACCTGTGATTTTCCATCGGGCCGCAAATAAGGCAAAGTTTTCTTTTTTCTAACCTCGGCTAATCTTTTAACAAGTTTATGAGCTAAAACAATTGGCAGGGGCATATATTCCGGCGTTTCTCTGGTGGCATAACCAAACATCAAGCCCTGATCTCCTGCCCCCAAAGTCCTTAGATCTTCTTTTTTATACTGGCTAACGCCCAAGGCAATATCTTTGGATTGTTCATGAATAGAAACCAAAACCCCGCAAGTAGCATAATCAAAGCCATAGGTTGCATCAGTGTAACCAATATCTTTGACCACTTCCCTTATGGTTTGAGGAATATCCACATAACAATCGGTGGTAATTTCACCAGCAACCATTATCGTGCCATTGGTTGCCAAGGTTTCCGCTGCTACCCGACCCCGAGGGTCTCTTTCCAAAATAGCATCTACAATGGCATCGGAAATTTGATCGCACATTTTATCTGGATGCCCCTCGGTTACTGATTCAGATGTAATAAAATGTTTTTGCATATTTAAAATAAAATTAATTGTTATATTGTCTATTTTAATCTAATTTATAAATTTTAACAAGTCAAATGTGGATAAAAAAATAGCCGAGCTTAACTCGACTATTAAATTATTTTTAATATTTTTTAATTTTATATTTCTTCGGCCTGGCTGGCTTTTCCCGCGGGCATTTTTCCGATAAATCGCACATTGAATACCAGGGACAATTTTCTTTGGGATAATCTACGCATTTACCCGATGGTTTTGCAGGATTTTTATTTGTTCCGCAAGGTTTTATTGCATTATCAAAATCATAGTCATAAAAATTCCTTCCCATTCTCATCTCCTTAATTTAATTTCAAAGAATTTTTTCTAAAAATATAATAAATATAATGTTCATCATTATAATCGCTGGTATAACCACTTCCTAAATCTTTATGAAAAACTCGCTGTGCGTTAGGTAGCTGATTGAAATATCGAACCGCTTCTTTAAACCGTCTTCTGCACCAACTCATGCTTTTAATCTCGCCAGCTATACAAGCGAAATATCCGCCCGGTTTTACTAATCTATACATTTCTTGAATTGATTTAATTCCAGCAAGTCCCACCATAGCGGCTGAAACCACGACATCAAAACTTTGTTTTTTGAATGGGAGATTATAAGCATTAGCCTGCAGACAGAAATTATAAATCGGTTTTACTTTAGCTTCTTTAATTCGCTTTTCGGCAACGTCTACCCCTATAAGCGTCCCCCTCCATCCAACTTTTTCAAGTTCCTCGCCGACTTCTCCCGGACCGCAGCCAATATCCAGTATGCGCTCATTGCCAATCAGAAAAGGCATAAGATATTGAACCAATAATTTCGGAATTTGCCAACCCTTAAGTTTCAGAAACATCTCGTACTGATGAAATTCATTATAATACTTCCGTGCTTCCAGCGACGTTTTCATTTTATTTACGTCTCCTGTCAAAGAACTTTAAGATTTTAGTATAACATAACTACATAAAAAATCAATATTTTGAGACGAATTTGTTGTTTTTTATATAAAATCTCCAGGGTTTTTTGGCCCATTCTTGAGCATAATCAATGCCGATTCTTTTACTGGCGACAATTTGGCTGGGTTTTATTTTCTCGCCATCTTCCAGCCAAATTCTTTTACTTTTTGTTAAGTCTTCTCCGTAAAAAGATTTATCAAGTTTCATCCATCTGCACAACTTTCCCGGTCCATTAGCAATATTAGGATTTAGGACATAGGATTTAGGGTATATTGACTCGAGGGCACGGATTAAAACGCATTCCGGTTGCCCCTCTTTGCCAGTTGATATATTCAGCTGCCAATACATTCCATAGACCAAATAAATATAAATATGCCCGCCGATTAACCATTCGGCTTTGTTTCTTTCAGTTCTTTTATAGCCATAGGCGTGAGAGGCTTTATCGTGGGGCCCGATATAAGCTTCGGTTTCCACGATTTTGCCAACGAGTCGCGTAGCGACTCGTTGCCCTGAGCTTGTCGAAGGGCGATATACCTTTCGAACTAAATATTGTCCAAGCATTTGCTTGGCCACTTTCAAAGTTGGTTGGGTATAGAATTTTCGCAGCAATCTTTTGCTCATTGTTTGATAGCAACTACTAAGATATTTGTCTTTTTTCCGTTTCTTTTTAAATCTTTTACTTCCTCAATTCTAAACCCGGCTTCTTCAAAAAGTTTCTTTAGCTCTTTTTTAGTAAAAGCGTGATAATAACGCTGAATTTTAAGTCTTTTGGGGGACAACAAAATATCTTTAAAATCTAATTTAGATAAGCCAAAAAGCTTGCGAAAAGTGAATTTTAAGAGTAATTTTAAATATTGTGCTTGATAAAGATTCCAGCAAGTCATTATAATTCTTCCATCTTTTTTCAGGGTTCGTTTCATCTCGTTGAGTGATTTTAGTCTCAACTGTTCAGATGGAATATGGTGAAAAACCGCGATTGCCCAAATTGAGTCAAAATAATTGTCAGAAAATGGTAAACCCTGGCACCCAAGCTCTTCTTTACTGTCTTTTACTATCTTGTTGGTTTCTTGGGTGCAGGGTAAACTTAGAATGTCGGCTACTTTGAAATGGTCACCATATTTCTCTTTGGCTATTTTAATAAGTTTTTCTGAAGAGTCTGCGCCAAGATACTCAACGTTTCTGCCTTGAAATAACTCATAAAACCGACTATTGCCACACCCTAAATCTAAAACTCTTTCGCCGTCTTTAATATATTTTTTAAGTTCTTCAAATTCCGGCCAGACTTGATTTCGGCTACCCGAAAAAGAATCCGCATTGTTTTCAAAATATTCTTTTGTTTTTTCAATTAAATATTTCGCGTATGACGGATTCATATGAAAATCAAATAATTAAAAAATTAATTCAGAAAAAAGTTAGGACAACTAACGAGTTTTTTGGTTTGCAAAGAAAATTATCCAAAAAATTCCAAAAACCCTTTCCTAAAAATATAGAGCTACTTAAAGCATACCGCAATTTGCTAAAAACGGGCAAGATTAAATCCAATTTATTTTTAGAAAATATCCTAAAAACCCGAAAAATCCGCACCCTTTCCGGCATTGCCTCGATTACAGCTATTACTAAACCCTATCCCTGCCCTGGTAAATGTCTTTACTGCCCAGATGAAATTGATATGCCAAAAAGTTACCTTGCCAATGAACCTGCTTGCATGCGCGCAGTTTTAACCAAATTTGACCCCTATAAACAGGTTGATGCGCGGATTAAATCGCTTTACCTCGCTGGTCATAGTACGGATAAAATTGAACTAATTATTTTGGGTGGCACCTGGTCGGCTTATCCTAAAAAATATCAAACTTGGTTTATCAAGCGCTGTTTTGATGCTGCCAATGACCCCAAAAACTGCTTCGCAGACGGGGCAGGAAAAACTTCCAAAGATTTAAAAACAGCGCAAAAAATAAACGAAAAAGCGAAAAATAGAATTATTGGCCTGACCCTTGAAACA
>Ga0315288_10010328_pt1 | contig 11768 bp, 10 predicted proteins | sample YL17G11_20_MG_FD_203454 | JGI IMG/M metagenome (GOLD analysis project Ga0315288, IMG submission 203454) | Sediment microbial communities from Yellowstone Lake, YNP, Wyoming, USA - YL17G11_20 | ecosystem: Environmental > Aquatic > Freshwater > Lake > Sediment | place: USA: Wyoming | collected... | reverse complement strand
TTTACTACAATAGAAAGCTCAATTGGATCAAGATCAATATTAATTTCACCGTAACAAGATTTGCTACGCATATGTTGGCAAAATTCACGCTCTGTAGTAGCTACTTGTCCACAATCATAACAGATTGCTTTACCTACTCTTGTACCCATAGATACGGAGGTTTTATAACCACTTGTAACGCCTCTAGCTAATTCTGGATAAGAAACCTTATCTAAAGCACATAAAGCAATTACACGCTTATTTAAACGATCATAATAAGTATCAAGAATAATACCACGAATGGCATCAACTGAATCTGACTTATGATCAATACAAAGAGGTTTGCCTACCCATTTTTTGTAAGCTTTAAGTAACTCTGCTTCGGCAAATATATCACCATTATGGTTTTTATATGCTTTAATGGAAGGATCGTTAGAAACCCACTTCCAAGAACCATTAGCAGATATATCCCAGCTGACAGCAACGGGAGAACCGTCTTTTGTTAATTTTGCAGTACCATCAGCATTAAGTGAAGATGCTTCTGCTGCGGTCATCATAACTGCAGAGAAATATAGAAAATCTTCAGCCTTGGGAGCAATACGTTTTAATTGTGTAGCAAATTTTCTAAAATGCTCGTTAATCTCTGTATCATTTAATTCAGCTAATACCGAATCAACAGATTGAATATTAGTAGCTGAAATTTCTGATAGTTCGCCTATTTTAGTAAACATATTACTTTGTTTCCTGGTTAGCTTGTACTTGCTCTTTGCTCATATCGCCTTTAAGTGCATCTAACTTTTTTTGTGTTTCTTCATCAGTTAGATCGGTGGGCTCTATAACATTAATTGGTTGTTCGTCGCCATTTTTAATAAACATAGTATCTCTCCTAAAATAGCTAAATATTACCTTATTTATTAGTCTCGTTTAGCATTTTCATACGATCTTCGACTAATTGCATTACAAGTGGGGATTTCTTTTCTACTTTTTCTTGTAATTCATTGCTAACATTATCAACCCAATTTCTTGCTAATATGTTAGTTTGTAAATGATCTTTCACTCTTTCATCTACAATTTGCTTTAATTGTACTATTTCTTTTTTAATATTTTCAATAGCGACTACTATGCCTTTTGAAAACTCTTCATTTTTTAAATTAGCAAATAAATCGATAAATCTATTTACTTGTATTTCAATATCTTCAACTGATGATACAAATGATTTTAATAATTTTTCTGTCTGTGTATCAGAAGTAAATGGTTGCATCATAACATACGCTTTAAATGCAACTTGTTTAAATCTATTAAAATTTTCAACAACTTTATCTCTATATGTACGCAACATAAATCGACGTGCAAAAATTTTATCTGGAGCTATATCTGGGCTTTTCTTTAATGGATTATATATAAGATTCAAATGATCATCGCATTGTTCTAAAATTTTCAAACAATGCTTAAACCATCGAATAGCTTTTTCCGCTTGTTCTTTTTCGCTATCATCAATTTGATAGGTTACCATTGAACTGTAAGCTCTTTTTTTAAACATTATACAAATCCTCCGCTTATTACAGATGGTCCAACCATATTAGTAATTTGCGTATTCTGATCAAAAACTCCAGTTAGTGGTATTTGATTAGATTCTCTCTCTTCATTATTAATGTCTTTTAAACCGTAATTTTCTCTAGTTACTTCTGGACTATCAGTATAATATGTATCGGTAAATGCTAACGGATATGTTCGTACTGCCGGATCTGCATAAGGTGCCCACGAACCGCGCTCTTGTGTATCAAACGTATAGTCTCTTAACGTTTCATTACCATCGTGTGTATTAGTAACAATATCATAAGCGTTATTAGTATCTTTATTACTGTCTGCTTGGCACATAAGTTTCATATAAAATTTTTCCATACTTTGACTTATGTTAATTCCAAATCCTAATTCTTTTGCTTCTTTAATTGCTTTATTACAACTCCACTTATCTAACAAACAACGACATAATCCAATAAATAATCCTGTACGATCTTTGCCGTGAAAACAATGAACGAAAGTTGGAATACTATCATCAATTAGCTCGTGAATATTATGTTTTAATAAATGTTTAATAGTATTTTTTTCGCCTGCGTTAATTGGTATAATAACTTGTTTAATATTTAATTTTTTACAAATAGGCTCTATATATTTAGCTACATTTTCATCGAGAGAAATTATTTTCTCAATGCCGAATTTTTTCTTGAGCGCAACAATATCTGACAAAGAAGGCTTACCCCCTCTATACAAATTTTCTCGCACTTTGTGAAAATTTTTAATCATTACAAATTACTCACTATACTATTTAATACAGTGCGTATATAACTTGGAGAATGCATCATTAAAATATTTTTTGTTAATGAAATAGCTTGTCCTAATGCTGAACTAGCTGGCATTTTTTTACCAGATAATTCATTTTCATTTAACATATATATTTTTCTTTTTAAACTATTAATTGATTTTGGACGGCGGGGTGGAGATATTTTACGCATCAAAAATTGAATAATTTCTGCGATATATTTTCCAGCATATGTAGGGTCACCCATCTCTATTGCTGATGCGACTTTGGCTATGTTATCTTTTAAACTATCCACAAATTTTATTGCTTCTTGTAAAGCTAATTCTTCTGGATTAGATTGTTTAGTGATCAATGCTTCATCAAATTTTTGTTTATAAATTTGTTTAAATTCTTTTAATATTTCTGGCGGAAAATTATCATTTAGCTGTCGTATTAAAGAAGAATAAGTTGGGGCTTCATCACTTGAAGCTTTTTTATGTTTAAAAAATTCTATTTGTTGTAATCTTTTAACTGCTTGAGCTCTTGTTTTATATTTGCCTAATAATTTATTTTTACGAGAAAATACTCCCCAATATCCTTTTGGCATTTTTCTAATAAATGAAATTTTAGTTAAACCTGTGACTTCTGTGTTGCACAGTTCTTCAAATAATGAACTATGAATAAGAAGTTGATTAATCATCTACGCCCAATAACTCTTTCATTTTTCTAGAATGCTCTGAACTTAAAAAGACATCATTTAAACATCCTCTAGAATTTAATTCTGTAAAAGCTTTAACTCCCCAAGTATTAATATAAACAACATTACCTCTTTTATGTAATGCACCGCTTTTATCAAAATAATAGCAACTAACTACAAGGAAATCATCTACAATATCTTCTAATATAGCATATATGACGCCATTAACTTTTTTAATGTGATCATTTAATGTTAATTCTTCATACTCATCTCCAATGGAGATTTCTAATACTTTGCCTTTTAATCTTGGCAATAATGCATCCATTTTACTCATTGTAGTCTCGCAAATGTGAATCAAACCGAGAGGCTATGCGCATCAGTTCTTGTGAAGTGTTAGGTAAAGAGCCTGTTGATATTAAGTGATTATTAGTTGAAGCTGTAAGAAATTTACTTAATAATTTTTCTAATTTATGAACAAAAGTAGAAATATAAGATTCTGGAGATCTACTTTCTTGTTGTCTATCATCTACTTGTACGCCTGTAGAATTACGCATTGCAATTATGGCATTTTTATAAGTAGATCCTTTTTTTGTACGATCTACTTGAGCTTGCATATCTTTTACTCTAATTACTCCTGGCATAGAGCCGTGGAATAATGGATTTTCTTTATAAGCTTTTGATTCCATACGAGGATCTATTTTAATACCTATATTATAATATTTTTTACTCCAAGTACGATTACCGATTCTAACTGTTTCTGGATTTTCTTCTACAAATATTGCATCAGGATCATTACGTTGAACGCCAGGTAGCTTTAAACCAACTGGCCAATATGTAGCTATATAAAATTGTGCGGCAGATTTAAATGGTCCGCCACTAAATTTTTCTTGACTTTGAATATATCGTTTAACATATTCTAACTGTTCAATGGCTGGAACATTACCAAATTCTTTCCAATCTTTATCAAACCCCAATCCTTTTAAAGTTCCTTCTGAAAATTGTATTAATCCAATAACGTGTGCTCCCGCTCGATTGGGGATATTGGGATTAATGCCAGATTCGGAAGACATAATCGCAATAATATCTTCCGGCTTCATACCTACTTCTGAAGCAACCTGTATTAATTTTGAGTAAAAGTTTGGACCAAGGTTTGTCATTAATCTTCGTTGTATTGATCGCTTTGATCTTCGTAGTTGTCGTTTTCGATATCTTCTATTTCTTCATCCATAGTTTCTGGAGCTTGTATAGCTTCAATTGCAAAATTCTTACTAATTTTTCTAACAGTTAAAATACCTTTGTCTGCAGAAACTCTACAACTAATATATAATTTAGCGGCGCCAGATAATGTTTCATCTATTTCTGATAAATTTAATCTTGTATAAACTTCTATATATTTATCTCTTGGATTATAATCATCAATTACATCATCAGATTGAATTACCCAACCATTATATATTGCTTGTTTAATTGCTGGAATTAACTTTAATTCAATAACCCTTATGTATGGCTCTAAACTAGCCATCTGACGTACTTTAGCTAATCTGGTTGCAAAGCTTCGAATAATTGCTTTTCCAGTTTCTGGCGTAACTCTAATTTTATCTGGAGTAATATTTCTTAAAATACTAACATCGGCATATGCTTTATCTATACGTCCGGTTGGTAAATTAAGATCTGCTGGACGTAAAAATCTTGCTTCTTCATCAGCTAGCTCTTGGGGCTTTTTTTTTAAAAATTGTAATCCAGGACGTAATTTTTCTTTAACTTCCGGAACTGCTGTCGGAGCTTCTGCTTCTAACTCTTCCGATTCAGCCGGTTTACTGACAACCGGCTTACCTTTTAAAAAATCCCACATACCCGCAGTCTTATAATCATTTATAATGTTATTAGCTACTGTTAATAAGTTAGCGCTAGCGGTTGGATCTGTATTTTCTAATTTATCAGAATAGTCTAATAATTCATTAACAAAAGAAGATACTTCATCTTGATTTGCATAAGCGGTAAGTTGTTTGATAAATGCTGTATGAGCCTTTTTAGGAACGTCTACTGGTCCAAGTTTTTTTTCTAATTTATCTAATTCTTTATTTGCTTCTTCATTAGAAATTGTTGATTGTGGCTGTTGTTCTTTCCATTCTTCGAAAGACATTTCATTTAACGGACTTTTGGTAGGCGCGGGTTGTCCTGGTAGCGGCGGTTTGGGAGGAGCGACAGGAGCTGCTGGAGGAGTTTGTTCTTTAATTTGTTGCTCGTATCGATCGTTCTCTTCAACTTGTTTATTATTAAAATCTTCATAAGTTTGTGGATCACGATTTTCATAAGCGCTTTGTTGCTCTTCTTTTAATTTAACTGCTTTTTCTTTTTCGGCGGCATCTTTTGCCGCTTTGTGCTGTTTCAACGGTTCAACAACTTCGGTACGATGATATACATAAACTTTATGATAAGCTTTAAATTTAGCCACAAATTCTTTTGCTTTAGCTGTATATAGTTTAATATTACGACGAGATACGCCGCTTTCTAAATCACTAAAAATTGATAAAAGATCACGCAACATTTTTTCTGATTTACGTACTAAATCAATAGTTAAAGTTTTAATTTTTTTAACAAAACCGGCATCGAATCGTTTTTCTAATAAACGTCTCGATCTTCCTTTGTCAGTAATAATATTAGACGCAGTATCAGTTGTAATATCTTTGCCTGATAATGATTTATCTTTAATCCAATCTAAAATACCAGCTTCTTTAACTAAATCATCAAAATCTGCACAAGCATCTTTAATAGCAGCTTCTGGATCATATCCAAATAATTCTTCTTGTTCTGGACCAGAAAAATCATTTAAAAAGTAATCATAATTACCAACTTCTAGATTTTTAGAAAATTTTTCTAAAATATGTGAAATAGCTTTTAAGCGGGCGTGAAAGCCTGTAATTTGATGCGCAGCATTTAAATAATCACGTTGGCGCACATTAGATTTTGCAAATCTAATTAACGGCTTAACATCTTCTGCAATGCTACGGATCTCTTGATCCGCTTCACGCATTTTATTCATTACGGCTGCAAATTCCTCGTACCTACCTTCTAACGCTTTTCCGGTTAGATTAACATTTTCCCAGACTCTGCTACGTAATGATCGTTTTTGGGCGAGCTTATCCATATAAAAACCTCAAGAGACTATAATTCAGAATAATGCAAAATTATGGAGTTCTTGAGGTTTAAAATGTTTAAGGTGCTGGAGGAGATGGTGGTCCGGGAGGAGCTGCTTCAGGAGGAGGTGGCATTCCGCCAGGAGGTCCACTATCCATACCTGGTAATCCGCCGGGCTCACTTCCGCCACCTGCTGGAGCCGACTCATAAGGGCTCATACCAGGAAGAGGAGCTTCTAAAATTTCTGGAATTTCATCTTCTTCATTAAGAGTACGTAATTCGTTTAAATTCATTTGTTTCAAGGAAGCTTGTTCTTTTTCACGAATAGCATCGGCAATATCTTCTTTACGCATTTTTCGACGCTCTTCTTCCCATTCAAGACCTAATGAACGATAAAGTGTATGAATTGATACTCTTTTTTGTTCTCCTGTAAGATCTTTTAAACTTTGAACATAAGATTCAAGATCAAATAAACTCATATGATTCCAGTCAATTTCTGGAATAATAAGCGTTTTTTCACCATCTACATAATCATAAAATTCATTAAGTTTAGCAATAGGTTGAAAAATCTTTTTACGCAACCAAGCTGACATCATATTACGGAATTGCATATACCTTTGACGTAAAACGTCTAATGAAATTCCACCGTTAGCATAACTAATGTCGCCGCCGCCTTCGATAACAATTTGAGGTATCATAAGTCCGGCATACATTTCTTTTAATAGCTGTGCAAAATCATTTGTGGTATCATAAATGCCCGCGCCGGCTCCTACAGTTTCAACAGTTACAGCATCGTGAGTAAAAATTTTGAAATTTTTATCTGATGTTGCTGCTGCCCAAACTTCGCGCCAAGCATCTAAATCTACCGGGCTTGCACGATAATCTGATGTGCCGCCGCCGATCTTCACAATTCTCATTGGATTAATCATATCTTGAGCTTGTGCAAATTTACATTCTTTAATCATATCAAATAACATTAAAGAACGGAAAATACTTACAGGCAATCCGGTACCTCTAACTTCGTAAGGACTAATACGTCTAGCTAAATGGCTAACATATAAATTATCTAAAGGAATATTTTGTCCGCGTCTAACATAATTAATAATAGTTTCATTAAGTTGCTTACGTTGTTCAATATCTGCTGGCAAATTTGACATACAAATTCTTCGCAAACTCTCATCGGGACGTAACATTATAATAGGTTCGCTTGCTATAACCGAACGTTTAATAACTATATAATCTGGATTTTGAATATGTAATCTTGACCATTTAGCATTGCGTTCATCTAATTCTCCATAGACAACTGCTTCACCTAACAACCAATATTCTTGAGCCGCTTGCGCACAAATACTCATAAGATCAATTTCTTCAATCATATTACTGAAGAATTTTTCTACTTTTTTATTTGGACATTTAATACTTAATTTACTGATAGGATAAGTGCTGTGTAAATTAATTGCATTTTGTACGATTGGGTTTAATGCATAAAAACTTCGACACCAAGCGTTCATTGTTGCTCGGTCTCTTGGTAAATTTAAATTGCTTGTTAGCCATAATGGAGAATATACTTCTGGATTTTGATAAGTTGAATTATTTGAACTTCCCTTAAAAGAATTTGCTGCAGATTCTCCAGCTTGTTGAGCATATTTTTGAAATGAACTAACTCCACTAACAGCATATGAAGCGGGACTTAAATCATTACCTCTAGAAACGCCTGCTGTGCCATCTCTAAAAGAACCTTTTTGTACTTCGCCTTCTAACTGATCTCTACGATATTGTGAGACTGCTTTATACATTTGCGGGGTTACGGCTGGAATTTTCTTATCATCTGTCATTTATAAACCTATGTTACTATTATATATCATCAAAGTCTCATCTAGGAGAATAAACCGCCATTACTGATGCTTGTGGTTTTTTCATTCCTGTATCATTTTGTAATAAAGGGTTTCTTACTTGAAATCCTTGAGAAATATAAAACTTATAAGCAATATAAGCATTTAATAATGCCATAAATCCGTCATTAACGCCAGACTTCACATAATGAGGGGTTACTTCGCCAATTCTTGATAAGCTTGGTTTAATTTCCATATTAGAACAATGCTGAATAAGCCACGCAATTTGTTCATAACTGCCTAAAGGAAATCTGACCATTCCTTTTCTCATTTGCTCATATAGTTCCATTACCCAAAAATCTCTTTCAAATGTAATAACTTTGGGGAAAATATCTGAACTATATTTAACTTTTTCTGTTACCCTACCTGATGCTTGTGATGCAAGAAATTTGTCACCATATTCGGTTTGCATAATTTCATTAAAATCGTGAGCATATCCAATATCGCATACAGCTAATTTACATTTATATCGTTTAATAGTTTCATCAAGTACGCTTTTTTTACTTGCAAGATCGTTACGTTTAAATTTAAACGCATACTCAATAGATAATCGTCCTGGACCAGTTAAAGATAACACTACTGCAGTACTATAGCTTTGTCCTTGTCCTTTAACTTTATCTGAATTAACTAATTGCTCCATATCGGCTTTAGCGCCAATATCGATACCGAGAAAAGTAACAACTTCTTCCCCCGGAGCAATAGCCCCTCTAAATTTACGTTCTGGATCGCCGCATTTAGCACGAATTTCTTCTGGTGTAATAATTGCAGCTTCACCTTGAAAAAATTCTCCTAAAATTTCATTTTGATATGATCTTTCAGTATTAATAGCAGAATTACCAGGCTTCTTATCCATAATTTGTTCTTTAGTAAATTCTGGTAAATATAACTGATTTAAATGGAATCCTACGAAAGTAGCCTCTGCTGGATCTTTAGTGGCAACCCATTTGCCGCGATTGATAGCTTGTAATCTATCTTGTTCGCAACCACAATGCGTACATTTAACTACATTGCCATAAATCCAAATTGATTCCCATTCATTAGAACCTGGTGTATAAAGTGGAAAATGTTTTTTACAATCTTCACATCCTAAATAATAAAATTGTTGTGAGGATTGTTGCCACAATTTCCAAAACTCAGATCCGCGTTGTAAGGGAGTGCCAAAGAAAACTTGTACACCTTCACCAAGCATACCATATTGTGCTTTGGTTAAAACTTTTGCAGAATTAGAAATAGCTGCGGCTGGCATTTCTTGTACTTCGTCGAAAAACATAACATCGCCAGTATTATGAGTTGGAATAAAATTACGAGTAATTAAAAATAAATTTGACTTACTATTTACTGTTAAACATTTCATTGGCTTCGAGTTAATTTTATAAGCATCGACTATATATCTATGAGTACTCATAAAAATTGCTTTATTATTTATTTTAAGTTTAGATAATTTTCTTTTTAATCTAAATACCGATAATCTTGTAATAAAACTTATTCTAAATCTATTTTTATATCTTTTACCATTTAAAAAAGATTTATTTTCAATAATATGAGCTTTGATACCAAGACTTAAAGCAAGCCTATAAACATTTTGAGCTAGTATAGGAATAACCGATGTAAATTCCACGCGTCCTGTTTTATCACAACTGCCATCAGTATCCATTAGTCCTTGAAATAAGGCTAACCTTTGTTCAAAAGATGAACACAAATATATATCTGGTATATGTTTATTTTTAATTAAATCGAGTTTATGTAAATTAGTAGTTAAATTAACTATCCTGTATGAGCAAGATTTTGATTTACCCATAGATGATTTCAGTATTTTATGATCAAAATTATCGAGTATTTCTTCGTCGGCAGTTTCTATTAACCCATCTCTACTAGCACCATCTCCTAACCAAATGCCAAGCAGATATGGATCTATAAGTAAATCTTTATGAGAATAATTAATAGGTTGAGTCGTTGGTATAGAATGATTACTTTCTCCCCATATTTTTATGGTATTTACTATATCTTTGGTTGTTTTAATTGTTGGCTGTGAAGGTTTTTTTGCTTTTGAAGCAGAAATTCTATTTGACTTTGTATATGTAAGCCATAAATGATCTGCACACGCATCAACAATAGTATCATCATCAAATATAATTCTATATGCTTCCGGAGTTTCATTAATTGGATGAACTTTTGTTACTTGACAAATGTTTCCACTTTCATCAAAAAGATCTTGCCCCTCTTGTATATCAGCTAATTTTATAAATCCATTTGGAGTAGGAAGCTCCGTATCTAAACATAATTGCTTACCCCGAAGCCTATTACCTTCTAATCCAACTGATTCAATCCACAAATGGTTTCCACCAACGAATTGTTTAAATCCCATATTATCATTTGATTGAGATGAATTATCAATCAATGATTTCATATATGGTTTTTGTCCTTTTTTACCATTAGTATTATCAACTAATACGGACGAATCAATCATAGAGGCTAATTTGGTTTTGGAATATGCTGCCGCTCGATCTAATGTTGGCCAATTGTGAATAATTCTCATAGGAGGGTTATTAGCATTACCAAATAATCCAGAACCCATAAAATACATTTCTAAAGCTGAAGCGGTCGTTGTTCCAGCAACCTGACGAGCTTTTACCCATACAACTGGCTTTGCGTCTCGATCTAAAGCTTTTACACCAATATATCTAAAAATATCAACTAATGGTTTATAACCACTATCCATTAATCTAAATGGTTTGCCATCAAGGGTTAAATACTTTTCACACCACTGAACAGGGTCGTGTGCTAATAATGAAGTTTTAATTTTATCAAAAATATAATCGCTCATGATATATAATATATGTCAAATAATGAATAAATTACCGCACATATGCATACAATGTACAGTGATACTGACTAAAGATAACTGGCATACTTCTTTATCTAAAAAGGGACATCGTTTATGTAAAAGATGTAAATATATAAGAAGAGCTAAAGAGTACCAACAACGTAAAGAAATAGAACTTGTTGTTCAAAAGCATAGAAAATTGTTAGAAAAACAAACAGTTATAAATTTTTATGGAAATATTTGTGCTAATTGTGGATTTACTGATATTACAAAATTAACAATAGATCATATTGACAATACTGGCAGTAAACATCGCAAAACTGGCATTGGGGATATATATGGTTGGTTATATAGAAATAATTTTCCAATTGATAATTTTCAACTTTTATGTTATAACTGCAATTGTACTAAAAATGTAACATATAAAGATAAATATAATTTAAAAAATAAAATACAAGTAATAAATAATTATGGAGGATCCTGTAAAGAATGTGGTATTATAGATATAAAATATCTTACGATAGATCATTCTAATAACGATGGTGCTGAACAAAGACGAAATTTATCTTGTGGCAAAGGATCGTTATTTTATAGATGGCTTATTAAACATAATTTTCCCAAAAATTTGGGATTGCAAGTATTATGTTATAATTGTAACTGCGGTAAAATTATGATGTAAATGGTTCGCAAATTGATAGCGGATCATCACTAATATCTGTTACAGAATGGTCTACTTTTCCCAAATCTAAATTAACTTGATTATGATCTGGTGTATGAGATAGTGCTTCGCCAATTTTATGATTAATATAAGCCTCTACATCTGGACTTATATCGGTGCCGGCGGGTAATTTGTCGCGAACACTATCAAGCTTCATTAACTCTTGAGTAACAGAAAACACAGAAGTCCCGGCACGACCGGCAACATAATTATCAATAAAG
>Ga0315288_10010325_pt1 | contig 11770 bp, 6 predicted proteins | sample YL17G11_20_MG_FD_203454 | JGI IMG/M metagenome (GOLD analysis project Ga0315288, IMG submission 203454) | Sediment microbial communities from Yellowstone Lake, YNP, Wyoming, USA - YL17G11_20 | ecosystem: Environmental > Aquatic > Freshwater > Lake > Sediment | place: USA: Wyoming | collected... | reverse complement strand
GCTTCCTCGTCCCGGCCCACGTCTTCACCCCGCACAAGGGGTTCCTGGGCGCGGGCGGCACAGACCTCCGACAGGCCTTCACGGACAAGGCTTTGGCGTCCGTGCCCGCCGTCGAACTCGGCCTGAGTGCCGACGCGGCGATGGCCGACCTCCTGCCCTGCCTGGACCCGTTCACCTACCTCACCAACTCCGACGCCCACTCCCCCGAGGCCATCGGCCGCGAGCACAACGCTCTGGACCTTGGGCCGGAGCCCGACTTCGCCGGCGTGGCCACGGCCATTCGGGAGGGCCGCGTGACGGCCAACTTCGGACTCGACCCCAGGCTCGGCAAGTACCATCGCGCCTTCTGCCCCCGGTGCGGGTTCACGGGGGGCGGCCGGGCGACGACGGGCCGGGAGTGCCCCGCCTGTGGGAGGAGCGGGCTCGTCGGGGGAGTCCTCGACCGCGTGCTGGCCCTGGCCGGAGAGGCGGCGCGGTCCGGCGCCCGCCGGGCGAGGCCTCCGTACGTCCACCAGATCCCGCTGCGTCATGTCCCCGGTGTGGGCCCGGTCGCTCTGAGACGACTCCTTGCGGCCTTCGGCACGGAGATGGCTGTGCTGCACTGGGTCCCGGCCTCCGACCTGGAAGCCGCGGTCGGAGAGCGGCTCGCGGTGGCCATCACCGCCGGCCGCTCGGGGACGGCGGCCCTGGACATCGCTCCGGGGGCCGGTGGGCGCTACGGGCGAGTCCGGGCGGAGGCCCGGGCGCCGCGGGGGTCCGAAACGACCACATAAAGAAGCTGGCGAGGGAATAGGGGTTGAGGTGGCGCCTACCAGGGCGACCTGGGTGCGGGGGAGTCGAGCTTGACCTTCATCGGCCAGTTCAAGGGCGGTGTAAAGGGCTACCTGCGCGACTTCCTACCCTACTACTTCTTCGTGGGTCTCCTGTTCGTGCTGGGCATCATCTTCGGGGCCATCGCCGTCAACGCCCTCAGCGCCCAGCAGAAAGTCGAGCTCCTCGACTACGTGCAGGTGTTCCTGCGCGGTCTCACCCAGAAGCTCGGGGACATCGACAGCGGAGTCGTCCTGAAACAGTCGGTGGCCAACAACCTGAAGACGGCCGGCCTTGTCTGGTTCCTGGGCGTGACCGTTATCGGGGTCCCCCTGACGGTGGTCGTCCTCTTCGTCCGGGGGTTCGTCATCGGCTTCTCCGTGGGCTTCCTCTTCAGCGAGATGGGCGCGAAGGGGGTCGCCCTCTCGCTCCTGGCCATCCTCCCCCAGAACATCATCGCCGTCCCGGTCATCCTGGCCGTGGGGGTCTCGTCGCTGGCCTTCTCGGTCCTCATGGTCCGGCAGCGGGTCGGACGCTTCCGCGTCAATCTGGCCGAGGAACTCCTGGCCTACACGTTCACGTGTCTGGTCCTCTCGGCCCTCCTGGTGGGCGCCAGCCTGGTCGAAGCTTACGTGACCCCGGTCCTGATGGGGCTTGTCGCCGGGGCCTGACCGGAGCGTCCATTCCGCAACGAGCCGGGTCAGGGCTAGGCCGCGTTTCGCGGCGGGCTTCCGGCAGTGTCGCCTGCCGGCCCTTCCTTCCCGCCCTTCTTCCGCTCCTCCCCGAGAGCCCGGAACACCCTGACGATGAGGAAGCCCGCGCCCACAACGACCAGGCCGAGGAGTCCCCACAGGGCGTAGCCGACCCAGCGATTGGCGGGCCCGGTGACAGGCTCTCCTTCGCCCGGGGTCAGGAAAGATGGCGGCGTCGGGGGCGGGCTGTGGTCGGTGACCGGGCCGAATGCCTCGCTTGCCAGGCGGGGCGTCAGGAACGGGGAGGCGGAGGCAAGCCCGGTGGCCCCGTAGTCGCGGGCCGTGGCGGCGGAGTTGCCCCAGAACAGGCGATATTCCCGGCCAACCTCCCACCTCCAGAGTATCGACGACGGAAATCCCTTGACCTCCGCGGGTGTGAGACCGGGTGGCGCCTCGTCCACGGCGAGTCTCAAATACCGATACGTCGACGCCGGGAGGGCCAGAGTAAGGTTCTCCTCGGCGCCGAAAATGGTAGCGAAGCGGCGGATTTGTCCCACGGCGATGTTCTGCCAGGCCTCGCCGTCGTTCGACCCGGAAACGGTCACGTCGCGCCGGAAGTTGTTCGCGCTCGCCGCCGCGACCATCGCGAGGCACTGGACGGGAAGGTTCCGGTACCTGAGGTCGAGGACCCACCAGGTGCGCGGCCGCGGGAGATTCTTGTCCACGCCGGCGCCGGCGATCACGAACGGCCAGGCGCCGGCGGCCCGGCTGCGATCGGTGAAGACCCTGAACGGCACTTGGGCGCCGGTGCCGTCCACTATCCGGAGGTCGCCGAGGTCGGCTCGCGCCCCGTCGAGAACGTCGGGTGGCAGGGCGGCCTGAACGTAGCCACCGGCCGCCGCGGGCGTCTCGTCTTTTCCGTCCTCACCGGCGAGACCGATGAGGAGGAGCGTCCGCTCGAACCTCCAGGTCTTTGGGTCGACGTCGGACTTCGGAGGGGTCGCCGCCGCCTCGGGCTCGGTGAGCACCGACAATTCGCGGCCGAGGGTGACCGGCGCGAACGTCGTAGTCGGGCCGAGCCCGGCGAAGAACGCGGCGTCGTAGACCGGCGCCGGCGCTCCCGTGTTGCCGTAGAGCAGGTAGAGTTGCTTGCCGGTTTCGGAGTGGAAGATGATGCGCCGTGGGACCCCACGGAAGACAAAGCCCTCCGGGGTCACCGGGGGGTCCTGGCCGCTGACCACGCTGAAGCGGTAGAAGCGGTAGGCGGTGCGGGGAAGCTCCAGACGGACCCAGCCCGGCCCCTCGCCCGGCGGGCCGGGCGCTTCAGCCACAACCTCGCCGCCGGTCACACCCTCGACGGACGGGCCGCCAGGCATGCCCTCGTAGACAAGACTCCACAGGACCTCGGTCCAGTGCTCGCCGTCGCCCGAGCCCTCAAGCTTGACCGGCCGGCGCGCGAAGATGCCGGGTAGCGAGACGCTGAGTTCGGTCACGGTCACGCCCGAGTAGCTGAGGTCGAGGACGACCCACGTGTCGTTACCCGTCTGGCCCTGCTGGACGACCTCGCTCGGCACCGGCTCGAGGTCGGCCGGGGCCTTCCTGTAGCGCGGCTCGGCCCCGAGAGAGGCCAGGGGGGTCGTGCCGTAGTCGTCGATGGTCACGCGGAGGAACCGGCTCGTCATGTCGGGGTAGCTCACCCGGAGGGAGCGCCCGCCGCCCTTCGCGGTGAGGTCGTAGACGTAGTCCGCGGCGCGGACCTTCTTCCAGGTCTTGAGGTCGGATGAGGCCTCGAACGTCAGCCGCTTGAAGAAGTCGCGGGACGTGGTCGTGAGGTTGAGGGAGTTCGTGATGAGCTTGTCCCGGCCGAGGTCGGCGACGAAGGTCGTCGTGCCGCTCGCCGCGTCGGAGGAGAGGTCGAGGATGCGGACGTTGTGGGTGACCACAGTCCCTGCCGTTCCCGCCCCTCCCGTCCCGGAGACCGGCGACCAGGGAGCCTGCCCGGTGACTTCGCGCCAGGGTATCTCCTGCTTGTCTTCGTCGACGACCCTGAGATCCCGGAGGTCGGCGCGCGCTCCCTGGAGGACCGCCCCGTCTAGGGTGGCCATGCCCCACCCGGTGAAGGTCTCGCCCAGGCGGCGGGCCATTTCCCACAAGGAGACGTCTACCCCCGCGAGGGCCGGGGCGGCCACGAGCGAAACCATGACTGTGGCGACGGCGACGACCAAGCAGACGCGGAACCCGGTGGACGGTCTCCAAGATCTCCGGTTCATCACGTTCCAGCCTCCTTGCCCCGAGCGCCGCCGAGGATGATCCGGGCGAACCTCTGGTACATGAAGGACGCCACCACGAGGAGCACCCCTATCCCGAGTGTTATCCAAATGCGCCAGCCGACGGCAAGATGCCACATGTCGCTCACGGTGATCTTCCCCACCGTGAGGGCGAGCACGGCCAGCCCGAGAACCCGGGTCCAGCGATGCTGGAGAATGAAGCCGGCCGCGAGCACCAGGAACCCGTATACCCCCCAGGCGGCCGAGACCGCGAAATCCAGGGTGGACCGGGTAAACGCCTGCTCGGCCGCGCTGCCGAGGCCGGCGAACTGGATGAAGTAGGCCTGGACCTGGCCGGTGATCCAGACCACGGTTACGGCCGCGGCGGCGAGCGACAACCATTCGGCAGCCTTGACCTCGACCGGGCTCGCCCGGCCGGACGTCCGGCGGAAGAGCCACGTCACCAGGTAGAGCCCGCCGATGGCCACGGCGAAGGCCGCCAGGCGAAGGACCCCGGGGGCAAAGAGGTTCCCGACGGCGAGGACCGTCGCGCCGCCCACGGCGAGGGCCTGCATCCCGAGTCCGAGGACCCGGCCCTTCTCGGAACGGAGCCAGAGCGAGGCCATCGTCACGGCCAGACCGTAGGCGCCGGTCACGAGCACGATCCAGTGGTTTCTCAGGTCGAAGACGCTCACCCCTGGAGGCTGGTTCGGCCAAGCCGGGTAGATGGCGCCGATCTCGAAGCCCGCCCAGACCAGGGTCAGGGCGCAGGCGACGAGCGACAGCCACGTCCCGGCCGCAGCCTCGGCCCGGCTGCGTCCGGGCGGCTTGAGCGCCCGCGAGGTGGCGTAGATGCTCAGGATGCCGAGGACGAAAGCCGCCGCCCTGATTGGCCAGGCCGAGGTGAGGTTGCCTAGACCCGAAGTGAGGACGACGACCGACGCGACCTGGAGCACGATGGCGACCCAACGGGTACCCGCCGACCTGAGGCGGCTGCCGACGCCCGCCACGGCGAGGGCGTAGAGGCCGAGCCAGGCGACCACGGCGAACAGAGTCGTGCTGGACCCGATAACGCCCGGAGGTATGGGGGGCATCCCCGGGGGCACGGTGGCGCTCGTCGCGCCGAGGAGCAACGGCCTGGCGGCGATGAGACCGGAGAGTTCTCCGACGCCCCACCAGGCCGTGAGCGCCGTTGCCGCGAGAACCGTGCCCCCGGCCGTGGTGACCTCGGAGGCGGGTCGCGTGGACCCGGCCCGAGAGGAAAGGAAGGCGGATAGGTAGGCGCCGACGACCACCAGGCCGAAGGCCGTCGCCCGGAGGGCCGGGGCCGCAGCCGGGTTCCTCGCCCCGAGGACGGCCAAGAGCAGGATAGCCAGGCCCTGATAGACCGCGGCCGCTGTCCTCGTGGCGCTCGAGCGCAGGATGACCCCGGCAACCATGACCAGTATGGCGTATAGGCCCCACGTCGAGGCGACGGCGAAGACCTGCGTGGAGAGCTGCCAGGCTCTGAACGACGGCCCGGCCACCTGTCCCAGAACCGGAGCCAGGTGAGGCGCGAGCAGACGCAGGACCTCCACGGCCAGGGCCACGAAGGCCACGCCGCTGGCCGCGAGCGAGAGCGCGCCGTTGGATATGTCGATAGCCACCCGTGTCGACTCCACCCGGCGCTCCGGCTGCCCTGACCCGGCGCCGGCTTTCGCCCGCAGCCGGATGACCAGCTCCGCCAGCCAGACGGCGCCCACGGAAGCGATGAGGCCAGACTGGCGGGCCGCCTGGCCCGCCAGTTCGGCCGACGCGACGATGCCGGAAACCCCGGTGGCCCCAACCAGTCCCCCGAGGGTGAGCCAGGCGAGGGCGGCGCCAAGGACCACACGCGCCCCCGTCCGCACTCCCTGCCTGCGGAAGACGATATCCGAGAGAGACAAGGCGAGACCGTACAGGCCCCACACTCCGGCGACGATGAACGGCAGGCTGAGGATCCCAGCGGCGTACGTGGCGCCGGGAGCGCCCGTGTAGTAGGGCTGACCGAAGTGGAGGCATATCTCCCAGGTAATGTACCAGAGGGAAAGGACGTTTCCGCCGATGGCGAGCGCGCCCAGGACAGCGGTGGAGCCCTTGTTCCGGCTGTAGGCCCAAGTGGCGAGGTAGAAGGCGGCCACCGCGAGGAGGAACATCGCCGTCCGCATGGCCGGGACCGGAAGCGGATTGCCGAACAGCGCCGGGAACGTCTCCCAAACTAGGAGGCGCCCGGCGGCGAGGGCCAGGACCGTCAGCCCTCCCCAGGTGACCCCTCGGGCCCGGGCCAGGAAGCCCACCCAGACGAGGATCGCGCCCTCGAGAGCCCAGGCGACGGCAATCCACGGTCCGCGAAGAGCGACCGGGAAGGCGACCGTCAGGAAGACCCCGGCGAGGCCCAGGAGGCCCAGGACAAGGAGCCTGTCCTCACGGTGCCGGGCCACCGCCACGAGTCCCATGACCAGGTAGACCGCGGCCAGACCGAAGACGAAGAAGCCCCGGACGACTCCGTAGCTCCCCCAAAGGAAACCGAGCCCGCTCCAGAGGTAGATGAACCCGGTGAGGAGGACCAGAGCGAGGTCGAGTTGGGTGGACTTCCGCCGCCTGACCACGCTGTAGGTTATCGACACAAGAGCGAAGATAACGAAGAAAATTGTCACAAAACCGAAAGCCCAAGGCACATCCGCCGCGGCCCCGTCAAACTGGCTGCGCCACAGGAAGTACAGGCCCCAGGTGGCCAGGAAGGCCAGGTAGTTGTACCAGGACCATCGCTTGAAATAGGCCACGAGGACCAGGCCGGCATCAAGGATGGCCACGTAGGTGAACAGAAGCCTGAAGTCGTAAGGCCCAGTCACGAGCGGATAGGCCGTGGAGAACGCTCCGACCATGCCCAGGACGCCGATGACCGGGCCGTCGTACAGGACGGCGAGACCGGTGCCGAGCACCGACACCAGCACCATGACCCCGAAGGCGACGGGATCGGGGATGATGGCCGGGCTGAAGATGGTGTTGGCGGCGATCGTGGTTAGGTAGATGACGCCGAGCCCGCCACCGGTGATGCCCTGAGACCAGGCGCGGTAGCCCTTCTTGTGACCCCACCCACCGAGCCCGAGGAGAGCCAGCCCGGCCACGTAGCCGATAACGACGCGAAGCGTGTCGTTGGCGACCCCGTAGCGATAGCCCAGGATGGCGCCGGCGATGAGGAGCAAGATGCCGACGCGGCTGAGCCAGACCGTCCCGAGGCGGGCCTCGGTGGAGGCGGCGCCGCTCGTGCCCGTTGCCCCGAGACGACCGCGTCTCTCGGTTCCGGCGAGCGGTCCAGCGGCGGTTCTCCAGACCTTGCCCCAGTCGAAGTGGGGCGACGGCGGTTTCGAGGGCGCCGCGAGCTTCTCGGACCCCACCGGCCTCGCGGGCCCCACCTCCGCGGCAGCGAGCGCGGGACCGGCGCTGGAAACAGGCACGGGCGCGTGCTCCACCGGCTTTCGCCTCCCTGGTTCGGAGACCCCCGTCTCGGCGCCCTCTACATCCCAGACCTCGGCCACCGTCCCCGCCGCCACCCCGGGCCCTTCCGGAACCGGCCTCTCTCCGGCTGGGGGCGGAAGGCCGGCGTCGCTCCGGGTCTGCCTGACCTCGGCCTTCAGACGGTCGAGGGAAGCCCGGAGGTTCTGGATGACGCCGGCGCTCTGGCGCACCTCGGCGGCCAGCGAATAGACCTTGAAGAGTGCCCAGAGCGCCGGAATGACAGCCAACAGGGCCGGCAAGGCCGTGCGCCCGATGACTGACACGCTGGCGAAAATAAGGCCACCCACCAGAAGGCCGAAGCCAACGACTCCGCACCCAAGTCCGGAAGCCGCAGGGTCTTGAGACCCGGCTCCGGCCGGCTCGCCCCCCGGCGAACGGGCTCCCTGGCCCGTCCCGGCGCCTCGGTTCGTGCTGGCGTCTCGGTTCGTGCCCCGGGCGCCTCCGCTTGTGCCGTCGGTGCCCTGGCTCCTAGTCCCATCACCCATGGTTGCACGCTCCTCCGCTAGGCAGGAGGCATCTTCCATCAGCAGGGCCCGCTTCCCTGCCGAGGGATTCCGTGGTCGAGAACGACCTGGACGTGGAGCGCCAGACCACAGGAGCCGGCCAACAGACGGGAAGGGAGAAAGGGGGCAAGGTCCAAAGGGACGGGAGGCTACTCCTTGGGCAGCGTATGCCGCAGAGCCCTCAGGACGGGGGCCCGGTCGCGCAGAGAGCTCCTCGGCTAGGGTAAGGCCGAGGCCCACCGCCCTGGCGTTATCGTTGGCGCCCGGAGTCGAAGGCGAGCGTTCGGCCTGAAGGCACAGGAACAGGAGAAGAGGGGACATCACCGCTGTGAGGATGGACGCCGTCCAGGCCCAAGTCCAGCCTAGCTGGAGCCCTCCGCGGATGCTCCCCGAAGTGTCCCACAATTCCGGCCAAGGTTTCCTAAGAAGGAATTCCTTTGCCCGTTTCTAAGATGATATAGGCCGTGGGGGCTGACTGTTTCCGATCCCCTGTGGCCGGAGTCCCACAATCGGAGGAGGTCTCTAAAGACGTGATCATTGGTGTCCCGAAGGAGATAAAGACAGACGAGGCGCGTGTCGCCATCACTCCGGCGGGCGTGGCGACCCTGAAGGCGGGTGGCCACCGCGTGCTCGTGGAGGCGACGGCCGGCGTCGGGAGCGGTTTCGAGGACGCCGACTATATCGCCGCCGGGGCCACCATCGCCAAGGACAAGAGAAAGCTCTTCGACGACTCCGAGATGGTCATGAAGGTGAAGGAACCCCTTCCGGCCGAGTACGACCTGTTCCATGAGGGTCAGGTCCTCTTCACGTACCTGCATCTGGCGCCGGACCGGCAACAGACCGTGGCCTTGCTCAAGGCCAAGATCATCGGCGTGGCCTACGAGACCGTCGAGGTCGGCGGGGCCCTGCCCCTTCTCACCCCCATGAGCGAGATAGCCGGGCGCATGGCGACACAGGTCGGCGCCCATTTCCTGGAGAAACCGCAGGGCGGGCGCGGCGTGCTCCTGGGCGGCGTCCCCGGAGTGGCCCCAGGCGAAGTGGTCGTCATCGGCGGCGGGGTCGTGGGCATCAACGCGGCGCGCATGGCCCTCGGGCTCGGCGCCCACGTCTCGATCCTGGACATCAATGCCGACCGGTTGCGGCAGATCGACGAGGTCTACGCCGGGCGCATCGGCACCCTGGCCTCGAACCCGTACGCCATCGCCGAGGCCGTCGCCAAAGCCGACCTCCTGGTCGGCGGGGTCCTTCTCGTGGGGGCCCGGGCGCCCAAGCTGGTGACCGAGGAGATGGTCAAGGCGATGAAGCCCGGGGCGGTCATCGTGGACGTGGCCATCGACCAGGGCGGCTGCGTCGAAACCATCGACCGCGTGACCACGCACCGCGACCCGATCTACGTCAAGCACGGCGTCGTCCACTACTCCGTGGCCAACATGCCGGGCGCGGTGGCCAGGACCTCGACGCTCGCCCTGACCAACGCCACGCTCCCGTACGCGCTCAAGCTGGCGAAAGACCCCTTTGGCGCCCTCAGGGGCGTCCCCGGGCTCGACAAGGGCGTCAACGTGTTTCGCGGCAAGCTGACCATCCAGGCCGTGGCCGTGGCGCACGGGCTCGAGTACACGCCGCTGGAGAAGTGCATCGCCTGAACCGTAGGTTGGCTTGGGGCGGCAAGCCGCCGCCAATGGCCGCAGGACGGGAAGCGACTGAGAGGGGCCCCGGGTGACCGGGGCCCCTTGCCCTGCCGGTCCCGCCCCCGGGTCTTCCGTTCTAGCGCCCGCGCCGCGGGTCATACTAATCCGGGAAGGTCCAGCGCCGGAGGGGAGGGGGACCATGCGGCTCGTCTGGGCGCCCCTGGGCCGGTTACGGGGGTCTCCGGGCCTGCGCCGGCGGCTGACCCGCCTGGGCCGCCTGGTGACCACCCTGGCCGTGACTCTCGCGTTAATCATCGCTCTGGAACACCTGGCCGCCTGGGTCTACTCCGTGCTGTTCCCACCCGGCCTGGACGCCCCCTGGGACAAGGTGGCGGTGGCCCAGACCGGCGCGCCGCGGCTGGAGAGTCCCTCACCGGAACACCAGGTTTGGTTGGCCAGAGGAATCTCTGGCACGGCGTAGAAAGCCGTGCCCAGATTGGCAATTCTGTCGGGAATGCCCGTTTCAGGCTCAGGCTCGTCGCGGCGCCGCAGGTTGTGGCTGGTCTGTCCCAGAGGAGCAAGCTATGCAGGATCTTATCGGCGAGTTCATAAACTACCTCAGCGTCGAGCGCGGGCTGGCCTCCAACACCCTCGAGTCGTACGGTCGGGACCTCCGGCAGTACTCCGTCTACCTTCGGGCCAAGGCCCACCTGATGTCCCTCCAGGACGCCTCGCGGGCGACCATCATCTCCTATCTCCTCCTCATGGAGAAGCAGGGACGGGCGCCGGCCACCATCGCCCGGCGGCTGGCTGCTCTAAAGTCCTTCTACCAGTTCCTCGTCCGGGAGAGCGTCGTCGAGCGCGACCCGACAGCCAACCTCGAATCGCCGAAGCTCCACCGGAAACTCCCCAAGGTTCTCACGGTCAGGGAGGTCGAGATGCTCCTGCGCCAACCGAAGGCGGGTACGGTCGGAGGGCTCAGGGACAAGGCCATGCTGGAGGTGCTCTACGCCACCGGCATAAGGGTCTCGGAACTCATCTCGCTGACGACGCCGGACGTGAACCTGGAGATGCGCTACGTTCGGTGCTTCGGAAAGGGCTCGAAGGAACGCCTGGTGCCCACAGGGACCATCGCCTGCCAGGCCGTGGCCGACTACCTCGCCCGAGGGCGGCCTAAGCTGGTCAAGGACCCCGGCGAACGCTGCCTCTTCGTGAACCACCACGGACGACGCATGACCCGTCAGGGGTTCTGGAAGATCATGAAGAAGTACTCCGCCGAGGCCGGGATCAAGAAGTCCATAACGCCTCACACCCTCCGGCATTCCTTTGCCACGCACCTCCTCGAGAACGGGGCTGATGTCCGCGCCGTCCAGGAGATGCTCGGTCACGCCGACATCTCGACCACGCAGATCTACACGCACGTGAACCGCGGACGCCTGCGCGACGTGTACAAGAACAGCCATCCGAGGGCTTAGGGTGCCCCCGGTCACTCGGATGGTCATCGCGGTGCTCGATGGCGTCGGTGTCGGCGCCCTCCCTGACGCCCAGGCCTACGGAGACGCCGGCAGCAACACCCTGGGCAACCTCTCGCGGGCCGTCGGTGGGCTGACCCTGCCCAACCTGGCCCGGATGGGGCTCGGTCGCCTGGCCTCCATCCAGGGTGTTCCCGCCCTGGTCCCTTCCGGCGCCGCAGGTTCGCTGGGCGAACTCTCCCCGGGCAAGGACACCCTCACCGGACACTGGGAACTGACCGGTCTGGTCATGGCCGACCCTATACCGACCTATCCGGACGGCTTCCCGCCGGAAATGCTCGCCCCGTTCGAGGCGGCCGCCGGCGCCCGGGTTTTGGGCAACCGGGCCGCCTCCGGGACCGAGATAATCCAGGAGCTTGGAGAAGAGCACGTTCGGACGGCCCGGCCCATCGTCTACACCTCGGCCGACAGTGTGTTCCAGGTGGCCGCTCACGAGGCGGTTATCCCGCTGGAGCGGCTCTACGAGATGTGCGCGAAGGCCCGCGAACTCTACAGCCGACCGCCGTACCTGGTGGGCCGGGTCATCGCCCGGCCGTTCGCCGGCTCGCCGGGCACCTTCCAGCGCACGGCGGGGCGCCATGACTACAGCCTCCCGCCGCCCGGCCCGACCCTCTTGGACGACCTGGTCCTCGCCGGACTGGACGTGGTCGCCGTGGGCAAGGTCGGGGACATCTTCGCCGGGAGAGGCATCAGTCGGCACGTCCCGGCCGTGGGGAACGCCAACATCCTGAGAGGCGTCATCGAGTCCGCCCGGGGGCTCTCCCGAGGGCTGGTCATGGGCAACCTGGTGGACTTCGACAT
>Ga0315288_10010323_pt1 | contig 11771 bp, 14 predicted proteins | sample YL17G11_20_MG_FD_203454 | JGI IMG/M metagenome (GOLD analysis project Ga0315288, IMG submission 203454) | Sediment microbial communities from Yellowstone Lake, YNP, Wyoming, USA - YL17G11_20 | ecosystem: Environmental > Aquatic > Freshwater > Lake > Sediment | place: USA: Wyoming | collected... | reverse complement strand
CCCTCACCCGCGCCGCAGCCTGAATGGCTCCGGCGCGACCTCTCCCCAACGGGGAGAGGTGGGAGCCCGTGGCCCCCGCTCAGGAGACATGCGGCTCCAGCGCCGCGACGCCGAAGCGTCCGGGGTTTGCCGATGTCCTCGAAGCCTCCCGCATGGGAGGACTGGCGGAGCGCCGAAAGACCGCATCCGTAACTTTATAGGCGGCCTTCCGGCGCCCCGCTGAAGCGGCGATGTTTTCGAGCCCTACGGCGTCACCCTTACCGCTGTTTCCGCCGCGCCTCGATACGAGACGCGGAGGATTCGACCCGGCGTTTCCAGTCCGGGCGGCAACGCTGAAGACCCCTGAGGCTGGTCCGTTGTCCGGCGCGCGGGCGAGGGCCGGGGCAAGCCGCACAACCCTCGTTGTTCGCGCGCACCTCAGGCGCCGCTCCTGAAGATCGGCGGCGTGTCCTCGGCCGCTAGCTCGCCAATTTCGACATCAGCTTCGCAACCAGCCGGTTCCTGTCGACCACGCCGATCGGTTGTTTGCCATCGTCCGATACGATCACCAGAGCATCGGCGCTGGTTTCGGCGAATTTCTGCAGCGCCGTCGCGTTGGTATCGCCGGGCGTGAGGAATTGGGTCACCAAGAAGCCCATGCCCGCGAAAGGATTCGGGTTTTTGTGCTCGAGCTCGTCCATGAATCTCGTCGACGTGCTGTTGTCCTTCAAGATCGAGAGGACCTGTCGCGCGCTGGCGCTGCCGATGAAATTCTTGGTCGCGTCGTCGATGAAGACGACGTAGCTCGACGGCGCGATCGCAATGAGGTTCTGCAGATAGTCGATGATGGCCCCGGACTGATAATAGCCGGACTTCCCCACCGAAAGCGTCAAGGCATTCGGAAGGTCCGATTTCAGTGTCGCAAGCATCGCCTGAAGGTTGGCCGGACCTCCCTTGGAGACGAGCTGGAGCGTTTGAGCCTCGTCCATGATGCCGCTTTTGATCGAGGTGGAGGCAACCGAGGCTTGAGCAAAATCCTTGAATTTGAGAGCGACCCCTCCCCCCGACAGCTCCTGAATCTTTCCCGAGAGCAGGGAATAGACCGCGATCGGCACCAGCAGCAGCGCGATGAAAACTCCGGAATCGACCCCGCCGACGAGGCGTTTCAGCCCCAGCAACAGGGCGATCGCAAGCGCAAGGACGGCTGTTCCAGCGATGACACCACTAACGTCTCCAGACATAGCGTTGCCCTCCCAATGACTGGTTGGGCAAATTAACATGACAACTACCGATTGTCGCGGCGCTCCGGATAGAGCGTCGCAAGGCCATCGCGGGTGGCGGGCGTCACGCCGCGCTCGGTGATGAAGCCGGTGATGAGCCGCGCCGGCGTCACGTCGAAGGCATAGTTCGCGGCGGGGCTGTCCTTGGGCGCGATCTCGACGGTGGCGATGGACCCATCGGGCAACCGCCCCGTCATGAACTTGACCTCATCGCCGCCGCGCTCCTCGATCGGGATCGAGCTGCCATCGGCGAGGCTCCAATCGATGCTCGTGCCGGGCAGAGCCACGAGAAATTGAACGTCGTTGTCGCGCGCGGCGAGCGCCTTGAGATAGGTGCCGATCTTGTTGGCGACATCGCCATTCGCCGTGGTCCGATCCGTGCCGACGATGCAGAGATCGACTAGCTTCCTCTGCATCAGATGCCCGCCCACATTGTCGGCGATGATGGTGTGCGGCACGCCATGGCTCCCTAGCTCAAAGGCGGTGAGCGAGGCGCCCTGGTTGCGCGGCCGCGTCTCGTCGACCCACACATGGAGCGGAATGCCCGCATCATGGGCGCGATAGATCGGCGCGAGCGCTGTCCCCCAATCGACGCATGCGAGCCAGCCGGCATTGCAATGGGTGAGGATGTTGAGGCGCTCGCCCTTCTTCTTGTCGGCATGCGCCTGGATCAGCCCGAGCCCGTGCTCGCCGATCCGGCGGTTCGTCTCCACGTCCTCGTCGCAGATCGACGCGGCGCGGGCATGAGCGACGGCGAGGCGCGCCTCACGCGGCTGGTTGCGCACGGCCTTCAGCATCTCGTCGAGCGCCCAGCGGAGATTGATGGCGGTCGGCCGCGTGGCGGCAAGGGCGTCGATGGCGCGATCGAGGCCCTCGTCGGAGGAATCCTCGCGAAGCCCGAGCGCCACGCCATAGGCCGCGGTCGCCCCGATCAGCGGCGCGCCGCGCACCTGCATCGTCGAGATCGCGCGCGCCGCGTCCGCCAAGGTCCGCAGCGTGACCGTGGCGAAAGCGTGCGGCAGCTTGGTCTGATCGATGATCTCGACCGACCAGCCGTCGAAATTGAGCCAGATGGTGCGATAGGGCTTGCCGTCGATGTTCATGGCGGGTGCGTCAGTCGCCTTCGAACGTCATCAGCGTGTGGCATTCGACGCCGAGCTTGGCGAGCCGCGCCGAGCCGCCGAGATCCGGTAGGTCGATGACGAAGGCCGCGCCCACCACCTCGGCGTGGAGCTTGCGCAACAGCTTGACCGCCGCTTCCGCGGTGCCGCCCGTGGCGATCAGATCGTCGACCAGGAGCACCGGCTCGCCGGCATTGAGCGCATCCTCATGGATCTCGATGACGTCGATGCCATATTCGAGTTCGTAGTCCTGGCCGACGGCTTTGCCCGGCAGCTTGCCTTTCTTGCGGATGGGTATGAAACGGCAGTGCAAGCGATCGGCCACGGCGCCGCCGAGAATGAAGCCGCGCGCCTCGATGCCGGCGACCGACTCGATCCTCTGGTTTCTGAAGGGCCTGACCAGCTGCTCGATGCAGGCCTGAAAGCCGTTGGCATGGCCGAGCAGCGTGGTGATATCGCGGAACATGATGCCAGGCTTCGGATAGTCGGGTACCGTGCGCACGAGGTCCTTGAGATCGATATTCGCAGTCAAGCTCATGGCAAGGACCTCCGCGACAGCGACAGCAGGCGAGACGAAACAGACGCTTCGCGAGCCTATAGTCGAACCAAGCGCGGCTGGCTATAGCGCCGGCCGGCAGACAACAGGGGGAATGCCATGGCAAAGGGAAATTCGGTCACTCTTAGCGATATCGACGTGCCGTTCCGGCGGATCGTGATGATCCTGGTGAAATGGAGCATCGCCTCCATTCCAGCGATGATCATCCTGATGCTGCTCGCGGTCGTGATCAGCGCCCTCATGGCGGGGTTGCTTGGTGTGGTCGGCGTGCACATGCCACAGATGCACACACCGCCAACGCCCTGAGGCTTAGGCGCGTCCAAGCACCCGGCCGGCTATCGCGTCGAGCTTCTGCAAGAGTTCCGGATCGCGCGCGTCCGGCGCGGTGATGATCGCCGTGTCGAGCGCGCGGTCCGAGCCGCTCGGGCATGGCTCGTGCTCACGCGGGAAATCGCGGGCGAGCCTTGCCACGAGCCCCGCTGCCTTCGCCGCATTCGCCGTCAACACCTTGATGATGTCGGTGACGGTGACGGCGTCATGGTCGGGGTGCCAGCAGTCGAAATCGGTGACCATGGCCACGGTCGCATAGCAGAGCTCGGCCTCCCGGGCGAGCTTGGCCTCGGGCAGATTAGTCATGCCGATCACCGCATAGCCGAGGTTCTTGTAGGTGAGGCTTTCGGCGAGCGTGGAGAAATGCGGGCCTTCCATGCAGACATAGGTGCCGCTCCGTGCCATTGGAATGCCTTCCGCTTCAGCGGCCTCGGCGAGATGCAGGCGAAGCCGGGGCGATACGGGATGGGCCATCGACACATGCGCGACGCAGCCCTTGCCGAAGAAGGAGGTGGCGCGGCCATGCGTGCGGTCGACGAACTGATCGACCAGCACGAAGGTCCCGGGCGGCAGCTCCTCCTTGAACGAGCCGCAGGCCGAGAGCGAGATGAGGTCGGTGACCCCTGCCCGCTTCAATACGTCGATATTGGCGCGGTAGTTGATGTCGGAGGGCGACAGCCGGTGGCCCTTGTCATGACGCGACAGGAACACGATCGGAAGTCCCGCGATGTCGCCGATGCGTAAGGCAGACGACGGTTCGCCCCAAGGGCTCGCGATGCGCTCCTCGCGCACATTCTGTAAGCCCGGAAGATCGTAAAGCCCCGAACCGCCGATGATGCCAAGCACCGCGCGCGTCATGCTGATCCCCTTCCCCTGTCGCGGCCGCGCCGCCTAGTCCTCAATTTGCGATGACGGGCAAAATGCAAGGCGCCGGCAACACAGCAAGGAGGACCACTCGCGTGGCGCCCATCCTCGGCTGCGGCACGCCACCGGGTCAAGGCGTCGGAGACGGGAGCACGGCACTCAGACGCTAGGCGCGGTGTGCTCGTGCAGGCGCGCCCAAACCACCCGCTTGGCCAGGAACATGATCACGGCAAAGACGATGAGGAACACCATCACCCTGGCGCCGATCTCATGCCGCTCCTCGAGCTTGGGCTCCGCCGCCCACATCAGATAGGCGGAGACGTCCCGCGCATAATTGTCGACCGTGGGCTTGGTGCCGTCGCCGTAGCTGACGATGCCGTCGCTGAGCGGCGGCGGCATGGCGATCTGGTTACCCGGGAAGGCGGCATTGTAATACATTCCGGGCGCGAGCTGGAACCCGGCCGGCGGCGCGTGATAGCCGGTGAGCAGCGCATAGATGTAGTCGGGGCCGCCGGGTCTTGCCTTGCCGATCACCGAGAGATCCGGGGGCAGCGCGCCGTTATTGCCGGCCCGCGCAGCTTCCGGATTCGGGAAGGGCGAGCGTAACCGGTCGGATGGCCGCGCCGGGCGCTGATACATCTCGCCCTTATCGTTTGGACCGTCGGTCACTTGGACCTGGCCGGCGAGAGCCTCGACCGCTTCGGGCGGGAATTCGGGGCCACCCTTCTCGCCGAGATTGCGGTAGGAAAGCAGCCGCATCGAATGGCAGTTCGAGCAAACCTCTTTATAGACCTGGTAGCCGCGCTGCAGCTGAGCGTTGTCGAAGGTGCCAAGCGGCCCCGTGAAGCTCCAGCCCTGCGAGGAAATTTCCGGCTCGCCGTGACTGGGCTGACCGGCCTGAGCCTTCGGCTCCTCGGCAGCGGCGCTGATAGACGCCGGAAGGCCTGGGGCGAGCAGACAGACCGCGGCAACAGTAAAACCGAACGCCCGCGCTTTGGTCATAGCACCGCCTCTGCTTCACGCCGGCGCGGGGCTGGCTCAGATGACGCCTGCGCCTCCTCCGGCCCGAACACCGCTTCGGTGATGCTGCCCGGCAGCGCCTTTGGCTTCTCGATCCAGCCGACCACCGGCATGACCACGAGGAAGAACAGGAAATAATAGGCTGTGAAGATGCGCCCGAAGATGAGATACGCCCCTTCCGGCGGCTGCGAGCCAAGATAGCCAAGCACGAAGCAGGTGATCACGAACGCCCAGAAGAACCACTTATATATTGGCCGGTAACGGGTCGAGCGCACGCGCGAGGTATCGAGCCACGGGACGAAAAACAGGATGGCGATCCCACCGATCAGCCCGGCAACGCCGAACAGCTTGTTCGGGATCGCGCGGAGAATCGCGTAGAACGGCAGGAAGTACCATTCCGGCACGATGTGCTGCGGCGTCTGCAGCGGATTGGCCGGAATGTAGTTGTCGGGATGGCCGAGAGTGTTCGGCCCGTAAAACACCAAGGCCGCAAACACGATCGCGAACAGCACCAACGCGAAGCCGTCCTTGATCGTGTAGTAGGGGTGAAACGGCACGACGTCCCGCGCCCCCTTCACATCGATCCCGGTCGGATTGTTGTTGCCCGGCATGTGAAGCGCCCAGATGTGCAAGGCGACCACGCCCGCGATCAGGAACGGGAAGAGATAGTGCAAGGAGTAGAGCCGGTTGAGCATCGGCCCGCCGACGGCAAAGCCGCCCCAGATCCACTCGACGAGCCTAGTGCCAAGCCCCGGGACCACCGCATCCAGCGAGGAGAACAGGTTGGTGATCACGGTGACGGCCCAGAAGCTCATCTGCCCCCACACCAGCGAGTAGCCCATGAAGGCCGTGGCGATCATCAACAGGAGGATGAGCACGCCGAGGATCCATAACACCTCTCGCGGCGCTTTGTAGGAGCCGTAGTAGAGGCCGCGGAAGGTATGGATGTAGGCGGCGAGGAAGAACATCGAGCCGCCGACGGCATGGGAGTAGCGCATCAGCCAGCCCCAACTCACGTCGCGCATGATGTGCTCGACGCTGTCGAAGGCAAGCTCCGGCGTCGCCACATAATGCATGGCGAGCACGACGCCGGTGGCGATCTGCGCCACGAGCATGAAGGTGAGGATGCCGCCGAAGGTCCACCAATAGTTCAGATTGCGCGGCGTGGGGAAGGTGATGAACTGGGTGTACATCACCCGCGGGATCGGCAGCCGCGTGTCGATCCATTTGCCGAAGCCGCTGGTCGGTTGGTAGGTCGAGGAGTGCTCCATGGATCCCTGGCTCAGCCGATCTTGACTTTAGTATCGGAAAGATAGGCGTAAGGCGGGATCGCCATATTCTGTGGCGCCGGCCCTTTGCGCACGCGCCCGGCAGTGTCGTATTGCGAGCCATGGCAGGGACAGAACCAGCCCCCATACTCCCCCTTGTAATCGCCAACCGCCTGCCCCTTCGGAATGCAGCCGAGATGGGTGCAGATGCCGATCATCACGAGCCAGGGCTCACGGCCCTTGGTGGTCCGGTTCTCGTCGGTCGCCAGCGCGTTGTCGGGGAGATTGGCGTTGCGGGCGAGCGGGTCCGGAAGGTCGTCAACCGGCAGGTCCTGCGCCGCGGCGATCTCAGCGTCAGTGCGGTGGCGGATGAAGATCGGCTTGCCGCGCCACATCACGGTGACCGCCTGCCCCGGCTCGACATGAGCGAGATCGACCTCCGTGGTCGCAAGCGACAGCGCCGATTGGTCAGGGTTCATCTGATCGAGGAGCGGCCACAGCGCCAACGCGGCGCCGGCCGCGGCAAAGCCGCCCGCCGCGACCATGATGACGTCGCGCCGCGTCGGCTCATCGCTATCGGGAAGCGGCATGTTCGCGGGAGTTATGGGTGTAGTGTCAGCCACTTCGTAAAGGCTCCTAACCGTCGCTCATGATCGCAACGCCTGTCAGCCAGCGCAAAACCGAGCGCTCGGCTCCTGTCCCTAAGACCGGCCTCACCGCGTTGCACCTTAAACGTACGCTTCTCTCCTGCCGGCCGAGGCTGCGACCAGCATGGCTCCTTGTTGCTTTCTTGCATCGGCTTGCCGAGTTGTCCAGGACCGCTCCCCGGGCAAATTGGCGCACGCTTAACCGGTCTTGCGCAACGGTGACACGCTTCGACACCCCAAGACTTTGATCGCCGTCAAAGACGGGCTTGACCCGCCACGCCATTCCAGAGACCTCTAACAGTGCCCAGGCGATCGTGACCCTGGCCGAAACCGGCGCGAAGGCAGCTTGAGGCCAATGACGCAAGCAAAGCCCAAAGAGATGACGAAGGAACCGGCGTCACACGCCGAGCCGCTCGAGGCTCGGAAAGAGCGCGCGCGGCTGTGGTTCGAGAGTCTGCGCGACGGCGTCTTATCCACGCTCGAGGCGATCGAGGACGCCGCGGAGACCTCGCCACTTTATGCTGGGAAGCCAGCCGGGCGCTTCACCCGCACGCCCTGGAGCCGGGCCGAGCAAGGCGGCGAGGACGGCGGCGGCGGCGTCATGTCGCTGATGTCCGGCCGCGTATTCGAGAAGGTCGGCTGCCACACCTCCACGGTGCACGGGACCTTTGCGCCGGAATTTGCCCGCCAGATCCCAGGCGCCGACAAGGACCCGCGCTTCTGGGCCTCCGGCGTCTCCTTCATCGCCCACCCTAAGAACCCGAACGCCCCGACCGCCCATATGAACACGCGGTTGGTGGTGACGAGCAAGGGATGGTTCGGCGGCGGCGGCGACCTGACGCCCGTGCTGATGCGGCGCCGGACCCAAGAAGACAAAGATTCGAAGGACTTTCACGCCGCGATGCGAGCGGCTTGCGAAGGACAAAAGTCCGCCGACTATGCGCGCTTCAAGGCTTGGTGCGATGAGTATTTCTACCTGCCGCACCGGCAGGAGCTGCGGGGAATCGGCGGCATCTTCTACGACTATCTCGACACCGGCGACTTCGACACCGACTTCGCCTTCACCCAAAGCGTCGGCCACGCCTTCCTCGACATCTATCCGGAGATCGTCCGCCGCAATATGGCGCTTCCCTGGACGGAAGCCGACCGCGAGGAGCAGCTGATCCGCCGCGGGCGCTATGTGGAATTCAACCTGCTCTACGACCGCGGCACGATTTTCGGCCTGAAGACCGGCGGCAATGTCGAGGCGATCCTGTCCTCCATGCCGCCAATGGTGATGTGGCCTTAGGGGTCTGCGTCATTCTGGCGAAAGCCGGAATCCAGCGCGCGAAGCGAAAATCAAGAACTGGACCCCGGCTTTCGCCGGGGGTGACGATACTCAATCCAGAAATCACCCTCTGACGCCAGCATAGGCGAAAACCTGGGGTTCTGCCGCCGCGCCGACGCGCATCTGGATCAGCGGCGGGTCAGCGACGAGCTGCGCGATCAGGATGCCAATCGCGGTGGCGAGCAGCAGGAGCACGATCTTCCACATGACGACCTCCGAGGGCGTGGCCGCGCGCGTGCGCTCGCCGTGCCACCCTGGTAGGCCGCTGCCACTGAACCGGAGCTGAGACGCCCGTTCATCTGCGGTTTGGTTTTCCGCCTTTTTCGTGCCAAACTTGGGCTTGCGAAACGTACTCGTGTCGAGCTGAAGAGAGGCCAGGCTCGCCCCGCCGACTAGCGCTAAGCCCGCTTGTTGCCGGCCGCGTCAGGGAGCCGTTAGCTCGTGGCCCGCTCGTTCGACTACAATGCGCCTGCCGAGCTGTACGCTCCCAAAGGCCGGCCGGGGATGCGCCAGCCCGTGGCCTATCGCCGATTCCCGAGTGCCGCAGCCGCCATACGCTTTGCCGTCGAGGAGCTGTCGCAGGCGGGACTGGCCGCCGCCGTGCTCGAGGTGAACGAGGAGCGGTTCGACCATATCGGCATCCGCCAGCTCTACGACGACAAGGCCTATCCCTTGCAGCGGCGCGCGGCGCGCTGAGCAATACGAGAGCCCATCCTCGGTGAGACCCGGCAAACCGATTCTGGCTTGCCAAGGCAATGGCTTCTGCTCATACTATTTGCTACCGGGCGCTCAAGGCTTTGGGCGCGGACTTGGACTGACGGCAAAGTGACCATCGAGCCGAATGCGAGCGCGACGACCTTTCCTGAAATCTCAAGACGCCAGAGGGCTCTTTTGAGTCCGTGGCCCGTTGTGTGAAGCTTCGAACGGGAAAAGGAATCCCCCAATGGCTCGTGTCAATGGCACTGTGAAATTCTTCAATCATTCGCGCGGCTTCGGCTTTATCTCGCCTGAGGACGGCGGCAAGGACGTGTTCGTGCACGCGTCCGCGCTCGAGCGTTCCGGCGTGCCGGCGCTCAACGAAGGCGACAAGGTCTCCTTCGAGATCGAGGACGATCGTCGCGGCCGCGGCAAGCAGGCTGCGAACGTTCAGCTCGCCTAAAGCAAGCGCGTCCCGCGCGACAGCGCGGTAAGCAATTGATCCAACCGCCGGGCCCAGTGCCCGGCGGTTTTTTGTTGTCTTGGTCCCTGGCGCCAGCTTGCCGGATCCTTAACCGCGGATTCACCTTGCGGGCCCTATTTTGCCGTAAAGGGGCGATTAACTCGCTTCTCCCTACCTCTACGAATAGGTCGCGTCCGCACGTCTGCGTTCGCGGACGCTACAGCCAAGGACAACGCATCATGACGAGAAGATCTCTGAGAGCCCTCATGGTTGCCGCTTTGGTCGGCCTCGGCGCCCTCTCGCTGCCGGCGCCGGCCGAGGCGGGTCATGGCTGGGGCGGTCACGGCTATTGGGGCGGCGGCGGCGGTTATTGGGGGGCCGGCCTGGTCGGCCTCGGCGTTGGCGCCGTCATCGGCAGCGCGCTGGCGGCCCCGGTCTATGTCGGACCGCCTTATGTCGGGCCCGCGCCACCACCGGTTCCCTATGCCGCAGCGGGCTACGGTCCAGGGGCCTATGGTCCGCCAGCCTGGACGCCCGACTGGTACACCTACTGCGCCCAGCGCTATCGCAGCTTCAACTCGCATACCGGCTATTTCACCGGCTATGACGGCCAGCCCTATTTCTGCCAATAGGCGCTAAGTCCCGCATTTGGAGGCCTGCCAGGCCGGCTTGCGCCGGTCCAGCGGGCCTTTTTTTGCGGCGATCCTGCAAGGCTCGGAGTCCAGCGCTGCGGCCGTGCGTCTGGACTTTGTCATCGGAATTGGCTACCGATCGCTTCGCGAAGCCCTCGCTCCAGGCGAAGAATGGCCACCTGGCGAAATCTCAAACCCTCGGAATTGACCCGCCCGACCAACTGCCCGGATCTCCCGCGAGTCGTGGAAACGGACGGGCCGCGATCGCTGGCAGACCTCCGCGCTTTCGTGACCGCCGAACGCGACCAGCTTCGGGATGAGTTGTTGAAGCGCGGTGGCTTTCTCCTGCGCGGATTCGAGGTGAACGACCCGGCCGGCTTCGCGGAAATCATCGGCGCGCTCGGTTACCGGCCCGAGACGGAGAACGCGTTCGACACCAGCCCGCGAAGCAAGGTCGCCGAAAGCGTATACACCTCGACCGACACGCCCGACGCCTACCCCATCCTCGCCCACAACGAGAACAGCTTCCTCAACGAACGACCCCGCATGATTTCGTTCTTCTGCCTCGTCGAACCCCGCCGCTATGGCGAAACGCCGCTGTTCGACTCGCGCGCGGCCGCCGTAACACTCGACCCCGACGTCCGGACGAAGTTGCAGGAAAAGAAGGTCTGCTATCGGCGGCGCTTTCCGAAAAAACGCCCGGGCTGGGCGCCGGTGATCAACCGGACCTGGGACGAGGCTTTCGGAACCTCCGACCGCGATGAGATCGAGGCCATGGTGACGGCGCGGGGAATGGCCTGCCACTGGCATCCAAATGGGCGCATACTGCACACTGAAAACGTCGTCGATCCGCTGCCCCGCCATCCCGACACCGGAGACCGGTGCCTCAACCTTCAGGCCTTTCACCGGACCAGTATCCTTCGGGATCTCGACGAAGTCAGACCGCGCCAGAATCGGCTCCACAACGCCTCTCTAAAAATGGGCCTCAGCCTCCTTTACGCCCTCAACGTCATGCCGGTCCAAATCCTTTACGGCGACAGAATGCCTATTCCCCCCGATGAGATGGCCGAAATCCGCCGCGCCACCTGGGATCACTCGGTTCTGTTCCGGTGGAAAAAGGGCGATATTCTCGTGCTCGACAACATCCTGACGGGGCACGGCCGGATGAACGTCGAAGGTCCGCGCAAGATTCTCACCTCGTTCGCCGATCCGGTTTCCTTTCCGGTGTGAGTGCCGGGCAGGCGAGCCGGTCACCCCGGCGATCACGCTTGTTCAGCCTTCGGCCACGGACATGCCGTGCTCGACTGTGAGCACGCTCATGTCTACGAGTTCGGGCATTAGGGCTCTCCATCATGAGCACTCTTGTCTCACGCCCGCCAACGAGCACGGCCTTTGGCCGATCCGATGACAGGCTCAGTTGGGCATCCGTTAACCACTTCATTCGCGAGCATCGAAGGTCAGGGGTTACTGGATCGTCGGCCTTCGCCGACGATGACAGCAATGAGTGCCGCAACTTGCCACTAATTGAGCCGAAGCTCGCCCTCGACGAAGCTGAACTCCGTGGGTGCGATCAACCGCCGATGCGCCA
>Ga0315288_10010321_pt1 | contig 11773 bp, 26 predicted proteins | sample YL17G11_20_MG_FD_203454 | JGI IMG/M metagenome (GOLD analysis project Ga0315288, IMG submission 203454) | Sediment microbial communities from Yellowstone Lake, YNP, Wyoming, USA - YL17G11_20 | ecosystem: Environmental > Aquatic > Freshwater > Lake > Sediment | place: USA: Wyoming | collected... | reverse complement strand
TGCTGCTTTCAGCAGGATTTCAAATCTCATCGCTCGGAGAAAATCGCGCGACTTCTCGATGTAAGGTAAGATTGCGGCGCTCGAAGTTTTTAATTCTCATCGCTCGGAGATAATCGAGCGACTTCACGGGCGACCTAGTCAGGAGTCGAATACAGTTTCAATTCTCATCGCTTGGAGATAATCAAGCGACGCCAAAACCCGAGTGCGGACATACTCTCAATTCTTATCGCTCGGAGAAATCGAGCGACTGCATGTGTCCAGATTGCTTCATCGTGCCCGCATCCACATTTAATTCTCATCGCTCGGAGATAATCGAGCGACCAATAAACCAAGCTAGCGATCCCGCTAAGGGTGACGATTTCAAATCTCATCGCTCGGAGAAATCGAGCGACATTCTCTTGTTGATGCGAGCGCACCTGTGCATCATTTTAATTCTCATCGCTCGGAGATAATCGAGCGACTTGTCGAACGACCGGAAATGTATTTTCAATTCTCATCGCCCGGAGAAAATCGGGCGTCGTCTGTCAGGCCCATATTGGCCTTGTGATTCATTTTAGTCTCATCGTCTGGAGAATGTCAGGCGACCGCTGAAGAAGCAGAATTTATAGATCGTGGATTCCGTGGATTAAAATTTCATCCATAAAAATTTCTTCAAGGCTTTCAGAAAAAAGCCTTTCTTTATCATCCACATCTCTAAGAATAGCTTCAGCTTCAGTTCCTATGACGAATGGTTCATCAAAGAAAAGTCTGGCGACGGATTCCATAGCTTCCAGACTTCCGGAAGCAAAAACGTCTCCTCTTGATGGGTGTTTAACGTAATAAATGTCTCCCCTATCTGGATAAATGGCATAAGGCGTTTCTTTTTTTAAAATTAAGTCCCTTAAGTTCATCGTTGTTCGTGTTCTGGACATGGTTCTATAGATTAATATACTTGGTCCTTGTTTCATATCGTAAACTGTACCAATTCCTCCGTATTCTCGATCGGAGGTGATGGAGATGTCAAATCAATTTGTAGCGGTTCCGAGTCAGGACCTGGAAAGCTGGCTTGATTCCAAAAATTTCATTCGTTCTGTTCAATATAATGAAGTCGTCTACTCTCGCGTTTCAATCCGCGATCCAAATGTCCATCTCAAAGTCTATACTAGCATTCGCGTCGGTTCTACTTCCGTTCGCGGGGCCGGAAAAGATGCAATTAGAGTTTGCGTAATATTTGATAACGGTCGCGGCAAGAGCTTCGGAATCGGGAAATTCTCCCCAATTCTCCGGGTCTCATCCGTCGAATCAGTCATCCGTCGAATCGACGAGCGCGTGCGGGAAGCGGCAACCCGTGGCAATGAGTGGATCGACGAGCAGGAGAAGCGTTTCAGTCGTCCTGCGAACCAAAACGCTGAAACGCAGAAGCTTAACCCAAACATCAACAAAAACACGGCTGCGTATCAAGAGTACCTGAACTGTCTCGGGCTCAAGGAGTAAATCATGGAAAATAAATGTGGACTTGTTGACAACCTGACGATGGAACAGAAGAGAGCAATCGGGGAAACATCATTATTCGGATCAACAGAATAGGGGATGGAGGGGACAAAATCTTTGAATTAGGACTTGTGTACTTCTTTTAATATTAGGTTCGAGACTACTTCCGATATTTCTTCCACAGTCGGAACGGCGGACCCTACTTTCCGTCCCTCATGTTGCAGTCTATGACTCTCTCTACAAACAGACACTATGGCGGCTAAGGTATATAGCGTTCCATGACCTAAAGATAAACATCTATGGATTTCTTCGGGTGTCATTCCTAGGATTACTGCTATACCATTTTTTCTTTCCAGATAGTGGGAATAGGCGGGAGTATTATTCTTCGAGTCAAGAATGAAATGTAGATCCATCCTCATTTAGCAATATCTTCTTGAATTACCAGTATGACGTTCCAGTTTTCTCAAAAATTCTGGGTCAAGTCTTTTGGTTTTGGGAGGACTAGAACCCGCCGTAGATTCCTGGCTTTTTTCAGTTTTAAGAACCAACTTAATGTGTTCTTTAACGATCTTTACTTGGTTTTCATCTAGCTTATCATCTCCGGATAACTCAAAGAAACCATTGAGCCATTGGACGAAATCAGTTGCCTTCATTACTATTTACCTTAACCAAAGGTGAGCTGCAGCGATTCCGGCCAAGAATGGCATAACTGCTGACAGCGGTTTTAAGGCTGGAATAATAAAAGATAATATGAATAATGCAATCATGATTACTGCGGCTATCGTTTGTATCATTTTCATTTCCATAGTTTAACTTTACATCAACATAAGGCTCTAGTGAGGCTTCATGATGATGAACCTCTTTCGCATAGCCTTCCGCGTCTCCTTCCTATCAAGGAAGGCATCTTCGACCGTCCAACTATTGGGGCCGGTAGTCAGAGCCAAGAAACCGGAAGACTGGGCAAGAGTAAACATCCCATTCGGGATAGAAGCTGAATGGACGAATCTCGGGAGTTCCAGACATCCAATGGGTCCGAAGAGCGGCCCGTATGGGGAAGCCAACGTCGGATTTCGCTGGAACGAAGAGCGTCCGGATTTCGATTTAGAGCACAACTATGTGATGGAAGAGATGCCAAGCATAACCATTGAATCTATTGATGGTTTTGCTCTTACAAATCAGGATAGAAAGCTACTCGATAAAGCCGGGCTTAACGACTTAGTCTTGGCTGAGATATTCTCGGAGAAGACTAAAGGGGAGACAGACGAACTCCCGATGAAATCTCTGAAAGATTGGATTCTCGACTAATGTAAAATATTTGATGGACGCATGGATAGTTTTAGATGACGTGATCATCAGACATAATGAAATCAAATATATAGATATTTCTGATGTTGAAAATTTAAAAATCTTGGTAGGATACGATTCAACTTTCGCTGAAGTCACTGGAATCCAAGCCATAGAGTTTCTCATGCAAGTCCGGCCCTCAGTGTTCGAGGGTCGTAGATTTCGATGGAAACGCCGAGTTTGGGCATTCCATAATCTATTTGGACATCCGGCTATGCAAATAGCTGCCCTTCTTGGGCAGTATAAGCTCGCAATGTGGATCCATGATGCGACGGTCCCTCGTCCTATTGGAAAAAGAGGCAGATGATGATTTTATGGATTTCGTGGTTGCTATTCACGGCCTTAGCCTGCAGGATTTGTTTCATATGGGGACAGAAGTCACTATTCAATCGACTTTGCGATTATATCGTGAATGTTGAGGGAAAAGAAGACCCGAGGATCAGAGAAGAACGAATAAAGAAAGAAAGAGAGAAGCAATCATACTTAATAATGATGGAAGCCATGTACCATGCGATGGAACAATCTATAAAGAAAAGTGTAAAATAGTAGATGTTGAAAATACTACAAACTGCCTTGTTTGAGCTTCCCGCAATACTGGCTGTAAAAAGTAACCCGTGGAAGACTTTGGCCGTCCGATATGAAACCCCGTACGTCAATCGGGTTTGGATTCAATGGGGAGAATATCGAATAAATCTTCATAAGATTTTCCCGTGCGAGAAATCTCTGTATCATCCACACCCATGGCCAAGCGCTGTAATAATTTTTTCTGGCGAATATGAAATGGTTTTAGGGAAGGCCCATTCATTTCCCGTATCTTTGATACGACCTAAAGTAGGAATTGTCTCGACTGTTGTTTTAGGGGCAGGGTCGAGATATGAAATGGTGAACCGGAGTGGGTGGCACTCCGTGAACCCTCTCGGATCCCCGAGTATGAGCATCATGGTTACTGGAAAACCATGGTCTCGAATTTCGAAGACAGTTCCGAATCAGTCCAATAATCGATCGTTAACGGTTGCGGAACGTGACGAGATACTTGACTTTTTCAGGTCGGAGCTGTCATCGGTAGTCGCTTGATTTTCTCCAAGCGATGAGAACTTAACAAGCGAGTCTTCGACGTTGCCTTAATTTCCAAAAGCAAATGGATTGGCGGAAAGTAAGGGATTCGAACCCATGGTGGGATTTCTCCCACGCTAGTTTTCAAAACTAGAGCCTTCGACCGCTCGGCCAACTTTCCATCGGTACTCTACTCAATTGCGAAATCGACAAAATCTATACTTGGTTTTGGAGGTAGGATGACACCCCGTTGGATGCCGCCAAATGCATCCAACTCTTGTTCCGAGATTTCGTCTTCTTTCTCTTCCTTCGACATTTGCCACCTCTCCGGAAAGTACGGAGCGAGCATCAAAATCTCCGATTGTAAACTCGTGCATGGATGAAGAGATCGAGAAGCTGCAACAGGAACTTGAGAAGCTTGAAAACCTGGTCGACGATAAGAGTGAAGACCGGAAAAATCTTGAATCTGAATTTGATAAAATATTAAAAATGACAAACATGCAGTCATATTTTCCGAATTTCTAATTGTATTTTTCAATATGATTTATGATGATAACGGTGTTGAAATAATTCCCGGTCTTCAATTCGGTCGGGATTTGAATGAATCCCCTAAACCGCTTGAATACTCGAATTATTCGAGCTTCGGAACTCTAGAAGAAATAGAAGGGAGAGCTTTCCGTGACTCATATGATGGATATAAGAACCTTCTGAAAAGAATAGAAGAAATAGCTGCCATCAATCTTTCAAACGAACAAAATAAAGCGTTGAAAGATACTATGCTCATCTTGAATGAATCATCCCAAGGAACCGATGTTTTTGTAGGTAGTGAATTATTGAACCTTCTCAGGCTCTATGGTACAGGTTTGACTCCTGTACTAGGAAAAATTCCGATAAAGGATGGTTGTTACAAACTTCTAGAGTACACGACTTATTACAATGGGAATAAAGAAATAATTCCGATATATGTGGATAAGAGTTTAGGTCTTCTTGGTTATTTTCTACGCCATGAATTTCAATTCTCATCGCTCGGAGATAATTGAGCGACAACCCCCGGGTGAATACTGTGAAAATTGATCTTACTAAGGTAGATAGATCTAAAGAAATTCTCCTCTCAATAGAGGAAGAACTCGAATTAAAAGAAATAGAAGAACTCCAACTGAAATGCCCCTATAGTCACGAGTCGATTGACCCAGAAGATGGATGCGGTAATTGTGGATATGGTGCCAAGTAAAATAAACGAAATTGTGTTCGTCGAGTTCGAACACCTTTATAATGCTAGTTGTTTGTTAACGGAGTCCGGATGGACTGTAGTTAGACAAGACGACTTCCCGAAGGGGAGGATAGGATATCGAGCTACCAAGGGCTCCGAAGTTCGCAATCTTGTTTTCTTCGAGTACGGGATTGAGCTTGAACCTAAAGAAATCGTTTGGGATGATTGGGATAAATTCCTCGATGAAGTGACGGAAATGGAACATAAGAACGTCAGAACCTACAAAGATGATGGATACGTGGGTTTCATCTCATATGAAGATGCGAAAATAGGACGTTCGATAGTAAATAAGATAAAACCGGAAATTCTAAGGCTAGGTGGAAGGCCCGCGCTAGATAGGCTCAGGAATATGCCGTTTCGAGATGTAACAAGAATCCCCATCATGGGTGGTTGAACAATGGAGAATACTATGGATACTAAGAACGAAATCGAAAAATTATCCACTAAAGACCTTGAAATTGAACTCAAGAAGAGGAAGGAAGCGGAAAAACTGGCCGCTATTCCGAAGCCTCTCCAAAATCCTGATTTCACTGAACTCATCACCATGGTCACTCACGGAATAAATTCACTTGCTAAAAATGGATATCCTGGTAAAGATTTTGATCATTATGTATATGAAAATGCCCTAGAAGCTGTTTACGGCAAAGAAATCTGGGATTGGATAAATAATAGAGAGCGAGAACAGGAATAAGACTGAGTTATTTCAAATGTTTCAATAACTCATCTTCCAGATCCATCCACTCAGACCGGTCCAACGTTTTCGATTCCCATTCAACCAATCTCGAACCGTTTCTGCCAGGTCTAAGTTCAGCTTTGCCGATTATATTTTCATCCTGATATATTACTACATTTCTACCGTTAACAATGACGGTGTAGTCTTTACCGTTGACACTTATTGCGATGGGGTCTTCGGTTATCGATTCCCATTTCGATATAATGCGCTTCAAATCGCGACTTACGAGAACTCGATCAGGCTTTCTGGAAGCGTCGATCTTGGCGGCTATGGTACGAAGGTTTTTAGATAACTCTGAGGGCTTCATAATATCAATAAACTACAAAAATTTGATGAATGGAATAAAAATCAGGACTGAGTGTAATATCTGAAAGGAGAATAAAATGCTCGATGATTTTGGTGGTAGCAAAGTAACGATAGAAAAAGCCAACCTTCTGAAGGAGATCAAGGCAAATCGCAAATCTCATGAGGAAGAGTATCAACAAGCGCATATTGGTTATCGCGCCAAATCCATCGATAAATTGATTTTAATGCTGGCCGATGCAAAAGCAGGACGTCCGTTTAAGACAACGACCGAGTTTATTGAACCTGTTTCCCATTTGAAAGACTATGATAGAGTCATAAAGATGCTCGAAATGAGCACTGCCGATTCAATAGTCATCACGGAGAATCAGTTTTCTCAGTACGTCCAAGATGAATGGGCTTGGTCTTCTCAGTTCAAGACTGTGTCAACTTCTTACAGAGGTTGAAGTCGGATAGCTCAGTGGTAGAGCGTTGTCTTTACACGACAAACGTCGCAGGTTCGATCCCTGTTCCGACTACCGGTTCCATGTTAGTATTACGAGCGATTAGATGCCTTGTAGTGTAGACCGGTAACGGAGCACTGCTTGAACTAACATGGAACCACTTACGGGATGTAGCTCAGCCTGGTTGAGCGTTGCGTTTGGGGCGCAAAGGCCGCCGGTTCGAATCCGGCCATCCCGACTAAATAGAGAAATCTTAGTCTAAGAGGCAATATGAATTTAATATTTGAAGAATGCCTAAGATTGTTACTTCAACTCCATGATCTAGATAAGCAAGGATTGAATGATTCAGAGGAAGCAGATAGAATAAGGGAACTTATCGAAGTTCCGTTCAATAAGTTAATAGTTCGTGATAAAGATATTATCCAAAGAGTTTCGGCTTCTCTATACCCAAAAGATAATTCACATGAAGAAGGCTGTAAGTGTACTGGTTGTAATTGGTAATGCAAATAAGTCCTCAAAACTATCGCAAATTCGTTGGAAATAACGTTTCCATTCATTGGGTAGGACCTGGGTCTAAGACTTGCGAAGAAGGGGAGCTTCTTTATGCTTTTACCAGAAAGCACCCAGTTTGTGATGATGGTGGGAAAATCATTGGATGGGAAATGGTCCCATTTAGGTGCGGAATTCAATTCGGAGAAGTCTCCATACACTATACGAACTCGTTCGAAATCCATACTTTATAGGTAGTTGAAATGACTGTCAAAACCATAGTCGATGACTCTCTCGGCGGATTCATTACTTATGACGATGAACTCGATGTCCTCTTTGCGACAGATAAAGATTATCCGAAGCCTGAAAAATGGAAATCGGTCAAAGGTTTTCCGGATCTGCAGTTAGGCTATATAGAGAAAATGGAGAGGGTTTGTGTTGATCGTTATTGCGATGAATATGAGGATCAAATAGTCGAACACCAATGTGCTTTAAGGTTAGATCGTGCTCGTAGAAACCCGTACTATGGTTTTGACGAGAGCTTAATATTAAATATGGGAAGAGGAATAAACCTCGGGATTTTGAATATCCTGCGAAAAGGACAATCGAAGTTGGAAGAAATTCCGAGGAAGAAAAAACCGTCAATACTTCGCCGCATATTCGGTACTAATTAAATGTAATATTTATAATGTTGATAAAAATAATTGAATTCGGATTCACACTAATGGCCATGGTGTTTCTGCTCACGCAGATGATCATTCCAGCCATTCGAAATGAAGATCTATTTCCGTTCCTAAGGAAAAAGAGTGCTCGCCAAAGGAATGAAGAGCAATATGACGAAATGAACAAACGGATTGATAATCTTGAGCATGTAAAAGATATGCAGGGTAAACTCGAAGAACGAATTTCCAAGCTTGAAGATAGGAAGAACGAAAAGCTATGAGTATGACTCGAATATTTGGTTTGATCGGTGCAGGCATATTATCGATCATTGTTTTATTTAGTATTGGAAGCATCATTGAAGTAGTTGATGCAGGAGAGATTGTAGTTAAACAATCCGTTGGCGGAGATCTTGAAGTGTGGACCACGGCAGGGCCACATTGGCAAAATTTCGGAAATCTTGAAGTCTACAAGAAGAGTGAACAGCTATTGTTTGGCGGATTGATAAACGTTGACGAAACAGCATCTTCCGCAGGAACGAATCATGCTGGAGTTGCTCTTGATGAAGAGCAACTATCGCAACTTGCAAAGTGTTTACCCATCAGATTCAACGATAATGGAACCGCAAAATTATGTGGCAGCATTAGTTTTGATCTTCCAACTGATCCCGAAAATATGAATAAACTTCATACGAAGTTTCGTTCACAAGAAGCAATCATTCAACGAGTTATCCTTCCTGCTCTCATGAAGGCTGCATATAACAGTGGTCCAATGATGTCCAGTCGAGAATCCGCTGGTGATAGACGAGCAGAACTACTGGAAACGTTACGAGAACAGGCAACAGAAGGCATCTATAAAGTAGAAGTTACAGAAGTTGCCCAAGAAGATCTCATGGCAGAACCGGTCGATGTTGTCGAAATGATCGATGCTCCTATTCTCGATAAGGATGGGGTCCCGATACTTAATGCCGATGGAACTCCGAAGATGGAGAAGAAGCCAAAGGTTGTTAAGAAACATCCGATGGCAACCGTAAAACAAGTGCGGCCAAAAATTGGAAAAGATGGGAAGCCGGAAATGGCAGAACCATCAGCAGCTTCAGAATTTGGCATTCGCTTATATAATTTCACAATAAATCGTCTTATCTATGATGATCGTGTGAAGCGCCAGATTGAGGCTCAGCAGGAGGCCACGATGGCCATCCAAACGGCGCGAGTGAATTCACAGCGGGCTGAACAGGACGCATTGACTGCAAGAGCCCAAGGTGAAGCAAATATCGCCAAGATCAAGGCTGCCAAGGAAGCAGATAAACAGGCAGCTGTCACGACTGCAGAGCAAAACAGGGACACAGCAAAACTAGATCTTGAAACTGCTGATTTCGAGAAGCAGGCAGCTATCAAGCGTGCGGAAGGTGATGCGGAAGCACGCAAATTGGTGATGGTAGCAGATGGTGCTCTCGATAAGAAACTTTCTACTTTGAAAGAGATTCATAAATATTGGGCTGAAGCTGCTGGCAAACAGCCGCTCGTTCCGAGTGTTCAAATGGGCGGTTCCGGTGGCGGAATTGGCGTGGATTCTTTCATGACTCTAAAGACCGCCGAACTTGCTAAAGAATTAGCTCTCGACATGAGAATCAAGCAATAATAATATTCCACTGAATCTATTATCACAGAATGGAGATCTCAATTTCATTCATGTATGGAAAAACATGAGCCAGGTTCCATGGTGGGTGAAAGATGATGAAGGAATTCCGCATCGTGTCCATATGCACACGTGGATACGTTGTTGTCGAAGAAGAAAAGACGGGAAAGAATTAGTTCATTGGAAATGTCTCAAGTGCAAGTCCAGTACTCATAATTCCTTCCATGACGATGGCTATCCGACTAAAGAACTGATAGGAAGTCAGGGAATTGAAGAGGATTGTTCAAAAGTCATCATCGAATGTATTCACAACTCGTGAGTATAAAACGATTCGATATCTTGAATGTAAAGTTAAATATTGGGACCGTGCTGGAATCGGCGTACAGAGAGCACTTAAAATGCTTGAGTCGAAAGACTTTGTGGGTTCGAGTCCCACCGGTCCTACCATACGACTGATGAAAAGAAAAAGCAAATGTACAAAAGAGATGATGGAACCGATCATCTCAAGGTCTGTTTCTCTCGCTGGTGTGCTAAGAGAGCTTGACCTAGTTTTTACTGGCGGTAATTATCAGAATATAAAGAGAATAATTGGTAGGCTTGAAATTGATATTTCACATTTTAAAGGAAAACTGACAAATAGCGGTCCAAGTCATACGGGAGGTTCCAAAAAGATTGGATGGGAAGAGATTCTTGTTCTAGATAGAAGGTCTGGATATAAAGAAAGAATCCCAAAACTAAGAGAGGCAATGATCTTTTCTGGAATTAAGGAAGAATGTGAAATTTGTCTCATTCCACCAATATGGAATGATAAAAAGTTAGTATTACATATAGACCATATTAATGGCAATCCCGTAGATAACAGGCCCGGCAATCCTCGATTTCTATGTCCGAATTGTCATTCTCAAACAGAGAACTACGGCAGTAAAAATATTAAAAAATCACTAGGAGTTAAGGGGAAAATTGTTAATAAAAAGAGAATAAGTAGATATTTAAAAGGAAGAGTGGTTTCCACATATATAAAAACACCGGTAATGTAAAATCCTTGGATCGCAAGATCGTGTGGGTTCGAGTCCCACCCGAGCTACCAATCATAGGAGTTCAAATGAAACGAATAAATGAATTTGAATTCCAGGATATTCCACTCAGAACAGAGACTGCGAAGAAAATTAGAGACAGCTTTTTACCGAAACCTGGAGATATTAAAATAGATATCGACTACTCATCCATTGAGATGAGACTGGCTGCTTTAATAAAAGATATCGATAAAATATGAGCGGATTTACTGAAAAAGAATGTACCGTTTGTGATCGCTGCGGAGCATCTCTCGCAATTGTTCTTGTTCAATTTCATACATGTAGGGGTTCCGATAAGTCAAAGCGTCCAGCGAATGTATCAATAGACCGCTGGATCGAGATGAATAAACAGAGTGCAGAGTTCAATAGTTTATTTTCAAAGATTTTAACTGATTTTGAAATCAAATCAGTAAACTCTGAAGATTTCGAAGATGAAACTAGTATATATGAAACCAAAAAATATTATTCGGATTATCCTGATAAAAAACAATCAAATGAAGATAAAGAGATAAAGAACAAGTCGAATTTTGAATTAACGAGAAATCAATTAATAATACTTGGCATAGTTGGATGTACATTACAAATTGCATCAATAACCTGGATGATCTACCTTTCCCTCCACAAATGAGGGGGATTGGTGTCTATAGTTAAGAAGGTTCTGGCTTTCTGGTATTCATTATTAGTCGTATATATAATCCTGGGGATCGTCTTAGGATCGCTCTGGTTGTATAATGACATTAAGAATCACGGAAAAATAGAGAATAAATATGGACATCACCGAAAAAGACATTGAATTGGCTAGACTTCTACGTGACTTATTTTTCGTAGGAATTACGGAAGAGAAAGTTCAAAGAGCGGCTAAAGAAATCGCGCGATTCCGAGAATCTATAGGGTTAGATTCAGCAAAGAAGTATGTCGATTTAAAAGAAGACAGAAAAATCTGGAGGGAGTATGCTTTGATGATATTCCCTCTGCCCCAATATACTTCTCTAGATGAAGTAGCTCTCGATGCGGATGAAATGTTGAGGTTGGAGAAAGAAAGATTCGACGGGTGAACATAAATGGAAGATGTTCCTTCTCCAGATGACGTGACGTGGTGGTCTACACTCTGTGCTGTATGCGCTGAACGTGAAGGTCCGGATTATCAACGTTGCACATGCGGCGACTGCTCCGACTGCGGAGAAGCGTTAGAGCACTGCGCTTGCGAGCACGTTCTTGAAGTGGGCGAAACCCCGGAGAAAGAAAGTGAGTAAACATAAATGGAAAAAAGTTTCCAAAGTAGCTATAGCTAATAACG
>Ga0315288_10010320_pt1 | contig 11773 bp, 3 predicted proteins | sample YL17G11_20_MG_FD_203454 | JGI IMG/M metagenome (GOLD analysis project Ga0315288, IMG submission 203454) | Sediment microbial communities from Yellowstone Lake, YNP, Wyoming, USA - YL17G11_20 | ecosystem: Environmental > Aquatic > Freshwater > Lake > Sediment | place: USA: Wyoming | collected... | reverse complement strand
ATGGAAGAGGCGGAACGCGAGCGGCCCCCCGGCTGGGAATAGCCGCGCCGGTCTCGACGAGGAACCATCCTAAGAAAGCCGCTTGCGAGGCGACGCTGGGGCTGAATGCGGGGTCGCGTCGAGTGTCACGCGCAAGATTCGGGCGTCGTTGACGGTTCGGCGTTTCCAGGCTATAATCAAACCGCGCTGGCCATCGAACGTCTGCAAATGACGCGCCTCCGGAGACCCGTTCGCGCGATCCGCCGGAGTTTTTTCAACAGGGGGGCACCTCGTGCGTCGTGACCATCTGACCCTGAACTGGATCCTACGTCTCCTTTCAAAAACGATCTTCAGCGCATCCCCGGCGCGCGGAGGCGCGGTTCTTCTTGCCGGGGGTATGATTGTCGTATTCGCGTTTTCCGTTGTGGGCCCGGCGCGGGCGGGGGAGATCGTCCAAGTGGTTCGCCTTCCGGCGGAGGGCGTCACTGTCGATCGGGCGTCCGGGTTTTCGCGCGTGACGGTGGGTGACGAACAATTCGAAGAGTGGGCCGAACCCGGCCGACCGGTGGTTCCGTTCCGGATCGTGAGCGTTCTCCTGCCCCAGGGAGAAGGATTCGCCGGTGTAATATCGGCAACGAGCCGCGCCAGAATCCTCGGGGCCTACGACCAACCGCTCCTAGGGGAACCGCCGACGACGCTCGACGGAGTGATCGGCCGCGCCCAACCAATTTTCAATTCGCCGGTCGAGGCGGCGTACCCGCCTGTCGCTGTGAAATACATGGGAACGGGTTTCCTCCACGGTTGGGCGATCGCGAGCTTCGCCGTATTTCCACTGCGTGTGGAGGACGGAGCGCTTTTCCTCTGTGAGACGGTGACGCTTCGTGTATCGACCACTCCCGACGCGGCTCGTCCATCTGCGACACGAAAACGGCACGATTCCGGGGCGGATGACAGGGAACGGGCGTTGCTCCGGTCGATCGTCGTCAATCCCGAAGCGGCCGACGGTTACGCATTCGATCGCGCCGCGGCCGCGAAGCCCAAGGGCGGGTTTGCGCCGGCGTCGTACCCCACGCTCGAGGGGAGTCCCGTCGACTATCTCATCATCACCACGGCGAGCCTCGCCCCCGAATACCAGAGGCTCGCCGACTGGAAAACGGCGAAGGGGGTCCCCACCGTGGTCAGAACGATCGAGTGGATCACGGCGAACGCGCGGAACGGTGTGGATCTCGCCGAGACGCTCCGTTTGTTCATCAGGGACGCGTACGAGAAATGGGGGATTGAGTTCGTTCTGCTCGGCGGCGATAGCGACGTGATCCCGGCCCGTTACGGTGTGAGCCGGTACATCGGGACCACGGAAGAAATCGCCACCGACCTCTACTTCTCTTGCCTGGACGGTTCGTGGAACGAGGACCACGACCAGTTCTGGGGCGAGTCGGGCGCCACGGCGGACGACCCCGATCTCTACCCCGAGGTGTTCGTCGGCCGTTTCCCCGCGTCGAACGTCGCGGATGCGGCGACGATCGTCGACAAGGTGATCGCCTACGAAACCCCCGTTGAAGCGGATCACCTGGACAAGATATGTCTCGGGGCCGAGGTGCTCTTTCCACCCGATTGGAAGCCCGGGGTGCCGATCAACTTCAACGGCGCGGATATCGCGGACTTTCTCTATTACTATGCTTTCGCGGGAAAGCCGCTTGACACCACCCGCGCGTACGAGACGTTCACGAACTCCGGATGGATACCGCTCACGCGGCAAACGGTGATCGACTCGATGCAGGCGGGGTTCAACGTCGTCGCTCACATCGGCCACGGATCGCGCTTCAACTTCTCCTGCGGGGACGCAAGCTTCGTCCAACCGGACGCCGATGCGCTCACCAACGGTGATCGGCTGTTTCTCCTTTATATGATCGATTGCAAGGTGTCCCAGTTCGACTATCAGTGCATCGCCGAGAACTTTTTGACGAACGCCAGCGGGGGGGCGGTCGCCACCATCGGAGCAAGCCATCTCGAGTTTCCCTCCGCCGACAGCTACTACATGTACGAGTTCTTCGACCTTTCGTTCACCCACGGAATGGTGCGCCTCGGCGAAACGCTGGCCGGATCGAGACTCCCGAGAACGCCGATCGCGCTGATCGGCGACGGCGTCGATCTGTGGACTCATTACGTGACGACTCTTCTCGGCGACCCGGAGATGCCGCTATTTACCGGTTCGGTGGGGACGGTGAACGTGGTTCACGTGCCGAGCGTGGGGTTGGGGACGACGGACATCCTGGTGAACGTGACCTCCGGGGGCCAGCCGGTGGACTCGGCGGTGGTGTGTCTGACGAAGAGCGGGGACGACTACCAGTACGGGGCGACGAACGCGCTCGGGAACGTGACGTTTCCGTTCACGGCGGAGACGGCGGGTGTGATCGACGTGGTGGTGACGGGGCGCAACCTTGCGCGGCACGAGGGTTCGATCACGGTGAACGCGGCGGCGGGTGCGTATGTGAACTACGCGAGCCTGACGGTGGACGACAACACGAGCGGGGGCTCTTTTGGGAACGCGGATGGGGCGGTGGACGCTGGGGAGACGATCGACATGACGATTTCATTGAAGAACACGGGCGGGGCGTCGACGGGGACGGTGTCTTTGGTACTTCGGAGTAGCGCCTCGGGGGTGACGATACCGGACTCGACGGCGAACGTGGGGACGATCGGGGTGGGGGTGACGAAGGCGGCGACCGATCCGGTGCGTGTGGTGTTGAACAAGAACATTGTGGACGAGACGGCGGTGGAATTCCGGTTGGTGATCAAGGAGGCGGCGGTGGTGAAGTGGAACGACAAATTCCGCAAGGAAGTCCACGCGCCTGAGCTGGAGCTAACGACGCTCCGGATTTTTGACGGGGCGCCGCTGGGGAACGGGAACGGGGTGAACGAGGCGGGTGAGCAGTTCCGGTTGTACTACGGGCTCAAGAACTACGGAACGGGGTTGGCGAGCGGGCTCTCCGCGACGCTCGCGGACCTGGGCGGGATGTTCGTGTTTTACGATTCGACGGATACCTACGGGAACCTGGGGTCGTTTGTGGAGGGGGAGAACGTGGACGGGTTCCATATCAAGGAGACGGATGTCAGCGTGGAGCACGACGTGGAAATCACGGTGACGGATCTCTTCAGCCGGGTGTACCGCGACACGATCGAGCTACGGGTGCCGCTTCCCCCGACGGGTCTCGTCCTCGATGCCGGGTTCGGCATCGACCGGATCAAACTCATGTGGAGCAAGAGCGTGAGTCCCGACGCGGTGAGATACTGCGTGTACCGTTCGCTCGTTTCGGGCGGGCCGTACGGGCGGGTGTCCGCCGATCCCGCGGAACACCCGCTGTTCATGGATACGGGTCTGCCGCCGAGTACGCGATACTACTACGTGGTGACGTCCGTGGACGGGTCGGGGAACGAGAGCGCCAGATCGGTTGAGGGGACCGCGAGCACGAATCCCCCACAGTTACCCGGATGGCCGATCGAGACGATGGGGACGTCGTCGGGCGCTCCGGCCGTCGGAGATATCGACGGGGACGGAGATCTGGAGGTCGTGGCGGGAAGCACGCTCATCTACGCGTGGCATCACGACGGGATGGAGCTGCGCGACGGAGACGGCGATCCTCAGACGTGGGGGGTCTTGAATACCGAGGGGACCACGTTTACCGCGGCGGTGGGGCTCGCTCACCTCGACAATACGCCGGGTCTCGACATCATGGCGGCGGATCTCGTCACGAAAAAGGTCTACTGTTTCACGTATACGGGGGATATTCTCGCCGGATGGCCCAGGGCGGGCGAAGCGGATTTCCGAGCGGCCCCGGTGGCGGGTGATCTCGACGGCGACGGTTTTCTCGAAGTGGTCGCCGTCGATACCCGTGGCGTGATCTACGCATGGCGTTCGGACGGCGTCGAGTATCGCGATGGCGACGGCAATCCCTCGACGGACGGGATCTTCTACCGGACTCCTTCGGCGGTCGTTCATTATCAGACGCCGTCCGTATGCGACATAGACGGAGACTACCGCGACGAGATCATTCTCGGAACGCGCAGCGACAGCATCTACGTCTTAAACGGCGACGGCACCCGCGTGCCGGGTTGGCCCTTTAAAATGGCCGGAGAAGCCGCGGGAAGCGCCGCCGTTGGGGACGTGGACGGAAACGGGGATCTCGAGATCGTCGCGCAGTCCAAAGGAGGCTACGGACAGGTGTACGTCCTCCACCACGACGGGACGGTGGCGGCTGGATGGCCGAAGACCGTGAAGCTCAGGGACATCTATTTCACTCCCTCTCCCGGTCTGGCGGACTTCGACGGCGACGGCAAGCTTGAGATCTTTGCGTACGGATGGGACTCCTACCAGTCGAGGGTGTACGTTTTCACGCGCACCGGTGCGAACTACCCCGGATGGCCGATCGTCGCCTCGAACTACTATAGTGAGGCCTCGCTCGTGGCCGGCGATCTCGACGGCGACGGGACGCCGGAGATCGTATTCGGCGACGAGTCACGTCTCGTCCACGCGTTCGATGTGAACGGCCAGGAGATCGACGGCTTTCCGGTGACGACACAGGAGGCCGTTCGAGCGACGCCGTTTATCTGCGATCTCGATCGGGACGGCGGCACCGATCTCGTCTTGTACGGCTGGGACCGGAACGTATACGTCTGGAATCTGAACGGCGCCTTCGCCGGGAGCGCGACGCCGTGGCCGACTTTTCAGGGGAACGTCCATCGCAACGGCCGGATCGGTTTCGAAGTGCCGACCGCTGTCGATGGCCCCCCGGAGGACAGGCTGCCGGCGACGGCGGCGCTCCTCCAAAATTACCCCAACCCGTTCAATCCGACGACCCGGCTGGTCTTCGATGTTCCGCGCGGAAGACCGCAACCCGTGACGCTTCGCATCTACGACATCGCCGGCGCCCTGGTGAGGACACTCGTGGATGAGACACTTCCGCCCGGCCGGCACACGCGCGAATGGGACGGGCGCGATGACCGCGGGAACCTGGCGGGGACGGGAGTCTATTTCTGTCAGTTGAGAGAGCCCGGTGTCGTATCGACGAAAAAAACGGTGTTGCTCAAGTGATATGGAACCGGCTGATGTCAACTTCCTTTTAGTAAGTCGAGAGGAGAGCATTTACCGACGATCATCAGACTGATATTCGCGGGTTGGTTACCGCATCGACAGGTGTTCGTCCGGAGCTGCCTCTGTCTAGGAACGCGGGTTAGGGCGATGCCCATACCGCATACTTAAAACGAGGATTCTCCTATCGAAGCTCTCCTCTCGACGTGACTTCGTGTAGCGCCTCAGTTCGTTTGGGACTGAGGCGCTGCGTTTAGGATGGCCCAGACGAAGCCGCAGAGTTCTCGGGCCACCGCGGTAATGGCGACATGGGGGTTTTTGGCCCAAGACGGAGGTCGTCGTGGGGATTCCACGCCTCTGTACCTCGGTTTGCGGAGGGCAGAAAACGGTAATCTCTGCTATACTTAGATAGTATCGACCTGGAAGCAAAAGGGGGTGCCTGCCATGTTTCGCGGCCTCAAGATCGGCCTCCCCCGGGCGCGGGGGAGTCGTTCTCGTCTTTTTCCCGCCGTTGCCATCGCGGCCCTTCTCCTCGCAGTCGCCGCACCGTTGCATTCGACATCCTGGTTCGTGAAACCCGACGGTTCGGGGGACGTGCCCACGATCCAGGCGGCGATCGATGCCGCCGCAAACGGCGACACGATCCTGCTCGACACGGGGACATTCATCGGAACGGGGAATAAGGACCTCGATACCCAAGGAAAAGCGATCACGATCGCCTCGCTCTCCGGCGCCGAGAGCACGGTCATCGACTGCCAGGGCAGCAGCCGGGGCTTTTTCATCCACTCGGGAGAGGACTCCAGCACGGTCCTCTCAGGCGTCCACATCACGAACGGCCGACCGGCGGACCAGAAAGGAGGCGGGATATTCTGTGTCAACTCCTCCCCCAAGTTCGTCGACAACATCATCTCGCTGTGCTACGCGGACACCGGCTCCGGCGGCTACTTCTCCAATTCCAATTCGAGAATCATCCGGACCACGTTCGATCAATGCGGATGGGGAGGGAGCTACTCATTCCCCAGCGGCGGCGGGATTTTCTGCCGTTCTTCGGACCTTTGGGTGATACACAGCGCGTTTACGGGGAGCGGACCGGAGATGGGGAGCGCTCTTTCGAGCGTCAATTCCACAGTTCGAATCTACAACAGCGTTTTCGACGACAACGGAATGTCGGTGAGCCCCGTCGTCTACACCGAAGGTTCTGATCTCGTCATTTTGGGAAATGACTTCACCAACAACTCGATTGAAGGGTCCACGCTGTATCTCGTGGGCGGGACGGCGGTCGTTCGGGGCAACTTCTTTGGTGCGGGTGTTTATAGCTGCGGGGATCCGGCTTCGGTCTACGCCCCGGCATACGGCGCGCCGGGGCCGGTCGACGTCACGTTCAACTGCTTTCTGGACCAGGGCAACTTCTACGCCGTGGGGATCCACTCCGGCGAGATCCGCCGCAACATATTCGCGAACTGCCACCCCGCGGTTTTGGGATGGGAGCCAAACTCGACTGTCGTGACCAACAACGTCTTCTACCAAAACGCTGGGGGATGTTTGACCAGCGCCATCGACATCGAGGGGTATCCGGACGTCATGTCGCGGAACATCCACGTCGGCCGGCCGGAGATCGAGGCGAGATACGCGACGTCGTGCGCCTACGCCTGTCAGCCAGGGGATCCGCTCACTGAGTACGTGTTCATCAGCGGTTATTCGGCGATCAACCCGGCCTGTTGGATGGTTGGCTGCGGCAAGATGACTCGCACCGACGACCCGCAGTTCTGCGATCCGGAAAACGGCAACTTCTTTCTGATGCCGACATCGCCCTGCCTGGTTGAGAACGACCCCTCGCTGGGCGCAACCCACGGGGCGCTCCCCAGCGGATGCGGCGTCGATGACGTTCTCGACATCGCCATACCTGCCGACCAGATCGTGAGGAAGTACGATCCGGGGGATGTCATCGTCCTCAGCGACTTCCGTATCACGAACGCGTCGAACATGGAGACCGTCGTCAATTACTCGCTCATCTGTGAAGGTCCCGTACGGTTCTCGGACCAGGGAAATCCTTTCGCCTTCAAGGGGACAACTCCGGTCCTCCAGCCGGGTCAGTCGTACACGCCCCCGGAGGCGGCGGTCGTGGTGACCGGTGAAGACGAGTGGTTCGACGTCACCGTGAAGTACATTTCGGCGTACGCGCCGGCGCTTCTGGTACCCGACACGGCGACGACCACGTTCTGTTTTCGCCGGACCGTTCCCGTGCTTCTCAAGGACTTCCAGGGTGAGTACGCGGACGATGGGGTCCACCTTTGGTGGTCGGTGGCCGCCGAAGAGGGGATCAATGGCTGGCGGATCTACCGGCGCCCCGAAGGGGCCGGGGTGGCGGAGCTTATTACCGGCGCCGCGCTCCCCGAAAATAGCCGGGAGTACCGGGACAGCGGCGTCTCTACGGCTGGCCGGTATACGTACGAGCTGTACGCCCTCATTGACGGTAAAGAGCAGATCGCCGGGACGACGGTGGTGAAGACCGCTTCGCCGGGTGTCGCTCTCCACCAGAACACGCCGAACCCCTTCGCGGCCTCGACGACAATCGAGTACGCGATCGGCGAACGCTCGAACGTGGTGCTCACGATCTACGACGCAGCAGGTCGGCGGGTGCGGGTTCTCGTAGACGCGGCCCAGGACCCGAGGGCGGGGGGATACAGCGCTTCCTGGGATGGGAAAAACGATCACGGCGAGGCCGTTGCGAGCGGGGTCTACGTTTATCGCCTCAAAGCGGGGAAGGCGACGGTTTCGAAAAAGATGATGCTCCTTCGCTAGCGCGAAGGGATTTGCTTGGAAAAAGGGGTGACGCTCTCCCGCCGGGCCCGGTGGAAGAGGTCCAAGAAAGGGTGGCGCTCGGGAGAACCAGGTGTTAAGTTAATACCGAAGGGTCGGCTCGGCCATACCGGCCGGCCCCTGTCTTCCGCAGCTGGCAGGGTTCTCCACGAGACCTACCACCCACTCACCAAAGGGGGCACGCCATGCGTGTGAGTCGGGTTCTTCTATTATCCTTCCTTTCCCTCACCGCTTTCTTGATCGTTCAGACCACGGACCTCGGCGCGAGGGGCACCGCGAAATCGGGGCCTACGAAACAGCTTCCCGATATCCAAAACGTCCTCGTGATCGACGGCTCGACCGTCCATAACGTGGGCGAGCTCCGTATGCACGTCGGGAACTGGGGGCTTATCGGGTCGATGCCGGGGGGTGTGTTGCCGTTCAGCTCGGCACCGTCGGCCGAGTGGCCGGCCGGAAGCGGGGTGGAGTATCTCTTCAGCGCCGGGCTGTGGGTCGGGGCTTTGAAGGGCGGTATCCCTGCGGTATCCACCGCAACGTACCAGACGGAGTTCCGGCCGACGCAGGATCCGATCGACATCATGTACCGCTCGTCGGAGGGCGCTCCGGGCGGCGCGCGCACGCCGAGCCCGATGGCGGATGACGACGGTGACGGCGTCATTGATGAGGATTGGCTCAACGGCCGCGACGACGACGGCGACGGCCTCATCGACGAGGACTTCGCCGCGATCTCCGACCAGATGCTGAGTTGCTGGTACACGGATGACCAGCCCGAGGCTATCCAGCAGTTCCCCGAGCACAACCCCATGCATCTTCTTGTCAGGCACGAGAGCTATCAGTGGGGAGACGATCGCTTCGACGACTTCGTCACGGTGGAGTGGCGCATCACAAACATCGGCACTGATGTCCTCGAAGACATGTATGTCGCTCTCTTCGCGGATTTCGACTGCGGTCCCAGAACGCGGTCGAACTATTGGGCAGACGACGGAACCGGCTTTGTCGAGGTTCCCGCCGTATCGCCGGGGTTCGACCCGCCGTATCTCGATATCGCCTACGGATACGACGTGGATGGCGACGGCGGGCGGACTCCCGCTTACTTCGGTGTGATGATGCTCGATCATCCAACCGACCCCTCCGGGTCAACCGCACCGTCCGAGGTGGGAGTAACGACCTACGCGAATTTCGCCGGGGACGTACCGTTCGAGGTCGGCGGCGATCCGACGAATGACTTCGAACGATACGAGGTGTTGAGTCGGCAGACCATCGAGCCCGGTATCGAGATACCGGGGGACATCCGGGCGGTCGCGAGCACGGGACCCTTCAGCGAGCTTCTCCCTGGTGAGACGATGACGGTCACCGTAGCGTTTGTGGCCGGGCCGGGCCTCGAAGGGATGATCGCGAACGCGCGGGCGGCGAAGCGGCTCTACGACGCCGGATGGTACCCCGATGGTTCGGTGCCCGTCTTCGTGACGAGCTTCGACGCGTCCGCCAAGGACCGCGGGGTGGATCTCGCGTGGGATCTATACGCGGATGAAGGGATCCAGGGGTTCCGGATCCACCGGCGAGAGGGAGCCGCCGAACAAGGCGTAATTCTGAACGGCGGAATGCAGGTGCCGGCGAGCGAGCGGTCCTTCACCGATCTCGAGGTCAATCCCGGCGAGCGCTACGAGTACAGGCTCGGCGTCATTCTGCTGGATGGTTCGGAGATCTATTCCCAGCCGGTGACGGTGACGACGGTGGCGCCGGGGTTCGTCCTCCGCCAGAACACCCCAAATCCCTTTACGAGAACGACCACGATCGAGTACGCGATCCCCGAGCGTGAAACGGTATCGCTCTCGATCTACGACGCGGCGGGGCGGCGGGTGAGGTCGCTTGTCGAGGCGGTGCAGGACCCGAGGGTGGGCGGCTACTCGATCTCGTGGGACGGGAAGAACGACAGGGGCGAGGCCGTCGCGAGCGGGGTGTACGTCTATCGTCTCAAGGCAGGCAAGGCTATCGCATCGAAGAAATTGATGTTCTTGCGATAAGGTCCGGCGCCGGCGTTGCAAACAACGCTCCCCAACCGGCCCAAGAATGGAGAACGCACATAGGGGTGGTGCTCGAGAGGACCTGGTGGCAAGTCAATAGCGAAGGGGCGGGTCGGTCCCGCCGGTCCGCCCCTGCCTACCGTAGCTGGCGGGGTTCTTCACGAGACCTACCACCCACTCACCAAAGGGGGCACGTCATGCGTGTGAGTCGGGTTGTTCTGGTATCCCTCCTTTCCCTCACCGGGTTCTTGATCGTCCAGACGACGAATCTCGGCGCGAGAGACGTCGTCAAGTCAAGGCCAACGAGACAGCTCCCCGATATCCAAAACGTCCTCGTGATCGACGGCTCGACCGTCCATAACGTGGGCGAGCTCCGTATGCACGTCGGCAACTGGGGGCTTTTCGGCTCGATGCCAACCGCCGCGACGCCGTTCAGCTTTGCGCCGTCGGCCGAGTGGCCGGCGGGGAGCGGTGTCGAGTATCTGTACGGGGCGGGTCTTTGGATCGGCGGGTTGAAGGGCGGGATCCCGGCGGTCTCGCAGTCGTTCTATCAATTCGAGATGCGGCCGACGCTCGATCCGATCGACATCATGTACCATTCGTCAGAGGGCGCGCCGGGAGGCAACCGGTTTCCCGACCCGATGGCGGACGACGACGGCGACGGTGCCGTAGACGAGGACTGGCTCAATGGCCGCGATGATGACGGCGACGGCCTCGTCGACGAGGATTTCGCCGCGATCTCGAATCAGATGTTCAGCTGCTGGTATACGGACAATCAGCCTGAGGCCCTTATGCTCTATCCCGAGCACAACCCTCTGAATCTCCTCGTCAGACAGGAGAGCTATCAGTGGAGAGACGATCGCTTCGACGATTTCGTCGCCGTCGAGTACCGGATCACGAACATCGGCGATGATATCGTCGAAGATTTCTTCATCGGCGTCTTTGCGGATTTCGACTGCGGTCCGAGAACGAGGCCGCGCGACTGGGAAGACGACGGTACCGGCTTCGTTCGGGTTCCTGCGGTGGCCTCGGATCCTGGGCCTCCATTTCTCGACATCGCCTACGGGTACGACGTGGATGGCGATGGCGGGGAGACGCCCGCTTACTTCGGGGTGCTTTTTCTCGACCATCCCACCGATCCAACGGGAGAAACAGCGCCGCCTAGCGTGGGGGTAAGCACCTACGCGAACTTTTCGGGGAATCAATCGTTCGAGGAAGGTGGCGACCCGACGAACGATTTTGAACGGTACGAGCTGCTCAGCCAGCAGATGATCGAACGCGACATGGAAGCGCCCCGGGACATACGAGCGGTTGCGAGCACGGGTCCCTTCGAGGAACTGTGCCCCGATTCGACGATGACCGTCCGCATCGCCTTCGTCGCCGGACACGGCCTCGACGGGATGATCGAGAACGCCCGGGCGGCGAAGCGATTGTACGACGCGGGGTGGTACCCCGAAGGGCAACCCCCCATCCTCGCGGCGCTCGATGTCCAGCCGGGGAGGTGCCCGAATCATTTGAAGTTCAGACCGGAAGGCCCCATTACAAACGGGAACGATGACTCGATGGCGGGCGGCGTTCTCCACGCAGCGCTGCTCGGGAGGGCGGATTTCGATGTGACCGAAGTGGACGTCGCCTCGATCCGGCTCGAGGACGCTGCGCCGGTTATGAAACCTGAGTATCGCGACGTGGGTTCCGAACGGACACGCGAGAGAGACTGCGCATGCCCCGGCGAGAAACCGGACGGAAACATGGACCTCGTGCTCAAGTTCCGGGAAAGGGATGTCGTTGCCGCGCTCCTGCCGGCATCGGACGGTGAAGAAAAGGCGGTCACCATCAGGGGGAAGACGATGGACGGCCGCGATTT